>OLIH01000168.1_pt1 | contig 66903 bp, 62 predicted proteins | sample 1609721 | NCBI WGS metagenome assembly OLIH01 (sample SAMEA4350157, study PRJEB24818) | metagenome | biome: human; feature: gut; material: faeces | place: Denmark | collected 2013-09
CTCCTTTGTATAGATGGTTTTTCGTCAATTCCATTATACCAAACGGGACAGGTTTATGCCTTTTTTATTGGCTGAAATATTGAATTTTCAAGGTTCAACACACCGTATTGGTGTGGGAAGTTTTAGTTCATAAGTTATTGCACATTGGAATCACTCCTTGCAATTTTTTTGTAGTTTTTCTGTCTAAATGATATAATCAATTTGTATAAAAGAAAAGAAACGTTTGGTTGCGAAGGGAAACGGTAGGTTTCCATTTAAATATGTCAGCCTATCTGGGCTGGCTAGACTACAGAGGAAAGGGGCGATGGATGATGTTGAAGGATAAATTAAAGGAAGAGCGGGAGGCACATGGGCTCTCTCAGTCCGCCCTGGCGGATCAGCTTCATGTCACACGGCAGGCTGTTTCCAAGTGGGAGAACGGCAAAGCGATCCCCGGGATCGATATCCTGACAGAGCTGAGCGGGTTGTACGACATGTCGCTGGATCAGCTGATCAGGGACGAAGCGGTGGAGCAGGATCCTGCCGGGGATACTGCTGATAACGGAGGGGAAGAGCAGAAGTGGATCAGCGGATGGGAACAGTGCGCGCTGCTGGCAGCGGGCTCGCTTGTGGCGTCAATGGTTCCGTTTATCGGCTTGCTCTTCCCCATCGGTGTCTACTATTATAAACGCGGGAAATACTTGTTTTTATGTTTGTTTTGTGTCTTGGTTAATATTTTTATTTCTTCAAATTTTATTTGATGGGACCGGCGCTGGTTTACAGAGCCGGCCTGCTTTTTCTGCAGCATCAGAGTTCAATGATCCTTGTTGCGATCTTCTCGCGGAATGCCCGGTCGTGCTCCACAAAGAGCATGGCGGGCTGAAAGGTGAGCAGCAGTTTTTCCAGCTGCATCCGGGAGAAGATATCGATAAAGTTCAGCGGCTCATCCCAGAGAAAGAGATGTGCCGGCTCGCAAAGAGATTTTGCCAGCAGTACTTTTTTCTTCTGTCCCTCGCTGTAGTCTTCGATCCGCTTCTCAAACTGTGCGCGCTCCAGACCCAGCTTCCGCAGGACAGTGAAGAGCAGCGGCTCGCTGATGCCGTATCCGGCGGCGAGCTCTGAAAGCGTTCCGCTCAGATAGGAGGTGTCCTGGGAGATATAGGAGACAGCGAGTCCCCCGGCGGTCCAGATTTCTCCGGTGTGGGGGATATCTTCTCCCAGGATCAGCTTCATCAGGCTCGTCTTGCCGCAGCCGTTCTTCCCGGACAGGGCGATGCGGTCGCCGCGGCAGATCTCCAGGCTGAAATGCTCGAGCAGGGGAGCGGCCTCCCCGTATCGGATCCCAATGTCATCCAGCGAGACAAGACGGCGGCTGTGATGCTCCAGCACGTTGAGCTTTAAGCTGTCCAGCGTCTCTACATCTTTGAGAAGCTCTTCTTTTTCACGGATGGCGGACTCCTTCCGGTTTTCGAGAGACTTTGCGCGCTTCATCATCTTGGCGGCCTGATGGCCGATATGCCCGCGGTCAGGCTTGAGCCCTGCGACGCGCGAGCCGATCTTCGTCCCTTCGACCTTGTCCGACCAGCGCGCTGCCTGCCTGGCAGATTCCTTCAGCTTGTGGATATCCTTTTTCAGATGTTCGTTCTGCTTCAGCTCCATGCTGTCTCTGGCAGTCTTGTCTGCATACCAGGAGGAAAAATTTCCTTTCCGCACTTCTATAGTCTGTCTGTTCAGTACAAGCACGTGGTCCACGCAGCGGTCCAGAAAATCCCTGTCGTGGGAGACCAGGATGAAGCCCTTCTTGCGGGCAAGGTAATCCGCGACTTTATCTCTTGCGGAGCCATCCAGATGGTTCGTCGGCTCGTCGATCAGGAGAAACGCATGCTCCTTCCGAAAAAGGGTGGACAGCAGCGCTTTTGTCTGTTCGCCGAAGCTTAAGGTCGAGAAGGGGCGGTACAGGATCTCCGCGTCTGTATCCAGCAGGCTCAGCTCACGGATCAGCTCCCACTGTTCCATGACAGGATTGATCTCTTCTAAGATATCCAATGTCATCCGCGAGCGGTCCTCCACAGGAAACGGAAAATATTCGAACTCTGCGGACGATGTGATGGAACCGCTGTATTCATAAGCGCCTGTGAGCAGTTTTAAAAAGGTCGTCTTCCCCTTGCCGTTCCGGCCGATGAATCCAAGCTTCCAGTCGGTATCGATCTGGAAGGAGACATTTTCGAAGACAGGATCGAAGCTGCCTTCGTAAGTGAAACTCAGGTTGTTTATCTGTATGATCGACATGATAGATCCCTCCAATCTGTAAGTCAGTGATATCAGGTGAAAGAGGCAGCGGTTCCGCCGCGCCGTCCGTATCGCACAAAAAAGAGAACCGCAGAAAAGCTCTCTCTGCGGTTCTCCGTCTTGCGCACGTTAAGCCTGCCGCCGGAAACGGACGTCAGACCTGCATTTATTCTATGGAGAAGAGATAAGATGAAAACTTTCCTGCGAGGGCACGACAAAGGAACCGGTCAAAATGCTGTCTGACCTTCTGCTGTCCGCGCGGATACATGCGCGGGGCGATATCATTCTGTCATGCCATATTGGGATTAGCAGGAAATAATAATCATCTTTTCAACTCCGATCTTACAGGGATGGATCCCTTTACTCTGCGGACAGAATAGCAGAATCCGGCGGGAAAGTCAAGAATCCATTTTTTATGATCTGAATGACAGCTGCTGTGAAAATTTGAAAAAGAAAAAAGCAAACTGCTGTCTGATATGCTATTATACTGATAGGCTGAAATCAAGATACAGTGATTTTTGATGAGTGCAGAACGGAAATACACTCTTTTTTTATGACAGAGGAGGCGTTTATGTCTTTACAGTTTATTTTCGGGAACTCCGGCAGCGGAAAGTCCCACTATCTATATCATCATATTGTGGAAGAGTCTGTCCGGCATCCGGACAAGAATTATCTTGTCCTTGTGCCGGAGCAGTTTACCATGCAGACCCAGAAGGACCTCTGCCTGGCGCATCCCCGGGGAGGGATCATGAATGTGGACGTCCTGAGCTTCGGGAGGCTTGCGCACAGGGTCTTTGAGGAAGTGGGGAAGGATGATCGGCAGGTGCTGGACGATGAGGGGAAGAACCTGGTCCTTCGGCGGATCGCGGGGAACTATGAGGACGAGCTGACCGTGCTTAAGGGGAATCTGAAGAAGCAGGGCTACATCAGCGAGGTGAAGTCCGTGATCTCAGAGTTTACCCAGTACGGGGTGGATTTTGAGCGCCTGGACGGATTCATGGAGGGGCTGAACCCGGACAGCTATCTCTTCTACAAACTGCGCGATATCAGAAAAGTCTACGAAGGCTTCGAAGAGTATCTGAGCGAGAAGTACATCACAAAGGAAGAGATGCTGGACGTATTGAGCAGCGTAGTGCCGGATTCGGAGATCCTCCGGGGGAGCGTTGTGGCGATGGACGGGTTCACCGGCTTCACCCCGGTCCAGAACCGGCTGCTCGGCGAGCTGCTGCGCGTCTGCGAAAAGGTGATGATCACCGTGGAGATGGATCCGAGAGAGGATCCCTATCATTATCGGCACCCGTACCAGCTTTTTGCCCTGAGCAAACAGATGGTGACTTCGCTCATCGAGACTGCGAGGGAGGCGGGAACAGAGATCGAGGACCCGGTCTGCCTGTACGAAAAGCCGGTCCGCAGGTTCCGGGACAATCCGGCCATGGCATTTCTCGAGTCGGAGCTGTTCCGGTATTCTGCGGCTGCGTTCGAAGAGGCGCAGGAGGCAGTCTCCCTCCACGAGGCGAGAAACCCGAGAGCCGAGGCGCAGTACGTGGCGGAGGAGATCCGGCGCCTGGTGCGGACGAAGGGATACCGGTACCGGGATATTGCCGTGATCGCATCGGACATGAACGTGTACGCAGATGCGCTGGAGAAGACGTGCGCTGCATTTGACATTCCGGTGTTCATGGATTACAAAAAGAGCATCCTTCTGAATGCGTTCGTGGAATATTTAAGGAGCCTCCTTGCCATGGCGGAGCAGAATTTTACCTATGAGAGCGTGTTCCGGCACCTCCGCACCGGGCTGTGCGGATTCACCCCGGATGAGATCGACCGGATGGAGAACTATGTGATCGCCCTGGGGATCAAGGGATATAAGAAATGGCAGCAGGCCTGGGTGCGGCGCACGGCTCAGACCGGGGAGGAGGAACTGAATGAACTGAACCACTTAAGAGTCAGATTCGTGGAGAAGACGAGCGGGCTGATGCTGATCTTAAAGCAGAGGAAAAAGACTGTCAGGGATGTGACTCTTGCTGTGTACGAATATCTCGTGCAGGAGAAGGTCCAGGAGCAGCTTCACGGGATGGAGCTTGCGTTTCAGGAGGCTGGGGAGCTTGCCCTTGCGAAAGAATATGCCCAGGTGTACCGGATCGCCATGGAGCTTTTTGATAAGTTCGTGGAACTGCTGGGCGAGGAAACGATCTCTCTGAAGGAGTACTGCGACCTGCTGGACGCCGGCCTGGAGGAGGCGAAGGTGGGCGTGATCCCGCCCAGTCTTGACCAGGTCGTCATCGGAGACATGGAGAGGACCAGGATCAAGAACATCCGCGCGCTCTTCTTTGTGGGAGCGAACGACACTCTTCTTCCCGGAAATACGGGCGGGGGAGGGCTTCTCTCCGAGCGTGACAGAGAGCAGTTCAAGGCCGGCGAGATCGCCCTGTCGCCGGGACCGAAGGAGAAGATTTATGAGCAGAAGTTCTATCTCTATATGAACCTGACGAAGCCGTCGGAGTATCTTTATCTGTCCTGGGCGAAGGTCTCAGGGGACGGGAAGACGCTCCGTCCGGCTTATCTTGTCCAGGACATCCGGAGGCTGTTCCCCGGAGCTGTCCCGCGGAATGAGGAGCAGCGTCCGGCAGCGCAGCGGGAGCTTACAAGAGCGAGCGGCGTCCGCCGGATCGCAGAAGGACTGCGGGAGCGGCAGAGAGGGCTGAGTGAAGAGTGGAAGGAGCTGTATACCTGGTTTGCCCGCGACGAGAAGAGCAGGGATGAGGTGGAGCGCATTCTCCGGGCGGGATTTTTAAAGCACGGGGAGGAACGCATCAGCGCCGGGGCTGCAGGGAAGCTCTACCCGGATCCGGAGCGGGTCAGCGTGACCCGTCTGGAGCAGTTCGCCTCCTGCGCGTATGCGCATTTCCTGAGCTACGGACTGCGGCTGTCCGACCGGGAGGAATATGGCTTCGAGGCGCTGGATCTGGGAAATATCGCCCATCAGGCTCTTGAGAGGTTTGCCCGCAAGGCAGAGCAGGAGAACCTTGCGTGGACAGAGATGACAGAGGAAAAGAGAGACGAGCTGATCGAAGAGAGCGTGGAGGAGAGCATCATCGACTACGGCAACACCGGACTCTTCAGCTCCGCGCGGAATGAGTATATGATCGGACGGATCAAGCGGCTGATCCGCCGCTCGGTCTGGGCGCTGACGAAGCAGCTCGAGAAGGGAGACTTTGTGCCCAGCGGCTATGAGCTGAAGTTCGGAAGCGGGAAGATCGACAGGATCGACACCTGTGAGGACGAGGGCCGCATCTATGTGAAGGTGACGGACTACAAGACAGGGATGAAGAGCTTTGACATCACCTCCTTCTACCACGGGCTCCAGATGCAGCTCCCGGTCTATATGAATGCGGCGCTAAATGTGGAGCGGAGGAGGCATCCGGATAAGGAAGTCCTTCCGGCGGGGATCTTCTACTACCGGATCCAGGATCCTATCGTGGAGAGACAGGAGACGGACGCGGATGTGGAGAAGAGCATCTTAAAGGAGCTGAAGCTGGACGGTCTTATCAATGCCGGAGACGAGGCAGTAGGACATCTGGAGCGCGGCCTGTCCGGCGCGTCTGTCCTCTTCCCCATGGGGCGGAATAAGGACGGTTCTTTGAGCCGCACGTCGAAGGCGCTGGAGCCGGAAGCGTTCGACACGGTGCTGGCATTTACGGAGCAGAAGGAGAAGGAGCTCAAAGACGCCATGTATGCCGGCGAGGTGAAGGCGGCGCCTTATGAGCTCGGCGGGACAACGGCGTGCGACTACTGCGCCTGCAGGGACATCTGCGGATTCGACCAGAGGATATCCGGGGATGAATACCGCAGGCTGGAGAGATACACGATGGAAGAGGCTGTGGAGAAGATGAAGGAGCGTCTCGGCGCGGCGGAAGACCGACAAGCAGAAAGAATGGAAAACAGCAGGAAAGGAGGCGGCGCGGATGGCAGTGAAGTGGACGGGAGAACAGCAGAAAGTGATCAGCTTAAGGGATAGGAACATTCTCGTGTCCGCTGCGGCGGGTTCGGGAAAGACCGCTGTCCTCGTGGAGCGCATCATCCGAAAGCTGACGGATGAGACCGCGCCGTCTGATGTGGACAGGCTGCTGATCGTGACATTTACCGAGGCTGCGGCGGCCGAGATGAAAGAGAGGATCGGCGCCGCGATCGAGAAGAAGCTTGCGGAGCGGCCAGGGGACGCGCATCTTGAGCAGCAGGCGACGCTGATCCACAGTGCGGCGATCACCACGATCCACAGCTTCTGTCTCTCTGTCATAAGAGAGCATTTCCACGTGCTCGGGATCGATCCTGGCTTCCGGATCGCGGAGGAAGGAGAGCTGAAGCTGCTGAAGCAGGACGTGCTGGACGAGCTCCTGGAAGAGCGCTACGCGCAGGAGGATCCGGGATTTCTGGAATTTGTGGAAAAGTTCGGCACAGGGAAAAACGATAAGAAGATCGAGGGGATCATCCTGAAGCTGTATGAGTTCTCACGGAGTTATCCCCAGCCGGACCGGTGGCTCGACTCCTGCGTGGAAGCTTATGATCTCGGCGGAAAGCCGGAGGAGTCCGAGCCGGCCATGCGCGCGAAGGAGCGGGTGAAGCGCCGGGCGGAGGATGTCTGCAGGATCCTCACCCGGGCGAAGAAGATCTGTGAGGAGCCGGACGGACCGTATATGTACGGGGACATGATCGAGTCAGACCTAGAAGCGGTCGGCAGGCTGGCGGAGGAAGAGGATTTCCGGCGCATGTACGAGGCTGCGTCGGGGCTGACGAAATGGAGGCGCCTCTCCCCGAAAAAGGACGAGACGGTTTCCCAGGAGAAGAAAGAGCTGGTGCAGCAGCTTCGGAAGCAGGCGAAGGAGCTCGTGAAGAAGCTGCAGGAGACGTACTTCTATGCGCCGTGCGAAGAGTGGGCGGCAGATATGGCGGCATCCCGCGGGACGATGGAGACGCTGGCAGGGCTTGTCAGAGATTTTGCCGCTCTGTTCAGGGAGAAGAAGCAGAGCCGGAATATGATCGACTTCAATGATATGGAGCAGTTTGCCCTGCAGATCCTGACAGTGGAGAAGGAAGGAGAGCTTGTCCCATCGCCTGTGGCGGCGGAATATCAGGAGCGGTTTGACGAAGTGATGATCGACGAGTATCAGGACAGCAACCTGGTACAGGAGACGATCCTGACAAGTGTGTCGAAGGTTTCCCGCGGGAGCTATGACATCTTCATGGTGGGAGATGTGAAGCAGAGCATCTACCGGTTCCGCCTGTCGAGACCTGAGCTTTTCATGGAGAAATACAATACCTACAGCCTGGCGGACAGTGAGCGGCAGCGGATCGATCTTCACAAGAACTTCCGCAGCCGGCGGGAGGTGCTGGACAGCGTGAACTATGTCTTCCGCAGGCTGATGCGCAGAGAGTTCGGCGGGATCGAGTACGACGATAACGCGGCGCTGTATCCGGGTGCTGACTTCCCCTCTCTCCCGGAAGGAACCGGTTCGGCGTTTCATGACCGGACGGAGCTTCTCCTGCTGGATAAGGAGGATACCGGGGAAGAGGACGAGCGCCGGGCAGAGGCGCGGATGATCGCACAGCGGATCCGGGAGCTCATTGCGGGAGGCGTGGTCGTAGATAAAGAGTCGGGGCTGTACAGGAAGGTGCAGTACCGTGACATCGTCATACTGACCCGCAGCATCCGTGGGTGGGCGGAGGTTTTCGCCGCGGTGCTCGCGGAGGAAGGGATACCGGCATACTCGGTGAGCAGGGAAGGGTATTTTGAGACCTATGAGGTCAGCGTCCTTCTGGATTATCTGAAGATCCTGGATAATCTGAGGCAGGATCTTCCTCTTGCGGCGGTGCTGACCTCTCCGTTCTGCGGGCTGAGCGCCTCTGACCTGACGGAGATCCGTCTCGCGTTTCCGAATGTGCCGTTCTATGAGGCGGCAGCAGGATACGCGGAGGGAGGATGCGGAGACAGAAATCCGGAGCTTTTGAGCAGGCTGTCCGGATTCTTCCGGCAGGCGGAGTCCTTCCGGGAGCGGGTGCCCTATACAGCCATCCATGACCTCCTCACCGAGATCATCGAAGAGACGGGATATGGGACTTATATCGCGGCCATGCCGGGCGGAGGCCAGAGGACGGCGAATGTAGAGATGCTGGTGGAGAAGGCGGCCGCGTTTGAAGGGACCAGCTACAAGGGGCTGTTCAATTTCGTGCGTTATATTGAGCAGTTAAGAAAATATGATGTGGACTACGGGGAAGCGGGAATCTTAGACGAGCAGTCGGATACGGTGCGCATCATGAGTATCCATAAGAGTAAAGGGCTCGAGTTCCCGATCGTTTTCACAGCAGGACTGGGCAAACGGTTCAACACCCAGGACACGAGAGGGAGCATGATCCTTCACCCGGAGCTGGGCGTGGGGATGGATGTCATCGACCTGGAACGGAGGACGAAGGCGCCCTCCTTTTTAAAGAAGCTCATACAGGAAGAGGCAGCGCTGGAAAATCTTGCAGAGGAGCTCCGTGTCCTCTATGTCGCCACGACCCGGGCGAAAGAAAAGCTGATCCTTACCGGAGCCGCGGAGATACCGGAGTCGCTGAGACAGGATGCGGAGGAGACTGGAGCAGCAGGGGGAGGCTCCCAGGCGGCTGGGGCTTCCGGGGATGGCGGTCCAGAGGAGATCGGTCTGTATCAGCTGGAAGGAGCCTCCTCATATCTTGACTGGATCCTGCCGGCGGTCCTGCCGGAGGCGGGGCAGGATCCCTGCCCGATCGATATCCGCATCGTGTCGGGGGCGGACCTTGCTTTCGCCGGCGCCGTGGAAGCGCAGGCGGAGAAGATGACGCTGGATGTACTGAAGAACTGGGACGGTTCCGGGTATTATGCGCCGGAGCTGAAAAGGCTGCTGGAAGAACAGATGGACTACCGTTATCCCTATGAAGCGGAAGGCGTGATGAAGCTGAAGTTCACGGTCTCCGAGCTGAAGAAGAGGGCGTCGCTGTCTGAAGAGGCAGGCGAAGAGATGTATGAAGAGCCGGAGGTCGTGCCGCTCATCCCGCAGTTTTTGAAAGAGGAAGAGATCCTGACCGGCGCGCCCAGAGGAAGCGCTTACCACAAGCTGCTGGAGCTGCTGGACTTCTCTGTAAGCTATGAGGAAGAGACGCTCCGTGCCGCGGTGGAGCAGTTCCGGGAAAACGGGAAATTAAGCGGAGAGATGGCGGACTGCATCCGCACGGAGGATATCCTGTCGTTCCTGCGCTGTGAGAGCGGCAGGCGGATGTCAAAAGCCGCCGCGAAAGGGAAGCTGTACAAGGAACAGCCCTTCGTGCTCGGCGTGGACGCATCGGAGATCTATCCGGACGATCAGTCCGGGGAGACCATACTCGTGCAGGGGATCATCGATGTCTTCTTCGAGGAACCGGACGGTCTGGTCGTGCTGGACTATAAGACAGACCGGGTGAAGAGCGGACAGGAGCTTATGGACAAGTACCGCGCCCAGCTCGATTACTACGCCAGGGCGCTGGAGAGGCTCCTTGAGAAGCCGGTCAAGGAGAAGATCATCTATTCATTTACACTGCAGGAGGAGATCAAAGTATGAGATATCTGATGTATTATCTGATCATCATAAATATTGCCGCATGGCTCATGTACGGCCTTGATAAATGGAAGGCGAAGAGCGGCGCGTGGAGGATCCCGGAGCGGACGCTGCTCCTGACCGCGCTTCTGGGCGGCTCGGCAGGCGCTCTCGCGGGAATGCTCCTCTTCCACCATAAGACGAGGAAGCCCAAGTTCACCGTCGGAGTTCCTGTGATGCTGGCGGCGCATTGTGTGATTCTATGGCTGATTTTTACAAAATGAGAGATATTTTCATAAAAAATCGGGCAGACGGCTTTTAAAAAAGCAGATTTTCTGCTAGAATAAGTCTGCAAGATAACAGAGCGGGCTCTGTAATCTCCGCATCGCCGCAATGGGGCGGCATGACGGGGACAGTCCCGCTTTTTTGTGATTTTATTAAAAGAAGGACACCGCCATCTGACAGGAAACGGTGTCGGAGAAAGGAAGATGGGAAATGCCAAGATTAAATGAGAATTATCAGAATGTAAAGGACAGCTATCTCTTTGCCGAGATCGCCAGAAGAGTAAAGGTTTATGAAGAAGAGCATCCTGAGAAGGCCGGGGAGATCATCCGCCTTGGGATCGGGGATGTGACGAGACCTCTGACGAAAAGCGTGATCGATGCCCTTCACGAAGCGGTGGATTCGCAGGCATCCTCAGAGACCTTCATGGGATACGGGCCGGAGCAGGGCTATGAGTTCGTGCGCAGAGCTATTGCTGAATACTATGCCGGGAACGGCGTGGAGATCGATCCGGACGCTGTCTTTATCTCCGACGGAGCAAAGAGCGACACGGGAAATATCACGGAGCTTTTTGCGAAGGACAATGTGATCCTTGTGCCGGATCCGGTGTACCCGGTTTATGTTGATACGAACACGATGGACGGCAAGAAGATCATCTATATGAACGGGACAGAGGAGAACAACTTCCTGCCGATGCCGGACGACAAAGTGAAGGCGGATATCATTTATCTGTGTTCGCCGAACAACCCGACCGGAGCATGCTACAACAAAGCGCAGCTCAAGGAGTGGGTGGATTATGCGCTGAAGAACGATGCGGTGATCCTTTTCGACTCTGCATATGAAGCGTTTGTGTCCGAGCCGGAGCTGCCGCGCAGCATCTACGCTGTGGAGGGGGCGAAGGAGTGCGCGATCGAGTTCTGCTCGCTGTCAAAGACAGCCGGATTTACTGGAACACGTTTCTCCTACACGATCGTTCCGAAGGAGCTTGTGTTCACCGCATCGGACGGAGACCAGATGAGCCTGCACGATATGTGGAACCGGAGACAGTCCACGAAGTTCAACGGCACGCCGTATATCATCCAGTATGCCGCGGCGAAGGTCTTCACGGACGAGGGGATGAAGGAGTGCCATGAAAATATTGACTACTACATGGAGAATGCGCGCATGATCGCAGATACGCTGCGCAGAAAGAATATTCCGTTTACAGGAGGGGTGAACTCTCCTTATATCTGGTTCAAGTGCCCGAAGGGAATGGAGTCCTGGGAGTTCTTCGACTATCTGCTCGAGAATGCCCAGATCGTCGGTACGCCTGGCGCAGGGTTCGGGGAGAACGGAAAGAATTATTTCAGGCTGACCTCCTTCGGGCTTCATGAGAAGACTGCGGAGGCAATGGAGAGATTTGACAGATTATTCTGATCGGGAAGACGGGAGAAAGAAAAGGATCGCTGGTGCGGTCCTTTTTTTGAACGGTGTTCACAGCATTTCTTTAGAAAATCTTGAGAATCCTTAAGAAGGTTTATATTGACAGTCTAATATTATATGAAATATAATATAGAAAACGAAATAATATTACAGCGAAACTTGAGACCAGACAGGGGCGGAAGGGGATCTCCGCTCTTTCAGAGAGGTGATGGGATGGTTTTTAACACAGGCGCGGCGCTCCTGGACGCGATCGTCCTTGAGGTCGTATCCGGAGAGAGCGAGGGAACATATGGGTATAAGATAACCCAGGATGTGCGCAGGGTGCTGGATGTGTCTGAGTCTACCTTGTATCCGGTGCTGCGGCGGCTCCAGAAGGATGAGTGCCTGGAAGTATATGACAGGCAGTTCGACGGCAGGAACCGGAGATACTATAAGGTGACGGACCGGGGGACAGCGCAGCTTGCGCTCTACAAGCAGGAGTGGAAGAGTTACAGCAGAAGGATCAGCGCGATATTTGAGGGAGGTGTGTCTGTATGAGGCGTACAGAGTTTCTGGAAGAGCTTGGAAGGCTGCTCGCCGATCTGCCGGAGGAAGAGAGAAAGGCAGCGATCCTGTATTATGATGATTATCTGCAGGACGCAGAGCAGGAGAACGAGCAGGACGTCATCAGGGAGCTGGGCGGCCCCGAGAAGGTGGCTGCCACGATCCGGGCAGATTATTATGGAAGATTGAATAAGAGGAGGAAGGATCATGAATGAGAAGAGGTTATACCGTTCGAGAAACAGCAGGATGCTCTGCGGAGTGTGCGGAGGGATCGGAGAGTATCTGAATATCGATCCCACGCTGATACGGCTCCTGGCCGTGCTCCTGGGATGCTCAGGCACCGGGATCATCGTCTATATTATAGCAGCCATCATCATACCGGACAGTCCGGAATAAAGTGAATCCTGTACGGACAGAAGGGACAGCTCAAAGGACAGTCCCTTTTTGTATGTCTTCTGTATTTCAGGGCAATACTTCTGAAAAAGCAGAAAGAAGGCAGACTATGGGAAAGAAAAAAGAAAAACCGATCGATCTTAAGAACCTGGAGCCGGAGGAGAAGCTGAAGTATGAGGTGGCTGAGGAGCTGGGGCTGCTCGATAAGGTGATGGAGCAGGGATGGCGCTCGCTGACATCGAAAGAGACCGGCCGGATCGGCGGGCTCGTCACGAAAAAACGCCGCAGCGAAAAGGCAAAAACGCAGACATCCCGGAGTATCGGGCCTGTGGAAGAGCAGAACAGCACCCCGTAACTTCTTTACAAAGCAGCGCATCTTTGATACAATTGTACAACTGGGGAGATGCTATGGGTGATGGGAATGGAAGAGAAGATAAACATATTTAATATAGAGATGGACAACCTGACCGCGAAAGAGACGATGATAAAAGCGATGGAGTACCTTGAGAGTGAATCGATGGATACGATCGAGATCATGTCAATGGATATGCTCTTAAGCGGGCAGGAAAATACAGAATGGAAGAAACAGGTGGGAGAGATCAAGATCGTGATCCCCGGAGAGAAAGAGATCCTGACTGCCGCCGATGTCCATGACAGAAAAAAACTCCGGGAGGCGGAGGACAGAGTCTTCCTTAAGATGTTCATGAAATATCTTCAGAAAAACCGCGGGCGTGTCTATCTGCTGGCAGGGACTGAGGAAGAACTCGAACGGGTCGAGGATTCGGTCAGAAGATATAACCGTGGGATCCGGATCGCCGGGCATGCCCTGCTTTCACCCGGGAGCGGCAGGGAAGAGACGGTGATCAATGATATTAACGGAACGGAGACGGACTGCATTCTTTCGGTGCTGCCGTCTCCCTATCAGGAACAGTTCATATCAGAGAACAAGGCCCTGCTCAATGCGCGGCTGTGGTTCGGCTGTGGTCCGGCGCTGAGAAAAAGCTACGATGATCTCCATTTTTTTACAAAAGTGAAGCGGTTCTTTCTGAAAAGGATGTTCTGGTACAAAGTGGAAAAAGAGCAGAAAGAAAAGTGAGGACTTGGAGGAATTTCAAGGAAATTTTGCCTTTTGTGAACAATGTATATACTGAAAATGTGAAATTCTTGTGAAAAAATCTGAGAAAATGCATAAAAAAGCGTGATTTCCTCTTTTCTTTTTTGGTGTTTTGACTTAATATATTAAATGAGTATGTGTACGGACTTATTTTTGAAATTTTAAATTTGTGAAAAATGTACATGAGACTGCACCGAGAAACCGAGAAGTGGAGGGAAAAACATGATTTCGAATCAGATACTTCAGAATACGATTGAGGGATTAAAGGGAATTTCCAGAGTGGACCTCTGTGTGATGGATACAGAGGGAAAAGAACTGGCAGGGACATTTGACGCGGCAAAGGACTACGAAGAGGCAGTGCTGGCGTTTGTAGAATCGCCGGCGGACAGCCAGGTGATCCAGGGATGTCAGTTTTTCAAGATCTTTGACGAGCAGAGGCTTGAGTACGTCCTGCTGGCAGAGGGAGAGAGCGATGATGTCTATATGCTTGGCAAGATCGCAGCATTCCAGATCCAGTCTCTTCTGGTAGCTTACAAGGAGCGTTTTGACAAAGATAATTTTATCAAAAACCTCCTTCTGGACAACCTTCTCCTGGTAGATATTTATAACCGGGCAAAAAAATTACATATTGACACAGAAGTAAAACGTGTTATCTTTATTATTGAAACCTTGCACGAGAAAGACAGCGCGGCACTCGACAATGTCAGGAATCTGCTTGGCGGGAAATCAAAGGATTTTATCACCGCGGTAGATGAGAAGAATATCATTGTCGTAAAAGAACTCTCTGAGAAAGACGGAAACAGAGAGCTTGAGAAGATGGCGAAGGAGATGCTCGATACGCTCCGCAGCGAGGGCGGGGAAGAGCAGGTCCATATCGCATACGGTACGATCGTCAACGACATCAAGGAAGTTTCCAAGTCTTACAAAGAGGCGAAGCTGGCGCTCGATGTAGGCAAGATATTCTTCGAGGAGAAGGATATCGTAGCATATACGACCCTCGGCATCGGCCGTCTGATCTATCAGCTTCCGATTCCGCTGTGCAAGATGTTTATCAAAGAGATTTTTGAGGGAAAATCTCCGGACGATTTTGATGAGGAGACGCTGACGACGATCAACAAGTTCTTTGAGAACAGTCTCAACGTGTCAGAAACGTCCAGGCAGCTTTATATTCACAGGAATACTCTTGTATACAGACTGGACAAGCTCCAGAAGAGCACCGGGCTGGATCTTCGTGTCTTCGAAGATGCGATCACGTTCAAGATCGCACTCATGGTCGTGCAGTATATGAACTACATGGAGTCACAGGAATATTAGAGCACGGAATATCAGGCGGAGACGGCGTAGACAGGGGGCGCCGGTACGGCACACAGGAGTATGAATAATTAGGAGGAACATATGATTGAATTGAGAAATGTGACGAAGGAGTATTCCAAAGGGAATGCCGCCCTTAACGGGGTCTCCGTGAAGATCGAGCGGGGGGAATTCGTTTTTATCGTCGGCGACAGCGGCTCGGGAAAATCGACGCTGATCCGCCTGATCATGAAGGAGCTCAATCCGACGGATGGCACCATCATTGTAAACGGACAGAACCTCAACCGCATGCGACATCGTAACATTGCAAAATACAGAAGAGGCCTGGGAGTCGTCTTCCAGGATTTCCGTCTTCTGAAAGACAGAAATATCTATGAAAATATCGCTTTTGCACTGCGCGTGACAGAAACGCCGACCAGGGTCATCAAGAAGAAAGTGCCGGCGGCGCTCTCTCTTGTAGGACTGGCTCAGAAGTACAAGTCTTTCCCGAAGGAGCTTTCCGGAGGAGAGCAGCAGCGTGTCGCGATCGCAAGGGCACTTGTAAATGAGCCTGCCATTTTGTTGTGCGACGAGCCGACAGGTAATCTGGATCCGACCAATTCATGGGAGATCATGAGTATCCTGAAGGAAGCCAATGAGCGCGGAACGACAGTGCTTGTCGTTACGCACAACCAGGAGATCGTAAATGAGATGAACGAACGAGTTATCACGATGAAACAGGGCGTGATCGTGAGTGATGAACAAAAAGGTGGGTATATAGATGAGGATTAGTACATTAGGATACGTAGGAAAACAGGGTATCAAGAACATTTGGAGAAATAAGATGTTTTCTCTCGCGTCCATTGCAACCATGTCGGCCTGTATCTTCCTTTTCGGTCTGTTTTTCTCGATACTTCTGAACTTTCAGTATATTATCAGAACTGCAGAGGAAGGCGTTGCCATCACAGTCTTTTTTGATGAGGATGCGACGGAGGAGCAGAAGGAGGCGATCGGCGAGGAGCTGAGGGCGAGAGACGATGTCTCAGAAGTAAAATATGTTTCCGCAGAGGAAGCGTGGGATACGTTCAAGACAGAGTATTTTGGCGAGAACTCAGATCTGGCAGACGGCTGGAGCGAGAACCCGCTGATGAATTCAGATAACTATGAGGTCTATATGAAGACCGTTGAGGACGACCAGAATATGGTGGCGAAGAGCAGGTCACTCTCGGAGACACAGCAGGAACTGGTCGAGTTTGCCGAAAGCCTTGACGGCGTAAGGCAGGTCAATAAGTCAGACGCTGTCGCGAACACACTTTCCAGCGTCAATCTGCTGGTAGCGTACGTGTCGATCGCGATCATTGTGATTCTGCTTGGCGTATCCATCTTCCTGATCAGCAATACGGTCACGATGGGTATTACGGTAAGAAAAGAAGAGATCGCGATCATGAAATACATCGGAGCGAAGGATTTTGTGGTTCGTTCGCCGTTCGTGATCGAAGGTATCATCATCGGTATCTTCGGAGCGGTGATCCCGCTGGCGCTCCTGTATGTGCTTTATGACAGAGCAGTGCAGTATATCATGGAGAAATTCAGCATCCTGCAGAATATCATTGATTTCCTGCCGGTATGGAGTGTATACAGGTATCTGCTGCCGATCGGTCTTGCAATGGGAATCGGCATCGGATTTTTAGGAAGTTTCTTTACTGTACGCAAGCATCTGAAAGTATAGGAGGATACTTATGGGAGAACTGAAGAAAAGAATAACCGGGGGGATGCTGGCACTTGTTATGAGTTCGGCTTTGGTTCTCAATGTGAATGCAGTTACTCTCGATGAAGCACAGCAGAAGGCGGATGAGCTGGAGCAGCAGAAAGAGGCTGCCGAGTCTGAAAAGAAATCTCTTCTCGAACAGCTTGACGGCATCATCGCGAGTATGAAAGAGACGCAGGAAAAGCTGGCGGCGAAGGAGGATGAGATCGACGCCGCGGAGAATGAGCTGATCCAGGCAAAGGTCAATGAGAATGATCAGTATGAGAGCATGAAGATGCGCATCAAGTTCATGTATGAAGGCGGAAACGCACAGTTTTTTGAGATCCTGCTTGAGAGCAAGAGTATCACAGATTTTCTCAATAAAGCAGAGTATGTTTCGCAGCTTTCTGCATATGATAGAGATATGCTTGAAGAGTTCCAGGCAGTAGTGGAGGATGTAGAGGAGAAGGAAGCGTCTCTGCAGGCCGAGTATACGGAGCTGAACACTCTTCAGGATGAGCTGACAGGCAAGCAGACGGAAGTGCAGACGCTGCTTGACAGCAAGGAAGCGCAGATCGAAGATCTGGAGGCACAGATCGGAGAGAATGCAGAGACGATCCAGGAGCTTCAGCGCCAGGCTGAAGAGGCTGAGCGTCTCAGAAAAGAGCAGGCTGAGTCAGCGTCAGGCGGAAGCTCATATCGTCCGGGCTCCGGAGGAAATGTAGTGAGCGGAAACGGGTATTTCACCCATCCGTGCCCCGGCATGACATATCAGTCCAGTTATTTCGGTGAGATCCGTCCGTTCGAAAAAGGCGGCCATAAAGGTCATGATTATGCTGCGCCGACCGGCACGCCGACATATGCGGCTGCGGCAGGGACGGTCATACGCGCCGGCTGGAGCAACAGCGCAGGCAACTGGGTGGTCATCAACCACGGCAACGGACTGGTGACGAAATATATGCACCATTCAGCGATCTGTGTGACGACCGGTCAGTATGTGGAGAAAGGACAGCAGATCGGATATGTGGGAAGCACGGGACAGTCCACAGGCCCTCACCTTCATTTTCAGGTGGAGCTGAACGGAGTGGCGGTAAATCCCGACAATTATCTGTAGCGGTTAATACATGTACATACAAAGAGGGAGGACAAAGTGGAAGATTCTGCTTTGTCTTTTCCATTATTTTGAGAAATATTGCAGGATGGAGATAAAACTATGAGTCAGGATATGAATCAGCAGACAGAAGAGAGAAATGAGACAGCCGAGGTGAGGCGGAAGGAGCCGGCAAAGCGCAGAAGGAAGAGACGCTTCGGCACAGGCGTAGCGGTCGGTGCTCTGTCAGTACTGCTTATCGGCATCTGTGCCTGGGGCGTGGGCGGAGTCCTGAGCGGGGGATTCCCTTTCGGAACATATGCATCAGGCCAGGTATCTGAGAGTGATGTTTCCGCCAAACTGGATCTGCTCAACTCCCTTCTTGACCGGTACTACCTCTATGACGACGAGGTTGACGAGGATGCCCTGGTGGAAGGCATTTATTCCGGCTATGCGGCGGCGCTGGGCGACCCCTATACGGAATATTATGACGAGGAAGAGACAGCAGCCCTCATGGAGTCCACAAGCGGCGAATTCTCCGGGATCGGCGCTTCGATGACACAGAATACGGACGGACCGGGAGCGGTCATAACTACAGTGTATGAAGATTCTCCCGCCGCTGAGGCAGGGCTTCAGGAGGGAGACGTCATTTCCAAGGTGGACGGGACTGACGTGTCGGGAATGGATCTGGACAGTATCGTATCGCTGATAAAAGGCGAGAAGGGGACGGAAGTCACGATCACAGTACTCCGCGGCGGAGAAGAGGTTGAGGTGACTGCCGTCAGAGATACGATCCAGGTGCAGACGGTAGAGTATAACATGATGGAAGATCAGATCGGTTATATCTCTGTCAGTGAATTTGACGACGTAACTTATGACCAGTTCAAGAATGCTCTGGAGACCCTGGAAGGAGAAGGGATGGAAGGGCTAGTCATCGACCTGAGGAACAACCCGGGAGGAAATCTGAGCACGGTGACCGATATGCTCAAGCTCCTGCTCCCGGAGGGGACGATCGTTTCGATCACGGATAAGAACGGAGATACAGAAGAGGTCACCTGCGACGGCTCCAATGAATTTACGAAGCCGCTGGCAGTTCTTGTCAACCAGTACAGCGCCAGCGCTTCCGAAGTGTTCAGCGGCGCGATCCAGGACTATGGGATTGGCAGCATCGTCGGTGTCACGACCTACGGCAAAGGCGTGGTCCAGCAGCTGATAGATCTCGGAGACGGCACCTGTCTCAAGGTCACGATCGCGGAGTATTATACGCCCAGCGGAAGGAGCATCAACGGCGTGGGTGTAAAGCCGGATGTGGAAGCGGAATATGTCTATGACGCGGAGAATCCGGAGGCGGACAATCAGCTTGAGACGGCCGTCGAGACAGTGATGGCTGAGCTGCAGCAGGGGTAGAGGCCGCAGCTCAGCCTGCAGCATTCGCAGAACCGCACATGCGTGCTTTTGCGGATGCGCCGCTTCTTGGCTCCCAAATGGGTGATCTGTTCATGAAAAAAATTCTTGCAATTCAAAAAATGTTGTGCTAATATGAGAAGCAAGTTTTAGTAAACTAAAGCGCTAAATCAACAAAAGCTGTGAACAAGACTCTGATCTTCAGAAACTGACAGGAAGGAGGCGTCACCGACTGAGAGCGCCGGACAGCGGAGGAGATCAAGGGAACACTTGGGAGCTGACCGTTTGAAATTAAGTAGGGCGGTACGTGGAGCATACGTTACATGCAAAGAGTGGAATCGGATCCGCCTGCTGACGGCAGGGGGATGATGCGGTTCAATGCGGGTGGTACCGCGGATTTTATCTTGATAATTTCCGTCCCGGGATACTGATGTATCCCGGGGCTTTCTTTATTTCTCCGGGATGCAGGATCTGAAAGGAGAAAGAGAAATGGAATTTGTAACAGGAAAGAAAGAATCACAGACACTGGAATTGAGTGAGCTCCTGACCGGGGAGATGACCGGCAGAGAGGTGCGGGTAAACGGCGCTGTGCACGTGATCCGCGACATGGGAAACATTGCATTCATCATCCTGCGCAAGCGGGAAGGGCTTGTGCAGTGTGTGTTTGAGGAAGGCGTATCCGGATTTGAGCTGAAGGATGTGAAAGAGGCGGATGCGGTGGAAGTGACCGGCGTCCTGACCGAGTCGGACAAAGCGCCGAACGGGATCGAGATCAGGCTGAGCGGACTTGAGGTGCTGAGCGGACCTGTAGAGCCGATGCCTCTGGCAGTTGCCAAATGGAAGCTCAGCACATCCCTGGAGGCAAAACTGAACTACAGGCCAATCTCTCTCCGGAACGTCCGGGAGAGAGCAAAGTTCAAGATCCAGGAAGGGATCGTGAGAGGATTCCGGGATTTCCTTTACGGTGAGGGATTTACAGAGATCCACACGCCGAAGATCGGTGCCAGAAGCGCGGAGGGCGGGGCGAACATGTTCCGGCTGGATTATTTTCACAGGCCGGCAGTGCTCCAGCAGAGTCCTCAGTTTTATAAGCAGATGATGGTGGGCGTATTCGACAGAGTCTTTGAGACAGGACCGGTCTTCCGTGCGGAGAAGCACAACACAAAGCGCCACCTGAATGAATATACAAGCCTTGACTTTGAGATGGGATATATCGATGGATTTGAAGATCTCATGGCCATGGAGACAGGATTCCTGCAGTATACGATGAAGCTGCTCGCAGAGGAGTACGGCAGGGAGCTGAAGATCCTGGGTGTGGAGCTGCCGGCAGTGGAGCAGATCCCGGCGGTCCGTTTTGACGAGATCAAGCGCCTCGTGTCAGAGAAGTACGACAGAAAGATCAGGAACCCATTCGACCTTGAGCCGGAGGAGGAGACGCTGATCAGCCAGTATGCGAAGGAGGAGTGGGATGCGGACTTCGTGTTCGTGACGCACTACCCTTCAAAGAAACGTCCTTTTTATGCCATGGACGATCCGGCAGATCAGACGTATACGCTGAGCTTTGACCTGCTGTTCAGGGGGATGGAGATCACCACCGGAGGACAGCGCATCCATGATTACCGGGAGCTCCTCACCAAGATGGAGAAACGGGGAATGACGGAAGAAGGAATGGAGCAGTATCTCAGCGCATTCAAGCACGGCATGCCGCCCCACGGCGGACTGGGGATCGGGCTGGAGCGCCTGACAATGAAGCTTCTGGGAGAGGACAATGTCCGTGAGACGACCCTCTTCCCGAGAGATATGAGCAGACTGGAGCCGTGACCGGAGCTGAGGACCGGGGATGAGCGGCAGAGATTGATGAGAGGGGAAAGCCTATGTTTGGAAAACAAAGATGTTACCTGTGCGGAGGAAAACTGGAGAACGGACGGTGCACGGCCTGCGGGCTGGATAATGCGAAAAATGCGCAGAAGAAATACCGTCTGAATGAGAGCAGCCGCACGCAGGCTGTGAAGATATCAGACCGGCAGGCGAAGGAAACGTCAGATGCAAAGGCGGAAAAAACTGCCGGTACTGCGGGAAAAATGTCCGGGAAGACTACTGTGCCGAAAGCTGAGGATTTTTTAAAGACAGAGAAGAATACGGCGGCAAAAATACAGAAGGCCGTCCGCCGTGCGGCGGCAGCAGAAAGGCGGCCGGCTGATGTGCGGGCAAAGAGATATGTCGGGTGGATCATAGCGGTCATCCTTATCATCACGGCGGGGAGGCCTCTTCTCACAGAGATTTTTGATCTTTCGGACCAGGAGGACCGGGAAGTATGGTCTGATATGGAAGATCAGGATTATGTCTATGATGAATATCAGTTCGTGACGAGAGAGCTCTCCGAGAGCGGTGAGATATATGATGCTCTTCTTGGAAACGGTGAATACTGCGTTGGGGTCAATCTGCCGGAGGGAAGCTACACAGTAGAGCTTGCTGACGGAGAGGGCTCGCTGAATGTGGATGATCCGGAGAACAGTATCTATCTGTATCAGTATTTCGGATATGAGGAGGATTACAATGAGGTGACAGTGCTCGAGGACGTAAGGCTCTATGAGGGCGCGGTTGTTTCCATCTCCGGGGCTGTCAGCCTGGATTTCCATTCAGAGAACGCGCAGACGCAGGCGATGTCGGCGGAGACGAATCCTCTGACAGAGAGCGTGACGCTCGAGGCGGATCGGACATACACCGCGGGAGTGGATTTCCCGGAAGGGATCTATGATATCAGCGGATCGGACTGGGTGACCGTGGAGTATAGTGTATATCTGGGCGAGATCTACGAGGAGGACGACCTGAATTACCAGTGGGAGAACATCTGGTTTGAGGAAGGGCAGGATACTTACCGCAATGCGGTGCTTCCGGCAGGAGCTGAGATCACAGCGGACGGAGACGGCGTCACTCTTGTGCCGAGTCCCATCATAGGCAGTCAGGATTATGACGGATATTATGACAGATACAGATAGGAGCAGACGACAGGGCGGCAGAAGAAAGGAAGGACAGAGATGGCAAATAAAATTTCGGATGAGACGATAGAGTATGTGGGGATCCTCGCGAAGCTGGAGCTGACGGACGAGGAGAAGGAAGCGGCGAAGAGCGATATGGAAAAAATGCTCGACTATATCGATACGCTGAATGAGCTGGACACCTCCGGGATCGAACCGATGTCCCATGTGTTCCCCGTGAACAATGTGTTCCGTGAGGATGTGGTGACAAACGGCGACAACAGGGAAGACACGCTGGCAAACGCGCCTCTCCGCAAGGAGGACAGCTTTGAGGTGCCGCGGACGATCGGGTAAAGATGAAAGGGACGGTGAAGACGATGGATATATTGAAGCTTACAGCACTGGAACTTGGAGAAAAGATAAGGAAGAAGGAAATTGCTGTGCGGGAGGCAGTAGATGCTGTACTTGCCCGCGCAGAGGCGGCAGAGCCGGTCATCAACAGCTATGTGACGCTTGACAGAGAGGGAGCTTACAGACAGGCGGAGGAGATCCAGAGGAAGATTGATTCGGGAGAGCCCGCCGGGCCGCTGGCGGGAGTCCCCGCGGCGGTGAAAGACAACATGTGTATCCGCGGGCAGCTTACCACATGCAGCTCCAGGATCCTCTCGAATTTTAAGCCGGCCTACACAGCCGAGGCGGTGGAGAATCTCAGGAGGGCAGGCGCGGTCATCATTGGCAAGACAAACATGGATGAGTTCGCTATGGGGAGCACAACAGAGACTTCCTATTACGGCCCCACGAAAAATCCGCACAATACAGCGCATGTGCCGGGCGGCTCCTCCGGCGGCTCCTGCGCGGCGGTGGCGGCAGAAGAGTGTTTCCTGGCGCTGGGCTCTGATACAGGCGGTTCGATCCGCCAGCCCAGCTCCTTCTGCGGCGTGGTCGGCCTGAAGCCGACTTACGGAATGGTCTCCCGGTATGGACTGATCGCCTATGGTTCATCCCTGGACCAGATCGGCCCGATCACAAAGGACGTGGCAGACTGCGCTGCCCTTCTCGAGGCGGTGGCGTCCCATGACACGAAGGACAGCACTTCCATACCGAGGGAGGACTGCCGTTTTACGGAGGCTCTTGTGGACGATGTGAAGGGACTGCGGATCGGGATCCCCCGCGACTATATGGGAGAGGGGCTCGACGGCGAGGTGAAGGAAGCTGTCATGCGCGCAGCGAAAGTACTGGAAGAGAAAGGCGCTTCTGTAGAGATGTTCGATCTGGGCCTGGTGAAATATGCGATCCCTGCATACTACACGATCGCGGCGGCGGAGGCAAGCTCCAACTTAGAGCGGTTCGACGGCGTCAAGTACGGATACCGGACGGCGGACTATGACGGGCTCCATGATATGTACAAGAGGACACGCTCCGAGGGATTCGGCGCGGAGGTGAAGCGCAGGATCATGCTTGGCTCTTTTGTGCTGAGCTCGGGATATTATGACGCATATTACCTGAAGGCGCTCCGGGTGAAGACGCTGATCAAGCAGGCGTTTGACAGGGCATTTGAGAAATACGATGTGATCCTCGGGCCGGCGGCTCCGACGACTGCGCCGGAGCTCGGAAAGAGCCTGAGAGACCCGATCAAGATGTATCTCGGCGATATTTATACAATCTCCGTGAACCTGGCGGGACTCCCGGGCATGAGCGTGCCTGTCGGAAAAGACAGCAGAAGCCTGCCCATCGGAATGCAGCTGATCGGCAATGTATTCCAGGAGAAAACACTCATCCGCACGGCGTACGCATATGAGTGCGCGACACAGAAGCAGTTTGAGACACCGGCGCAGATCGGGAAGGAGGCGTAAAGGATATGGCAAAACAGTATGAGACAGTCATCGGGCTTGAGGTGCATATCGAGCTCGCCACGAAGACGAAGATCTTCTGTGGGTGCAGCACAGAATTTGGCGGCGCCCCGAATACCCATACGTGTCCTGTGTGCACCGGCATGCCGGGAGCGCTCCCGGTGCTGAACAGACAGGTGGTGGAGTATGCGATGGCAATAGGACTTGCGACCAACTGCAGGATCACACAGGTCTGCAAGTTTGACCGGAAGAACTATTTCTATCCGGATAATCCCCAGAACTACCAGATCTCCCAGCTCTATCTGCCCATTGCGAGAGACGGCTATGTGGAGATTGAGACAGGGGCAGGTAAGAAGAAGGTAAGGATCCATGAGATGCATATGGAGGAGGACGCGGGCAAGCTGGTCCACGACGAGTGGGACGACACCTCCCTTGTGGACTACAACCGGAGTGGTGTGCCGCTGGTGGAGATCGTGTCTGAGCCGGATATGCGCTCCGCAGATGAGGTCATCGCGTATCTGGAGAAGCTCCGGATGATCGTGCAGTACCTCGGCGCATCTGACTGCAAGCTGCAGGAGGGTTCCATGCGCGCCGACGTGAACCTTTCGGTGAGAGAGGCGGGCTCCGGGAAGCTCGGCACCAGGACAGAGATGAAGAACCTGAACTCCTTCAAGGCGATCGCCCACGCGATCGAGGGAGAGAGGGAGCGCCAGATCGAGCTTCTCGAGGCCGGAAAAGAGGTTGTCCAGGAGACAAGGCGCTGGGATGACAACAAGGAACACTCCTACGCCATGCGCTCCAAGGAGGACGCCCAGGATTACCGCTATTTCCCGGAACCGGATCTTGTGCCGATCGTGATCAGCGACGAGTGGATCGCAGAGGTGAAGGCGAGACAGCCGGAGCTGCGCACGGAGAAGCTGGAGCGCTATAAGAGAGAATTTGATATCCCGCAGTACGATGCCGAGATCATCACGGAATCCAAGCGTATGGCGGATATTTTCGAAGAGACGGCCGCCCTCTGCGGCAAACCGAAAAAGGCGGCGAACTGGCTGATGGTGGAGACGATGCGCCTGATGAAGGAGCACGATATGGAGGCGGAGCACCTGACATTTTCTCCGGTCAATCTGGCGAAGCTGATCGATCTTGCGGATGCCGGGACGATCAACAGCTCGGTCGCAAAAAAGGTGTTCGAAAAGGTCTTCACAGATGATGTGGATCCGGAGGCATATGTAAAAGAGCAGGGACTCGGCATGGTGAACGATGAGAGCGCCCTGCGGGACGTGATCGAGAAAGTCCTTGCGGATAACCCGAAGGCGGTGGAGGACTACAGAGGCGGCAAGGAGAAGGCCATGGGGGCGCTGGTCGGACAGACCATGCGCGCGATGAAGGGGAAAGCAAACCCCGGCATGGTGAACGAGATGCTGAAAAAAATGCTGCAGAGCTGATCTGCAGCAAAAAAGGAACGGGGATAAGAGGGAGGACAGGGCTATGGAGCGCTGTCCTCTTTTGCCCATCCGTAAGCATAGCGGACGGCTTTGTTCCACCCTTTGATCCGGGAGGCGCGGTCTGCCTCGCTGATGGCGGGAGTGAAGGTGCGGTCGATGGTCCAGTTCGCAAGGACCTCGCCGCAGTCCTTCCAGTATCCTACGGCAAGCCCTGCCAGATAAGCGGCGCCCATTGCCGTTGTCTCCACGCATACCGGCCGGTTTACGGGGGCGTCGATGATATCGGCCTGCGTCTGCATCAGAAAATCATTGGCGCTCGCGCCGCCGTCTACCTTCAGTGCGGCAAGGGAAATGCCGGAATCTGCTTCCATGGCGTCCAGCACGTCATTTACCTGGTAGGCGATGGAATCCAGGGTGGCGCGGATGATGTGGTACTTATTTACTCCTCGTGTGATGCCCACGATCGTGCCACGGGCGTACTGATCCCAGTGCGGCGCCCCGAGGCCTGTGAATGCGGGGACGACATAGCAGCCGTTGGTGTCCGGCACTTTGTTCGCCATGTATTCCGAGTCTGCCGCTGAATCGATCAGGCGCATTTCATCCCGGAGCCACTGGATCGCCGCCCCTGCCACAAAGATGGAGCCTTCCAGCGCGTAAGTCACCTTCCCGTCCAGTCCCCAGGCGATGGTAGTCACCAGGCCGTTGTCGGAGAAAACGGGCTTATCCCCGGTGTTCATAAGGAGGAAGCAGCCGGTTCCATAAGTGTTCTTCGTCTCGCCGGGGGAAAAGCAGGTCTGGCCGAAGAGGGCTGCCTGCTGATCACCGGCAGCGCCGGCGATGGGGATAGGACCGCCGAAGAAGGAGGGATCCGTTTCACCGTAGATACAGCTTGACGGCACGACCTTCGGAAGCATACATTTCGGGATATCCAGCTCTGCCAGGATCTCGTCGTCCCACTCCAGGGTATTGATGTTAAAGAGCATGGTGCGGGAAGCATTGGAATAATCTGTCACGTGGACCCTGCCCTTGGTCAGGCGCCAGATCAGCCAGGTCTCCACAGTTCCGAACAGGAGCCTGCCCTGCTCGGCCCGCTCTCTTGCTCCGGGCACATTGTCCAGGATCCATTTTACCTTCGTGCCGGAAAAGTAGGCGTCGATCACCAGACCGGTCTTCTGCCGGAATTTTTCCGTCAGACCCTTTGCCTTCAGTGAGTCGCAGTATTCCGAGGTCCTGCGGCACTGCCAGACGATGGCGTGATAGACCGGCTCGCCGGTTTCCTTATCCCAGACGATGGCAGTCTCGCGCTGGTTTGTGATGCCGATCGCGGCAATGTCCGCGGCGGAGACGTTGATCTTGTTCATCGCCTCTACGGCGACGCCCAGCTGGCTTGCCCAGATCTCGTCTGCGTCGTGCTCCACCCATCCGGGCTGGGGAAAATACTGGGTGAACTCTCTCTGTGCGACAGAGCACATTTCCCCCTTTTTGTTAAAGAGGATGCATCGGTTGCTGGTCGTCCCTGCATCCAGCGCCATGATATATTCAGGCATTTTTTAACCACCTCCGTGTCTTCTGCATATATGATGATTTTCTCACATTTGCAGGGCGGAGACAATACTTTAGGAAAAAGTCAGGCGCGGACGGGAACAAAGTTTATGAGGGCGCTGCTCCATGCGGCGAAGCTGACGCCCTGCAAGATAACCTTGCAAAATACTGTGCTATGCCGTAAAATAAAGTCCGATAAGCTCAGAGACAGAACAGAATTTCCGGGAAACTCCGGGAATACTCAGAGATAGAAGATGGAGGCAGGATGCCGATGAAGATGATACACGCCGAGAAGCTTGTGTATGAATATGATAAGAGAGACGAGGAAGGAAATGTGATCGGGACGAACCGCGCGATCGACGGCGTGGATATCGATGTGCCCCAGGGATCTTTCGTAGCCGTGCTCGGGCATAACGGCTCGGGCAAGTCGACCCTTGCGAAGCATATGAACGCGATCCTTGTGCCTACCGGCGGAACGATGTGGGTGAACGGAAGAGACACCCGGGATCCGGCGGAGCTGTGGAATGTCAGGCAGTCGGCGGGGATGGTGTTCCAGAATCCGGACAACCAGATCATCGGGACTGTGGTGGAGGAAGACGTAGGATTCGGACCGGAGAATCTTGGCGTTCCGACAGACGAGATATGGAAGCGGGTGGAGGACAGCCTGCGTTCAGTGGGAATGCTGGAGTACAGAAAATCTTCCCCGAACAAACTGTCCGGCGGACAGAAGCAGCGGGTCGCCATTGCAGGAGTCATCGCCATGGAGCCGAAGTGCATCGTTCTGGATGAGCCGACTGCCATGCTGGACCCGAACGGACGCCGGGAGGTGATCCGGGCGGTCGAGAAGCTGAGAGAGGAAAAGAATGTGACCGTCATACTGATCACACATTATATGGAGGAAGTCATCGATGCGGATCAGGTGTTTGTCATGGATGACGGCCATATCGTCATGCACGGGACGCCGAGAGAGATCTTCAGCAGGGTGGATGAGCTGAAATCCTACCGGATGGATGTTCCCCAGGTGACGATGCTGGCGGAAGAACTCAGGAAGTGCGGTCTGGATCTGCCGCGCGGGATTTTGAGAAGGGAAGAATTGGTGGAGGCATTATGTCGATTGCGTTAGAACATGTGAATTATGTATACAGCCCGGGTACCGCGTATGAGAAGCATGCGCTTAAGGATGTCAGCCTTGAGATCACTCAGGGGCAGTTCGTGGGGATCATCGGACATACCGGTTCCGGCAAGTCCACGCTGATCCAGCATCTGAACGGCCTGATCAAAGCGACGTCGGGGAGGATCCTGTATGACGGGCAGAATATTTATGATGAAGGATATGATATGAAGAAGCTGCGGAGCCAGGTCGGACTCGTCTTCCAGTATCCGGAGTATCAGCTCTTCGAGGCGGATGTGCTGAGCGACGTATGCTTCGGACCGAAGAATCAGGGGCTGCCGCCGGAAGAATGTGAGAAGTGTGCCAAAGAGGCGCTGGATCTGGTCGGATTTCCGGAGAAATATTACAGGCAGTCACCGTTTGAGCTTTCCGGCGGACAGAAGCGGCGCGTTGCGATCGCGGGGATCCTTGCCATGCATCCGAAGGTGCTGGTCCTGGACGAACCGACGGCGGGGCTGGACCCGAAGGGAAGAGATGAGATCCTGGATCAGATCGAGCATCTCCACCGAGAGACGGGGATGACAGTGATCCTTGTTTCCCACAGCATGGAGGATATCGCGAAATATGTAGAGCGCATCATCGTGATGAACCGCGGGGAGAAGATGCTGGACGGCACCCCGAAGGAAGTCTTTTCCCATTATAAAGAGCTGGAGAAGGTGGGGCTTGCAGCTCCCCAGGTTACTTATGTTATGCATGATTTGAAAGAGCGCGGCTTCCCGGTGTCGACGGATGCGACGACGATCGGGGAAGCGGCGGATGAGATAATGAGGAGTTTCCATGATTAGAGATATAACGATCGGACAGTACTATCCGGCGGAGAGCCCGATACACAGACTGGATCCCAGGGTGAAGATCGTCTGCACCCTCCTGTTTCTCGTGTCTCTCTTTATACAGAACAGCCTTCTGGGCTATGTAGCCGCAACGATATTTCTCGGGTGTGTGATCCGTCTGTCCAGAGTGCCGGTGAAATATATCGTGAAGGGATTGAAGCCAATTGTGATCCTCCTGATGTTCACGGTGGTAATGAACCTCTTCCTTACACGGGGCGGGGATACCCTGGTGCATTTCTGGATCTTTACGATCACGGAGGAAGGACTGCGCACGTCTGTTTTTATGGCGATCCGTCTGATCTATCTTGTGATGGGATCCTCGATCATGACCTTTACGACCTCCCCCAACGGGCTCACCGACGGTCTTGAGAAGCTGCTCCGGCCGCTGAACAGGATCAATGTCCCGGTGCATGAGGTGGCGATGATGATGTCGATCGCCCTGCGCTTCATCCCGATCCTGCTGGAAGAGACGGACAAGATCATGAAGGCGCAGCTCGCCCGCGGCGCGGATTTTGAATCAGGAAATATCATACAGCGGGCCAAGGCTATGACTCCGATCCTCGTGCCGCTCTTTGTCTCGGCGTTCCGCCGTGCCAATGACCTTGCGATGGCTATGGAGGCGAGGTGTTATAACGGCGGCGAGGGACGGACGAAGATGAAGCCCCTGAAATACAAGGCGCAGGACAGATGGGCATATGTGATAACAGTGCTCTATATGGTGATTATTTTTGTGGTCGGAAGGTTCGTGCCTGTCAAGCTGTGGATCTTCTGAGGGGAGGATACATGAAACGGTTTAAACTCACTGTCGCTTATGACGGAACAGATTACTGCGGGTGGCAGGTCCAGCCCAACGGGATCACAGTGGAGGAGGTGCTCAACCGCGCTCTCTCAGAGCTCACGGGCGAGAAGATCACGGTGACCGGCGCGAGCAGGACCGATTCCGGCGTGCACGCTATGGGCAATGTGGCGGTGTTTGATTCGGACACGACTATCCCCGGGGAGAGGATCGCGTATGCGCTGAACCGGAGGCTGCCGGAGGATATCGTCGTCGTGAAGTCGGAGGAGGTGCCGTCTGACTGGCATCCGCGCTATCAGGATACTGTGAAGACATATGAATACCATATTTTGAACCGGGAGATGCCGGACCCGCTCCGCAGAAGAGACACCTGCTTTGTCTCCTATCCTCTTGATACCGTGAAAATGCAGGAGGCGGCGGAGTATCTGAAGGGAGAGCATGACTTCAAGAGCTTCTGCAATATACGGACAGATGTGGAGGATACGGTTCGGACGATCTACGATCTGGACGTCATCCGGGACGGCAGCCTGATCACGATCCGGATCACCGGGAACGGATTCCTGTACAATATGGTGCGCATTATAGCAGGCACGCTGATCAGGGTGGGGAGAGGATTCTATACCCCTGCCCGCGTGAAGGAGATCCTCGAGGCAGAAGACCGCGAAACCGCCGGTGCTACAGCGCCCCCGCAGGGATTGGTGCTTGTGAAAATTGTCTATAAAAGCGATGAAAATAAAAGAACTGACTGTTAAGGCTTGACAATTAAGCGCACGATTGTTACTATTAATTTAGTTGTAAGCACTGGGTTGTTACTCTATGGAAGGCAAAACCAGATTTTCAAGAAGTAAAGTACCACTTTATGCTCTGGAAATCTGGTTTCTTTGTATCCCGTTCTGCCACGCACAGGTATATGAGGCAGCCCGAGCAAGCTGGCTTGCATCGGGATGTCTCCATGTACCTGTATGTGGCGGGACGCCACAGCGAGATGGAGCGCAGCGGAATCGAGCTGCGTGGCAGAACGGGAATCGTACCGAGAGGTACGGCGGGACGCCACAGCGAGATGGAGCGCAGCGGAATCGAGCTGCGTGACAGTGAAAACCCGGAGCAAATATTAAATTTTAGGAGGAAGAGTCAGATGAAGATTTATGAGGCAAAGAATTACGAGGAGATGAGCAGAAAGGCGGCGAGCATTCTTGCATCTCAGATCACCTTAAAGCCGGACAGCGTTTTAGGGCTTGCAACCGGATCAACACCGATCGGTTTGTATGACTGCCTGGTTGACTGGTATGAGAAAGGAGATCTGGACTTCAGCCAGATTAAGACGGTAAACCTGGATGAGTACAAAGGCCTGAACAAAGAAAATGATCAGAGCTATTATTACTTTATGCACAAGCATCTGTTTGACAGAGTGAATATCAATCCAGAGAATACAAATGTTCCGGATGGAACAGAGATGGATTCTGAAAAAGAATGTACAAGATATGAGGAAGTGATTCGCTCTATGGGCGGAGTTGACATTCAGCTTCTGGGGCTGGGTAATAATGGACATATCGGCTTCAATGAGCCTGACAGCTCATTTGCAAAGATGACACATTGTGTTGATCTGACAGAGAGCACGATAGAAGCAAACAAGCGGTTTTTCGCATCTGCTGACGATGTTCCGAGGCAGGCGTACTCCATGGGAATTGGTACGATCATGAGAGCGAAGAAGATACTGCTCGTTGCGAACGGCGAAGCGAAAGCAGATGCCCTGGCAAAATGCCTTTTCGGACCAGTGACGCCGGAGATGCCGGGATCGATCCTGCAGTTCCATAATGATGTAGTGGTTGTTGCGGACAGCGCCGCTTTATCTAAAATTCCGAGATAATAGAAAGAAGGAATCTGAAAAATGATCATCAAAAATGTAAAAATATTTGGGGAAGACAGGATTTTTACAGAAGGAGAAGCCGGGGTAAAAGACGGAAAATTTGCTCCGGTGAATGAGGCAGACGGTGAAGTCATTGACGGAGAAGGCTGCTATATGATACCCGGGCTTGTGGATATCCATTTCCACGGATGCGTTGGAGATGATTTCTGTGATGCGAGCACCGAGGCGATCGCAAATATGGCGAAATATGAGGCGTCTATCGGCGTGACCTCCATGTGCCCGGCGACTATGACGCTGTCAGAAGCTGATCTCCACAAGATCATGAAGACAGCTGCTGATTATGAAGGCAAGGAAGGCGCTAAGCTTGTCGGCATCAATATGGAAGGACCTTTCATCAGCGAGAAGAAAAAAGGCGCTCAGGCAGCAGATCATATCAGAAAGTGCGACATCGAGCTTTTCAAAAAACTGCAGGAAGAGTCGGGCGGACTGATCAAGCTGGTAGACATTGCACCGGAAAATGACGGAGCCATGGAATTCATCGATGAGATGAAGGATGATGTGGTGATCTCCATCGCACATACTGTGGCAGACTATGACACGGCGGCAGAGGCGCTCGAGAGAGGCGCCAGCCATGTGACACATCTCTACAATGCCATGCCGGCATTTACGCACAGAGCTCCGGGAGTGATCGGAGCTGCCCGCGATGATGAGAAGTGCCATGTCGAGCTGATCTGCGACGGAGTACATATCCATCCGTCGGTCGTACGCGCAACGTTTGCGATGTTCGGGGCGGACAGAGTCATCCTGATCAGTGACAGCATGAGGGCGACCGGACTTACAGACGGGCAGTATACATTGGGCGGACAGGACGTTTTCGTGAAAGGACCTCTGGCGACACTTGCAGACGGAACGATCGCGGGATCGGCCACAAACCTTATGGGATGCCTGAAAGTTGCGGTGCAGAAGATGGGAGTCCCGCTGGAAGACGCTGTTGCATGCGCAGCTGTCAATCCGGCAAAGGAGATCGGCATTTATGACAGATGCGGAAGCATTTCTGAAGGAAAAGATGCAGATTTTGTTCTCCTGGATGACGATCTGAATGTCAAGGCTGTCTATGTAAACGGGAAAAAGCAGTAATTGCAAAAAAATAAAAATAAAGAAAACATAAACATTATAAACAAAAAATAAAGTTTAAGATTGACTTTATTGTAATTATTTGCTATAGTTTACATATGAATTAAATAGTACTGGATTGTTACTGTGAGGCAGGCAAAACCAAATTTTATAAACAGAACAACACAAGTGTTTATAAGATTTGGTTTTTTTGTCCTATGGAAGGCACATTATGACTGTAGAGAAAGTAATTAACAATAACATTGTTTCTGCTTATGATGAGACTGGAAGAGAAGTAGTAGTGATGGGAAGAGGCATTGGTTTCGGAGTGAGAGCCGGTGCTGTTATCAACAAATCAAAGATTGAGAAGGTTTTCAGGATCAAGAGTCAGAGTGTTGCGGAACAGTTCAAGGAGCTGCTGGCGAATATGCCGCTGGAACATGCTCAGATCTCGAATGATATCATCTCCTACGCGAAGAGCACTTTGAAGCTGAAGCTGAATCAGAGCATTTACGTAACTCTGACAGACCATATCAATTTCGCGATCGAGAGGTACCAGAAGGGGATCAATCTTGAGAATGCCCTGCTGTGGGAGATCAAAAGATTCTACACACAGGAGTATGAGCTTGGGAAATACGCGGTCGATCTGATCAGGGAGCGGCTTCATGTAAGTCTTCCCGAAGACGAAGCGGGATTCATAGCCCTTCATTTTGTGAATGCCGAATATGGCACGGATATCCGCGACGCGCTGCATTTTCCGAATCAGATGAAGGATATTCTCGATATAGTCACCAGAGAGCTGGGGATCCGGCTGGATGAAGGAAGCCTGCACTATGAGAGGTTTATTACACATGTCAAGTTCCTGCTCCAGCGGGTATACCGAAAGGAGCTTCTTCCCGATGAAGAGAGCGAGCTGGCTGAGATGATGAAAAAGAAGTATCCGAGAGAATACGCGTGCAGCGAAAAGATCGCAGACTACATCGAAGAGTCAGCCGGCTGCCGGCTGTCAGCGGAAGAGATCATGTATCTGTCAATCCATATCCGACGGATTGCAATGGCAGAAGAATAGGAGGAAAAATGTTTAATTTTTTTAAGAAGAAAGACGATAACTATGTGCTCGGAGCTCCTGTTAAGGGAAAAGCAGTTCCGCTGAGCGAGGTGAGCGACCCTACATTTGCGCAGGAAATGCTCGGAAAAGGTATGGCGGTCATCCCTTCAGAGGGTAAGATCTACGCTCCGGCAGACGGAGAGATCGGGATGGTATTTGATACGCTCCATGCAGTCAGCCTGACTACGGATTTCGGAGCAGAGGTGCTCATCCACGTAGGTCTGGACACAGTCAAGATGAATGGAGACGGTTTTACAGGACATGTGAAAGCCGGAGACCATGTGAAGAAAGGAGACCTTCTTCTTGAGGTCGACCTGGATAAAGTAAAAGCGGCAGGCTACGATACCATTACTCCGATGCTTGTCTGCAATACACCGGATTATGCTTCCGTTGACGGAATCACAGGAAGCGATGTAAACCCGGGAGACGATGCTGTCGTCATTAAAAAATAATTTTGATTTTGACCGGCAACGGACCGGTTGAAATACATAAAGGGATTAGCAATGAGAGTTTAAAAAAAGGAGGAAAACGTATGAAGTTTTTACAGAAATTAGGAAAATCCCTGATGCTCCCTGTAGCAACGCTGCCTATCTGTGGTATCCTCATGGGTATCGGATATCTGCTCTGCCCGGGAACAATGCAGGGCTTTGCAGAAGGATATACCCTTTCTATTGTTGAGCAGATTGGATACTATCTGGTGAAAGCGGGCGGAGCTGTCATTGACAACATGGCGATCCTGTTCGCAATTGGTGTAGGCGTAGGTATGTCGGAAGACAACGATGGTACAGGCGGTCTTGCCGCTCTGGTATCCTGGCTGATGATGATCAATCTTCTGTCAACGGCTAACGTATCCGTTATCAGAACACTTTCTGAGGACGCTACACTGGCTTTTGATAAGATTCAGAACCCGTTCATCGGTATCCTTGCAGGTGTCATCGGTGCTCTCTGCTACAACAGATTCAAGGGCACGAGACTTCCGGACTGGCTGTCATTCTTCAGCGGCAAGCGCTGCGTAGCTATCGTTGCAGGTGTTGTTTCTATCCTCGCATCCGTAGTGCTTCTGTTTGCATGGCCGATCCTCTTCACAGGACTGGTTATGCTGGGCGAAGGAATCGCTAACCTGGGCGCTGTAGGAGCAGGTCTCTATGCATTCTTCAACAGACTGCTCATCCCGTTTGGTCTGCACCACGCGCTGAACAACGTATTCTGGTTTGACACCATCGGCCTCGGCGACCTGACACACTTCTGGGCTGGAGATACAAGCGCAGACGTTACATGGAGCCTTGGTATGTACATGTCAGGATTCTTCCCGTGTATGATGTTTGGTGTACCGGGTGCTGCTCTCGCTATGGTCCACACAGCGAAACCTGGAAAGAAACAGGCTGCTATCGGTCTTGTTGCTTCCGCAGCTATCGCAGCATTTGTCTGCGGTGTTACAGAGCCGTTCGAGTTCGGTTTCATGTTCCTTGCTCCGGCACTGTACCTTGTATATGCTATCCTTTACGGTATCTTCTCGGTTGTTACGACACTGGTTGGATTCCGTGCAGGGTTCAGTTTCTCGGCAGGTGCTACTGACCTCTTATTCTCAGCCTCCCTGCCGGCAGCTGAGAAGACATGGATGATCATTCCGCTTGGTATCGCAGCGTTCATCATCTTCTATGTAGTATTCCGTTTCGCGATCGTGAAGTTCGATCTGAAGACACCGGGACGTGAGGATGACGATCAGGAAGCAGAGAAGCAGGCAAAACTTTCCAACAATGACTTCACGGAAGTTGCTAAGATCATCCTTGAAGGCGTAGGCGGAAAAGGAAATGTAAAAACAATCAGCAACTGTATCACAAGACTTCGTCTTGAGATCAATGATTACACAAAGGTTGACGAGAAGAAGATCAAGTCCGCAGGTGTAGCCGGCGTGATCCGTCCGTCAAAGACTGATGTGCAGGTTATCGTTGGTATGCAGGTTCAGTTCGTTGCTGACGAATTCAAAAAGCTTTGCAAGTAAAAACATACATATGATAATCCCTTTTGAGATTGGGGACGCAGCGGGATTCAGTTTCGCTGCGTCCCCAATTGAGTTTCAGGGCGTTCTCGCACAGAAATCCGCCCTGTGTCATTTTAAGTGCTGAGCAAAGGAGGAAATGAAAATGTCCTACATTCTTGAAGTGTGCGCCGACAGTGTGCAGTCTGCGATCGCGGCGCAGGAAGGCGGGGCGGACCGGATCGAGCTGTGCTCCGGGCTTGTGATCGGAGGACTCTCGCCGAGTCCGGCACTGTTTAAGCAGATCAGAAAATATACGGACCTGAAGATACGGACTCTTCTAAGACCCCGATTCGGTGATTTCTGTTATGATGACTATGAGTTCCAGACGCTGAAGGAGGAAGTGGAGATGTTCAGGGATCTGGGGGCTGACGGTGTTGTGATCGGCGTGCTGGATCCGGACGGCGCGCTGGATATGGAACGGATGGAGGCTCTGGTGAATGCTGCGGGAGATATCGGCATCACCCTCCACAGGGCTTTCGATGTATGCCGCGATCCGTATGAAGCTCTGGAGCAGTGTGCTGCCATGGGGATTGACACAATTCTCACCAGCGGGCAGAAGAGCTCCGCATGGGAAGGGCGCGAGATGCTGGCGGGGCTCTCGGAAAAGGCAGCGGGCAGAGTCCAGATCCTGGCAGGCGCAGGGATCACGCCGGAGATCATCGGGAAACTGGCGCCGCTGACCGGTGTGAATGCGTTCCATATGTCGGGGAAAACAGTGAAGGACAGCCGGATGAGGTTCCGCCGGGAAGGCGTACCGATGGGAATCCCGGGCTTCAGTGAGTTCGAAATCTGGCAGACAGACAGAGAACAGGTCAGACGGGCTGTCAAAGTTATGGAAGGCCTGCGAGAAGAGGCTTGACAAAACAGACTCGATAGGCTAAGATTGCTACATACGAGACAGGCGTTGACGGGAACAAGTAGCAGATGACTGTGAAAACAGAAAGCGGCCGGCTGATGAGAGGCGCATGATATGGTCATTCCGTGAATACATCCCTGAGCTTCGCACCGAAAAGATTTCACAATGGTGAGAGATGAGTAGGCTGCGACGTGACAGAGCACGTTACAGCTCCTAATGAGGCTGGACCGCAGCAGACAGTGTGAAATGCTGTGTGCAGGCGTCGGCGAAGTAAGGTGGTACCACGGCAGATATTCGTCCTTACTGCGATGAGCAGTAAGGACGTTTTTTTATCCTATAAGAAAATCCTTTGGATCTCTCATAGAATGAAAAAACCTCCGGGCAGGATGCCTTTTTTGAAAAGATTCCGCGGGATTTCGCAGGAATGGAAAAGTGCAGGGTATCATACGAATAGAAGGAAAAGGAGAAAGAAGATGGGAATTTACGAGGAACTTCAGGCGAGAGGCTTGATCGCCCAGGTGACGGATGAAGAGAGGATCAGAGATCTGGTAAACAATGGAAAGGCTGTATTTTACATCGGGTTTGACCCGACGGCGGACAGCCTGCATGTAGGACATTTCATGGCGCTGTGCCTGATGAAACGTCTTCAGGAGGCGGGAAATAAGCCGATCGCCCTGATCGGCGGCGGAACAGGCTACATCGGGGATCCGTCAGGCAGAACAGACATGCGCAGCATGATGACGCCGGAGCAGATCCAGCACAACTGCGAGTGCTTCAAGAAGCAAATGAGCAAGTTCATTGATTTTTCTGAGGGAAAAGCATTGATGGTAAACAATGCGGACTGGCTGCTCGACCTGAACTATGTCGAGGTCCTGAGAGAAGTGGGACCGCATTTCTCGGTAAACAGGATGCTCACTGCTGAGTGCTACAAGCAGAGAATGGAGAAGGGACTGAGCTTCCTTGAGTTCAACTACATGATCATGCAGGCGTATGACTTCTATGCACTGTTCCAGAAATACGGCTGTAACCTTCAGTTTGGAGGAGACGACCAGTGGAGCAATATGCTGGCGGGAACAGAGCTGATCCGCCGCAAGCTGGGCGAGGATGCCGGCGCGATGACGATCACACTCCTTCTCAACTCAGAGGGAAAGAAGATGGGCAAGACTCAGTCCGGAGCAGTGTGGCTTGATCCGGAGAAGACCTCTCCGTTTGACTTCTATCAGTACTGGAGAAACGTTGCGGACGCAGATGTATTAAAATGCATCCGCATGCTGACATTCCTTCCGCTGGAAGAGATCGACAAGATGGATTCCTGGGAGGGAGCTCAGCTCAATACAGCGAAAGAGATCCTTGCGTTTGAGCTGACGAAGCTCGTTCACGGCGAGGAAGAAGCGCAGAAGGCACAGGAGAGTGCGCGTGCCCTGTTCAGCAAAGGAAATGCGGCGGAGATGCCGACAGCGGAGCTGACGGAAGATGATTTTACAGATGGAAATATTGATATCCTCACTATGCTCGTGAAGAGCGGGCTCGTGCCGTCCAAATCTGAGGCGAGACGTGCGGTCCAGCAGGGCGGCGTTGCGGTTGACGGCGAGAAGGTCGGAGACATCAATGCAGTGTTTGCGAAGGATGCCCTGACAGGAGAGGGGGTCATCGTGAAGAAGGGCAAGAAGAACTTCCGCAGAGTCGTAGCAAAATAAATGGTACTGGATAGTAACAAATAAAGGTTTTTTAGGAAAGGATGATCAGACATGGGATTCAGAGAAGTGAATGCAGAGGAGCTTCAGTTTAATCCGTTTACTAAGATCGGAAAAGAATGGCTGCTTGTCACGGCGGGCGATGAAGAGAAGCACAATACGATGACCGCGAGCTGGGGAGCCATGGGGATCATGTGGGGAAAGAATGTGGCTACGGTCTATATCCGTCCCCAGAGATATACGAAAGAGTTTGTCGACAACGGCGAACTGTTTACGCTTTCATTTTACAGCGAAGAACACAGGAAAGCCCTCAATATCTGCGGTTCAAGATCAGGGCGTGACTGCGACAAGGAAAAAGAGGCAGGGCTGGCGCCGTACTATACGGATGGGACGACAGCCTTCGAGGAGGCGGACATGATCTTTGTCTGCAGGAAGCTGTACAGCCAGCCCATGGCACCGGAGCATTTTACTGTCGGCGGGATCGATGAAAAATGGTATCCGGCAAAAGATTACCATGTGATGTACATGGCAGAGATCGTGAAGGTGCTTGTGAGAGAATGATCTGCGGAGAAGGCGGAGCCTGAAGAGAAAACAGGATCAGCCGATCCGCAATATAAAAAGGACGCTGTGGAAATCAAATGTATTTCCGCAGCGTCCTTTTTTGCGATGTGATCATTTATATAGATTTCAGATATTGTACGCTGTAAGGCGGAAGAACGAGCTGCCCGTTCAGTGTGATCTGAGAACCGGGAGCTGCAGTCTCGGGAGCGGCATCGGCTGTGCCTGCTTTATCTGTCTCGTCATTGACAGCAGCGCCGGGAGCTGCGTCTGCCACGTTTTCATGTTCCTTTATAAGGTCGATATAATTTCCCTGAAGCTCACCGTTCCCGGCAGTAAATTCGGAGTCGGAAGCGTTGATCGCAATGAGGATCCTCTCGCTGTCGGTCTTTCTCTCGAAGATAAGCTGGTGGTTCGTGATGACCACGTTGCGGTAGATCCCGTTGCAGAGAGCGTCGCTCGTCCTGCGGATATCGATCAGCTTTGTGATGAGAGCGGTCAGCTCATTTGGCTTAGGCTCCTCGAAGCAGGGGCGCAGGGCATAATCATTATCCGGCGCCTTGACGCCTTCCTCGCCCCACTCGCTGCCATAGTAGATGCACGGGATGCCAGGCATGCCGAAGAGGAGCCCGTAGGTCAGAGGCAGGTGTTTTTTGTTTGTCAGGATGCTCGCGATCCTGGTCACATCGTGGTTGTCGACAAAATTCATCAGATGCTTGCCTCTGTAGATACACCACTGCTCCGGACCGTACTGACGGTTCAGGGAGTGCGCGATCTCGAACATGTTCATGCTGTTGAAGCTTGAGAAGATGCCCTTGTAGCACTCATAATTTGTACAGCTGTGGAGCATCTCATCATTGACGATGAGGTTGTAGTCGCCGAAAAGGACCTCGCCGATCAGCGCAAAGCCCGGTTTTATTTCTTCACAGAAACGGCGCAGGCGCTTCATGAAGTCGTGGTCGAGGGAGTAAGCTACATCGAGCCTGAGTCCGTCGATCCCAAAGTCCTCGATCCACATCTTTACACAGCCGAGAAGATAATCGACAACAGCCGGATTGCGGAGGTTCAGCTTCACAAGCTCGTAGTGTCCCTCCCATCCTTCATACCAGAAACCGTCGTTCCAGCTGCTGTTTCCGTCAAAATTAATGATGAACCAGTCTTTGTACGGGGAGTCCCATTTTTTCTCCTGAACGTCTTTGAATGCCCAGAATCCCCTTCCGACATGGTTGAAGACGCCGTCCAGCATGATCTTTACGTTGTGCTCGTGCAGTGTACGGCATACTTCGATAAAATCCTCGTTCGTTCCCAGACGGCAGTCGATCTTCGTGAAATCTCTTGTGTCATAGCCGTGATTGTCAGACTCAAAGATCGGATTGAGTATGATAGAGCCGATCCCGAGCTCCTGGAGATATTCCGCCCATTCCCCTATCTTGAGAATGCGGTGGGCTGTGACGCCGTCGTTGTGCACAGGCGCGCCGCAGAATCCGATCGGATATATCTGATAAAAAGTTTCGTTATAAGCCCACATAATTTCAGTACCTTCCTTTTTCTAATATCATTGCATTTTCTGCCTTTCCTCAAACACGGATTTGAGAAATGACACTTAACAGTATACCACATGAATTGTGAAAAAAGAACAAAAAATAGACGATTTTTACAAAAGATATGTGCATCTGATCTAAAAACGGTTTCGTTTGCATGCCGGCACTGCTGCTGTTATACTGATATTGATCAAAAAAATCGGAAGGTGAAGCATATGAAGCGGCAGGCTGTAAACCCATTTCTCCCGAGCTGGGAATGTATTCCGGACGGAGAGCCGAGAAGATTCGGCGACAGGGTATATCTTTACGGATCTCATGACAGATTCGGAGGCTGAGGATCCGATTCGGAGTAAGACCGCTGTATTTTATCTTTATTGGAAGGGGAAAAATGGATTTCCGGTCTTTTACAATAGAATAGAACACAGCAGATGAGAGATAGACAAGGCTTGAATTGACATGATTTTTCCAACAGGCTATACTGAGAAAAAGGGCGGCTCCAGGAAACGGGGCGGCCGAGGACGGAGGGATGATTGTGAGATCGATCGGAAGAAAAGGGAAAAGGGCTGCGGCTCTTCTTCTGGCAGGCGTCCTTACGGCGGCGATGCTGCCTGGGAATATCCGGGCGGAAGAGAATTATTCCGCGGGAGATGAGCAGCAGACGGATGCGGAAAGTGAAATAACAGGCGTGGTGCCTGCAGATGACAGCGCGGCAGAGGAAGTTTACAGTCTGGATGCGGCAGGGACAGAGACCTTGGAGAACGGTGCCGATGCCCTGGGAAACGCGGAGGACGAAAGTGCACAGAGCGATACTGCCCGGGATAGTGCGGGAGAAGATCTGAACGGACAGAGCAGCGGGCAGAGCGGGAAAGATGCGGTGCAGGAAGAAGAGGCGGCGCAGGAGGAAGGCGAAGCACAAAAGGGAGAGTCAGCAGCGGAGGGAGATCCGGTACGGCCAGAAAATCCGGTGCAGCTAGAAGACCCTCCGACTGGGACAGATGGACAGCAGATCTGGCAGATGACAGATCCTGCAACCGGGATTTCGGCGGAGGCGGACATTTCGGTGATCCCGCAGGGAACGATCATGTGGGTGACGCCGCTGGAGAGCGGACAGAACTACGAACTGCTCAAGATGCTCCTGTCTATGACAGTAGACCAGTTCAAGATCTATGATATCCGTTTCTTTGACATGGCGGGCAATGCGGTGCAGCCCGGAGGCTCAGTCAAAATATCTGTCCCGATTCCGGACGGATATGCTCTGGACAGACTTGCGGTGTATCATATCAGCATGGAGGGACAGCGGACGGAGCTTGCTTTCACTGCAGAGAACGGCTCGGCAGTGTTCGAGACAGATCAGTTCAGTCTGTTCGCCATTGCGGAGAAGAAGCAGGATTCGGGTGCGCAGACGGACCTGCCATCCTCGCTGGCCCCGACTGAAAAGATCCCCAGGCTGGAGCTTGATAAGACTGCTGCCGGGACATCGGGCTCGGCGTCAGGAGCAGGTTACGCCAAGAACACGGCAAGCCCGGCGACAGGAGACATACAGGAGAGTATGCGATGGACGGTTCTCGCGGTCCTGACAGGTGCAGCAGCGACAGTGTCCGCGCGGCGGAGAAGGCTGCAGGCTGAGGCTGTGCCGGGAAAGAAGACTCCGGAACGGCATGATACGCTGTGACAGCGCGTGGACGATCTGCTGCAAGCGGGAATGACTGCTGTGGCGGAGCAAAAAAGCCGCAATAGCGGAGCAAAAAAAGCTTGACAGGGAAAATGCCGCGTACTATAATAGTACAGCGTGAAAACAGGAGAAACAGTATACGCCATAGCCCCGGAGTGTGCTGATTTCACATATATAAGCAAATGTTATCTGATGATTATTATAGGAGGAACACCCATGAAAACTTATATGGCTAACCCTGACAAGATTGAAAGAAAATGGTATGTGGTTGACGCTGAAGGCTGCACATTAGGACGTCTTGCATCTGAGGTCGCTAAAGTGCTCAGAGGAAAGAATAAACCGGAATATACACCGCACATTGACACAGGAGATTACGTGATCGTTGTCAATGCGGAGAAAGTAAAAGTAACAGGAAAGAAATTACAGCAGAAGATCTACTACAGTCATTCTGATTATGTAGGTGGAATGAAAGAGACAACACTTGCCGAGATGATGGCGAAGAAACCTGAGAAGGTTATCGAGCTGGCTGTTAAGGGAATGCTCCCGAAAGGACCTATGGGAAGAGACATGATCAAGAAGCTTCATGTTTACGCTGGCCCAGAGCATGCACATCAGGCTCAGAAGCCGGAAGTTCTCACATTTTAGGTAAAGGTTGAAAGGAGGATATAACAGTGGCTAACGCAAAATATTACGGAACAGGAAGAAGAAAAAAATCAGTAGCAAGAGTTTATCTTGTACCTGGAACAGGTAAGATCACGATCAATAAAAGAGACATTGACGAGTATCTCGGACTTGAGACTCTGAAGGTTGTTGTTCGCCAGCCGCTCGTGGCTACAGAGACAACAGACAAGTTCGACGTGATCGTTAACGTACGCGGCGGCGGTTACACAGGACAGGCAGGAGCAATCCGCCACGGAATCGCAAGAGCTCTCCTTGAGGCAGATGCTGATTACAGACCGGTGCTCAAGGCAGCAGGATTCCTTACACGTGACCCGAGAATGAAAGAGCGTAAGAAGTACGGTCTCAAAGCAGCTCGTAGAGCTCCGCAGTTCTCCAAACGTTAAGCAAGCGTTAATCGGGATTACCCAAGAGATAACCGAACAGTTATTGAAATTGCAGGCAAACCCTGGAAACATCACGTTTCCGGGGTTTTTCTTTTCGCCCTGGAAATGCGGTGGAACGGGGGAAAACCGGGTGAAAATCACCGGATTAGCAGCGCGTTTGTAACACGTTTGCAACAAAAATATCTTTACTCAAGAGTCCTGTTTATGGCGTCAATCAGGATCCGTACATCCAGATGGGTGTAGACCTTTTCAGTCAGTGTCATGGCTCCGGAATGCCCCACAATTTTCTTGATGACCGTTTCCTGCACACCGGCTTCGGACAGCATGGAGATACAGGTGTGGCGGGTGCAGTGCGGTGTCCGCTGGATACCAATCTGCTCCATCAGGGGTGTCCAGTAGCTGTCAAAGTAGTTGCGGTACTTGAAGGGCTTTCCGTCTTCTGTATGGAGAAGATATTCACATTCCGGGCAGGAGTTGTACCAGTTCCGGTAGAACGGGAGCAGCTTGTCGGCAATGGGTACTTTCCGGATACCGTTTTCTGTTTTGCTGTCGATCACATCAAAATACTGCTCATCCAGGTGCACATTTACTTTTTTCAGGGACAGGAATTCGGAAATCCGGGTGCCGTTATAGAGCAGCATGAGGACAATCTGGTAATATTTATCATCCTGCATGGTCCAGATCCTGTCAATCTCTTCCCTGGGAAATTTGTTCCTGTTGTGTTTGTTCGGGTTCCGGTCTTTGTACTGCGCGATATCCACGTAGGTGGAATAATCTTTGTTGCAGATATCATTCTTCAGAGCAAATCCGTACAGCTGGTTAAACAGGATCTTTACTTTCTTCAGTGTCGGATAATTTTTGCCGCAGGTATCGATCACCTGTTGAAGATCCGCCAGCTTCAGCTCTTTGAAAACCCGGTGGTAAAGGAGGGTACAGGCCTTGTAGGAGGCTGTGTATCCTTTTACATTGCTTTCAGATACGGTCGGATATTTCTTCTTTGACCATTCTTCGTACACCTCGGAAAAAGTCATTTTTGCGGCTTTCGTATCATAAGGATTATGATTATAATCAGCCAGCATCTCCAGCCCTTCGGATTTTGTCCGGGCATAGCCGATGATAATATATTCTGCAATCTTCTTTTCTTTTACGGGATCGATCCGGTATCCTGTTGTCTTGCGGACCATATATGGTTTTCTCCGTTTTCCGGATAATTTCACTACACTTCCGTAGCCGTTTGGTAATTTCATTCAGTCATTGCTCCTTTCTTTTGAAGGACTTATGATCTGAACTGCTCCTTTAAAAAGGCGTTCCGGCGGCTGATGCGCTCTTCCTCTGTCAGTTCTTCCGTTTCCGTTTCAGACAACGGGACAGCTGCATAGTAGGCCAGTGTCTTGTCTTTCCAGTCCTGATAGGAACTGGCAGAATGGCCATATGCAGCATATTCCTCTCTGTTTTCCCTGAATTCTTCCAGGAATAAACACATATCTGCATTTTCAGAGGACGACAGGTCTTTGCCATTGAAGGTAATGGAGCACTCCCAGCGGTCGTGTTCCGGCGGACGCTTCACATCGATCCGGAAGCCGAGCTCCCGGATCTGATCCAGCTGGAAGAGAAACTGCATGACGTCTGCCATATTGGTCAGCGGCTTCTCCTGCGTGTCATAGCCGGTCAGATAAGTAGAAGTGGTGTCCAGTACCCCGGCAAGTTCGTTGATCATGGCGAGCGACACTTCAATCTCTCCGCTTTCGTATTTCTGGATTGTGCGGAGGGATTTACCAAGTGCGGTTGCCAGCTGAGTCTGATTCATACCTTTTTGCTTTCGGGCAGTCCGGATTCTCAGTCCGATCTGTTTCGTATCATGTTTCATGATTGAATTCACCTCTCTTTCGTCCATCTTATCACATTGAAATACGAATTACAAGTGCGGATTTTTAGAAATATATCTTGACGCACGCAATTTTAATGCGTATAATAAAATACGAACTGATAGTGCGGTTTGCGTGTAGATAAAGGAAATAGTGAAATGAAAAATGCACTAAAAATACGGATATGGAATCCGGGAGGAGGTGAAGAGAATGGAAAAGAAAATGTATGTGGAGCTGCCGCCGTTTACAGGCAGAAATGTTCCGATCAAAGAGATCGCCCGGGCAATGGGAAAAGATCCTCATTATGTGAGGCTTGCCATCCAGCAGGGTGTCGTCAAGTTCGGTGTGGCGATGAAGGTGGGAGACGCCAGCGAATTCAGTTATTACTGCCCGGACCGGAAAGTCTGGGAGGAGACCGGATACTTCCGGGATGTGACAAAAGAAAAAGCCCATGCATGATCGCACGGGCAAATTCTCCAGAGGTATTGCTACACTCTGACCTAGCAACTCAAGTATAGCAAATACCTCTGCGAGATACAATGAAAAATTTCAGCAGAGGAGGTTATAAGTGAATATATTTCAGGAAGTAAAATCATACGTTACCGCAAGGCAGGCGGCGGAGCAGTACGGGATCCGGGTCGGCAGGAACCAGATGGCATGCTGTCCGTTCCATGACGATCATCATCCCAGCATGAAAATTGATACTAATTATTACTGTTTTGCCTGCGGAGCAAAAGGAGATGTGATCGGGCTGGCTGCCGGTCTGTTCGGTCTGTCGCCTTACGAAGCGGCCAGAAAACTGATCGCAGATTTTCAGCTGCCGTTGACAGCAGAGAAGTGTCGGGAAAGACGAAAAAAATACAGAAACAGGAATCCGGTTTCTGTTAAAGAGAAGATGACAGACTGGCACCGGCATGCGGTAAAAGTCCTGACCGACTATCTGTCATGGATACGGTTCTGGAAACGGTTCTATGGATCAGAACCGGACGCCTTTGAGCAGGAACAATTCCTGGAGGCGTTGGAAAACGAGAGGAAGATCAATGATTATCTGGATATTCTTCTGACCGGGAGCGGAGAAGAAATTACAGAATTCTTTATCTGTAAACGGAAGGAGGTGGCGGAGATTGAGCAGCATGTGGAACGATATCAGCAAAGAGTCCATGCGGAAGTTAGAGCGTATTGCAGAAAATGAAATGCTGACTCAGGAAGAAATCCGGGAGAACCTGGACGTGACAGAGAAAGGCAAGATCCGTCAGTCGATCCAGAACTGCAAATATGCGCTGGAGCATGATCCGTATCTGCAGGGAGCAATTTGTAGAAATGAAATGACCTGCCAGATCGATATTATGAAAAAGGTTCCATGGAAACGCCGGGGCGTCCAGATGACGGATACGGATATGAACAATCTGTCCCTTTATCTGGAAAAGAATTACGGATTGACCAGTGACAGGGTGATCGCCAAGGCGGTAGATATCGTGGCAAACGATAACAGCTTCCATCCCATTATTGATCTGCTGGAAAGCCTGACCTGGGACGGAACGCCGAGGATCCGCAACATGCTTACCCATTTCTTCGGGGCGGCTGATTCGGAGTATTCCGGTGAGATCATGAAAATGCATATGCTTGCGGCCATCAGCCGTCTGTATGACCCGGGGAAGAAATATGATATCATGCTCTGTCTGGTAGGCGGACAGGGAACCGGAAAATCTACATTTTTCAAATATCTGGCAATCCGGGATGAATGGTTTACCGATGATGTGAAACGTCTGGACGATAAGCGGGTCTATGAATATCTGCAGGGACACTGGATCGTGGAAATGTCAGAAATGAACGCGGTGGCCAATGCCAGGAGTATTGAGGAAACAAAATCATTCCTGAGCAGACAGAAGGATACTTATCGGATCCCTTATGAGAGGCGGGCAGAAGACCGGTACCGGCAGTGTGTATTCTGCGGAACTTCCAATGATCTTGCATTCCTGCCATTTGACAGGACAGGAAACCGCCGGTTTGGACCGGTCAGAGTTTGCCCGGAAAAAGTGGAAACGACCATTTACAGTAACGAGAAAGAGTCCAGGGAATACATCCTGCAGGCATGGGCAGAGGCCATGGAGATCTACCGCAGCGGAGATTTTTCCCTCACATTCTCGCCGGATATGGAAGATTATGTGAAAGCACTCCAGAAAGAGTTTATGCCGGAAGATACCCAGACGGGCATGATCCAGGCGTTCCTGGACCGTTATGAGGAAGACTATGTATGTTCTACCATCATTTATCAGGAAGTGTTCCACCATGAAGGGATGGTGCCGAAATGGCAGTCCAAAGAGATTGGCGACCTGATGGATAATGAGATCATCGGATGGGAAAAACACGGGACACACCGGTTCCCGGGAAGCCTTGGAACTCAGCGTTCCTGGAAACGGATCTATCCCAAAAAAGACAATGACGGCTTTATGAAAATAGATGAAAATACAGAGCTGCCCTTTGAATAAATGATAACTTTTAAAATGTTTTGAGCCTTGTTTACAAAAGTTTGTTTACATGAAAAATGAGAAATCTGTAAACAAGAACCTGTAAACAGGACGAAAAAAACTTTGAAAGTTAAAAATCAGTGGAAATGAAACAGCCCGGATACGGGCACAAAATAACAGGCGGATACGCCGGAAACCAAGCCCTCGGCGCTTGAGAGCGAAATACACCCATCGCGCAGATCTGAGGATCTGCACTCTGTGTATTTCGCGACTGCGTCGGGCCGGGACGCCCCACGGGACGGCTCAGAACCGAAAGGCCGGTTCATTTCTGACGTACCACCGCCGGAAAGGAGATGTATGGCAAATGGAAAGAATTGTTTTATCCAGACGGTCAAGCTGCCCCATGTCCGGGGCAGGGTACGTTATATCTCGGATCCAAAGCGGCAGGAAAATCTGTATGCTGCCTATACCAGTGCGGATCCGAAATTCTGGCAGTATCTGTCAAAGGAGAATCAGGCGGATTTTGCCAGAAGCGGAACGGAAGGAAAATGTATTGAGGCCAGGGAACTGATCATCATGCTGCCGCCAGGTCTGATCCATTATGATCACGATACGTTACTGAAATATTTTACTGCAAAATTTGTGGAACGGTACGGCGTGGCTGTGGCAAGCGCCCTTCACCACAATAAACGAAAAACCAATCTTCATATCCATCTTATTTTTTCAGAGAGAAAGGCTTATGATGAGCCGGTGGAGAAAATTGCTTCAAGAAATATGTTTTACGATGAAACAGGGAAACATGTCCGGACGAAGAAAGAAATTCTGGATGAAAATGGAGAAATCCGTTCCGGCTGCAGGATCATCAAAAAGGGAGAGGTTTACGAAAAGCATTTCTTCCAGCCGAAGAACCCGGAATTCAAGTCAAAAAAATTTACAGAGGATATGAAATATTTCTATACGGATCTGATTAATGAACTGGTGCAGGATCCGGCGGAGAAACTGAAGGTGTTTGATAAGAACAGTCCGTATCTCCCAACCAGAAAGATCGGGAAAAATAATCCGAAAGCAGAGGAGATACGGATCGATAATTATCTCCGGCAGGAGTGGAACAACATGGTAGACCGGGCGGTAGTGGAAGGTATGACCGAAGAGGAACTGCACTTTGCAAAGAAAAAAGAGATCGCAGATCCGGCGGCAGAATCCATCCGAAGGTCAGGGTGGAAACCGGAGATTTTCCGGACGATTCTGCAAAAGGCGATTGGAAAGCTGCGGGGCTTTATCCAGTATATCAAAGAACTCCGGACTGCAGAGTATGACGAGAATGGACAGCCGATATTTCACCGTGACCTGAAATTTGATGTGACGCCGGCGCCGCTGCCGGAGATCGCAAAAGGGAAAAGGCCATCTTCAGCAGCGCAGGAAGCAGAAGTAATGAGGCTGGATAACATTCTGCAGAAGATGAAGAAAGCAGAGCAGAGGATCTATGCTGTCGAGAAAGTTCTGATCCGGCTGGAGAAAGAACGGCAGGATATTGACGGGAAGTGGTTTCACGGAAAAGAAAAGAAGGAGCTTGATCAGAAGATTGCCGGAAAACAGCAGGAACTGAAAAAAGCGAAGGCTACACTCGCCGGAATACCTGGACTGCATGGATATGAAAATGCGCTGGCAGTGAAAAAAGCATATACAGCTGCAACGAAGGAACTGGATAAAATCCGCAACAGGCAGAAAGAATGGGATCAGAAAAGTGTTCCGGAAAAACAGTATCTGGTGATCCGAAGTAATAAGCCGGAACAGAGGGCAGAGCGGCAAAGCGTACTGGAACAGCTGGATAAAAAGAAAAGGGAGATGGAAAAGAGACAGCGAACAAAGAAACAGGGATACGACAGAGATTGTCTGTAAAAAAATGTTCACAGGAAAAGCAACCGTTTTATGCCGGAGCGCTACGGTTGCTTTTTTCTAAACTGATATGAATTTGGACTGATCGCCTGTGAACGAGAGTGAACCTGTCCACAGATCAATAAATGGCAGGTGGACTGCCAGATGGTCTACACCAATCCGCTAAAAAATTCAGATATATCAGCGCTGAAAATCTTGCTGAGAGCAACAAGCTCACTGACTTTAATGTTCATCCGGTTGGTTTCAATTTTTGCATAGGTGCTTTTGGATATTTCAATTCCCATGAGCTGAAGGCGGGCGATCACCTGATCCTGCGTCATGTTTGAAGCTTTTCTTAATCGTTGGATGTTATGTCCGATATCCATATCCGGTCTGAGTTTCTGCATATCTGTACAACTCCTGAAAATTCGTAATAAAGAAATATATCTTGATTGTATGCAGTATTGAGATTATAATGTTTCGTAATAAAGAAATGTTTCGCGATAGAGAAAGGATGGGCAGAATATGAACGTAGATAAAATATTTGAGAGAGCAACCATCAGGGGAGTTGCGGATTATCTTCTGTTTGGCCTGGGACCGGATAAAGATGACAGGAGTTATGAGGAGCGGCTGGATGAGATTTATATGAGATATGAAAAGGCTGTGGGAAAGTATGATAAAAATCCGACGTCCGAACTGCTGGATCTGTGTAATGAACTCAGCAGTGAGACAGCCAGCGTGTATACAGAAATAGGGCTGCAGGCTGGCATACTGCTGATGATGGATATGATTAAAACTGCGGGGCGAGAAAAAGAAAATAAAATGGACGTGGAATAGTAAATCAGTAAACAATTAGGGAAGTGTTTTACTTTGTCTATATATTTGGGCTTGGAATCGTTTTTAAACGAACTATACTTTTGGCACGCATTTTGATATAATTAAAACATAAAGAGATATAAACGGATATTCTGTTATTTTAACTCAAGGATAAAAAGAAACGGGGTGTGATTTATTTTAAAAATAGTTTAGTTTAACTTGAAACGATAAAAGGACTAATAGCTTGGAGTGTGATAAGTATGGAAAAGAAAAAGGCTATTACATGTTTGAAACCGTCGGACGGCGGTCTGCATTTTGGACATTATATAGGGAATATTGAGCCCTTAATTAAATACCAAGACGATTTTGAATGTTATTTTATTTTTTCTGATCTTCAAATGATTAATCTTGGTAACAAGTTTGATGTTTTAGAAAATATATATGATATGATGAAACAAATGATAGCATTAGGCGTTGATCCTAATAAAGTTATTTTTGGAAGAGAAAGTATAGTTAAAGAGAAAAGGCTAAACGATTTGATTGCTATATCAAATTATCTTTCTAATACTCGGATTGATCGACTTCCGTTATTTAAATCGATTGAAAAGCCATATAAAATGTCAATGTACCTATATCCACTGCTTCAAGCTTTAGATTTTTATATGACAGATGCTGAAATTGCATTTTCTAACACAGATAATAAACCAGCTATTGAACTTATTAATGAACTGTTTGCCAAAATGAATCATTTAGAAGGACGTAGTTTGAAACATATAGAATTAATTCATGGGGTGGTAGATTTTTTAGTTGGAGTCGATGGCGAGAAGATGAGTAAAGCAAAAGGAAATGCAATATTTCTTTCCGATTCCTGTAATGAAATATCAAAAAAAGTAAATAAGATGTATACAGATCCACTAAAAATACATGCTGATTCGCCTGGACATGTGGAAGGAAATGTTGTTTTTCAATTTTTTAAAGCATTTTTGTCTAATGAAGAATATTGGAGATTATGCGACGATTATGAAAAGGGGAAATTGCCGGATAGAAAAGCCAAAGCGGAGTTAGTGCAGATATTGAATGATATTGCAAAAAAAAGTAAGACTTGTAATTATAGTATAACTACATTAAATGAAATTCTTATTCGAGGTGAAAAAAGAATGCTATATCATATTTAAGGAGGATATTATTTATGAATACGATTATTGTAAATGCAAAGATTTATTCTGAAGATAGGGTGGTAGATAAAGGATACATTGGCATTAAAAATTCGACCATTTCAGAAATTGGTGAGGGCGAGTATAATGCAATTGATGGAAACGATCATATTATTGATGCAGGTGGAAGAACGGTCATTCCCGGTTTTATAGATTTACAGGTAAATGGTGCGGGTGGATATCTTGTAACGGACGGTGACTCGGAACATTTACAAGCCATTAGCAATGCGCTTGCAAAGTGTGGAACTACTTCTTTTTTAGTTGCAACATCACCATGTAGGGATGATGAACATTTGAAAATAATAAATACGGTTAATGATTATATGGATATGGAGCACACAGGCGCTCGAATTTTAGGAGTTCACATGGAAGGACCATTTTTGAATCCAGAAAAAGCAGGCGCTAATAATCCGGAGTTTACATCCGTGCCAGATGTTAAGAAATTCAAAAAGTTTGTTCATGAATCTTGTGTGCGTATCATGACAGTTTCGCCTGAAATAGGAGATTTTACGGAGATATTTGAAGCAGCAAAAGAAGAAAATGTGGTTTTATCTGTTGGCCATAGTAAAGCGACATATGCAGAAGCAAAAAAGTTTTTTGATAAAGGGTGTAATATGTGTACACACCTTTTTAATACTATGAGTATGCCTTCAGCAAGAGAACCGGGAATTATTCCTGCTATGATTGAAAATGAAAAAGTATTAGGTAGTATTATTTTCGATGGACATCATGTGCATCCAAGTAATTTAAAAATGTTATATATTCTCTGTGGAGCATCGAGATTAGTTTTAATTACTGATAGTGCACCTACAGCGGCAACATTACAAAAAGAATGGATTTTTGACGGGTTTAATATTCACGTAAAGGATTATACATGCTATTTGGAGGATGGTACTATTATGGGATCGTCTTTAACTATGAATAAAGCAGCGATGATCGCAAAAGAACATCTACATTGTTCAACTGTAGACATTATTCAAATGGCAGCGGTTAATCCGGCAAAGATTCTTCATGTATATGATCAAGTGGGGAGTTTGGCAGTAGGAAAAAAAGCAGATATTTTGATTTTGAATAATGAAGATTCTTTTGATCCTTTTATGGTGTTTATAAATGGGAAAGTTGAATTTGTACAATGAGTGAAAATATAATTCTAAGAGGTTTTCAGTATGTATAAAATTGCTATTGTTCAAAATGAAAAGGAATTATTTAAATATGATTGTGCAGATTGGTCAAAATTGATTGTAACAAATGCAAGTTTAGCGTACTATCAGTGTGAATATTATGATGAACATAATGTTGGTGATTTGTTTGAAAAAATAACATTGTTTGATGCGATATTTCTTGCAACAAATGCTTTGAATTCACAGTATATTTATACCGCATGTGTTGAAAATAGAGAAAAAATTGAAAAGTTTATTAATACAAATCATGGATTTTATGTTGGTTATTCCAGTAAAAATAAAGAACGTGGATTTTTGCCAATAGGTTATAGATATGAACAAATAGAACGTGATTTTACCAAAGAAACAGAATTTGAAGGGAATTTGGCTTTCTTATCGCATCATATAACACGAATGTACAATGAAGTTAACTGCCAAGAGTATAGTCTAGTGGCAAACAATCATATGACAATAGCTGGGTTATATTTTGACTATATTAAATGGGATAAAAATTTGCAAAATTATGATTCGGTGATTGAAGATGCTCAAAATGATCGTGCATTGTTATTGTGTTCAAAGCAGATCGTGAATTCAAGAGTAGTTGTAACAACGCTTCCGGTAGATTGGCAGATGCATTATGAGTTATTTAATAATATTGTTCGCTACTGCACCGAAGGATTGCCCAATGTGGATATTATTTCTCAAGAAGGAAGTCACACTAATTTTTTTAGTCAAGAATATTTATTTAGGCAATTAAGTACTGCTAGAAAACCTTTCAAGTGTTCGATATTAAAAGAACCATCTGATTTGTTAAAATTATATTTTCATTCGGAAGTTATTGTATTTGATTCTACATGGGATGAGGCAAGTATTGATGGATTTTGTGCAAGTCAAAAAGAATACATAGTCAGTAACAAGTTGCGTGTGTTACATTATCATAAACAAGGAAATGAAGGATTATATAAATTAACGGTTCATAGTGCTTTCCAGCAAATTGATATAGCAGAAAAAGAACTATTGGCTTTTTTGGAAAGTAAATGTCCAGATAAGAAGCAAAAATATTCATATGATTCTAGCCTTTTAGCCACTTATGAAGCGTTAAAAGTACTTCAAGAGAACAAATTATATAATTCAGCGTTATATAAGAAGATAATTGAGACGGGAAAAAAGCGTTTGCTACCAGATGGCTCTTATGATGCAATGTTCGTGGCTAGTTGTATGTTTGCTGCTATTTGGACTATGTGTGATGCTAATTGTAAAAATGATGAAGAATATGTAAAGTTATTAAATTATACGAATAATATCATCCGACAGCATCGTGATGGTATTTCAAATTATGAAAAAGCACAAGCTTTGTATTATTTATCAGGACAAGATTTAATTGATAAAACACTTTATGTAAAGTTGCTTGAGGATGTTAAGCTATGTGTAAAGGAAGTAAATCAAAACAATTTAATGAGCTATGGAATGTCAAATTGTTGGAAGGTCCTTTCGAATACAAATCTTACAATAGAGCTTAAATCGGCTATTATGCAAGCAATTAGGCAATTGTCTTTTTCGTTTGATAGTATTATTGAAACAGTAAAGTTGCCTATTATATCGAACTATTTGTTTTCTATATCTGCAATGATTCAACATGGAAGTTTATGCCTTTCGGAAGAAGATGAGAGAATAGTCTATGGATTCTTGTTTGATGCGACGGAGTTTTTGAATAGAAATATTGGAGCCGGGCATATAGAGAATGATGTTTATTCTTCCTGCCTTGTAATTGAAGCTTTAAAAAAATTTTATTCTCTCTCGATTTATCCAACTGATGAAATTATTTCTTTAGTGAGTTTTAAAGTTGATTCAGAAACTAATAAAGAAAGTACTCTGACTGAAGCAAATGGTATACTCGCTTCTTGCAAAATGATATCGGAAGAACTTTTTAAGACTAAAGAAGAATTGCTTTCCTTACATATACAACAAAAGGAATTGAGTGGCAAATTGAAAGAGGAAACGGATACAGTAAATAAAGTTAAGGAACAATTAACAATATCAATAAAGGAATGTGAGGAACTGAAAGAGAAAAATTTAAAACAAAAAAAGGAACTTAACAGACGAAATTTGTTTTCGATTATTAAAAGTATTGCCTTGGTGATAGTTATTTTTGTTGCTATTCAAATGGGATTTGTGTATTTCAATGATAAAGAAATTTTTGTGGCTTATTTTAGCTCTTTTTACAGATTTGCAGATTGGTGTGCTTTAGCTACAGGTATAGTGATTGCTGTTATAGAGATAATTAAATATATCAAAAATAAAGAGTAAGAATTAAGTGGTGAGGTAAAATAATTGGGTGGTAACGATTTGCCAATGTAAAATCAGTATGGCAAAACAAGCCATGTAATTAAAATAAAAAATCGGGTAAAAACACACGAGGCTTAAACAAATATATTTAATGATGCCTAAGGAAAAGGTGAAGTTCAGATACTTTCTTCTCGTGGCGGGCAAGCAGCTTCTGGTTGTACGTCTCTATCTCATTAAAATGCGGGACCGGAATAAACAAGTTCGCACGGTTATAATCAACCTTGCGGTTCACATTTCCCTTCTTCCAGCTGGAATAGGGATTGTAGAAGCGCACCCGGAAGTGATAATGGGCACGAAAAAGGGAGAAAAGTTCCGACTCATGGATTGTATCGCCGATCCGTCGCCCGACATCGGTTGTGTTGTCAAAGATCAGTAATGACGGTGCGCCGCCGATAAATTCAAAGATATCCTGCAGACCATGACAGACATATTCTACAGTTTTTCCGTCGAACACCTGTTTACATTCGCCGTTGCTGTAGGGGAACGACATAGTCAGATATTTCCTGCAGTAGAGTTTTCCGGCCTCATAAAAGTCAGTTTCCCCGAAATCAACTTGTGCCGATCCGGGATTCTAGATCAGTTCCAGGTTTGATTTCTCAGTATGGATGGAACGGCATTTCTTCATATGGTGCAGGACAATGCTGTAACTCTCTATATACCTATGTTCACCCGGGAAAAGAGAGGTGTCCTCAATCACTATGAGATGTGCTGGGTTTGTAACGCATCTGCAACAAATTCCGGCTGAATCCTCGTATTTCTGCCATTTTCGGTTATCCAAACGTTAATCCAAGCGTTTACGCAGAATATCGAAAGAAATCTTATCCCGGAAGTTTCGGCTTCCGGGTTTTTTCAAACAAATCTGAAATCATTTCATACATATGCAGGCGGTTTTGGTAACAGATGAACTGCCGGAATGGTCCTATAACCAGAAAAACAATTCCTAACCGTAAAAATCAGGGAAAGAGTACGGGTTATATCCTAGAAACTCAAATTTCAACCGTAAGAATTATGGTGTGAGTACGGTTTAGATACCCCAAATTCTAAAGTCAACCGTAAGAATCAGGGAAAAGATACGGTTCAGATACTGAAAATCCTGATTTTAACCGTATAAGACAAGAAAAGACTACGGTTTTACAGTCTATAAAACAATTCACAACCGTAAATCAATAAAAATTCCAGAAGTTTTTATTTCAAGTTACTCTATAGCAGGACAGTGTCTGTTGTTTCAGACATGTTTTATTCAGAAATCTAAAAGCAGAAAGGGAAAAGCATATGGCAGGTCTTAGAGAGATGCTATTACAGGAGCAGGACAGACTGGAGAAGATACTTCAGAAGACTTCGGAACAACTGAAAGATGTTCCTCCAGGGAAACTGCGTCTGTCCAGCAGTAACAAATGTGTCCAGTATTATTACTGCGTGCCGGGAGGGAGGAAAAACGGGCAATATCTTCCGAGAGAGAAAGAGAAACTGGCGTACAGACTCGCCCAGAAATCTTATGATGAAAAGATAATAAAGCTTGCTGAAAAAAGGCTGTCCCAGATCAGAAGAATTACAAAAGATTATGACGAGGAAGAAATTGAAAAAATTTTCCTGGCTGAACATCCTGAAAGACAGAAGCTGATCAAGCCGGCTGAACCTGTCTGGGAACAGCAATTGAGCAAGTGGGCCGCTGAAGATTACAAGAGAAAAGAATTTCAGGAAGATATGCCTGTTATATTAACCGAGAAGGGGGAACGGGTGCGTTCAAAATCAGAAAAAATCCTTGCAGATTATTTTTACCGGAACGGCATTTTATACAAATATGAATGTCCCTTGTATTTAAAACGTTTTGGCACAGTTCATCCGGATTTCACTTTTCTTTCCAGAAAGACAAAGCAGGAAATCTATTGGGAGCATGACGGCAGGATGGATGAACCGGTATATGCACAGAACGCAGTGAAAAAAATACAGGCATATGAAGAAAATGATATTTATCCCGGAGAGCGTCTGATTCTTACATTTGAGACAGAAAAAATTGTTCTGGATACAAGGATGATAGAAAGACTTGTTTATAGATATTTACTCTAGAGCAGGGAACGTTTTGTCCTTTTGTGAAAAACAATTGATGCCATAAATATGCATAATACATTATGTGCCTTCTATAGGGAATTGTGCTGAAAAACATTGAAAAACCGAGAATTGTCTTACATCATGGCTTGGAAAGTGATAAAATAGAACAAGGATAACCGCGAAAGAACCGTTACAGCGTTGTATCGGTTCTTTTTTGGCTATACTTTATGCAGGAATGGAAAAAAGAAGAAAGGAAGGATTCGGATGCTCAGCAGAGGAGATGCAGTTGTTTATAAGTGCAGAGGAATGTATAAGGTGGAAGACATAGGAACGTTGGATTTTTCTTTTGCGGACAGAAAAAAGAAGTATTATACTCTGCAGTCCATGGAAGACGCAAGAGACCGGGCGTATGTCCCCACAGACGATGAATCGAATATCCGCAGGCCGGTGAGCAGGGAAGAAGCGCTTGACCTCATCGGCCGGATGCAGGATATTGAGGTGCTGAGAGTGAAAAACGAGAAGTTCAGAGAACAGGAATACAAGAATTGTATTGCGGACTTTTGTCCGGAAAACTGGGTGAAAGTGCTCAAAACTCTCTATAAGCGTACGCAGAGCAGGGGGAGCATCACAAGTATGGATAAGAAATATCAAATGCTCCTGGAGCATGCGCTGTACAGTGAGTTTTCATATGCGCTGGGGGTTCCTGCAGACAGGATAACACAGTTTATTGCCGAACATTCAAAACAAAATAAAAGCTGAAGGATCCGTCAGCCCGGAGGATAAGGCGTCTGTACAAGGGGAGTCGATAAAAGCCGCGATGAAGGCGGGCAGTGAAAGCGGCTGAAACGGAACTTGCGAAAAATCCGGGTGCATGATATACTTCTCCTGATATTAACTTATAGGAGGAGTATTTTTTATGGACGCAGACCCTGCGGGTAATTCAATCGTATTTGAATTGTTACTGTTGTTATTTTTCACACTGATGAACGCTTTTTTCGCCGGAGCAGAGATGGCTGTCGTATCGGTAAACAAGAACCGGATACGGAGCCTTGCAGAGGAAGGGAATAAGAAGGCGAAAGTGATAGAGGGACTCTTTGAAGACTCGACGAAATTCCTGTCCACGATTCAGGTGGCGATCACTTTTGCCGGATTCTATTCTTCAGCATCTGCCGCGGCTGGCATCTCTCCGGTTCTGGCAGAGTGGCTGAAGGGATTTGGTGTTCCGTACAGTCAGCAGATCGCACACAACGGAGTGACGCTGATCCTTATGTTCTTCAACCTGGTGTTTGGAGAGCTCGTTCCGAAGCGGATCGCACTTCAGAAGGCGGAGGCATTTTGTATGCTCACAGTGATGCCGGTGCATTACATCTCGGTCATCTTGTCGCCGTTTATCAAGCTGCTTTCCGTATCCACGAAGCTGGTGCTCAAGCTTCTCGGGATGAAGACGGAGGATCAGGAAGAGGCTGTCACGGAGGAAGAGATCAAGGCGCTCCTGAAGGTGGGGAACGAGAGCGGCACATTTGATGACGATGAACGGGAGATGATCGATTCCGTCTTCGCATTTGATGACAGGACGGCGAGAGAGGTCATGGTGCCGAGAAGAGAAGTGGTCGTCATGGACATCGGCGAGCCGTTTGAGGAACTGATCGACGAGGTGCTGGAATCGAGACACAGCAGGATCCCTGTATATGAAGAGAATATAGATAATATCATCGGTGTCCTTCATGTCAAGGATGTGATGATAGAACTGCGGAGATCGGGACTGGACGGGATCAATATAAGAGAGATGCTGCACGAGCCGTTCTTCGTGCCGGAGACAAAGGAGGCGGACGAATTGTTCCGCACCATGCAGGCCACGAGACACCATATGGCGATCCTGGTGGATGAGTATGGAGGTTTCTCTGGTATAGTCACGATAGAAGACCTGGTCGAAGAGATCATGGGAGATATCAATGAGGAATATGAAGAGGTCGAGCCGGAGATTGAGGCGGTCAGCGAGAATGAGTATCTTCTCGACGGCGGGATCCTCATCGAAGACCTGAATGAGGAACTCGGCCTTAAGCTTGAGACTGAGAACTATGACACGCTGTCAGGCTATCTGATCGAGCAGCTTGGGCATATACCGGGCAAAGAAGACCGGGATGTGATAGAAAACGGGAACCTTGTGTTCTCGGTGGAAGAGGTGAAGGATAACCGTATCAGCAAGGTACGGCTTCGCATTCTTCCCGTACAGGAGACAGAAGAGGAAAATAAAGGGAAATGACGGAAAGGAGAACCAGAGCAATGAAGATGTTATCAATCGAGCAGGAACTGAAGAGCAATTCTTATCCGGGAAGAGGGATCATACTCGGTAAGAGCCCGGATGGAAAGAAGGCTGTTGCGGCGTATTTTATCATGGGACGCAGCGAGAACAGCAGAAACCGTATTTTTGTGGAGGACGGAGAGGGGATACGCACCCAGGCGTTCGATCCTTCCAAGCTGACAGATCCGAGCCTGATCATCTATGCTCCGGTCCGCGTACTCGGCAATAAGACGATCGTCACCAACGGAGACCAGACGGACACGATCTATGAGGGGATGGACAGACAGCTTACGTTTGAGCAGTCTCTGAGGACAAGGGAGTTTGAGCCGGACGCGCCGAACTATACCCCGCGTATCTCCGGGATCATGCACATTGAGAACGGGACATACAACTATGCGATGTCTATCCTGAAGAGCAATAACGGAAGCCCGGAGGGATGTAACAGATACACATTTGCCTATGAAAATCCGGCGGCGGGAGAGGGGCACTTCATCCACACATATATGTGCGACGGCAATCCGCTGCCGAGCTTCGAGGGAGAGCCGAAGCTGATCGCCATCTCGGACGATATCGAGAGCTTTACCGAGCTTCTCTGGAACAGCCTGAATGAGGACAACAAGGTTTCGCTTTTTGTCCGCTATATCGATATTGAGACAGGAAACTATGAGACAAAGATTGTAAATAAAAATCAGTAAGGAGCGGATGAAAGATGAAAGAATTAGAGCTGAAATACGGATGTAACCCTAACCAGAAGCCTTCAAGGATCTATATGGGAGACGGCAGTGAGCTGCCGATCAAGGTGCTGTGCGGACGCCCGGGATATATCAATTTCCTGGATGCATTCAACGGCTGGCAGCTTGTTTCTGAACTCAAGAAGGCGACGGGACTTCCGGCGGCGACATCCTTCAAGCATGTCTCTCCGGCAGGCGCGGCGGTAGGACTTCCGCTCACGGAGACACTGGCGAAGATCTACTGGGTAGATGATCTGGGAGAGCTCTCCCCGCTGGCAAGCGCTTATGCGAGAGCGAGAGGCGCTGACCGTATGTCTTCTTTCGGAGATTTTATTGCTTTATCTGACGTATGCGATGTGGATACCGCGAGACTGATCAAGCGGGAGGTGTCTGACGGAGTCATTGCCCCGGGCTATGAGCCGGAGGCGCTTGAGCTTCTGAAGCAGAAGAAGAATGGAAACTATAACGTCATCGAGATCGATCCGGACTATGTTCCGGCAGCTCTCGAGCACAAGGAAGTATTCGGCATCACCTTTGAGCAGGGAAGAAATGAGCTGAACATCGATAAGGATTTCTTCTCCAATGTGGTGACAGAAAACAAAGAGATCCCGGAATCGGCAAAGATCGATCTTGCGATTTCCATGATCACGCTGAAATATACCCAGTCCAACTCCGTCTGCTACGTGAAGGACGGACAGGCGATCGGAATCGGGGCAGGACAGCAGTCCCGTATCCACTGCACCCGTCTGGCTGGACAGAAGGCGGACAACTGGTGGCTGCGCCAGAGCCCGCAGGTGCTCGGACTTCAGTTTAAGGAAGGCATCCGCCGTGCAGACAGAGACAATGCGATCGACCTCTATATTGGGGAGGAGTATATGGACGTGCTGGCTGACGGAGTTTGGGAGAATACCTTTGCAGTGAAGCCGGAGGTGTTCACGCGCGAAGCGAAGAGAGAGTGGCTGGACAAGATGACAGATGTAGCGCTCGGATCGGATGCATTTTTCCCGTTCGGGGACAATATCGAGCGCGCGCACAAGAGCGGAGTGAAATATGTCGCTCAGCCGGGCGGCTCTGTCCGTGACGACAACGTGATCGAGACATGCAATAAGTACGGCATGGCGATGGCATTTACGGGAATCCGTCTGTTCCACCACTAGGAGGCACCTGTATGGTAATAGAGACGAGGAGTCCGGAAGAGACGTTCCGGCTGGGGGAAGAGCTTGGCAGGAAAGCTGTGCCCGGACAGGTGTTTACCCTGACGGGGGATCTGGGCGTCGGGAAGACGGTCTTCACCCAGGGGCTGGCGAAAGGGCTCGGGATCGAGGAGCCGGTCAACAGTCCGACGTTCACGATCGTCCAGGTATATGAGGAAGGAAGACTGCCTTTCTATCATTTTGACGTGTACCGGATCGGGGATGTGGAAGAGATGGAAGAGGTCGGTTTCGAGGACTACGTGATGGGAGACGGGGTTTCCCTGATCGAGTGGGCGGACCTGATCGAAGAGATCCTTCCGGAGAAACGTACGAGGATCCTGATCGAGAAAGATCTGGAACAGGGATTTGATTACAGGAAAATTACAGTCGAAGAGCTGGAGTGATACAGCACTTTATGCGCCGGACGTGATGCAGATGCCTCGCGCCGGCGCTTACAAGTATGGAAAGGATACAGGATATGAGAGTTTTGGCAATAGACAGTTCCGGGCTGACGGCGACGGTCGCAGTTGTGGAAGAGACGCAGACGATCGCGGAGTATACGGTGAACTATAAGAAGACACATTCGCAGACGCTTCTCCCCATGATCGATGAGATGGCGAAGATGGTGGAGCTCGATCTTTCTACCATTGACGCCATAGCGGTGGCGGGAGGACCGGGGTCTTTTACCGGGCTGCGCATCGGTTCGGCGACGGCGAAGGGACTTGGGCTTGCGCTTGAGAAACCTCTGATCCATGTGCCTACGGTGGACGCGCTGGCGTACAGTGTGTACGGGTGCGGCGACCTGATCTGTCCGATCATGGACGCGAGAAGGCAGCAGGTCTACACAGGGATCTATACATTTTCATACAGTGCAGGGAAAAAAGAGGATAAGAATCTGGTGGAGCCGGTCTTCCAGGTGCTGAAGATGCAGATGGCGGTCTCGGTCGAAGAGCTGATCCGGAGACTCAACAATTACGGACGTCCTGTTGTGTTCCTGGGGGACGGGGTGCCCGTCTATCAGGAGATGCTGGAAGAGGGGCTTAAAGTACAGTATTCTTTTGCACCATCCTACATGAACCGTCAGAGAGCGGCAGTCGTAGGGGCGCTCGGCATCCGTTATTTTAAGACCGGGCGGTTTGAGACTGCTATGGAGCATAAGCCGGACTATCTGCGCGTATCCCAGGCGGAAAGAGAGCGTGCGGAGCGGGAGAAGCAGGCGCGTACTGTGGTGCGCGGGACTGTGATGGAGGACGCCGCAGCGATCGCGGAGATGGAGCATCAGATCTTCACGGATGCATGGAGCGAGAAGTCTGTCCTTGATACGATGAGCCAAAAAAATGCGGTCTGCCTGACAGCGGAGAAGGCGGGGCGGATCATCGGATATGTGCTGGCATACACAGCGGCGGATGAGGCGGAGATCGCAAGGATCGCCGTCACAGAGGAGTTCCGGAGGCAGGGTGCTGCCCGTGCGGTCATGCAGGAGCTGGAAGCTGTATGCAGCAAAAATGGGATCCGCAGGCTGCTGCTGGATGTCAGGGAGAGCAATCAGGGGGCCCGTACATTTTATACAGACATGGGCTTCCGGGAGGACGGCGTCCGCCGGCAGTTCTACGAGAATCCGCAGGAGGACGGCATCCTGATGAGCAGAGAGCTTGGAAACTGATTCATAACAGCGGAAGCAGTTCCCAGTAGGAAACGCATTTCCGGCTTATTATAATATAGGCGTGACAAATAGAAAATCTGTACCTTACAGGAGGAGATTGTATGCGCCAGTATCAATTAAAAGAAACAAAAGAAATAACAAAGATCATCTGCAATAAATGCGGCAGGGAGATCCCGGCCGCCGGCGGATATGCCAGGGGAGGGGTATTCAGTGCGGACTATGTCTGGGGATACTTTTCAAATAAAGACGGGGAGAAACACAGTTTCGACCTTTGTGAGTCCTGCTATGACGAGCTTCTGAAGACCTTCCTCATACCGGCAGAGATCGAGAAATAGATGGATAGAGAATAGACAGAGGGATAGTATGTTAGATGTTTGTTTGCTCGGGAGCGGCGGGATGATGCCGCTTCCATACCGTTTTCTCACAGCGCTGATGACCCGCTTTAACGGGAGCAGCCTGCTCATAGACTGCGGCGAGGGGACCCAGGTTGCGATAAAAGAAAAAGGATGGAGTTTTAAACCGATCGATGTGATCTGTTTTACGCATTATCACGGAGATCATATCAGCGGTCTTCCGGGGCTGCTCCTCACCATGGGAAACGCGGACCGGACAGAGCCGCTGACGCTGATCGGCCCGAAGGGGCTGGAGCGCGTCGTGGGAAGTCTCCGTGTCATAGCGCCGGAGCTTCCCTTCCCGATCATTTATAAAGAAATCGAGGGCCCGGAGCAGACATTCGAGATGAATGGATACCGTCTTAAGGCGTTCCGCGTGAACCACAATGTCCTCTGCTATGGCTATACTCTTGAGATCGACAGGGCAGGAAAGTTTGATGTGGAGCGTGCGAAGGCGCAGGATATCCCGCAGCGGTACTGGAGCCGCCTGCAGGGAGGAGAGATTATCGAGACAGAAGACGGAGTGCTCACTCCGGATATGGTGCTGGGACCGCCCCGCAAAGGGATCAAGCTGACCTACACAACAGATACGAGACCGACAGATTCGATCCGCCGGAATGCGGAGGGATCAGACCTGTTTATCTGCGAAGGGATGTATGGGGAAAAGGAAAAGGCTGCTAAGGCGGCGGAGTATAAGCATATGACATTTTATGAGGCGGCAGGGCTTGCGCAGGAGGCGCAGGCCGGGGAAATGTGGCTGACGCACTACAGCCCGTCCCTGACGCGGCCGGAACAGTACATGAATGAAGTGAAGAAGATATTTCCGGCGGCAAAGGCCGGGAAAGACGGCATGTCGGCTGAGCTGATGTTTGAAGATTGAGAGGCGCAAGTTATGAAAGAGATAAGAGATATCAATATCCTGGCAATCGAGACTTCCTGTGACGAGACTGCGGCTGCAGTCGTACACAATGGCAGAGAGGTGCTTTCCAACATTATTTCATCTCAGATCGACCTGCATAAGCTGTACGGCGGTGTGGTGCCGGAGATTGCATCCCGCAAGCATATTGAAAAGATCAATCAGGTGATCGAAGAAGCGCTCAAGGAGGCGGAAGTTACGCTGGACGATATTGACGCGGTGGGAGTGACATACGGTCCGGGGCTTGTCGGCGCTTTGCTCGTAGGAGTTGCCGAGGCGAAAGCGATCGCTTATGCGAAGAAGCTTCCGCTGGTAGGAGTGCACCATATTGAAGGCCATATCTCAGCCAATTATATCGAGCATCCGGATCTGAAACCGCCGTTTCTGTGCCTTGTGGCATCCGGCGGGCACACCCATCTTGTCTGTGTCAAAGAGTATGGGAAATACGAGATCCTCGGACGCACAAGGGATGATGCGGCGGGCGAAGCCTATGACAAAGTAGCTCGCGCGATCGGACTGGGATATCCGGGAGGACCGAAGATCGACCGGATCGCGAAAGAGGGAAATCCTGATGCGGTCAAGTTCCCGAAAGCACATATCGAAGGGGCAGAATATGATTTCAGCTTCAGCGGGCTGAAGTCGGCAGTGCTCAATTACATCAACGGCTGTAAGATGAAAGGGGAAAGCTTTGACCCTGCAGACATCGCGGCTTCGTTCCAGAAGGCGGTCGTGGAAGTGCTGGTCGAAAATTCCATGAAAGCGGCCGAGGATTATGGAATGTATAAGTTCGCCATCGCAGGCGGAGTTGCGTCGAATACTGCCCTGAGGGCGGCGATGGAGCAGGCGTGCGCGGAGAGAGGGATACGGTTCTATCATCCCTCCCCGATCTTCTGTACGGACAATGCGGCGATGATCGGAGCGGCGGCATATTATGAGTTCCTGGCGGGGACCAGACACGGATGGGATCTGAATGCGGTCCCGAACCTGAAGCTGGGAGAACGTTGAGACAGGGGTATAAGCATATGGAAAAGGAATACTGTACGGCGATCGTGCTTGCAGCCGGGAGCGGCAGGCGTATGGGGACGAAGGTACATAAACAGTATCTTCTGATGGGCGGCAGACCAGTATTGTTCTATCCGCTCAAAGCGTTTCAGGATTCCGGGCTGATTGATGAGATCATTCTGGTCACCGGAAAAGGGGAAGAAGAGTACTGTAAGGAAAATATTGTGGATAAGTACGGGTTTACGAAAGTCAGCAGGATCATTCCGGGCGGCGATGAGCGTTATGCCTCTGTTTGGAATGGGCTCCAGGAATCCGAAGGGAAGGGGTATATTTTTATCCATGACGGCGCCCGTCCGTTTGTGGATGAAGAGATGATCCGCAGGGCATACGAATGTGTGAGAGAGCATAAGGCATGTGTCGCGGGAGTGCCTGCCAAGGATACGATCAAGATCGTGGATCAGCAGGAGTTTGTCAAGGATACGCCTGACCGGAGCAGTCTCTGGCTTGTGCAGACGCCCCAGGTGTTCGAGAGCCGGCTGATAAAAGGCGCGTACTCTATGCTTATGCGGGAAACTTGTATTTCTGTGACAGACGACGCGATGGTGGTAGAGCAGATGCTCAATTATCCGATCAAAATGTTCCTGGGCGGATACAGCAATATCAAGATCACAACCCCGGAAGATCTGGAGATGGCAGAAGTATTTCTGAAAAAGTAAAAAATGTATTGACAGATATTTTGTAAGTGTGATAGAATAATCAGCGTCGCAAAGTTAGCGCGGCGCTGATTATCTTCGGATAAAAACTGGAGAGGTATCGAAGTGGTCATAACGAGGCGGTCTTGAAAACCGTTTGTCCGAAAGGGCGCGTGGGTTCGAATCCCACCCTCTCCGCTGAAAACTGGCTGATTAAGGAAATCGGTCAGTTTTTGTTTTGAAAACAGGTCCTCTGTAGCAGGAAAATGTTGAAAGGAATGCAAAATTCTTGTAAACATGGGGAAAATAAGAAAAAACTGAAAAAAGTACTGGACAAGAGAACTTGTTTCGTGTATATTAAATAGCGGACATTTTGGAGAAGTACCCAAGCTGGCCGAAGGGGCTCCCCTGGAAAGGGAGTAGGTCGTTAGTAGCGGCGCGAGGGTTCAAATCCCTCCTTCTCCGTTTGTTTTATCCCGATTTTCAATTTGGAAGCAGGATAAAACACAGCATGATCTGTGTGTTAAGAGTTTGAAAAAACTGTAAAAAATAGTTAAAAAAGTTCTTGACAAACAGGCGTGAAAAATGCTAATATAGCTAAGCTGATTCGAAAAAAGAATCAAAAAAAGTTCTTGACAAAGCGAAAGAGATTTGATAAAATATCAAAGCTGTCGCGAGAAAAGAACGACAGGAACCTTGATAACTGAACAATAGACAACAACCCTTGAAAATTTCTTTGAAGAGAAAATTTCTAAGAACGGTTCATACGAACCAAACACAGTAAAGGGATAGAATTGCTAGCAGTAATTCTTGAACAGAACAAACACTTTTAACGAGAGTTTGATCCTGGCTCAGGATGAACGCTGGCGGCGTGCCTAACACATGCAAGTCGAGCGAAGCACTTTGCTTAGATTCTTTCGGGATGAAGAGTGATTTGACTGAGCGGCGGACGGG
>OLIH01000172.1_pt1 | contig 65690 bp, 60 predicted proteins | sample 1609721 | NCBI WGS metagenome assembly OLIH01 (sample SAMEA4350157, study PRJEB24818) | metagenome | biome: human; feature: gut; material: faeces | place: Denmark | collected 2013-09
CGGGGCTGTGACCTGTTGTGACGCTTCCTATCTGGCGGCGCATTGCCGGATTTCTCATAGGAAACGCCGAAGTCCTCCGCAAGCCTGACCGCAGCTTCCCGTTTCCCCAATCCATGCAGCAAAGCGGCAAAGTCGATCACATCCCCGGAAGCCCCGCAGCCGAAGCAGTAAAAGCGGCTGTCCACTTTCATGCTGGGTGTGCGGTCATTGTGGAATGGACAGCAGACCATGCCGTTTCTTCCCACCCGGATTCCATAGAATGAAGCAGCCTGCCGGGTGGTAACAGACTGTTTCACCGCTTCAAATACATTCAAATGCTCCCTCCATAAAAATGCCGGTAACGGTAAAGCTGCCGGTTATGTCATAGCTCCATCTCGTGTTTCTTTCTCTGTACTTCCTGTGGCTGCTCTCTCCGGCGCAGTGCGGTATCTACGGCGTTCTGCACCTGCCGCAGCCGTATCACTTCCTCTTGGAGCGGCTTGTGCTGCGGAGACAGTTCGGCATACTCTGTTTTTAACTGTGCGTATTCCTGTTTCCATGCTTTCAGGGCAATGGGTTTTCCGTCCAGTTTTTCTTTCAAAATACGGCGGGCGGCATAAAACAGCCGTAACTCCGCATCGTGTGATGTTTCAAATTTCTCCCTCTGTTTCTTAAACTTGATATTGTTCAATTCCGTATGGACAGGTTTTAGCCGCTGGTAATTCTCGCCCTCCCGTATCAATTCCTGCAATTCCTTTATCCGGGCAGATTTCTTTTTCATGGAGCCGCTTAATGCTTCAAATTCTTCACCGACAGAGGAAAGACGCTCCTGCAAATCCTCTAATGTGAGCAGCTTGTTTTCCGTCAGATAATTGACGGCTTCGGCAAACTGCTTTAAGTTTCCGGTTCTGGCTTTATTGCTCCATGCTCCTGCGTTGCGCTGGCTGTAATAAGCGATCAGCAGGTCGGCAAGGCTCGGTGTCTGGGGTTTGGAAAGTTCTTCTTTTACCTCTGCCATCCAGACAAACAGGGCTTTGATCTTCTTCCTCACATCCTGCATGAGCCGGTTGGTGGCTTTAATCCAGCGGTTCAATTCCCCTTTCTCGGTGCGGATGCCCTTTGCTTCCATCTGCCGGACATTAGCTCCCTCGTGGACAGTAGGTATCAGGTCAAGCCCCTGCCGCACATAGGAACGGTGGTCGATACGCACATCCAGCCCTTTTTCCTCAAATTTTGTATTAACGGCAGCCGCCCACTGCTCCCGCCAGTGTTCCAGCATTTCCGGCTTATGCCAGTCTGTTGTATGGACAGCGTTAAACATATAATCGCCGTTTTTATCCCGGATTCGGTTTCCATCTTCATCAAGAAGATATTCCCGCCGCTGTTTTTGTCCCCATGTGCCATCCGGGTTCAAAGGGCGCATGGTTGTCATCACATGGAAATGCGGGTTAGGGATGCCGCCGTCCTCTTTCTCCGGGCTGTGAAAAGCAAGGTCGGCAATCATGCCTTTTGCCACAAACTGCTCCTGCACGAACTTCCTCGCCAGTTCCATGTTTTCTTCCAGCGTCAATTCATTCTGCATGGAAATATCAAAGGAATAGGCAAGCTGTGCTTTTGGATGTTTCTCGCAGCTCTCCACAGCATTCCAGAGGGTCGCCCGGTCAAGATATATTTCCGGCGCATGGGGCGGCAGCATGATTTCTGAAGCAATCACACCGCCCTTTTTGGTGTAGTCGCTGACTTCTCCATAGTAGCTGCTGTAAAGACGCTCCCCGGCTCGGTAGGCTGCGCTGGCAATGGCGCTCTGACCGGCGCTGCGCTTTATCTGTGCGATTGAAAAATGATAAAGTGCTATCCTTAGTCACCGCCTTTCTCCTGCACGGAAATACGGGCGTGGTTTTCTGCGGCAGACCGGATGAAATGCTCCGCCTGCGGCAGATTCAAAATGCTTTCCATGAGGGAATAAAATTCCGTTTCGGTCAGCTCCTTTGTCTGTGGCGCAATGCTCTCAATAGCTGCCCCACGGGTAATCAGCCGGTGCGTCCTCTGTTTCCGGGAACCGCTTTCCAGATACGCCTGCCGGTTTTTCAAACGCTGCATTTTCCGTTTTTCCCGTTCCAGCAGGACAGTGGTTTTTTCATATTCCTGCTTTAACTGTTCCAAAGATTTTTCCATGTTCTCACATCCTTTACTGATAAGATAAAGAAAGACCATCCGCAGACAGTCTGTGTGTCAGTGCTTCTATAAAACCTGATGAAAAGGGAAAACCGCAGAGCGGATTTCTCTTTGCGGCGGGTACACAGGGGATAGCCGCTTTAGCGGCGCAAGGGGGTGCAGCCACCTTGTCGGAGCGAAGCGAACGCAGACCTCGGATTGCTGATTTTATCAGCGGCAGAGGTAAGCTCCGCAGGACGCACGATACATGGTCTTTAGACTATGTATAGAAGTGCGCCCTTAGTTCCTAAGGGATTTTGCCGTTTCCGGCAGTTTTGTCCTTTTTCTTGGAACGCTTGGAAAGATACTTTGGGCAGTCAACCACAACCGCCCGGAAGCTCTGTTTACATTCGTGCTGGCATTTCCGGCACAGTTCGTTGTAAGTGATACGGCTGCGGTCATTTAAGAAGAAAGACCATTCCAACCGCCGCTTGTTACTCATTCTTGCCATAACCGGCTCCTTTCTCCGTTTCTATCTGATGTACGCAGATAGGCTGTTTTGGTGTAGCGTCTCGGTATCATTTTTAAGGTTTTTTCCCTCTGTATGCCCCTTTGGAAAGTGCGGCAGTATTGCAGTCAGGGAATGATACCTCACGCTTATTTGTCGCTTCTCGGTACGGTTTCGGAGCCTTTTGCCATCCATTCAAAGAAAGCAATTTTGCTGACCTTGATAAGCCTCCCCCTGCGGAACGCCGGAAAGCCGGGGGTGTGTACCAGCTCATAGGCGCTCGCTCTTGAAATTCCCATAATCCGCTGAATGTCCGCCACATCCAGAACCAGCGGTAAATCCTCGTAGCTGTTCAATCTCTTTTTATCGTTCATTCTGTTCCTCCCATAAATCAAATAGGTTAAAATGCTTCCTGTTGCCGTTCTCCCCAAAAGCCGTTTTCCTGCCCCATTCCTGCGGTGTTTCCCTGCATTGGTGCGCCGGATGCGTCACTTCTCCTGCCGGTCATATCCCTTTTGGACGGTCATTCACTTGTCAAGGTACTGTGTAGCACGAAATTACCAACCGCAATCATCATAGCGGACTATCCTTGACAAAACAATACTTATGCGATACCATGAGTGTAACGGATATGACTAAATTATATAATTACCATAAACAAAGGCAGGGGATAGGGATGGAGAATCAGTTTATACGGCATGAGCCATGTTTTGAAAGGATTTTGTTTGTCCTGACGCTGGACAGGAAGAAAATGAAAGAACGGATTTTGATTGGGGAAGAACAGCAGATCCGCTTCCGTCTGAACGGGAGCCAAAACGTAGAGGTGCTTTGTGATATGACACGCCCGCTGGGGACTTTTTTGATAAACTTTGAGTGCGACACGGACAGAGATTGGAACTTATACGGGCTTTCTCCGCTGCGGCAAGCCCTCCACTCCAACCGATGGAAACAGCCGGAGCTGGAGCAGGCGGCAAGCGAATTTCTCTGGGGAAAATATCTTAGCAATGACCCTCTGAAAATGTATGTGGCGTTCCGTATTTGGAACAGCTATCTACTTGCCAGAGAACCCCGTGACCGTAACGCTGCCTGTGACCGCTTCATGGATAAAATGAGCAGACTGACCGGGGTATTCCATAACGAAACCATGAGCTTTGACAGGGAGACAGGAAAACCGAAACATTTTCAAGCTGGCAGCCTTTATTTCAAAGGCGCACCATCAGAAGATACCCGGCTTGACCTCTGGTTCCCGGACAACCGGCGCACAGAAGAATGTGTGTCTGCCTATGCGTCCCTCTACCCGTTGATTACCTATTATCTGAACAGGCTGAATGACTGGGGGCTTTGCTTTCGGCAGTGCAAGGTCTGTGGGAAATATTTTCTGGCAAAGAGCCAGCGGTATGAGCTGTGCAGCGATAAGTGCCGAAAAGCACAGGCGCTTCAAAACAAGCGGGAATTTGACGAGAGGGCAAGAGAAAATAACTATGACCTGCTTTATAAAAATGAATGCCAGAACTGGCGCAACAAAATAAACCGGGTAAAAAATACCGCAGGCTTTCCGGCTGACCGTCTGGAAAAAATACAGGCTGCCTTTGCCGACTTTAAGAAAGAAGCATTGCAGAGAAAAAAGGCTGTAAAAACAGGAACAGCCAGCCCGAAAGAATTTACGGACTGGCTGTATCAGCAGAGTAATGTAATTGTGGAGCTGACTGACTATTAACTAAAAATAGCGCTGCAATATCGCAGCGATTTTTAAAATTTCGTTGCTTTTTTGCAGCGTGTGTGCTATACTTAGAAAAGTCAGGAGGCTGGTCATGAAACGATTAGGAGAACAGCTGAGAAAACTTCGTCAGGATTCAACTTTCAGTCTTAATGATGTTTATAAAAAAACAGGAATCCATGATTCAGTTCTCAGCCATATTGAAAAGGGCGAAACTCAAAATCCAGCCCCAGCTACATTAAAAAAGCTGGCTGGATTATATAATGTAAATGTAATTTCTTTTTACTTGCTGTGTGGCTATCTCGATGAAAACGACTTGAAACAATATCAGAGGTGCTTTTTGGGCGTTGATTTATTGACTGACGAAGAAAGAGACCTCGTTCAAAAACAAATTGATATACTTACAAAGAAATCTCAGAGGTGATTCCGTATGATTTTTAGATTAGGTGAGTTGTTCTGCGGCCCCGGCGGGTTGGCCTGCGGAGCAATGAATGCTCAGATTGAAAACCCAAACTTTAGAATAGTCCATCAATGGGCAAATGATTATGATGAAGATACTTGCGAAACATACAGGCACAATATTTGTCCGAATCACCCAGAAACTGTTTATCATGCTGATATCCGCAAGTTCAATTTAATTGGGCTTCCAGATATAGATGCTTTGGCATTTGGTTTTCCCTGCAATGACTATAGTGTTGTAGGCGAGCAAAAGGGCATGAACGGTGTGTATGGCCCGCTTTATTCTTACGGCGTGAAAGTTTTGAATTTATACAGACCAATGTGGTTTTTGGCTGAAAATGTAGGTGGTCTCAGAAATGCTAATGACGGAAAAGCATTTTCTAAGATTTTACTTGAAATGAGCGAAGCCGGTTACACATTAACGCCGCATTTGTATAAATTTGAACAATATGGTGTACCGCAGGCTCGGCATCGTATTATCATAGTCGGCATCCGCAATGACATCAATGTAAAATATCGTGTTCCCTCGCCGGAACCATACAAGGACATTGACAACACTTGCAAGACTGCAATAGAAGTTCCGCCTATTCCGGCAAATGCTTTTAACAATGAAGCCACCAAACAATCTCCTACCGTTGTAAAACGCCTAAGTCATATTAAACCCGGAGAAAATGCCTTTACAGCAGATATTCCAGAAGAACTTCAGCTTCATATCAATGGAGCCAAGATCAGTCAAATATATAAAAGACTTGATCCATCCAAACCTGCCTACACTGTGACCGGAAGCGGCGGCGGCGGAACTCATATTTATCATTGGTCTGAACCAAGAGCCCTGACCAATCGGGAACGGGCAAGACTTCAAACCTTTCCGGACAATTATCAATTTATCGGAAGCAAGGAAAGTGTCCGCAAACAAATAGGAATGGCTGTTCCATGCCGAGGTGCCCAGATTATTTTTGAGGCAATATTAAAAAGTTTTGCCGGAATTGAATATCCTTTTATTGAAGCCAACATCAACGAATAAGAACAGGAAGCAGAGCTGTGAACATCAAAGCTCCGCTTCCTGTTTTTTGTTGTTTGTAATAGCATAAAATAATTCTTCCAAATTACTATCTGCCACTTTCCTTTTAAGCTGACATTCCCAAATCACAAAAACTCGCCATCCCATATCGCCCAGCTGGCGATAGCTTTCTTGATCTCTTGCAACATTTCTTCCTATTTTGTTTCGCCAATACTCAACATTTGATGCAGGCCAAACAAATCTTCCACAGTCATGCTTGTGCCAAAAGCACCCGTTGACAAATATTACTGCTTTATATTTTTTCAGCACAATATCTGGACATCCCGGAAGCTTCCTGACATTTTTTCTATATCTCAATCCTTTTGAAAACAGATATTTCCGAACAATTTCTTCTGGTTTTGTGTTTTTACTCCTTATATGTGACATATTCATGCTTCGAATTTCTTTTGTGTGATTATCGGCCATTTTATCACCACACTTTCATTGAATGTCATGAACAGCAAAATCCATATAATATTGTTCTTCATCCAGTTTATAAAAGGTTACATCCGTTCTTCCATACGCCTCCAAATCTGCTTTTGTTACAAAAGCACCATTGGACAAACCAAGTCTGTTTCGGAAGTATTCTCCTAACTGTGCATTGCTGAGAGGTGTTGTGATAGCCTTGTCGCCTTGCTGCTGAACGCGGAGAATCAGCTGATGTCTGTCATCAGTAAGAACTGTAAAATGCTGTTCATCCAGAGGGAAAAATCCTGTTCTGGCTATTTTGGTAGGCAACGGGATATACGCTTCATTCTTATTGCGTTTTCCCCTCTGCCCCCAGTTAAGTCCAGATTTTTTTCCAACATCGCCTGAGCGTGAAAGCAGTGAAAGCGTAACAGATGGGATGTCTTGTCCAGTAATACTTCCAACCAAATTATTTTCTTCATCAAGAATAGGATGTGTTGCATGAAGCACAATCTGATCTTCAATCTCACCATGATTACAATAGATTGTATCTTGTTCTATTTTATTATAATATTCCAACGCTTCCTGCAAGTCACATTCAGTCATAACTTCTCTGCGTTCACGACCAAACGCACTCTGTGTGAAGTTGGCAGAGCCAATAAATGCTCTCATTGGAGTTGTTTCTTTCAGCCAAATATACAGCTTTGTATGCACAGGAGCATTTTCACACACATAACTGCATGAAAAACTACCTACTTCTGCTGGCAGATTTGCCGAATCCACAAGAGATTTAAAGCCTTCATGAATTGATATGCTTAATCCATCATAAGGAACCATGCCAACAATCAGCGATATGTCAATTTTCTTTTCTGTTTTTTTCTCAATATTTTTAAAAAGCCATGAAGCCATATTGGGTGTGGCATATCCGCTTATAATAAGCAGATGGTCTGCCCCTGAGGACAGCGGCTCCCAAAATATCCTTTCCAGAAGTTCTGTGTCAAACATTTTTTCACCCCTGTAATTCTATATTTTATTCTTCTGTTACATTGTAGTACACAACCCCGGACGGCAGTTTAATATTAGGAATCCACAATTTTCTTCCATCCCACCCTTTGTTTCCAGTAACTTTATACATAGTCAAAACAGTCTGCTCCGTGTATGCCGCACCAAGAGACCAGTCATTCGGGGACAGCAATGCACCGGTTCCTTTTGCAACATCTCTGTTTCTGCGTACAATTAAATATCCCTGAGCGGTCGGTTTGTCAGAGAGCATTATATTTAGCACATCAGAAAATGCCTGTACGCTAAAGTCGTCCGCAGACGAAATATGTTTTAAAATTTCTTGCATAAGCCGGAGATTCACTTGATATATCGGTTCTTTATCGTCAAACGGAGCCAATAAACTGTCCAAGGCATCTATACTATCGTTTTCCGGTGAAAACGGGTAGTAATTTGTGCCGCCTGAAATCATGGAAACTTTTTTGTTGTCCAAAACATTTGCTCTGGTTGGATTTAACCCTTCCGGGTAATAAACTCTAATTCTCTCGCCTCCATTTTCCACCTGCGAAATTATAGAATTATTTGTTGCGTTTATATCTGCAAACAACTTATATAAAGGTTCATCAATGAAAACTTTCATCAGGCCGGGGTCTCGATCATATCCAAACATACGGCTGTGCTGCCACATTGTATCTGCCTGCGGCTTTTTGCTGGTTCTCGTATAATAAATCGTATGAAGCCCCGGAAAAGTTACCCCTCGTCCTAATGTATTTCCGCCTACTATTATGTTATATCCGAAGGCATATTCTTCACTGGAAACTTCATTTTTTCCATTCATAATCAGTATTTTAACACTGTTATTCAACAGCATTTTTTCTGCTTCTGCAAACAATGAATTAAAGGACACCTTAACGCTCTTTTCTGGTTTCAAGCTGGCATATTCTTTTTCCAGAGCCTCTTTAAACGCGTCATGCAGATTATCCAAACACCAACTTAATTCTTTTTCAAAATCTGCCGCAAATCTGCTGTGAACATTTTGCCTTACACTTGGATGAATTAAGCAGTTTGATACCTTTCCGCCAGAAGCCGAAGTTTGTCCGGCAACAGCTAAGTGATGCAGAAGAACCGATCTGGTTGGATTGTCCAAATCTTCAAGGAAAGAAATACAGTCAGCCCGCTGATTTTTCGGAAAAAAGAAATCTCCCCCTAAGTACGCTTCTCCGGGCTGGAAATAGTATGTAAAATACGGATGCCAGCCCGAAGCCAATGTTTGAAGCAACAACGCCTGCGGTGTGCCGGTTACCTGCAAATAAATACTGCTGGAAGATTCATTTTTAATCATATCCAAGTATCTATTGATTGATGATTTTTTTCCTTTATTTATAAGCGTGTTAAGTGAGGCGGCATCCGCTTCATCATCAATAATAAACAAAGGATTCCCTTTCATAAAACCCGTAGAGTTCAAAATACCAGCCCATAATTTTAAAATGCGGTAATTTTTCTTCAACACAATAATGGTCGGTTCAATCAAACTGTTTTCTAAAAAGAGACCTCCATCTGTTTCTCCGCAAATACAAAATCCTGAAAGATCTGACTTCACTCTATCAAGAGTTTGTTGTTGCAGTACAACATTGTCTGTTGTCAGCAACACAAAAACAGGAAATCCCAAATCAGCCGCTTTGCACATGATTCCAAACATCTGTCCAGTTTTTCCTGACTGCACATTGCCAAATAGGAGACCAATTTCATGACTGCTGAATGAAAATGTTTTAATGTACTGATTTCCTACATCTTCAGCTGTTTTAGAAATTGATTCTGCCAACTTAATATTCCCACGATCTGATATTGTTTTTAGATATTGTTTAAGATATTTCATTTACTGCCCCTCGTCTATATCTCCTGATTCAAAAGAAAACAGCCAGACATCTAATTCATTCCCATTCTCATCTAACGCCTTTTTAGCAGTTTTCGTCAACACCAACTGATTACAGCCGTATGCCTCCAGCATTTCTTGCGTAATCATACCAATTCTGTCTGTATCTCCACCTGTATCGTTTACTGGAGAAACAAGCCCTGCCGCTGCAAGTCTGCCTTTAATCCACCGTCCCATAATCAGCTCATTGCCAACTGCGCTGAACTGTTTGTTTCCATCACTTGTGGTATGCACTTTAAACCAATATCCATCATCCGTAGCTACAAAGAACGGCTTATTTTTCTCCGGATAGCCTTCTGCTCGTGTAATGTCTTTGCTTACGGTCAGTTGGGTTTCATACCAATCTCTCGATTTTCTTGCACTTCTTGGGGCGGCATAGCAAACATTTAAATTTGATTTAGTAAAATGTTTCCCATCGTCCAAATGGCGTTCTGAATATTTAGGAACCTTTAATGGAAGCACAAAAGAAATTTCAGTCAAATATTCCTGATAAAGAGAAACCTCAGACATCGGAATTTTTTCAACATTTTCAATGTTATTCAACGATGTGTTTTCTTCGTGAATCAAAGTCATTCCGGTAATCTCCGAAATATTTTCAGAACAAATTGGCTGTTTTAACCTATGGATAAGACGAGCCGCCTGACTGCATTCTGCAGCACTATCAATAAAGACAGCAGTTTCAAATTGTCTTCTATTTGAAGCCTCCAATTTTATAATGCCTAAATTTGCAGAGCCATTAATAGCTGAAAAAATCCTATCGTCCTTATAGAAGCAATACACCTTACCGTGATATTTAAAAGACTTTACCAACCGTATTTCACCAATGCCTTTGCGATTCCATTGAGCATTTATATCCAGTGCTGTACGATAGGAACTTTCAGGCATCCCTTCAATAAAGTACATTCCAATATTCAAGCAGATTTTCTGAATGCTGTATCGTTCAACCATATCATTCAGTTCTATCAATGATGCTTTAGAAATATAGCCTACCGCCAACTCTACCTGATCAGCTTTTTCAAACTGTTCATGAATACAATCAATTATGGATTGCTGTTCATTTTCCAAACCAACCGGAAGCATATCCGAACAAATCAATTTCATCTAAGTCACTCCTTCCGAGGTAAATGTGTTGGATTTATTATACACTATGACGCTGTGAAATTCCACCTTTGAGGTCGATCTCAGGCGAAAAAAGGACAGACACTTCGCTTTATCGCGGAATGTCTGCCCGGCTCAATCCCTATAAAGTTTTTTTGGTGCTAATAAGTAATGTATAAGCGTGGTGTTGTTATATCTGGTGTGGTATCTTTAACTATGGGAAACTCCATTTTCCCACTTGGATATCGCCTGCCGCGATACATCACACAGTGCTGCAAGCTCTTCCTGCGACATTCCTTTTTCTTTTCTTATTCGATATAAATTGTCTTTGAATTCCATACATTTTCCTCATTTCCTGATGACTGTATTCTATCAGTTTCTATGCTGTTTTACCATACTTCATACATTCCAAATCCGCAACCACTGGTAGCAAAACCGCCTTTTGCAGTTTTTTTGGATTATAATCACCTGAAAACTTAAAGCTTTATACAAAAAGCAGACCTTCATTTTATCTTCATCCGGCCTGCTTTTCTGCATTATCTTTTCTATCCTATATCTGCATTTATCATATCTGCTACAAGGCACCTTGCTTACTGTTTGAATTATTCGATATGATATCCAATCCTCTTTCTACAGTTATCAATGCCTGTGAAGAATGCCGTCGTCTTCTATTTGTCAGCCTTAAAGCGTTCAAATGACTCATGAATTCCATATAGTCTTTTTTCTACCACTTGGCCAGCTTCAACAATCCCATGCATACCGCAAGTGTGGAGGCGATATATTGATGCCGGTTCCGTACTGCTCTCATTTTCTCATTTCTACCCATAAATACCTATGTGTGTCAATTTCCATCTATCATGTATATAAGGTGCAAATTTTTGCATTACCGGTACAGCGGCAGGCTTCCGCATAATCTGTTGATTTTCTTTTTATCACCATACAGGCCTATACCGAGGTAATGAAACTGATTCTCCGGCAGATTTTTTGCCTTCACAATCCAGTCCTCATACACATTGCAGGTTTGTGCTGCATCACTGAAATCAACGATAATGACATCTTCATATTCCTGATCAAACAGCTGCCGACGCAACTCCTGAAGCTTTTCTGTTTCCATCTTCAGAATCGGAAGCGGTATTTGCAGAATGCCCATATGTATATTTCCATCCGCATCCTGAACATCACAGCCGATGGCTTCCTTCACCTTACTTCCCAGTGTCATCCCCAGCAGTGCCGCGGTATTTGCGGCAATTCCCGGTGCCAGTGATGCATCCATCACCATGACGCATTTTCTGTTTTTCTCCATACACGTTCTCCTTTACGATTCTGCGACAGCAGAAGACCCAATACAATCATCACGATACCAAGCACACCGACGATCGTGACCGTTTCCTTCAAAATCCATACCGATGCCAGCGTGGTGACAACCGGCACAGCATAGATATACACACTTGTCTGTACAGTACCCAGAATACGTACGGCACTGTTCCAGGAAACAAAGCACATCGCACTGGCTCCCAGTCCCAGAAACAGTATATTGGCAATATTTAATCCCGTAAGCTGTTCCACCTTCGGCAGTTCCATGCCGGATAGCATAATAACCGGAAGCATGCACAGCAAACCGTAAAAGAAGATTCTGCGGGTCATCGGAATGGTTGTGTATCCAAAGCTGCTTATTTTCTTTGTTATCGTAGAATATAGTGCCCATACGATGGCAGCTCCCAGCGCAAGCAGATCACCCTTTGGATTTAATGCCAAATTCTGACTTCCCTCCAGGGAAATACAGAGAATTCCAGTCATGGCAATCAAAAAACCAATGAAAAAGCGTACTCCGGGACGTTTTTGTTTTAACAGCCAGATTCCGAAAAACATGGTGAAAAACGGTGAAACAGCCACGATGATACCAACATTACTTGCCTGTGTGTAGGTAAGTGCTATATTCTCCATAAGAAAATACAGGGTAACTCCACAGAGTCCTGCCGCAAGAAAATACAGCTCTTCCTTTTTCTCTTTAACTCTGGTCAGCCTCGGAGCGACTGCCCATAAAGCCAGATAACCGATCATAAACCGAGTGAACAGTATCTGCAAAGGTGTAAAATCCCGCAGCAGCACCTTGGTTGAAATAAAGGTGGTCCCCCATATAAGAATAGTCATACACGCAAGCATATGACCCTTGATCTGCTCATTCATCCAATTCGCTCCTTTTCTGTGTGAATATACTCTGATACTGCTTTGGTGTTATACCGATAAAGCTTTTAAAGTAGTTTGTAAAATGACTCTGATCGGAAAACCCGCAATCCAGCGCAAGCTTACCGATTGCTTCACCCTGTTCCAGCAGACGCTTTGCTTTTGCGATCCGAATGGATTGCAGATAACGATATGGAGAAACACCAACCTCTCTGGTGAACAGACGCAGCAGCTGATAGCGGCTCATCTTGCTAATCTTTGAAAGTGTATCAAGAGAAATGGATTCTTCATAATGCGTATCCAGATATTCCTTCATAGCCTTCACCGCTTCCGTAAGCTCTCTGCTTGCCTCTACTGGAACCATATGTTCTTCCAGCAGCTGTTCAATCAGAAAGTAAAAGGCCTCCTCACGTACCAGCAGACTACTCTGTGATACGATAACATCATACAGCTCACGAATGGACAGTGCCAGCTCTGCCTGTGGAATCAGCGTATCCTTAAACTGAAGATGGATGTGTTTCCCGGTTATCTCCTTTACTGCCTTATCCATGACATCTACAGGAACATTGATTGCACGATAATCCAGAACCTCTCCGGCTACCGGCGCACAATTATGTGTTTCACGCGGATTGAATAAAATAACATCTCCGCGCTGTGTATCATATTCCTGATTTCGACACCAGAGATGACGTTTTCCACCCTCCATAAATCCGATTACATAAAATTCATGAAAGTGAACAGGAAATTTCTGTACGATTCCACTTAAATTATACGCCTCGATCTGAAGGTCTTTATCATAATAGATGTGTCGCTGCTCCTGTAATGCTGCCATGCCCATTCCTTCTTTCTGTCGCTGTATGTATGGTAACATAAAAAAATGATATTCTCTTGTAAGATATTGCATCCGGATAAGCGCGGTAAAAGCTGTTCGTGTGCTGAAAAGGCAGAAGTATGATGAAACCTGTGTCCTGCATCTTGCATGATGACCTGAAAGTTTGTGTGCCAATTGCCGAAGTACCTTACGAAAAGGCTTTGCATTTATACAGACGCACTTCGCATGGTCAAAGACTGTCCTTAAATGCTCATTGTGGTTTATCAAAAGCTGTAGCCTTACTATTCTCTTTTGCGCATCTATAGTATAGCATGGCTGCGGACGCAGAAACAGCGCAATTTGCACGCAGCCATTCTGCACACTGTGAAGCTGAAATAGAAAAGCATCATTATGAAAAGTCCAGCGTGTTCAAAAACACTTTTGTGAATAAAAAGGAGGAAATTCTGACAATCTCCTTCCTGTTCCTTATTCTGCCAATCCCTTACGCTGCCGGTAATGCGCAAGCGCCCCCAGCAGATTGGCATCCTGCCGATACGTACAGCATTCCAAACGCGGTGTCAGTGTTGCAAAATCCAGCCCCTTCTGCAGCTTCTCATACGCTTCCATGATTCGCTGTGTGAAATCCCTTCGTGCACTGATTGCCCCCCCAAACAGAATCATTTCCGGATCCAGCATATGCTGCACATTGAAGACACCAAAGGCAAGCTCCTCATAAAAGGTCTGAATAACCTTGCTGCACAGTTCATTTCCCTGCTGTGCTTCTTCAAAAATCCGCACACCATTCCATTCTTCCCCAGTCAAAGCCTCCATTTTGCGCACCATACTCGAGGTAGAGGCACACAGACTGAAATTTTGGACACTGCCGTCCGGCTGCTTTACCAGCATCATGCCAAATTCACCGCCATAGCGATGCGCTCCATGGCAAATGTTACGATTTCTTACGATTGCACCACCCACACCGGTTCCAATCACCAGAAACGCCATATCCTGTATGTTCTTCGCCTTGCCGTAAAACAATTCCGATAATGCAGCACAGTTCGCATCATTCTCTATTTCACAGCACAGTCCCAACTCCCTCTGTATCCTTTCCTTCCACGAAAAGCCGTGGATAAAGGGAACTGCACTGCTTCCGCCGATCACGCCGCTGTCACAATTCACTGCCCCGCAGGAGCTGATTGCCACACCGGACAAGTCGACACCCTGCATGGTGATATCCTTCTTATATGCTTTCATATATGCGAGCAGTCCCTCTATGTCTGCGCTCATAGGATAGGATCTGGTATGGAAAAGCCTTCCTTCCTCATCTGCCACTGCACATTTCAGAGAGCTTCCTCCGATGTCAAAACAAAGATACGTATCCATTAGAACCCCCGTTTCTCTGCCAGCTCGCGGAACCAGTAGCCACTTTTCTTTATCGTACGCTTTCCGGTTTCCAAATCAATAGAAATCAGTCCGTAGCGGTTTTTATATGCATTCAGCCAGCTCCAGCAGTCAATGCCAGTCCATACATGGTAGCCGATACAGTTACTGCCTTCCTCAATTCCCTTATGCAGCCAGGTAAGGTGCTCCTTATAGAAATCAATTCGGTAGTCATCCTCAATTCTGCCATCCTTGATAAACCGTGCTTCGTTTTCAACGCCCATTCCGTTTTCCGTTATCATCCATTCGATATTATCGTATTTGGTACGAATGTTGGTTGCGATATCATACATCCCCTTCGGATAGATTTCCCATCCGCGATAGGGATTGATTCTTCGGTTTGGCATTTCATAGAAATCATAGAAGCTCTCCGGCGTTATCATCGCTGCAGGGTCCACCGGTGTTTCCTTCGCTTTGACACGGATCGGCTGATAATAATTCACTCCGAGAAAATCCACGGTATTTTCCTTTATGACTGCAAGCTCGTGTTCCTCATAGTCCGGCAAAAGCGTATGCTCCTTCAAGAGCTCCACCAGCTCCTTCGGATATACTCCAAGAACAGCGGGGTCAAGAAAGCTTCGAGCAGAAAACAGCTCTGCAATGCGGGATGCCTCGACATCCTCCTTTGTCTGACTGCGTGGATAATTCGGGGTCAGGTTTAAGATAATGCCGATTTTCCCATCACACATCGCATGGAAGGCCTGTACTGCTCTGGCACTGGCAAGTGCCGTATGATAAGCCACCTGTACAGCAGCCTTCATATCATGGCGGCATGGATAATGAAAGCCGTTCAGATACCCGCACTCCACATGAACGATCGGTTCATTGAAGGTGAACCAGCGCCTTACCTTTTTCCCATAGAGAGAAAAGCAGGTACGTGCATATTCCACATAGGCATCCACAACATGATCGCTTTCCCAGCCCCCCTGCTTTTGCAATTCCGCCGGCATATCAAAATGAAACAGATTGATCATAACCTCAATGCCTTCCTCATGAAAGGCATCAATGACATTATGATAATGTGCTGCGGCAAGCGGATTCAGCTCACCATCCCCTCTTGGAAACATACGGCTCCAGCTGATGGAAATCCGGCAGGAATTGTGTCCTGTTTCCTTCAAGAGTCGAATATCTTCCCGATACTGTGTATAGAATCCGGAAGCCTCCTTCGGCCCGATTCTGTCATGAAATTTCTCGGGCTCCTGTTCAAACCAGATATCCCATATATTTTTTCCTTTGCCATCAATAGCTGATGCCCCCTCGCTCTGAGTTGCGCTGGTGGCACTTCCAAAATAGAATCCTTTCGGAAATTGTAGCATAAGCTTCCTCCTTATAAAGTTATTTCTGTAAAGCACTACGGCATGCGCTTCCTATATCGTAAAACTCGTTCGCTTCATAATGCGGCAATACTATGCTTCCATACCGGAAAGTATCTGCACCGGCTGTTCTGCATGGCATGCGATGTTCCTATGTGAAAAATGCCGACTGCATCGAAGGCCCTCTCCATGGGAGAGAGCCTTTCTATGTGAAGCTGTAACAACTGCATATCTGCAGCTTTTCTATGTCTATTCCTTTCGATCCTTTAAAATCTCCTCTGTACTTGCCCAGTTTGTCAAAGCGTCGCTGTAGGTGCGTACATAATGGTAGTACAGCATATCGATCATGATTAAAATCGGTATCTGACCGGATATCATACCGGTGGACTCCTCCCCGGACAGCGATGAGGTATACAGAACAACATCACTGAGCTTTTTCAGGCGGCTGTTCTGATTTCCCAGAATGCTTACCACAAGAATTCCCCGTGATGTCAGCTCTGCGGCAAGCTCCTCCAGATAGGTATTCCCGCGCAGGGTGAAGATAAAAACTAGATCTTGCTTCTGCAATACCCGCGAGCTCATTTTGATGGCATCCTTATCGTGAATGACCTCTATAAATTTACCGAGGCGGGAAAACCGGAAACGAAAGTCCTCTGCTGCAGTAGCACTCAGTCCGAATGCAAAGATGTTGATAATGCGATGCTCATAAATATATCTGCATACCTGCTCCATCGCCTTGGCATCAAAGTTTTGATCTACCAGATGAAAGATGCGGAAATATTCACTCTGTAAATCCAATGAAATATTAGAAATCTGCGGCGCATTTTGCATATTCAGATGCTGCTCATACAGATACATCAGCTCCTTGAAATTGTTCAGTCCGATTTTCTTACAGAAGCGTGTAATGGAGGAGCTGGAAATAGAAAGCTCTCTTGCGAGCTCGTGAATCGTGAGCGGTTTTCTCCCGTCTGTGAAATATTGTGCAATCGTTTCTTCCACATAGGTGAAATTAACCTTTGCCAGATTGATTCTTAAAAGAATTTCCTTTTCCATATGCATTCCTCCATCGCTACCGGTATTATACTCTATTTCACGATGATTTTATAGGTTCTGATTTCTTCCGGCTGTATGTTTGACAGCGTCACAGGGTGTTGCTCAGCTTCACAGTCAGCGAGTGGCTCATGCAGCATATTCGTCTGCTGTATGGTTTCTCCTGTATAACACAGTGAATCTTCCTTTACCATCTCATTGCGACTATTATATACCCGCAGGATCGCCTGTTTATCATCCAGCGGATACAGGGAAGAAAATTGCAGGCAGTCACTTTTATCCATATCGAGAATAGCGCTATGCAGAGGTTTTACCGCATTCGGATACGGGTGAGTGACAAAGTATTTCTGTGTATTCACAAAGCGGTTGACCTCCTGCAGCTGATAAAACAGGACATCATTCGCATAGCGCAGCCATGTTTTCTGCACTTCCATAGCATCGTATCCATTCCGCAGGCACAGGGCAAAGGAGAAGCTCATGGTCTGCCGCAGCTCTGATTTCGGTGTCGGTATATATTTGAATTCGTTTCCGCTCGCAATTCCGGGACGGCGGTTCAAATCCGGACGTCCAAGTAATGGTACGCTGCGAAACAGTGTCAGTGCGATATCGGTATGCTTCAGGATTTCATATTCCTTTATTCCCTTACTGAAACAAGTCAGCACCTGATTTGTTCCATTCGATACATGGTGCAGCATCGGATAAATCGGCGTAGGCTCCTCACGATAGCCAGCCTCCTTCCAGTCCTCCATGTGCTTGGGATCATGTGCTCTTTGAATGGTACCGAACGGGGTGTCCGCAATACTGCAGGATGAGCTGCTTAAACCACGTAAAATCACACGCATGCGATGCTCCATCGCCGTGTTGTCAATGGTCATTTCACATTGTAATACATCTGAGGCCTGATGCAGCTGTATACAAAGCGTATATGCGATATCCTGACTGCATTTCCCATCGGCACGCTCCTGCAAATTCTCGGGAAGCTGCCATGCTCCATGCAATACCAGCGTATCCGCAAGTGCTCCATGCTTCCATTCTGCCTGTGCATCCTGAAAGTGAAGCGTATAGATATAGTCATGCGCCGGCCAGGAGTAATCATAGGTATCTCCTTCATCTCCGCTGTCCTCTACATACAGGAAATCCTCAACAACTTTCCCGTTTGCTTTGTCCAGCAGTCGCAGACTGCCGTTTTCCATGGTAATCTTATAAAATGTATTTTCAAGAGCACTGCATTCCTGCAGCTGTTCCGTGTGCTCACATGCTTCCAGATGCAGTATACGCATACTCATTGGCTTCATAGTCATGGCAATACGGATATCACTCTGATAATAATACAAATCCTCATCATATACAGATGAGTCCCTGCGTATGCTTCCGCTGTATACACGCTGTGTCCCAAGACAGTCATAAACAACCTCACAGCCGGCTTCATCCACAATACGGAAGTGCCTTGCTTTCGTGGATACAGACACTTGGTATACATCATCTCTAGTATATGGCAGCGTGTTATAGAACACCAGATCCTGTTCACGGATTCCCTCGATGGATTCACTCAGCTTGCGTACCTGATAATCCAAAAGCATCGAGCTCATCTGATCACAGTCCCTCAGTCTTTGCAGGATGGCATCGTTGGTAGCATCACTGTTACAGCCGCACGCACTGTCATGCGCATGGTTTAAAAGCACCTTCTTCCACAGCTCCCTCAGGAGTGAGATTTTGGGTTTGATCCCCATCTGCATCTGCATAACCATAAATGGCTCCAGCTGATAAATCATGCGTCGTTCAATTATATCATTCAGCTGTTTATGATCATAGCGTGAGGAATAAATGGAGTGGTGAATCTTGGAAACGGAGGCATCAATAAACTCGCCCGTAATCTGCGGCAGTCCGTCCTCCTCTCGCAGCTCTTTAAAGAAGCTTTCCAAATCGCTTTCAAAATATTGAATATCATGTGTGGAGCGTTCGTTGTAATAGCTCAGACGCTCCTGCAGATTGAAATCCACATAACGCTGATCCCCTCCCAGAGGAAGCAGCTGATGGGTTGTGGAGGCACCGTTTAAAACACGGTTTTCCACCTTATCCACATCATCGGTGTAAATCAGATTTCCACCATAGAAGTATCCGTCCCGGATATGATAGCACAGCACTTCACTTCCATCTGTATTGTGCCAGTAAAATTCTCTTTGTTTACATACATCATTGGGAACTCCTCTCCAGAACAGAGCTTCGCGAATATCAAAGCCGTTATACAGCTTGGGCATATCCTTGCTTTGTCCAAAGGAATCCGGCAGATAACCGATCATCATACAGTTACCCAGTTCTCTTGCATAGCTTATCCCATACCACAGATTTCTCGCAAGGCTTTCTCCACTGATGATCAGTTCATCGCTCTGAGTGTACCAGGGTCCGATCATCAGCTTTCTTTCTTCTACCAGCTTGCGTATCACAGGCTCTTTTTCAGGCATCATATGCAGATATTCCTCCAGAATACTCACCTGAGAATCCAGTAAATAGGTCTTCAGTGTTCCGCTTTCCAGTGCGGAAATCACCTCATCCATGTGATAAATCAGCTGTATGATGGATTCACTTGCGGTAAAATACCATTCATAATCCCAATGTGTATGAGAATACACATGCATTTTCTTCATAGCTATCTATCGCTTACAGCTCCACTGCAGCGATCACCTCATACAGCGCATCAACATCAGTTCCGGTTTTCAGTGCCGTTCGGAATTCCTCACTGATCATTTTGCGTGCCAGCTTGCTCAGAATACGCAGATGCACATCACCGCCATCCTCTGGAATCGTAAGCCCCAGTGCCACCCGTACAGGCTCCCCATCCAACGCATTCCATGCAATCGGGTGTTCAAATTTCACAAGGAAGATTCCCGGCTTTTTGCAGGTCGCATGCTTGCTGTGCGGTATAGCAATCCCATCCTGAAAGCCGGTTGTCGCCTCTTTTTCACGCTCACACATACCTTCAAAATAAGCATTCTCATCCTTTAAAAAGCCTGCTTCATATGCTGCGTGTGCAATCACACGAAAGGCTTCCTTTTGTGTTTTCGCTTCTGTATCAAACTGAATATGATGCCTGTCAAATACACTCTTATCCATAACTGCCTCCTGTTACTCGTTTTCTTCTACAACCGGTTTTCGCCAGAAGCCGATAATCAATGCCGTTACCACAATCCCTGCAAGTACACAGAGAATCCAGGTGATAAAGGGTATCGGCTGTTCGATATATCCGATAAAGGTTCCCAGCGGTGATCCGATACCGCCATAAAATTTACAGCCTGTCAAAGCTACCAGACCTCCTGCCAGTGCAGAGCCTGCCACACTTGCGGTAATCATCTGTAGCGGATTGGCTGCAGCGAAGGGAATCGCCCCTTCTGTTACACCGACCATTCCCATGCCGAAGGCGCTTGTCGCAGAAATCTTTTCAGTTTTAGAGAATTTGTTTTTGAAAATCACAGATGCCAGCCAGATACCAAGCGGCGCAACGGAAATCGCTGCCTGTGTGGCACTCTGCGGCACGAAGTTAGCACCCTGTACACCGTATTTGGTCATTGTATCCGTAAATACGGCTGTTCCGAAAATCAATGCCGTCTTATTTACCGGACCGCCGAAATCAAAGCCGACCATTGCCCCAATGATTGCCCCGATAATGAATGGAGCTGCCGCATATTGTTCATTCAGTGTTGTCAGTCCGCTGTATAATGCATCCATTGCGAATGCAATCGGCTGACCGATCAAAAACAGAACGATAAGCATAATCACCAGAGTGGATACGAACGGAATAATCATAATACCGGTAAGTGGCTGCACGATTTTCGGCCAGGGAATACGCTTCATCCCCTTTACAAAATATCCTACGATGAATGCAACCAGAATCGCAGACAGGAAACCACCGCCTGTCTGTGTTCCCAGAAATTCAGGATCGTTGGCAATATAGGCACCGATCATAGCCGGAGCGATTGCCGGTTTGTCTGCGATGGATTTCGCAACAAAGCCTGCGAACAGTGGAATCATCAGCTTGAAGCCTGTCTGTCCCACCATGAACAGCTTCTGCATAAAGTAGCCCATCGCTGTTTTGTTATCAAAGCCCCAGTTTACAATTCTACCCAGATCGTCCTTCTGATATGCAAATACATTCGCAATCGCCAGCAGTAAACCTGCGGCAATACACATCGGGACCATGTAGGAAATACCGCTCATAATGTGTTTGATAATCGGATTTTCCGTTTTCCCCAGTGTGATGTTTCCTGCCTTGCTTCCTTTTTCGCCATACAGCGTTGCCTCGTTTAATGCACGTTCAATCAATGCGTTGGCATCCTTGATTGCATCCACGCTTCTTACCTTCATGACACGTTTTCCAGCAAAGCGGGCACAATCAATATCAATATCAGCTGCCACGATGACAACGTCTGCCTGTTTGATTTCCTGTTCACTCAGAACGTTTTCCGCTCCAATGGACCCCTGTGTTTCTACACGTACAGAATCCCCGCGTTTCTTCCCTGCCTGCTCCAGAGATTCCGCAGCCATGTACGTATGTGCAATACCTGCTGCACATGCTGTAATTGCTACAATATGCTTACTCATAAGTTTTCCTCCTATCAAGTTCTCGTATAGTATATCCTGTACCTTTTTTAATGTAAACACTTACAGACCATTCAGGGTGCAGTATCCTTTTTTCTTAAACTGATGAAACTAATTTCACTGTAAACGGTTGTATTTTGTGATTTTTCATGTAAAACATCAGATAATTTGCTAAATAGAATAATTTTATGAAATTTTTATCCATTTATTTCTGCTGCATCATGTTCATTTTAATAAGTAAGGGCTATGCATACATCCTGAAGCATAGTCTGTTTCATCATTCACCATAATGTTGACGATACCGATTTTCATGCCTGCTATTTCGGATACATATGATTGTATATCTAATTGATTGCGGGGATAAAGTTCCCCTTTCCATTCATTGGATTACCATATAATGCTAAATATAGCTTTGATTCATTGAAAAAAGTCATGGAACGTTTACCCGCTCGCATGACTCTGTTTTACTATTCCTTATGTTCTTCGTAATCGTTTTTAGTCAGCTCTTTTAAGGCTGCATCAAAATCAATATCCGGCTCCTTTGAATCCTGTACGTCTTCGTGCACTTCCTCAGCAGTATCTTCCTGTGTAATGCCTGCCTCCAGATCCTTCAGCTTCTGCTCGGCCGCTTTGGCTTTTGCTTCCGCTGCACGTACTTCATCCTCAGGAGAAATCAGCTTACCATAATTCATCAGATTGTAAATCTGTTCGCTGGTGATGGTTTCTTCCTCAATCAGCGTTTCTGCAATCAATGTCAGCAAATCCTTGTTATCCTCAATAATCTGTTTTGCACGATCGTAGCATTCATTGATAATCTTACGGATTTCCTTGTCGATTTCATATGCAATCTCACCGGAATAATTGCTTCCGCTGCCATAATCTCTGCCCAGGAATACATTTCCGGTACCATCATCATACTGAATCGGTCCCAGAGAGGACATACCCCAGCTTCGAACCATAGCCTTTGCAATTTTTGTAGCCTTCTGAATATCATTGCTTGCTCCGGCAGATACTTCATCAAACATAACCTCTTCAGCAACACGTCCACCCATTAAGCCGGTGATCTGTGCCATGAAGTCTGCCTTTGTCGGCATCATTTTTTCTTCCTTCGGTGTCATCAGGTTATAGCCGCCTGCTTCACCACGCGGAATAATCGTAACCTTTTCCACCTTGTCTGCGTCATCCAGCTTCAAGCCGATAACAGCGTGCCCTGCCTCATGGAAGGCTACCAGGCGTTTTTCTCTGTCTGTATATTTCTTGGATTTCTTGGCAGGCCCCATCATAACACGGTCAATAGCCTCGTCAAGATCCTCCATTGTAATTACCTTACGTTTATCACGTACGGCTAATATAGCACCCTCATTCAACACGTTTTCCAAATCGGCACCTGAGAAGCCCGGTGTCCGTTTTGCCAGACCCTCCAGATTTGCATTCGGCGCCAACTTTTTGTTTCTTGCGTGAACCTTCAAAATTTCATAGCGTCCACGCTTATCCGGCAGGTTCACTGTAATCTGGCGATCAAATCGTCCGCTTCGCAGCAACGCAGGGTCCAATACATCCGGACGATTGGTAGCCGCAATGATTACAATACCCTTATTCTCACCCATACCATCCATTTCAACAAGCAGCTGGTTCAGGGTTTGTTCACGCTCATCGTTTCCACCGCCCATACCGGCTCCACGCTGTCTTCCGACGGCGTCAATCTCATCAATAAAGACGATACACGGTGCAGTCTGCTGTGCTTTTTTAAACATGTCACGGACACGGCTCGCACCGGTACCGACAAACATTTCAACGAAATCAGAACCGGAAATAGAGAAGAACGGTACATCTGCCTCTCCTGCTACTGCCTTGGCAAGCAGCGTCTTACCGGTACCTGGAGGACCTACCATCAGCATGCCCTTCGGAATACGGGCACCCATATCTGTGAACCGCTTTGGATCCTTCAGATAGTCGATGATTTCCTTAACCTCTTCTTTTTCCTCATCACAGCCCGCAACATCCTTGAAGCGAACCTTGATATTTCCTTCGATCTTTGCACGGGATTTACTGAATTCAAATGCCTTATTGTTTCCTCCCGCGTTCATTTTAGAGAACATGAAGAACGCCACACCTGCAATCAGCAGGAACGGGAACACATTCATCAGGAATTTCATTAACAGGCTTTCCCTGTTTGGATCGCTTACTGTTAAATTGGTACTCTTGCTTTTTTTGAATACGTCTGTCAGATAGGAAACATTCTTTTCCGTATTTGGCACACGAACGGTGAAGTTTACATCTTTGCCTTTCTCACTATACGACCCTTTTACATCAATAACGGTAGTTCCCATTGACATTTCCGCTTTGGTGAATGTCATGGTATTTGCCTTTGTCATAAATTCGTTATAGTTAAAGTTTTTTGTATTACCCTCTGATCCATAGGAAATCAGAAGCAGCATAATACCAAGGACTAAGATATAAGGTAGAAAGCTTATAAACTTTTTATTGTTCATTCAATCGTCCTCCTAACGTTTTATTTGTATACTTCAGGTTTCAGTACTCCTATATAAGGCAGATTGCGGTAATGCTGGTCATAATCAAGACCGAAGCCCACAACAAATTCGTTGGGAATCTCAAAACCTACATAATCTGCAGTTATATCTACAACACGACGATCCGGTTTATCTAACAGAGAAACGACTTTTACATCGCTTGCCCCTTTGTTTTTCAACAGACGTGTCACTTCCTTCAGCGTGCGTCCGGTATCAACGATATCCTCCACAAGCAGAATCGGTACGCCCTTTACTGAACAGTCCAGATCCTTGACAATTTTAATATCTCCGATGGACTCTGTTCCTTCATAGCTTGATACATCCATGAAGTCAAACTGGATATCCAAATCTATATGCTTAATCAGCTCTGCAAGAAAAGGAACACTTCCCTTCAGTAAGGCTACCAGCAGCGGTGCCTTCCCTGTTTTGCGGTAATCATCACTGATTTGTTTTCCTAATTCCATACTTCTTTTTACGATGTCTTCCTCGGACACCAATACTTTTTCAACTACGTCGTGCATGCAAAATCCTCCTAATACAGCTATCTACTATTTTAACACAAATAGCGTAGGATTGTTAGAAAAATGTGCAATATCACAGCCAATTTTAGGCACCAGAATCACATTTCCCGCAGCATTCACAACAACCGGCCATAATTTGCGTTCCTTTTTGGGAATTTTGCGGTCTATGAACCAGCGGTTCAGCTTTTTTACGCCGAATCGAAGCTGTATGGCGTCCTGCGGCTGTGCATTTCTTATGGTTATCGGCCAGTCTGTTGCCTGCAGAGTAACCGCCTCAACCCCTGTTCCGTGAGGAGCTGTTTCAAAGTACGGGGTTTTCTCAAATACTGCATGATCGTATACATAGGAATAGCTGATTTCCTCACTGGTATCAATTACCAGCTTTCCGTATTCACTGTATATATCATACCCGCCGGCGATATCGCGTGTCCAATAGTTTGCATTGTTCATAATCAGCTCCCGCAGCACCTGAATTTCATGCATGGACAGATAACAGCTGCATGTATCATGAATCCAGGTGATCAGCACCTGTTCCAGAAAATAGCTGTCCAGTACCCGCAGTTTTTTCAGACTTCCGTCCCAGCTGTTTAAAAACGCACGGCAATCCGCACGCAGCTGCTGCATGCGCATGTTTTCCCGGGAAATGGTTTCCATCAGCGCTTCTTTTTCCTTTTCCGACATTCTATCCACAATCTCATGCCGGATTCTGTTTCTTGCATAGTGATCCGTAAGGTTGCTTTCGTCAATTCCAAAAGGCACGGCATTCTCTCTACAGTATGCTTCCAGTTCCCGTTTGCTATACGCCATTAGCGGACGGATGATGGTACAGCCCATGATGCATGCTTCCTCCTGTATACCGAGATATTCCTTCATACTGCCGCGCTCTTTTGCCATGAGATAGGTTTCCAGATGGTCATCCAAATGATGTGCCAGCAATACGGCAGCCGCCTGATACTTCTGTAAAAGCTCGCGATACATACGATAGCGCTCTTCTCTGGCAAACGCCTGAAAGTTGCCCACACAGGGCTTTGTCTGCAGTTTCGCTTCAAAGGGAATATGAAAACGTGCACAATAGCTGCGCACCAGTTCCATATCCCGATCCGCCGTATCACGCTTCTTATAATTCATATGCGCGACAACCAGTTGGAATCCTTCTTTTCTGCACATATCCAGCAATGCCATAGAGTCCGGGCCTCCGCTGACACCGATGATATAGGCTCCTTTTTCCAGTTTCTTCATTTGTTTCATGCGGCTATTATACGGTAAATACGATCATTAGGCAATATGAAAAATAAATAGCCAGGTGAATTTATTCTATCACTGGTAGAAAACGAACACGTTGTCTATGAAAAAACAGATGAGGGATATTCATCATTCAACACCTGCTTTTATCCTATATCCTGAAATCTCAGACAGACTGCTATTCTGCTTTTACAATCAGACAGGATTTCTTACAAAAGACGATTCCGTATGCGACGATATCTGTATAGCCTTTCTTATACAGAACTTCCAGATACTTCCTATCTTTTATCTGCCGGCATGCCTGTTCTGCGGCTATTTCCATATGTTCCATATTTTTTACCACCTTTACTTCAAACAACAGGCCTCTTTCTTTGGCATATGCCGGAAGAACAGCAAGATCAAACCTGCCTTCCCCTGATTCCTGATTAGACACTACCTGACAATCATTTAACATGCCTATTAAAACACCATGATAAAACTTTTCATTGTAATCAAAATAGCTGATTGACTGAAATAAAACATCGTTCAGTACTTTATTAGCCGCTTTCACATCTTCTACCATCAGCGCTTCTGCAAATTTTATACTGTTTTGCATTATCTGCTGTTCGAACCATTCACGGAAGATCATCGTATAAATCCGATTGATTTCCTTGTTTGGAATCATCAACTGGTAGATTCCCTTCTCTTGATCCGTGCATTGAACAGCTTTCAGATAACCGGTAAACAGTAAAAAGCTGTAAATATTATTAACTTGATCCAATTCCCTATACGTTATATTATCCTTGATTGTTTTTTCAATAACTCCGCCTGATGCCAGTATATCGAATTCTTCTCTCATTTTAGAGCTTGCTTCTTTTACGTAGCGATAGATAATATCATTTCCACTCGTATTCGCCCAAAAAGACTCCGGTGTTTGTTTATCCGTTTTAATCAATTTATCAAGATACATCAAAACACTCCACGGGTTAGACTCTGTCCGCTAGTAGCGTAAATTTCACAGTTTCCAAACTGATAGCCATCGCGCCATGGGCGGGCAGCGCCTACCATTCCTTTACCTGCCCCTGATATTCATTTGCCTGATAATCAAGCAACAAGGAATCGATTTCATTCTGCGTGAAGCCAAATCGCTGTTTGGAGGTCTCATCAAAAATAGAAAGTACCTTAAAATTATTCAGTCCGGTAAAAAGGCTAAAGCCCGCCTGTGGTGTCGATTCTTTCGCAATCCTTAAACAGCCTGTCAGTATCCCTTTCTCTAAGGCATTGTGTGTTTTTAAAGCAGCACTGAATACATTTCCAAGGAAAGCAACCATATCATCATAATAACCGTTCAAGTAGGCATTCTGTAAAGGGACATCACGCCATGGGCGGGCAGCGCCTATTCATCGATGAGTATGATTACCTGCTTTTGATAATGTTGTTCCAGACATCCCGAAATGAATCTTAAAGCATTTTGCAGCTCCACTTCATTTTGTGCACCACGGGATAAACTTTTCATTCGCTCCTTGTCAAATTCATTGATCCGCTCACTTGTTAGCAATTCATGATTATTTCTAATGATTTCCTGCATCAGATAGGAAAACATTGTCAGTTGTTTTTCAAAGGTATTATTTTTCATATCTTTTAAAGTAAGAAAAATAACCGGATACTGATTCTGTAGTTTCATAACCTGCGCATCTTTTGTGATATCCAGTCCCTCAAACAGATAAGCGCTTTCCTTTTGTTTGATTGAAAAGAAATAATACAGCACGCCTGGGCGGGCAGCGCCTACTCATATTCAAGGTTTTTCCCGCTACTAGCGCGCCTCTTGTCGGATACCAAAGGTATCGACACTATTTCGGTGAAATCGCCTCGGTCTTGTATATAACGCTACTTTTTCATTGCATACATCTTTGATAAAGTTCGTTTTATCGACATAATAATATTGATGATCAATCATTTCTTTGAAATTTTCTATACCGATTGGCAAAGCTTTCATATTATCAGCTCCTGTCTGCATAGCTTTATTATATCATACTCTTTCTACATTATATCATGCAGGTGGGTATGAATTTCATGTATGATGAAGACTGATACAAATTCCCTTACAACAAAGCAAAGAAGTAGATATGAAATTCAGATAGGATCAAATTCTGCATGATTTGCGTTCAGAATATCTAAGAAAAGGAATGCCCTATTATAAGCACTCCCATACTAATTCTTTATCACGCTATGCCATGGTCACCTCAGTTATTTCGATATGGTAAGTTCCCTTATTCTGCTTCACAGCAAGTGTCATATGCTCCAGATAATGAAATATGATATCTCCATCAGGATCATCATAGTGTACTGTGGTTATCAGCAACAAGGTATTTTCATCCTGTATCGTCAGGTTACTATCTATATTGGCGATTCCAATGTGTTTGGTATCATTCGCCAGCACGGTATTCTCCTTCATGATGGATGTAAAAACGGTGACTTCATTCTCACGATCAAGTGTTCCATCTGCGTTTATGACACAATTTCCTTCATAAGCAACATTGTATCCCTCACTCACCGGCTGCGTTAGAGAAAATGACAGTATCTGTTTATCCGATAATGCTTTCGTATGGGTCTCCAATATGACAGGTTGTTGCGTTACTTCTATTTCCGGTTTCTCACCTGCACTAGAGCATCCGCATAAGCAGACCATACATATCACAGAAACCCATATTCGGAATTTTAAGTGTTTTTCTTTGTCTTCAAGCATCTTCATGCTCCTGTGCTTCAAAGCGTGAAGGTTATGTATAACCATTACTACCAACCCCTATCGTTCCTCTTACACCTATATACTATCATATAAATTTTAAAGGAAACAGGCTGGTAATATAACATTTTCGTTGTTATGATTACTTTATACAATATTCTATAAATACAGCACTGAGCTTTAATTATCGCAAACGTAATTTCACGGAGTTTCTAATATCTTTAAGCTGGCACAGTTTCCTAAACCTCATCCACTTTGGCCAGTACAATCGTAGAATCGTCCTTACGTCTTGTCTTTTTTAACAGCTCCGTAAAGCTTTCCACATCCGCCTTCACACTTGTCTGTGTCCTCTGATTGAGCCATTTATAAATCTCATTCATATATATGCCATCAGATATCATAAGGTATTCATCCCCTGCCTTTACATCAACCTGGAAGCAGTCCGGCTGCATCTGACTGATGATTCCCACAGGCAACGCACTGCCGTTAATTTCATATATCTGATCATCCCGCAGCAGAAATGTCGGACAGGCTGCGGATTTTGATATGTAGGCAACCCCCTGTGAACGGTTAAAGCAGATGACATCCAGCGTTGCATAGGTATCGCTTTGAATCAGCTTGTTTATACATTTGATGGCGCTGTCCTGTGGAATTCCACTGACCATCATACGTTGGAAAATATTCGTAATCAGGCGTGAGCTTTGGGCAGCACGCTCACCGTTTCCCATACCATCCGAAATCATGCACACCACACTCTGACGGAATCTGAAGATGGAAAAGGTGTCCCCGCTGGAGGTGTAGGAGTTTTTTACACTGTCCGCATAGGCATCAATGACAAAGGGAATATCATCACAGACGGTGATGGAATGATAGCCGCGCATGAATTTTCGATTGCGAATGTCCGCGATCTGCAGATTTCGGTGAAGCAGGACCTCAAGCAGCGGAAGCAGCGTGGTTCGTATTTCTCCGCGTTTGATATTTGCTATTTCCACACAAACCTGTATACAGCCCTCCTTCGGCTCTTCAATACTCAGCTCACGCACATCATATTGATAGCCTTCCAGCGCCTTGGCGACACGTACCGTATCCTTTTCGTAGCCGTCTATTTTTCGTATGGCGTCTGCATTATATTGCAAAGCATTGGACATATTGGCAAGCAGTTCAGCCTGCACATCACTGATCTGTGCATAATATTCCGACAGGGATTGAAAGATATTGGCATAATTCTGCATCTGCCGCTTTAGCATACTCGTCTGAGAAAGCCGGTACTCCTGTTCATTTTGAAGCTCCGTACTCATATGCAGGGAAGCTGCATTCGCCGGTACAAGCAGAACACCGCTCATACACAGCAGCAGATATATCAAATCCTCTGTATTATCCGGATACAGGAAACATGCACCCAGCAACAGCAGCATGGCACTCTTGCGCTCCTTTTTCAAAACACTTAAAAGAACCGTAAGGACAAGTGCCGGCAGCACACGGATATCCAGCAGGAAATATATCATCAGCGCCACAGTCACTGTGATCCATGCATTGCTTGATAAAGCAATCAGCAGCATGGTAATCATAATGACCTCCTGTGCATATACTGGTAACAGCTCCACCCCCAATAAGCCGATGGTAAACAGCAGAATTCCCCGCATGCAGGCATTATGCAGCATCCCCTTCTGAATCCACTGATAATCCGCAAACAGCTCCTGCATCAACACAAAGCTCAGTACCGGCAGAATCACAGCCGTATTGTGCAGTCCATACTGCTGGACACTGAACGCCGCACTTAACAGTGCTGTCAGATACGGCATCCACTGGTATAAATTCTGATTCATCACCTTAACCATATGAATAATCACAAAGTAACAGGCAAAGCCAAGCGCATAGCTGTACGCCGGCAGAATTCCTCTGGTTAACGAGCAAAGAAGAATAAAAAATACGCTGATCATCGCTTCCCGGATTGTACGCATATAGGAATAGGATACATACAGAAATGCAAGTGTATAACTAAGCGGAGAAGCCAGTGTACCAAGAATTATTGAAATTCCGGCACAGGCCAAATCCTCCGCATGAATGGAAAATTTCCCCTTCAGTCTCTTGTTCATCACCTTTTCCAAACAAAACCACCTCTTTCATGCGTTATTGTAGAAGACATTTCGCATGGATTCTGTCATATTTTGTCTGTTCTGCAAAATTGCCTGCTTTTCCACAGCATTCTTCATCATCCTGACATTCCCTAACTCTTCAAATTGCATTTCCCCGTCAAACAAGCGCCTTGCATTAGTCCAGACAGTTTTTCACACGTTCCTTTATTTCACGGAACAGCTCACTGTCACGCCTTAAATGTGCTTTGACATCAATAATTCTGGCAGTATTGATCCATTTTGCATCATTGATGAACAAAACCGATTCCTTATTCATTCCCTTGATTTTCCCCAGGCGCATCAAATGACGCTTCCCTTTCGGATTCTCCTTGCTGTAGGCCTGCAGATAAGCCGTATGATTCCCGCTCATCGGCACAACGAATGCCTTGTTATGAAAAATTGTTATAATCAGACCAAAATGCTGATAACCGATTTCTGCAATGTATGCTTCACCAAAATCTATATAACAGATATCACCAACACGGATATCCACACCAAGCTCACCACAGCTTCCCGCATGACGGCGTTCTCTCAGATTCTGTTCCGACACCAGCCGCGGTATCGCCTCCTTCACACTCAAAGATGCATAATCCATGCTCTTCTCCTCGATGTAGCATTCCCACAGATCCTTCCAATACGCCTTCTCTCCAAGGGAACCCTCCTTCTGATCCTCATCGACCATTTCGTATAATTTTTTAACTTCCATTTTTCTCACCTCACTATATACATACGATAGAAAAAGGGCCAATTCCTAAAAAATCCTGAAATTGCGGATATTTTTTTTACTTAAATCCACAAAGTCTTCATAATTAGGGAAAATGCTGTTAATGTCCCATAAAAAAGCTTTATGGCAATTCTTACAATATGGAGTCATTCACAACCGCATTCCTATTGCTGTCACCTGAAAAAAAGGAAAGTGAATTATAAAAATAATATAAACTATAACACCCTCAGTAATGGCTTTGCCTATAGGAAAAACAACAGCCATGGCTGACACCCAGCAATGAAATCGGTGTTGCTTTAACGCTATGCGAAACATAGAGGTGATTATCATACACGAGTATCAAATACAAAATGTAAAAAAGAGAATCCAAGCACTGCAATCATGGTCGCAGCCCTGAATTCTCTCATATTTTATTTACATCCTGAATGCCAAGGATTTCTACAGCATTAGATTTGCTATTTTTCCTGTTTCGTATCCGGACTTTTCTTTGAAAATTTCCGATATAGCTTTCTGGCACGCTTCTGAATGGAATTTGCTATCGACAGCAACGGGTGATACTGCTTGGATATCATCCCGGAAAACTCGATAAACAGCTCTACAACCAGTGCGATGATAAACAGAACAAGAAATCCTGTCGCTTTATTTATCAGATAAATGTACGCTGTAAAGCCGAACAGCGCAGTCACCACATACAAAATAATAACCGTATTGCGATGTCCGAACCGCTGCATCAGCAGATGGTGCAGATGGTTCTTGTCGGCTTCCGAAAATTTATGCCCACTCAGCTTTCTTCTCAAAATTGCCCCAATGGTATCCACAATGGGAACCGCCAGCAGCAGAATCGGAAGTGCCAGTGTCATAATCGTGGAGCTCTTGAAGCCCAGCAATGAGATAGCGGATATAATAAAGCCCAGAAACAAGGCTCCACAGTCGCCCATGAAAATACTTGCCGGATGTGAATTATACAGCAGAAACCCCATGGTTGCCCCTGCCAGAATCAAAGACATCGTCTGAATATCCAGACGTCCCTCGATCACGGAAAGACATGCAATGACAACCAGAATAATCGCAGAGATTCCTCCTGCCAGACCATCCAGTCCGTCAATCAGGTTCACCGCATTGGTGATACCGATAATCCACACAAAGGTTACAATAAAGGATACCAGTCCCATATCGATGGAAATTCCCATCGGCAGACGGATCACATCGAGTGAAACCTTTCCCACTGTCATCAAAACGATGGCGGCAGCAACTTCAAATGCAAGCTTATACTTCGGTTTCAGATTGACCATATCATCGATCAGACCGCCTATGAACATGATTGTCCCACCAATCAGAATACCGTTGATGGTCATATCCGTCTTCATAAAAACCGCCATGCATACGACAAAGGATATATAAATGGCTACACCGCCAATACGTGCAATTTTTCCCTTATGTACGGTTCGCTCATTCACCTGTGCATAAATATCCAGCCGGTAGGCGACGATTTTCAGAAAAGGAGTAATCAGTGCGGATAAGGCCAATGGAATAATCAGATATTTCAGCCAATCCATATAGATACCTCGCTTTTATTTTCTATTGTACAAGATGCAGGTTTTCCAGCAGAATTCCCGTACCTTCGGCCACACAGCGAAGTGCATTCTCCGCAACATATACCGGAATGTGCAGTTCATTACGCAGCAGCTCGTCAATACCGTGCAGCAGTGCACCGCCACCGGTCAGTACGATACCTCTTGTCACAATATCACTTGCTAGCTCGGGAGGTGTCTGTTCCAGAACCGTTTTGCAGGCACGAACAACATCCTGCAGACTTTCCGCCATACTGCCCTGAATTTCCTCACTGGACAGGGTAATGGTTGTCGGCAGACCGGTTACCAGGTCACGTCCACTTACTTCAATCGTTTCATGCATGCTGCCCTTCCATGCAGTTCCGATCTGTTTCTTCACTTCCTCTGCTGTACGATCACCAATCAGCAGCTTTTTATTTTCTTTAACAAATTTGATAATATCACGATCCAGCGTATCCCCTGCAATCTTCAGGGAGGTACTGCTTACGATTTCACCTAAAGAAATCACCGCAACGTCAGTCGTACCACCACCGATATCCAGAACCATGCATCCGCTTGGCTTTCCGATATCCAGTCCGGCACCGACAGCAGCCACCTTCGGCTCCTCCTCGATATACACTTTTTTCGCACCTGCACGATAAGCTGCATCACGAATGGCATTTCTTTCCACACTGGTGATGTTGCTTGGACAGCAGATCAGAATGGTAGGACGCTTAAACATCCCCTTGATAGCCAGCTTCTTGAAAAAGAAGTTCAGCATGATTTCCGTTACCTCGAAATCCGCAATAACCCCATCCTTCAGAGGACGGATTGCCAGTACTCTGCCCGGTGTTCTTCCAAGCATGTCCTTCGCATCCTGCCCGGCAGCCAGACATTTCTTTGTTTCTGCATCTATCGCAACTACACTAGGCTCGTCAATTACGATGCCTTCACCTTTTACATACATCAGTAAGTTTGCTGTTCCTAAGTCGATTCCTACTTCTTTTGAAAACATAGTCCTTCATTCCTTTCGTGCGTTCATATTTCTTCCATAAGAATTTGATCCGCATTTTTTACAGTAGTCCGCACAGATTCTGAAATAGATAAGAAATATCCGTTTCCAGACATACCATGCGCTATTTATACTCAATTTCAAGCAATTACCATTATAACACAAAATCCGAAATGTAAAAGTGTTAATATGCCTTTCCTTTTCTTAAAATTCCGTAATATGTATGGATGAGCTTTCACATATGAAAATAGTACCGCAAGGGTACTATTTGATCTCAGCGTTCGTTTTGCCGTACATCAGCTCCGGATCTATAATCTTGCCGTTTTTCTCTACGACGATATGCAGATGATTGCCCAGCTCCTTGTTGTAAATATTGCTTCCGGCCTTTGCAATGGGATCCTTCTGATTGACCTTATCGCCCTTTTTCACAGTGATATCGGACAGGCTCTGATAGGTTATGCTCAGATCCTTGCTGGTGATTGTAACACTTTTGCCGAAGATATTATCTTCCTTCACATCACTCACCTCGCCGCTGAAGCTTGCCAGAACATCGAAAGCCTCTTTGTTGAAGGAATAGTCCATGCCCTGATTGGCTCGGTAGACACCTTCAAACTTCGTCATACTGTCAACCTTGCTGTCCTTTCCATCAAAATAATCAAGAACGACCTCTGCCTTGACCGCAAACGGCTGGATGCCTTTTTCTTCCTCAGCTGAGCTGGGAAGCGAGAGCACCGGCGTGGTGTCTTCCTTAAACACGGAAGTGTCCTTTGCAGGATTCTTCATGGAATATTCATAAGTCAGAAAGGCAGCTGCGGCAATCAGCAGGCAGCTTAAGGAAACAATCAGTCTGCGTTTTGGAAATTTCTTTTCCTTTGTATAGCTATACATTTCATCACCTCTAGTGATGATTATGCCCGCCCCTTTTTTATTTATACATCATTCTTTTACAATCTGTACACCGGTATAATAATGCTTCAGTATTTCCTTGTAATTCTTTTTCTCCAGCGCCATTCCCTGCGCCCCGTACTGACTCATGCCGAGACCATGACCAAAGCCTCTGGTTGTTACCGCATAACCGCCGCTTGTTTTCTTTATGGAAAAGCAGGAGGAGCGAAGATTCAGCTTTTCACGAATCTCTCTGCCACTGAAGACAATGCGGTCAATCGTTATGGATTTTACATAGCCGGAAGCGTAATGGGAAGGCTTTCCCACTTCCTTCACCGGATTCTCAAAGCCGAGCATCGTATGAAAATCTTCCTCTGAAATAACAGCTGTTTTTTCATAGCCGTCTTCCTCTTTATCCCAATGTGAATCCACACTGCGCAGATACGGCGTCCTGCTGTCCCAGTATTCCTCACTGTTGGCTGTTTTCCCACATGATCCACTGAAAAACACAGCAGAAATCGGTTCGCCCTGATAGGTCATGATTTCCCCTTCTGTCTCCTGCAGCGCCTTAACAACCCTGGCATGCATCTTATCATAGGAACTCCCCCAGATCTGACGCATCTGCTTATCGTCGTGATAAACCTGCGTCCGTGTGGTATCATCCACCTCAAAGCCGCGCTTCGTCACAAAGGTCCTGGCAGCTACACATTGAGCCTTCAGCGCCTCCATCTCAAAGGAAGCCGGCATCTCCGAGCCAATCACTCCCTCCAGATATGTTTCCAGCGGCAGCTTCAGGCTGGTTCCGTCCTGTCTTGTAATATGTACGGTCTGTTCTTTGTCCTTCGCTTTTTCCTTATCCTTCTTTTCCTGCTCCTGCACCGATTCCTTACCTGTATTCCATAAAATCGGTGAGGATGTGCCCATATTCAGCCAGAGAAAAAAAGAGACAAGAATTATGGAGAGTACAAGGAGAAACTTCACAGCTATCTTCAAAAAAATCACACCCTCTCTACACTGTATGAAAGGGTGTGTGCACTTATTCCTCGGTATCCGGATGCAGCTTCTTTTTAAACTCACTTGGCGATACATTATAGTATTTCTTGAATACCTTGTTGAAATAGAGCTGGTCATCCATACCGACCGCCGCTGCGACATCCTTGATCATGCTGGACTCCCCGCGCAGCAGCTCCATCGCTTTTTTCATTTTCTTCTCATTGATATAATAATTCAGATTCACGCCTGTTTCATTTTTAAACAAGCGGCTCAAAGAGCTTTCATTCATACCGATGCTGTCTGCGATTTCCTTTAGTGTCAGCTTGCGGTTCAGGTTTGCATCAATATATTCCATAACCTCCAGAATCTTGCGGCGATAGCGTCTGTTTGATTGATCCTTCATCCATGCCTCAATCTGATCAAACGAGGAGGAGACAATTTCCTCCAGCTTGTCTGCTGTTTCACACAGTCGCAGCTTTGCTGTTATCGTATCAAACGGAAAGGCCTGCCGAATCCCCCGTGCCATTTCATTTCCCTCTATATTATGGAAAATGAAGATGAAATACTCCAGTACCGCATGCGGATCAATTTCATGAAATTTCATATACTCCAGAGTTTCCTTCAGCTTGTGCTGTACCGTATCAAAATCCTTAGCAGCAACCGCGTCCAGCAGCTCCAGATGAAAGGTCACCTCATTCATATCCAGCTCCTGAAACGCGTCATGCTCCTCGCTTTGAATCAGACATCCCTCACCCACATAAAACCTTCGCTCATGTGATTTCAGAAGCAGCTCGAACTGATCGTAAAATTCATCCAGTGATGCAATGATATCCGACAATGTAATGGACAGATGTATATCCAGATACTGTGTGATATTTCGAATGATGCTGTTGCATATATTCAGAATACGAAGCTTTTCTCTGCTATCAAACATCAGGATGCCGGAATGGTTGCTCATAAAAATCAGGTGATGATGCACGGCAAGCGGCATGGATTCCCGTATTAAATCCTGCAGATGCTTATGCAGTGCCGCATGGTCCCTCAGCTTGGTTCGATACAGATGATTGATGTTATCCACGCGAAAATATGCCATCTGAAATCCCTTTTGATAGGGCTCAAACACCGGCTGTGACAGTGTTTCCTGAAATTCCTTACGGCTCAGAATATGCTCGTTCTTGGTAAGAATCAGACATTGCTGCAGCTCCTTTAACGCAGATTCATATTCCACATGGTCATTCAAACTGCTTTCCACACAGGATTCCTTCACCTGCGTGATAATGCGTTCCAGCTCCTTCTTTTCCAGCGTAACCTTTAAAAGATAATCAAACGCACCGGCCTTCATGGCATCCCGCACATATTCAAAATCGGAATAATTGCTGAGTGCAATCACCTGTGTGTTTTTATTGACCTCCTTGATTTTGGATATCAGATCAATTCCATCCATACCCGGCATTTTCAAATCCGTAATAACGATTTCCGGCTGCATATCCGTGAAAATGTGAAATGCTTCCTCCCCATCCTTTGCTGTAGCGATTACCTCACAATCAAGTGCCTTCCAATCAATCATGTTTTTTAATGTGATCCGGATTAAGCGCTCATCATCTGCTATCAGTACCTTGTACATGAGGCCTACCTCCCCTCTGTTTTTTTAAACGGCAGCAGCAGTGTCACAATCGTACCGGTGCCTACCACGCTTTGTATATCCATCGAATAGTCTTCACCATACATGAGACGAATACGCTCCTGAATATTTCCAATGCCGATACCGCTCAGCTTCTTATTGCGGTTTTCCTGCATATCCAAAGCGAAGCCCTTGCCGTTGTCACCAATCTCTATTTTCAGATATTTTCCCTCCGCCTTGGCGCGAATTGTCAGAATCTGATGCTCCCTGTCCTCCTCAAAGGCATGAAGAATGCTGTTCTCTGCAATCGGCTGCAGCAGAAATTTCAAAATAGCACAGCTGCGCACGTTATCATCTATATTATATACGGTTTCAAACACATCACCATAGCGAAGCTTCTGAATGATGATATAATTTTTCAGATTTTCGATTTCCTCTTCCACCGTAACAACTTCCTTGCTGTCCACAATGGTGTTGCGCAGCAGTCTGGCAAGGGCGGTGATTCCCTCACTGACCGGCTTATCCTCATTCAGGATGGCAAGGTAATGCAGTGTGTTCAGGGTATTGAACAGGAAATGCGGGTTGATCTGTGCCTGCAGCAGCTGAAACTGGGTTTCTCTTTTCTGTTCCTGCTCCTGGTGCACGGTATGCAGCAGCTCCTGTACCCGATCCAGCAGGTCATTGAAGTTGATACTCAGTTCATGAATTTCATCACGTCCGTCATCCTCCACACGATTCATTGCCAGATTATTCTCATCCAGTGTCCGCATGGAATACAGAATGTTATGAACCGGGTCATAGATGCTGTGATATACGAAGTAGGCAATGGCAGCCAGAAGGACAAAGAAGACGATTCCATATGCCACCAGCATATTACGGAAATTATGGATTTCCTCCAGCACATAGTTTTCATCATTCAGATAAACCACATACCAGGGCGTTCCCTCAATTTTTTTATCAGACATATAATAGGAATGCTGATTGATCTCTACGGTGGATGCCTGTAAATCAATGATTTCCTTTATATCATCCGGATTGCTTCCAAACAGAACCTGTCCGTTTGCATCAACGACAAGCATATGGCTTCCTGCCTGCGTGGATTGTGAGAGGGATGCGTTGAAGGCTTCCTGCGCAAAGCTGCAAAATACATAACCCAGCGGCTGATCATACAAATCCCGAATTTCCCTTGTCAGCATAATCATCTGCGCTTCGTTATCATACAGCCAGTAGCCGCCCTGCTTCTGTGCCTGAATTTCTGCTTTATATGCTTTTAAATCTACGGGAAAGAGGGTTCCCTCCTCATAGAGCAGCTTCCCTGTTTCATCATACAGCTGCAGCCCCTTTCTGCCGGCAAGCAGGTCATTGTCGTGCAGATTATGAGAGAAGGCACGCCGCATTGCGGTATCTGCAGGATAGTATAAATAATTCCGCAAGTAGGTGGATGCCGCAAGATTATCGATTTGTTCATTTAATGCATTCGCATTCAAATGGAAGATTTCCTCGGACATGGTCACCATCTGTGCAGACGCCTGTTCATTTTTATCCCGTATAACAGTTGTGCTAAAGGAATAATAGATAAGAAAAAACACGATCATCAGACAAAGCGGTACAAAGATAAATGCCAGCGTCAGTCTTGTTTTAATATCCGTTCTGCGCAGCAGATTTCTGTTTCCTCTCAGCATAACAACCAGCACCTTTCATCATGTATCAGCTGTAGGTCCTTTTCTATCTATAAATAAAGCCTCTACAGTCCGTTGTATACGGAAATAGCAAGCAAAAACTGCGCTACGAGATATCCCAGACCCAGAGACAGCAGCAACAGCAGCAGACGCACCTGACCAGGCTTTCTCACATTTGTAAAGGTTTCAAAACGTACACAGCTCAATGCCCAGAAGCTCAGTGTAAAGGATAGTACATGAACAGCCAGATTCATTAGAAAATATTGCATATATAACCTCCATAAGTTTATTATACCTGTTTCCACATTTATAAAAGCGTGCCTGACATCCATGAGATGGCGGTCGCAGTACGCGTTTACATAGCAAGTGCTTATCCATATATCCTACAGACAATACCGGTGCAGGCTTCACACTCCTGTTTTTTTATCACCGGATTTATCACAGATGATTACTATTACAAGCTGTAATACTGCAATCATACAAATGCTGTGAATACGAGGGCTTCGCTTACTCAAGCCGCGCCGTCTTTAGCACCTGGTTCAAACTCCATCCATTTGTAAAGGGAAGGATAGAAAAGAAAAGACATAAGCCGTCTTGGAAATGCTTCCTATTTTACAATCATACAAGTATAGCGACGCTGCTTATCTGTATAGTTCGCCTATTTCATTCTGGTTACATTATACCATAAGATGAAATGCTCCGGCAGTTTTTCCTTATAAAATATAAGACAAGCTCCTTCAGTTTTCAGATGATATTGTAATGTGCTATACCTGTGGGGATAAGCGTGAAAGAATAAACGAAAGGTCTGAAATAATCTAATTTTCATAAAACTTTATGTTCGCGAATGGTAGAGAAATCTATGGCATATCGTTGGAAAGGCTACCCATAGAAAGCTGCATTTTCACAGAAAATTTGTGTAATTCGCAAGTCATGTCAAGTATTTCCTATATCTTTCCCTTATAATAGAAGCAGTATATAAATGAGGTGAAGCAAAATGTATGAGTGGCAGAAGCAGATTCAGATTATTGTCGACGAAATTGACAGCTGCATAAAAAGCTATCAGGATGAAGCACTGACACTGCGAACCCTTTCACAAAAGCTGGGCTATTCTGAATATTATACAACGAGAAAGTTCAAGGAGATATCCGGTATGAAGCTTCGGGAATATCTCCGACAGCGAAAGCTGGCCTTCGCCCTGAAGGAAATCCGTGACAGTGAGAAAAGCATATTGAAGATTGCTCTTGATTATGGCTTTTCTTCTCATGAGGCGTTTACCAGAGCATTTAAAGCTGCATACGGAAGGACACCGAGTGCGTACCGGAAACAGCCCAGTCCTGTTGTTCTACGTACCAAAATCAATCCGTTTGACCGCTATCTTCTAGGTCTGGATGAGCTTGGAGAAATAAATTCAGCGAAAGCTGTAAAAACCTACTTCGTGACCATTCCCGCACATAAGTTCCTGTTTATCGAAAACCGGGAGAGTAACGGCTACTGGGATTTCTGGCAGAAGCAGAATCAGATTCCCGGTCAGGATATGGATACGGTTTGCGGGCTACTGGACAGCATCAAAGGAAAGCTCGATGATAGTGGCGGGAGTGACATCAACAGCGGAGGCGGTCAGATTATGGCCTATCGCAATGATCGAAACGGCAGATTGTGTGACTGGGGATACCTGCGGACAGAGTGTTATGGTGTTCGTCTTCCTGTTCATTATACCGGAGATGTGCCACATGATATGCAGCTGCTTGATATTGCGGAAGCAGAGTATCTTGTATTTGAACACGGACCATTTGATTATGAGCAGGAGAATCGAAGTGTTGAGCATAGAATGGAGGATGCAATGACTGCATTTGATTTTACAAATACCGGCTACTGCTTTGATGATACCCCCGGCAGAATGCTGTACTTTTACTTTCAGCCGGAGCGCTGCTGGAAGTATATACGTCCGGTGAAAAAAAGGATGCAATAAACTGTGCTGTTATTTTACTTTTTCTGAAAGCTTAGAACATTTCTTATTTTGTTTAAATCAGTTAGCAGTTTTTATTCTCCTGCTGCAAATATAAAATATCTTTCTTCTTTTGATAGTATACAAACAGAACCACATTTTATTTCATCATAAAACAAAAATGCTCTACTGTTCCTATTGCCATACGCTGATTCGGAAGCCTTAATAAAAAGTTATGAGAAGTGCTCTCTCCTTTTTATAGGCTGGTATGCGATAGGAGTTTTTTGCCTATGCTATACGCAAGCAGAATTCTTTTATTTCCTTTCCACATCAGAAAAGGTATAATGAATATGAAAATCATTTAAAAGTGGGTGAAAAAATGCTTTCAGAAAAAGAACTATTAAATATAATAGATAAAAAAGAAAAAGTAGATGTTGAATTTAAAGAAGCTTAAAGAGGAGTACCTAAAAGTATATATGAAACTTATTCTTCTTTTGCCAATACCAATGGCGGCTTGATTATTTTAGGAGTAAAAGAAATAAAAACAGGCACAGCTGTAAATTATGAAATTAGTGGAGTAGAAAATGCAAATTCTATTATTTCTGACTTTTGGAATACGATAAATTCCGGTAAAGTAAATAGAAACATTTTAAAGGATGCAGACGTTTATTCATTAACAGTCCAGGGCTTAGAGCTTGTTATTCTGCATATACCAAGAGCCTTGTACAATCAGAAACCTATCTATATCGGCAGTAATCCTTATGCCGGTACGTTTAAAAGAAATTTTGAAGGAGATTATAGATGTACGAAGGAATCTGTAAATTCAATGATACGTGACTCTTTTCAGAACGCTGGCGATAATGAGATTCTCGAATGGTTAAATATTGGCGATCTTGATAAAAACACAATTGCAGTATACAGGACACGATTTAGAAATAATAATGAAGGGCATATTTATGAAGAATTATCAGATAAAGACTTTCTAACAAAGATGGGTGCATACCGCTTTGATAAGAAAAGAAATATTGAGGGAGTTACATCTGCAGGTGTTTTGATGTTTGGGAAAACTGAAACATTTAACGAAATTTATCATAATGTCAATCTGGATTATAGAGATGAAACCAATTTGTTTGGTGATATGCGTTGGAGTGATCGAATAATAGAAAATGGTTTATGGGAGAAAAATTTATATAATTTCATTACAAAAGTGTATCCTAAACTTATTTCTGAATTCCCTGTACCATTTCAAATGAAAGATTCATTGCAAAGAAATGATGAAACAAAATTGCAGGTAGCTGCTAGAGAAGCATTAGTTAATTCAGTTATACATGCTGATTTTAAGGAAGAAAGCTGCTCAATATTGGTTATTAAAAAAGACAATTACATTTCTTATTCTAATCCAGGGTTACTGAGAATTCCTATTGAACAGATTTATCAAGGTGGAGTATCTGTTCCTAGAAATATCACATTACAAAAACTTTTCAGGTTTATTGGATTTGGAGAAAGTGCAGGATCTGGATATGACAAAATATTAGCTCCCTCCAGAGCTGAAGGCTTTCAAGTGCCTGAGTTGTATGAAAATCAAGACATGAGAATTACGAATCTTAAGTTATGGATTGTAAAGAAAGAGCATGGGGCATTAAGTGGGGCATTAAGTGGGGCATTAGAAAAGCCAAATCATATATTAAATGAAAAAGAACAGATTGTTTTAAATGTTATAAGAGAATTTCCTAATCTAAATAGAAAGAAAATCTTTGAAAAAACAAAGATTCCTCTAACTAGCTTGGATCGGTATTTAGATAAACTAATAGCTTTAGATTTAATTCAGAAGAAAGGTTCACGTAAGACAGTCAGTTATAATGTCAAAAATACTGATATAGAATAAAGCTTCATACATATCACGGAATCGATTCTTTGATTTATAACTGTGTAATGGACTCAACATACTATGAAACATGTAACTGATGATAACTGCGGACATCATAAAGAACAGACAGGAATTGATCCTAAAGGAAGGTATCTATAAGAAATTTAAATTCATGATAATCATGCACTGTTAAAGATTTCCAGTATAGAAAAAGGAGTGAAAGATCTATAAATCTTCACTCCTTTGTTTTACCTATATCTCAAAGTCAATTGTAATCAATTCGAAAGTGACTTACAACTGCCCCTCCTCAATCATCTGTTTAAAAGCCTCCATGGCAATTTTATAGCTGTGCTTACCCATTCCTGCAATTTGACCCAGACATTCGGATGCCGTCACAGAGATATGGCGGAAATCATCCCGTCCATGGATATTGGACATGTGAACTTCAATTGCCGGTATCAGCGTATGTACGGACTCCAATGCATCCTTAATTGCATAGCTGTAATGCGTGAATGCTCCCGGGTTAAGTACCAGCGGAATCTTGCATCCACTTTTCTCTGCTTCAAAATATAAGCTCTGGAAGTAATCGATAAGTGCCCCTTCCCCATTGCTCTGAAATGCCTCAACCTCAAATCCGATGGATGCACCATATTCCTTCAGCTCTTCGATCAAATCAGCGTATAACTGATTTCCGTACTGCCCTTTGTTTCGTATTCCATAGAAATTATTATTTGGTCCGTTTACAATTACTAATTTTCGCATATTCTCTCTCCTAATCTACCCATGGCTTCTGACTTATGATCGTATGAAGTACCTCGTTGTTTCCTCTTTTTAACTCGATAACAATGCCATTCGGCATTTTCAGCCAGTTATCCCCTGTAGGAAGAACTGTGCAGCCCCATGCAAGACACTTCTCATGAACATTGTCGTAATCTGTTGTCATAAGAGCTATGTGATCCAGTCTGCCTTCCTTTTCGTCAAAGGTGATATCCTCATTCAATTGAATTCCGGCATGCAGCCAGATTTTACGATTCGGTTTCTCACCCAGAGAAAGTCTGATCGGCATATCAAATACCTCAGTAAAGAATTTCACACACCAGTCCAGATCCTTCACCTTACATGCTGTATGCTCTACATATGTTGCCATAGCACTACCCCTTTTTCAATGACGGTTCATACTTTAAAATATACTTTTCGATTCCTTTTACGCAGGCTACCAGCGTCTGGTTCACCGGTGTTGCAATACCGTGTTTTTTCCCCCATTCCACAATGGAGCCGTTGATGAAATCAATTTCTGTGGGACGCTTTAATTCCAGAGACTGCAGAATAGAGGTTTTAAACGTTCCCGGCAGTCCCTCACTTGCGGCAACCCATGGGTATTGCGGATCTTCACTCTTCAATACGACACCGGCTGCCTTTGCGACCTGAATTCCTTCCTGAATTGCGGCTACCGCTACATCCTTAATATAATCCTCTTCATACAGCGGACCGTAAGGTAAACGCGTAATTCCACACAAGGCCCCTGCCGCAACATTGATCAGCAGTTTATCCCAGATCAGACCCTTGATATTATCACTTACCTCACACAGCAGCCCTGCATCATTGAATACGTTGCATACCGTTTGAATGCGGTCCGTGATTTCTCCGTTCAATTCACCGATATAGGTCCATTTCCCCTGTACGCCTGCGGAGATATAGCCCGCCTGAATCAGTCTGCCGCCAACATACGTCTTACCGCTGATGACATTTTCAGAGCCGATGACAGAAGCAATCGTTTCCTCATTGCCCAAACCATTTTGTAAGGACATGACCAGGGTGTTCTTTCCGATAACATTCGTCTGCTTTAACTGCTCCACTGCCTGCTTTGTCGCAAAGGATTTCACAAGGACAATGACCAAATCCGCCTCACCGATCGTATCGGCAGTTATTCTTGCGTCCACCCTGACATACCAGTCTTCTTTTTCATTTGTCATATGCAGACCGTCTTTGTTGATCAGATCCACATGCTCCTGCCACATATCAACGAAATGGACATCGTTTCCGCCCATCGCCAGAGTTCCGCCAATCGTACTACCCAAAGCACCGGCACCTAACATTACTATTTTCATATTCCGCCTCCCGGTTTACTTTTCTTCCAAAGGGAAGAACTTCAGACTATGGATGGCAAAGACAACGATTTCTCCCTTTTGGTTAAAGATTTCCAATTTTGAATACGTTTTATTTGTTTCTTCTTCGATTCTGTCAACGGTATATCTGCAGGTCAGCGTATCTCCGAAATATACCGGATTGATAAAACGCAGCTTATCGTATCCATAGGATGCGGAAGGGACCGGTGATTTTACCTGTTCCTGAATTTTTGTGGATGCTGTACATCCGATTGCGAATGTTAAGATACCGTGTGCGATTCTAGTGCCGTACATTGTTTTCTTCATGTATTCCTCATTGAAATGCATCTGACTGTAATCGCCCGTCAAGCCGCCGAACAGTACGACATCTGTTTCCGTAATCGTTTTTTCAAATACTGCGCTGTCCCCTATTTTTAAAGGGATATCCACTTTTGTGATTTCTTTTTTTTCTGCCATGTTTTTTCTCCTTTGTAATTTGTTATGTAATCAAAAACTGACTCCATCCTATGCATACCAGGCATAGAACCCGACTATGACCTCATATGACTTATGCACAGCCCATTCATATTTACTGATTGATAAATTCGTTATAGATATTCATTTTTTCTTCCCTGAAAATACGTGCATCCATTTCCTTCAGATCCTCTGCAATCTCAGGTACAAAGCCCATCTGATCGATGACATCCTTCTGTACATCAATTCCCGGAGCGATTTCTGTAAGAACCACCTTACCGTTCATCAGCTTGAACACAGCTCGTTCTGTAATGTAGATAACTTCCTGTTTCTGCTTTTCCGCCTGCTTCGCAGAGAAGGTCACGGAGCTGACCTTCTTTATCAGCTTTTCAAATCTACCTTCCTGCTGTATTGTTATTTTTCCATCTTTGATTTCTGTTAACAGCTTACCGGCACGCAGGGTTCCGCACAGTACCACTTTTTTACTTCCTGCAACAATATTGACAAAGCCGCCGGTTCCCATAATTTTGCCATTGAAATGATGAACATTCACATCCCCGTTCTCATCCAGTTCGGCAAAGGACAGGAATGCCACATCCAGACCACCGCCGTCATAGAAGTCAAACTGTGCAGGCATATCCATCACCGCTCTTGCATTGACCGTTGCGCCAAAGAAGATTCCCTGTGCCGTAGCACCACCGACCGGTCCGGTTTCCACGGTTAACGTAAAGGCATCCTGAACACCCTCTTCACGTGCAACATTTCCGATTCCATCCGCAATTCCGACACCGACATTCCCAACATATCCCGGACGAACCTCCATCAGTGCTCTTCTTGCGACAACCTTTCGCTGATCAAGCGGCAGCATCGTCACCGCACTGTCATCGGCGATATAATCTCCCGAGAAGAACCTGTCAGAACCGTTATATAACTGTTCCTGCTTCTCCTCCACAACGATTGCATCCACCAGGAAGCCTGGAATTTTTACGCTTTTCGGATGCAGGGTACCTGCTTTTACCAGCCGTTTTACCTGCAGGATAACCGTTCCTCCGTTATTGTGAACCGCCTGGGCAAGCTGGAGAACATCGATATAGGTAATTTCCTCCTCCATGGATGCATAGCCTTCTGTATCCGCAGTCGTTGCACGTATTAGGCAAACATCCAACGGAACAACCGGATAATACAGCCATTCCTTTCCATCTACGTTCATAACCTTGATTAGGTCTTCCTTCGTTACTTCATTCAGCTTACCGCCACTTACTCGGGGATCGATAAATGTCCCAAGACCCACATGGCTGAGAATTCCCGGCTGTCCTGCCGCAGCGGTTCTTGCCAGCTGTGCCATGATGCCCTGTGGAAAATTATACGCTTCAATCTTGTTCTCACTTGCCATTTCCGCAAGTCTTGGTGACTGTCCCCAATGTCCTCCGATCACACGCTTCACCAGACCTTCCAGGGCGAGTGGTGACATGCCGCGGTCATTTCGATCCCCCAATCCGGTAGAATGCCACAGCGTTAAATTTTTCGGACAGCCAGTTTCCACATACCGCTCATGCAGGGCATTAATCAGTGCATAGGGATCAACGATTCCACCGCCTGCACCGGAAACTGCCACCGTATCCTGATCCGCAATATACTCCACTGCTTCTCTGGCAGACAATACTTGCGGCTTTGTTCCATTCCTCTTGATTTTTGACATATCCTTATCCTTTCCTTTATATAGAAATTATAGGAATTGTAGGAAAAAAAAGAAACTGTCTATTCCGTTGAAATCAAAAATTATCTTGCTTGTTTTCATTCATTTTTCTATAATAAAAGGGTAATACAGGTAACTATCCTGCTTTTTCAAAAAATTATATTGCTAAATTTGGAGGTGTCCTATGTTCTTATCTGATATTTTGAACGAAAAAAAACAATCCACCCCAGTCTTTACGAAGGAGCCGATCATATCCAGATTGTCCCATAGCTTCAATGATGCACACTGGTCCTATCCCTACCATGTACATAAACAGGAAACCGAGCTGATATATTTTTCACAGGGAAAAGCAAGCTACCAGATTAACAACGAGATTTTTCATGTTTCCGAAGGCGATCTGCTGATTGTGAATAAGGGCTGTATCCATTCCATTACATCCGATTATGAGGATCCGATTTCCTGCTGGACGTGCGCCATTACCGATTTTACAATGGCAAATGCAAAAGCTGCGGACTGTTTCTTATCACTGGATAAAAAGCCGTATGCACATGCCGGAGAACATAAAAAAATCATTGCGGATATCTTTGAAACACTGGAAATGTTTTCGCAACAGAAAACACAGTCCTCTGCGGCAATTTGTAACGCTTTGGCAAACGCTCTGGCACATATTTACTTTCATATCTTTCAAAATGCAGTTACGGACAGGAAGAAAAAGAAGTCAACATTTGCTCAGGATATCTTATTCTATATAAATGAAAACTATGCTTCCGATATCACGTTAAAGGAACTGACAGAGCATTTTCACATCAGCAGTGATTATATTTCCCATAAATTCAAAGAAACCTATGGAATCTCACCAATCAATTATGTGATTGACCGGCGAATCAGTGAAGCGAAATGGATGCTGATCAATACGAGTGATTCCCTGATTTCCATTTCCTCTCAGGTGGGATATGACAATACGACTCATTTTGCAAAGCTGTTTCTAAAAAGAGTCGGCTATCCCCCTCTGGAATACCGGAAGCGCTTTGGCATGAAGATAAGCAGTGAGGAATAGAAGGGCTGTTTCCTTTCGTTTTGTGGTTTATCAGAAAAGACCTTTTCTCAGATGGAAGGGAACAGGATTGGAATATGTTTTGTTATTACCCCCATGGTGGTGAATGGCGCAATTACACACAAGAAAGCTTCATCTTAATCGTGACAGCAATCGCATCTGCCAGGGAATAGACCACGTAGTGTTTCAATATTTACATACAAAAACGGATAAGCTCCTCTACCTGTTTCTTTCTTACTTTAGGATGTTTGCAAAAGGGAGATTTCAACTTTTTTTGATAATACAATCGTGTTGAAGTCTCCCTGTTTTATGTTTACCCGCAATCGGGAAAAAACCGGCATCCCTACCTTATTCGTTTTTTATTTATGCAGCTTCTGTATGTGCTTTCTGTGCTATCGTGTTCTGTAATCGTACATATCCCCGGACTGGATGTATGCACACGGGATATCTGCTTTGATAGCGGTTGGCAGATACGTTATCATATATTCCATACCCGGTTCCTCCAGATTAAAGTGTCCCATACCGATAATCGCTTTATCCATGCCCAGCATACTGCTGTCACGAATGTATTCCGCCAGTGTAAAATCCACTACTTCCATGGTGAGATAACAGTTGATATTTTCCTGATCAGCTTCCTGAATGGAATCTCTGGCATCTCCCAGTATATGAAAGGGAATCCTTATTTTTTCTACTGTGCTGTTCTTGTTTCCTATGATTTTTACACCGTTTAGCTGCAGTTTCTGAATCAGAAAATCCGCAAGCTCTTTGACTGTTGTTTTTGGTATTGTGAAATGCAATGGATGATGAATATCCTTTGTAATATATTGCGTCCAGCCCAGTTTATCCGCCACACCATAAAAAATACCATCAGTATAGCTGCCATCTTCCATCGGTATGCCGGAATGAATATAGTCATGATCTCTCCAGACAACGATTCCCGCCTCATCGAGCAGCTTCTTCTTTGCGAGAAAGGACTGGTTGTTCTCTTCCTGCAGCCAGTCTGTATGATCTCCGTGATTCCAAAACAAGGCTTCATGTGCAATGATTAGATTTGCGCCGCGCTTTGCCGCTTCTCTTATGACATCCACACTTGCCCAGCAGGTGGTGATGATGCCTGTACATTCCTGATGAGGGTTTCCATACAGAACCTTATCCCTTGTTGTCTGCTCATCAATCTGCTTCCCTTCAAATACTCCTTTATGATACTCTTTTATATGATCAATTACCGTTTGTATCAGCATAAAATCACTCCTTTTCTATGTTTATGGTTCCAGATAACGCTTTTTTAAATTCCTGATTCTTTTCTCACTCATACCGTATTCAGCTTCAAAAAATTCCTCCCAGCCCGGATACCGCTTTTCCACCTCATCAAAGGAGGAGCGCAACAGCGATTCATGTACACTGCAGCAATGCACCAGCATATCTCTGGTATCTCCCTGAAATCCAAGCTCTTTCGCATGACGCAGAGTATCCGGTAGAATATACGCATTACTCAACAGATATTCCTGCATAATCACATCCTCTTTTACACCAAGCATTTTCTGAAGAAGTGCCGCGAGTACACCGGTACGGTCCTTGCCGGAGCTGCAATGAAGCAAAACAGCTCCATCATCCGCTTCCATCAGATTTAGCAGAAGTGCCAATGCAGGATTGTGAAACGGCAGAATCCGATATCCTTCATGTATAAAGGAAGCTGCCCTTTTTATATCCTCGACAGTTGAGCTTTTATCAATCAGCATAAAAAAATAAAAATTCTCTAATCCGTCCCTTGTCTTTAACGCAGACATATGATGTGATACAAACGCATTGCTAAGCTGATAGGCATGGGCACAGCACTCCTCATCACTTCGCAGGTCAACGATATGACGAATACCGCATTCTCTCATTCCTTTTATATCCTGCACCGTGATCGGTATTGGAGCACCGCTTCGATACAGCATGTGATTCCTGATGCTTCTGCCATCCGCTGTTTTTCCCGCTACTCTGCGAAAATTCGGTATCGAGATCCTGTTTGTTTCCATCTGGTCAACACCCAACCTTATTCATATAATAATGAATATGAAAACCGTCATGTAACCAGATAGCTTCCGCATCCTTCATGCGCTCCTGCAGCCAGGGCACCATGGTTTTCAGTCCGGCGCGCTCCACTGCCGCATGATTGACAACTACCATTCCAATACCATGATCCAGTGCATACTGCGCCGCATCATAGCTTGTAATTCCATCATCACTGACAATGACCGCATCCGGGTGAAGTGGCAGTAATTCATACAAATCGGTGGCAGCACCTGTTCCGATGGCAATACGCCTTATATGCATATCCGTATTCCCGAATACATATACACCATCCTCATGATCACCATGCAATACACGGCAGGTATGCCTTGCCAGATCCTCCAGACGCATTTCAGGAATATCCGCAGCCTGATAATAGGAAGCCTGTGGACGCTGTTCAAACGGGAAGCCAAGCAGTCCTGCCCACTGATCCGCAACACCGTAGGTACGGATACAGTCCCATACATCATGACAGCGGTATACACTGATCCCGTACTGATCCAGCAGCCTGCGCTTGCTTTTTGCCGCTTCATATGCAGCCGTATGCATTTGCGTTGAGCATTGATAAAACGGGTTTTCATGCGTAATGATCATATCCGCCTTATGCCTTGCGGCTTCCTGAATCGCCTGCGTGGTCGCCACCCAGCACACGCCAACGGTATGAATCTGTGCATCTTCGCTTCCATGCAGCAGGTGATCCCGTGTTTTAAAATCAGATCTTATCCATGTTCCTTCCTTCTCCAGCAGTTGTATAACATCCATTACCTTCATAACAAACCTCCTTTCTGAAGCCTTTCGCCGTTTCCCGTCCTTTTGAACAAACGCCATAACGGAAATAAAGACTCTGAAGCAGAACCTCAGAGCCGCCGGATGCTATTCATCATCACCATCCATAGTGGAAGCACAACGTAAGGTATTTACATAAACGATCTGGTTTTTGCATTCCTCAAGTATCTCGCTTATACGCTTTTCACTAAACGGCACATCCTCCTGCGCCAGAACCATGCTCATCGCCATGGGCAGATTCATCCCGCATAAAACATGCACCCGTTCACTGATATAGGGATAAAATTTCTGATACACACTTCCCCCCAGCAAATCCGTTAACACAATGACCTCATCCTGAGGATCAAATGTATCAAACAGCTCCTTTACCCTGCTTTCCAGATTCTGTTCCTTATCCTCTGCATATGCATTGATATCGTAGATCGTCTTTGCCTTATTCGTAAGAAAATCCACGGTATCCTTTAGTCCGTATGCCAGATAATGATGTGATGCAAAAATAAACCTTCTCATAATAAATCTCCTATCTCGCCAGCAATCCGTTCACTTTCCCCGACCGGCGTATTGCTTGCTTTTGTTTCGTATGTTTTTCCATATTCCTGTGCTTCCATAAAGTATCCCTGATAATCATTCGCATAGCCAATCAACAGAAAATGCTTTGTTTTACTTTTTCTTCTCAGCTGCAAGCCAAAGGTGGACGCCAGTTCTCCGGGAAAGGTGACGATCGTAAGATCACCAAGATGGAGAACAGCTCCACGCACATGAAATTCCACTTTCTCACATTGCAGCTTCTTTTCCAGCAGTGTTTTTTCCGAGGTGGCAAGCTTCCATTCATCCAGTGAAATATTCTTACGTGATAATACCTCTTCTGCATCCCGTATACCCTTTTGATACTCTTCAAAATACCATGTGTTATCATAGGAGACAGTGTGATCATAGCTTACTGTCTGCACATGATGCAGCCCCAGCTTTTCATATGGCCCCATTTTGCGCAAAATTTCTGCAATACCGCTCCCCACACGGTCCAGCTCCGCAAAGTCATTTCCCTGCCGGTACTGACGGTTACTGATGTCTCCGCTGGCGCCGGTAAAGGTATAAGGGGTAACGCCCAGATCCTCTTTCATCAGGGAGCGCACCTTTCCCACATGATCTGAACTCACAAGCATATTCTCCACACCCAGAACAGTCGCATGGCAGTTGAAATTGCACATGGCAGCGACAACCGTATCTCCATGTATGAATGTAATGATGGCCGCATGGTCTTCAAAGGGCAGATGTTTATCCGTCCGTTTACTGTAGTATCCGTGTACCTTTCCTGTCGTAATGTATGCCTGCACCTCACACAGCTGCTGTTCCAGATGCTGGATACTGCCGGTAATTTGCTCACAGACATATGCAAAGTATTCCGGATTATCCGGTGTGCCAAACACCGTCATATCATCCAGTCCGTTTGCACCGGAATGGGTATGAATTGCACTGATAATAATATGATCATTTTCAATTGTGAGTATTTTTTGTATCTTATCTTTTATAACTGCCGCTTTTTCTCCACCCAATGTGATGACATCAATACTGATAAAGAGTAGTCGGACACCGTCAATTTCCAGCAACAGAGAAACCGCAAGGGGATGATCATGAATCCCCTTTGCAGTATCCTTTCTGGCTTCTCCGACATAACCGCATAAATGAACGGCACATTTTGGTGTGATATCAGCGATGCAGGTCGCAGCCTTCAATATCAGTCCCTTCTTTCTAGGCTGTGAAGATGCCTGTTGCAGCTCCAATCATGGATGCCACGATGATGAACAGAATCATCCAGGTCATTTTCACCTTCTTCACCTTCATGAAGTAATATATAATACCAACTGCAGCTACCGGCAGAAGGGCAGGCATAACACCGTCAATCAGATCCTGTACCTTCATGACGACATCTCCGTTTTTAAACTGTAAACCGGTGCTGAGCTTAACGACGGTCGCAACCAGAGAGCCGACCACAGTCAGACCGAGAACGGAACAGGCCTCGGTAAAGACCGTAATCTGTTTACCGAATTTGGTGATAACATTAACACCCATACCGTATCCCCATTCATACTGCAGAATACGGACTACCAGGAATACAAAGGTAAACGCTGCCCACAGGAAGATTCCCAGTGGATTTCCCTCCATCCCCATGCTTGCCGCAATGGATCCGAAAATTGTAGGTATCATTGCCCAGCCAATGGTATCGCCGATACCGGCCAGCGGTCCCATCAGACCAACCTTGAAGTCGTTGACTGCATCCAGTGAGGAAATACCGCCTTCATCCTCAATACCCAGAGCTGCACCGATCACAAACGGTGAAATCCACGGCATGGTGTTGTAGTAACGCATATAATTCAGACAGGATTTCTTCAAATCCTCATCATCCGGATACATCTTCCGTAAGCACGGATATACGGAAAACAATGTGGAAGGCGCCAGCTGTGTTTCATAGTTGAATGTGGAAATACCAATCAGCCATCTCCATGCTGCCTTACGCAAATCCTTTTTTGTTAAAACCTTTTCCTTACTCATCTTCCAATCCTCCTGCGACAGCACCTGCAGCTGCAGTTCCCGCCTTCATCTGATTTTTGTAAATTTCATATGCCCCTGCAAGTCCGATTGCCGCAATACCAAGCACCGGAACCTTCAGATAAGCTGCCAGCACAAAGCCGACCAGCAGGAAGGACCAGTATTTTCCAAGCGGCATATACATTAACAGCATCGCCATACCGACACCGGGAAGAACACCGCCGGCGATCGTTAAGCCGGTGGTAAACCAGGCAGGCATGAAATCCAGTATCGCATTGACAACTGTAGGTCCTGCGACAATACAAACCAGAACCGGAACAGCGGAGCACAGACCGTAGAAGACCGGTGAAATTTTAATCATATTCAGCGCTGACTGGAACTTACCTTCTTCGATTAGAGATGTTTCCTTTCTCATCAGGAAGCCGTTGAAAATTTTGTAAATAACGTCAAAGTTTACCCCAAGCATGGCAACCGGAAGACCGATGGCAAGACCTGCCTCCATGCCTTTTCCTGTTGTAACCGCAATCGTTGTCGCGATGATGGCCGCAATCGGATAATCCGGCATGGAGGATCCGCCTACTGCCACAACTCCCATAGACATCAGCTGCATGGTAGCTCCGATGCTCAACCCTGTTGTCGGATCTCCCACAACCAGACCGGTGAGCCAGCCGCAGATAATCGTATTGAATGCAAACAGCTGTGTTGTTACGGTATCTGTCATTTTCAGATACGCAATCAGTGTGATAAAGACAATCTGTAGTATTGATAATTCCATCCTTTTTCTCCTCCTACAATTCCATTGCGTGTGACAGCTTTACAGCTTTATCCGTTGTTGTGAACTGCACATCCACTTCGCATCCGTTTTCCATCAGCTTCTTATAAATTGGCTTTTCCTCATCCTTCACAGAAGCTCTGGAGCTGACCTTCGTTCCGCTATCGCGATCACGGGTAATACCGATGACAATTCTCGGAATCTTCTGTCCGGCTTCCTGAAGTCTTAGAAACACCCCCGGATCTTCGCATACCACAAATACCTTGTGATCATCATACTTCCCTGCCTTGAAATTCTTCATGGCTGTTTCCTCTGTGATGATCGAGCATGCCATGCCGGCAGGCTTTCCAAGGCGCATGCTTTCCTTGATGATCGGATCATTTGCCGTACGGTCATCGATCACCATCACCCGCTGAGCGCCGGACTGCGGTGCCCACATGGTTGCCACAATACCATGCAGCAGGCGGTAATCCACTCTGCCCAATACAATACTCATTACATTTCCTCCTTCGCATGTCAGAATCCGACGCATGATGAGTTCTGCGTCTGTTCTGCTTCACCATTCCTCTAGCAATTCCCATGCCAACCTTCCAAAAGCCTTTGTTTACAGGCTTTTTCAACAATTAAGGACACTATATTTTAAAACTTAACACTAGGAGTTATCAGTAATCGCCCATGTAGGAATCAATGAAAACGGATGGAATTATCGGGACGATTACCCCTGGCGCCTACTGCATGTTTCGAATATAGATACTGATATACTCAATTTCCTCAATCGGGATGGAAACACTATAATACTTTTCCACTTTTTCAAATGCGGCTTTTATACAAAGAATAAACTCCTGCATTTCACGGCTGCATTCCGCATAGCTTTTCACATAATCCTCAGCCCCCTCACGGGTTACCAGACGTTCAATCAGACAGCAGACATGCACATAAAGACCAAAGCACATATTATAGCTGAACATCCTGTTCATTTCCTTCTGCAGTCGGTCAATCGCATCTGCGACATGCCGGAGCAGCTTATCCGGATTCAGGATGGTCAGATTTCCGATGATATTGGACAGGGAAAAATTTTTCAGGATATTTCTTCGAAACTGCTCCATTGCTTCCTCATTGAGCAGGTCTTTGAAATGAATCGTTAAAACATCAAACGAATTGTTCATAATCAGCTCTTCCACCGGTATGAATTTTATGTTGTCAATGTTGGGATTCAGTGTACCGACAATGCATACGACCTCATAGCGGTCAAAGAAATCATCCTCCATGCGGTTCTCCAGCAATGTTGAATAATCATAGGTAAGCACACGTACAGGAAGATTTTTCGGAAGGGAATCCTCCAGTATCGTTTTCAGCTTTTCCGCAGTTCCGATACCGGTGGCACAGGAACATAAAATTGCTTTTTCCCGTACCTTGCTTTCCAAAATCTCTACATGCATGTCACACGTTTCCCGGTATGCCTCAAAAATTTTCTTCAAAGGTACATCCTTACGGAGTGCGTCTCCAATCTGCAGTGCCATCCTTGTACTGACATCACTGGCAATGGCGACATTTGCCCGCGATATATCCGAAACTCCCCTGTGTATCTCCTTTAGACTGCCCATATCAACCAGCAATACGAGATCGCGATATTCTCCCCGCTTTCTCAGAAAATCATTCAGCTTTTTCACGATGGTTTCCGTAGTCGTATCCAGCGGCATATCAATGGCATCATACACATACTGATCCAGCATCTGATTTACTGCATTCGCTATGGAGGAGGCAGTCGCATAGCCATGTGCCAGAATGATGCCGATGCGTTTATTGATGTCTTTGCTGCGGTGATACATATGCATGATTAAGGTGAAAATCGCCGCAATAAAAGGGCGCAGTTCAATGTCAAGATGCAGCTTCAGCACCTCACTGATTTCCGAGACAATGGCATATTCCCGCATGAATTTCTTTTCTATGATACCGGTAAAATTATCACATTCCTCAGAAAAGGTATCAAAATATTCCTCCATCTCTCTATAGGACTGCATACAGTCACGGATCATAAGGGACATGGAATATATCTCGTTCGTCTGAAAGGAATACCCGTATTTTTCCGAAATCATTTCCACAATAGCCTTCAGTGACTTCATAATATACGTATTCGTCGGGTCTTTGATATTCCGATTATCAAAAAGAACCGAATTAAAATAATGCTCCACATCCACGGTGCATTTCTCGATAAACTTCGGCATCAGAATACGGTTATTCTGTAGATCCCTGAGGTGTCCGAGCAGTGTCGCAAACAATGTGGTCTGCGGCAGACTGTCGGATGCATGCTGCTTCAGCTGATCCAGTGAAAGCATCTGATGCCTGTCAAATAAAATGCTGTTTCGATCAATGTGATGATTAGAAATAATCTTACCCGGCAGGTTCAGCGTATGAATCTCCAGTACTCCTTCTTTTTTGTTGTGAAACAGTGAATTCATACACGTTGCCTGTACAACATTGAACAGCTCACCGACATTCCCTGTATATCTGGCATTCAATAGTGCATTGAAGGCAGTATTGCTGATAGTGATATTCCTGCGCATTTTCTTCGCTTCGATATCCAGTGCCTCAACAAGGATTGAGGTCTTTTCTTTGATGCCGCGGTCCTCCAGCGACGGTATTTCTATACGTACGGGAATCCTTCGCAGCAGCGTTTTTAACAGCACCGTTTCCGGATCCTCGGTTGTCGCAAATACCAGAAGCACTGTACTGTGATACTGATGCTCGTTGTCTCCCAGCATGCGGTAATTGCCGTTATCCATAAACAGGAACAACTTTTCCTGACATTCCGGACGCAGACAGTGAACCTCATCCAGAAACAGAACACCACCCTCCGCGGCCTTGATCATCCCTACATTATCACTTTCCGCACCGGTAAAGGCTCCCTTCTTATAACCAAACAGGTTTGCGGTTATCAGCTCCGGATTGTTTGCATATTCGCTGCAGTTCACATGAAGAAAGGCAGCGTTGTCCTTGAGGATTTTATGATTGATACCATATTCGTACATCATTGCCGCAATGCTGCTTTTTCCTGTTCCGGTCGGTCCATACAGCAGTGTCGGAAGTCCGTGCGGCGGATAGGATATACTGGCTTTGCATTTGTCCACAACATCACGCAGAGACCCCTTCTGACCGATCAGTTTTTCAAAATCGGCTGTATTCTGTCCCTGAATGATTGTTCTTAGCTCATCAAAAGAGGTCAGCAGGTTCTTATCCACCCGTATGGAATATTTTTCTTCAAGTGCCTCCCGGTCAAGAAACACAACCGGACGGGTATTTATTTTGATAAATGTTCCATCATTATAGTATTCATTCAGATACTGTGATATCCAGTTTCTGCTGAGTCCCAGCTGTGTCCCCAGCTGAGAAGCATTGTTCAGCTTATACTTTTCATGTATCGTATTCTCTTTCACAAGCTTACGCAAATTGTCTTCCATGTTACCTACAGCTCCTTAAATGACAACAATGTATGTTGTTTCAGATATTCTTTAACTTCAGCATCACAAAGTAAGGCAGTATCCAGACAGCGGTTTACAGTCAGCGATGATGTACGGATCACATCATAATCCAGATAGCCCGGATGAAAGACAATCAGACTGATACGGTCACTGTAGTTCAGATAGGATTTAAAAAATTGCACAAAGGGCAGCTTCTGCTTATAAAACTCTGTGTTGGTGTAATCTGTCTGTATCCCCTGCCAGCGGGTATCCTCAATATGTCCTTTTATATCGATTCCATAAGCATCCGCAATATCGCAGATGGCTTTTTCTGTTGTCCCTGTGCATACCGCATGAGCATCTATATAATCCGGTAATCTGCCGCAGATGGACAAAAACTGTTCCACCTGTGCTTTCACTTCCACAACGGTATCCTCATATACGAAGTTATCTATTCCCTCTTCCATTTCTCTTCTTCTGACGCGGGAGGATAGGAACTTCCCATCCATATTCAAAAGTGAGGGAATCTGTTCCGGTCTGGCACAGGGGCTTCCCAGAATCAGATTGACATGAAGTCCTAACGTGACATTTTCTTCTCTGATCATATCGAAGGCTTGTTTCGCATAAGGCATATTGCTCATCAGCCCGATGTTTTTCACAAGACCTCCCTGGAATGCCTTCAAAATACCGTAGTTTACAGCTTCACTAAATCCAAAATCATCCGCACGTATTATCATTTTCATATCCAACACCTACTTCTCTATATTAAAAATAACGCAATCCTGCATGGTTGTAAATGAAAACGAGATGGATAGATATGGAAAAATGTAGAATAGTGTTAAGCAGAGTATTGATAGTGTCGTTTTAAAATACATAGTGTCTTTATGCCTACTGTTAATCGTTAGGTACTGGTGAAATTGTTAGTATTGTATTAAATCAATTAACGATTAGCATCATAAAATCAGCGATAAATTGTCTATTATCAGCGATACATAGCGATAATCTGCGATATATATAGAAATCGACGATAAATGTCGATAATCAGTGATAAATTGCCAATACATTCCATATAAATGAGGCTCGGGCACGGCAGATACTGAAAGAAATGACAGATAAGAAGCTTATTGTATCGCTCGGCTCTAATCGCAACCGGATATATCCGTTATACGAATAAAGAATGTGTCCATTCCATCATTTGCTGTATCTTATAATTTATAAAATAAGTATGTATAAACATTAGAGATGTCATACAGATATCAAATACCTTTGCCATCTCTTTTCACTATTCCTACTTAGAAATAATGGGTTTCAAACTTAATGCCGGAAATTCAGAATAGCCATATAAGAAAAGATGGAAAATTCGTTTAATAATTAAATGGAAAGCGAGCCCAAACAAATGATGGATATAAAAAAGAGGAATCAATGTTCCTCGTGTATATCATATGGCTGTTCCTTGTGAAAATACATACTGGATGCAGATAAAACTATCAAAAACATCAGACCGGTTTGTACCCAGTAAACCGTGTAATCCAGAATACCGTGAATCAGTATGGTAAGTATGAATGCAGATATTAAAGAAAACAGTCGTAAGTCAATTCTTCGCTTTAACAATAAATATACTTCTTTCAGATTACCTGCAAAGTAGATACCTGCCAGAATGACACCGATAATACCATGGCTTAAAATCGGATCCAGATAGATGCTGTGCGCATGCTGGGTTGGATGTCCGTGATACTGCTTATATATATGGAAGTAGGTCAGCGGTCCCTCTCCAAGCAGCGGATGCGCCTGGATACCCTTGATTGCCGTTTCCCATATATTACTGCGTTTTGCGAAATCCTGAAAAATCGTTGCCCGCTGCATCAGCTTTGGTTCCAGCAGCAACAGCAGACCGGCACCGCCAATTCCCGCCATGGATGTGGTGAAATAGATAAACCGCTTATTGATCAAAAACATAAACGGAATGGTCACCACGAAGGGAATCCATGCTGTTCTGGAGCCGCTCAGATATAGGGCGAACAGGTTGCATACGATGGTAACAACGTAAAATACAATACGGCGCAGAGTCTTCACCTGCATCATTTTATAAACACAGATCAATACAATAAATTCAATCATCATCGCATAATAATTTGCATTGAAAAAGGTTGAATTGATACGGTCCTTCGGACTGTTTTCCACCTTCAGCTGAAGAAAGCTGTAATTTAAACGGTCTATGATTCTGCAATATTCCATCATCGCCCAGCCAAAACAGAAAAGGGAAATGATACAGCAGGCGTCCATCAGCAACTCGAATAAGCGCTTATTGATAACAGTGCGGAAATAAAATATAAACAGCATCAGCAGCAGGATTCCGATACCGCAGACACCGCCCAGCAGATTACCGCTGATAAATGCAATTGCAGAGGTCAGTAAGCAGAATACTATCATAAATCCTGATTTTGGCACTGCCTGAATGATTCCCTTCATCCTTCCTGTTGCACACAGGTAAAGAAGTACACCGGCAATCGCCAGCAATGGGAATTCAAACGGCAGGAATATGGAACACACAACGAACATAATAATATATTCATCCAGTGTGAAGTTATCAAGTTTACGGTGCAGAAAAGCGGAAATTCTCTCCATCTGTTTCCCTCCATTCCTAAACAAAGTAAACCTATTATAGCATTGCGGCAAAAAAATGACAATTTAATAATGACTACCTTACAAAACTGGTAGAGAAAACGATACAATTTCTCAGCCAGATCCTGAAGGAGCATACGCACAATAACAGAGGTCATGGCTGTTATATACCATAGTCAGAATTCCCTTATGCAATTGCAGAGTTGTAATGAGCAGTAACAAAAACCGGCTTATCCCGCCGGTTAGTTATATGCATTTAGTTTCGTAGTCGTATCTGCTATTTTAGATTCAAGATCAGTTTTTCTGCTTTCCAGTGAGCTGATACTGCTTTCGGCAGCACTTTTTTTCTGTTCAGCTGCCTGCGCCTTGGTATTGTAATCATTGTTTGCCTGCTGACTCTTGGTATACAGCTCATTATAACTGCTAACACTGTACTTAGCACATGCGTCATTATATGCTTTTAATGCTGTCTCATAAATTGCAACGTCGAATTTGGCTTTTTCTTCTGGATTATCACTATTCCTATAAGTATTTTGTTCATTAACTGGTGTTAATAAAGTATATAATTCCTCTGCTTGCTTTTTCAACAATACTGCATTGTTAAATAATTCCTTATACGAATCCAGTTCACTCTGCGCAGCTTCCTTATCTTTTTTTGCAGCCGCCAGATCTTTTTCCACATCCTTCAGCTGAGATTCATACTGATCCAGCTGTTTCTGCAGCTGAGCCGCTTCTGCCTGATTGGTCTTGATTTCATTCTTTTTCTCTTCATCCTCGTCATCACCCGGATTGGTATTCGTTTGCTTATTGCCTTCGTTCTGTTCCTTATCCTTTGAACCAGTACCGCTTTTATCCGTTGTCTTTTCCTTATCATCACTTCCGCCAAGGAAATTTGACAAGGCATATTTCACACCGAAAAATGCGCCGGCAATGATACAGATTCCCACGATACCGATAATTACGTAGGTGATGATTTTATTCATTTTCGCACTTTTCCCAGGATCGTCTTCATCTTCTTCCTCATCGTCATCCTGTTCCAGCTTGCGTTTTGCTTCCTCTTTGCGCTGTTTTTTCTCTTTTATGCGGGCCAGCAGATTATCATCGTCATCCTCTTCATAAATTTCTTCCTCTGCATACTCTTCCTCCACATCACTGTCATCATATTCCTGTGCGTCCATTGTGTGGAACACAGCAGTACGGTCTTCACCGAAAATCTGTGTCTGATCTGCGGAAGATGCCTTGTTTCTGTTATTCATGATAACCAGTGTTTTATCATAGGCAGGATCGTCATCAAAGCCTACCCTCGTCTGATCAAGCTGTGTGTCATCCACACGGATATCCGGAATCCCACCCTGCTTTACCGCTTCCGGCCGTTTAAAGGTACCAGTTTCGCTGATACTGTCAAAGATGCTGCTGCCTGCTGCTGAGGACTCCTGTTTGGAAGCATAAATCCTTTTCTCCTCTTCCTTCTGTTTTTTCAGCTCCTCAATCTTCTTTCTCAATTCATTATCCTGACTGTATTCATTGATCATACCGGATAAATCAATATCTTCATCATTTCCGGCTGTTCTTCTTTTATCATCCATATTTAAACCTCCAACGTACTTGTATCATTGTATATAATCTATGCGCACCGTTTTGTCGTTTTTCCTTATTTTAATGAAAGAGTGCTCATAGTTCTCCTACGAACACTCCGAATCGAATTTCTGCTTCTCAAAGGAGGAGAGAGAAATTTCGCTACGTAAGTCACATATCCTTATTTCATTGGCTAGATGAATATATGCAATCTTACGGCATAATTATAACACCTAATCACATAAACTGTCATTTTAAATCTTAAAATTAACTTAATTTTACATATTTTAAGACTATACTTTTCCACTACGTGATATTTCTATTATATGTAATATATCATACAGAAAAAAAGCAGCGCTCTGCTGCCTATGCGTGCTTAACGCGATCATGCTCCTCTGCGCGCTTTCCATTATTAAAGCGATCGACTGTCCCCACCAGGTAACCGGTAATGCGTCTTATTTTTTCAAAGCCCTCCGGCTGCAGGTGATAGCCCAATCCTACTTCCTCACCATCAAAGCTCAGCTCAACGGATGATATCTCCTTCTTTGGATTATTCTTGCGTATATAGCTGATATACGCGCGGGCTTCCTTTTCATTCACCTGTTCATTTGACTGAATTTCAATTCCATCAACCATAATCTGATATTCCATATGTAAGCTCCTCCTCATAATTTTCTGATACCATTATAACGAAGCAGATGCTTCCTTACAATTATTACGCCTGACAAGTTCTTTCTTTAGATCTTGCACATAGGTCTGCTGCAGCTTGTTGAGATTCCAAGCCATGCCTGCCACCAGGCGCATAAGCGGATTATGTATCTCAATACGCTCCTCCAGGATCAAACGGCATCCTCCATGCGCAAGCTCCTCCAGAGTACCAGTCCATTCACCGCTGAAGCGTTTGTTTTCCATATGGAAAGCATATCGCGTAAACGGCTTTTTTTCTGTTATTGTAAATACTGTTTCATTACCATTCGGATAGATTTCACGAAAAACCGTATCACTATCGGTTTCTATACATTTTAAGTCACTTCTCCATGCATACTGCGTTGTATCTGTCATAACCGCCCAGACAGACTCTGTGCTGTATGGCAGCTCTGTTCGAAATACGGAAGTTTTCATTCTGCTCCTCCATTGCGTACCATTTTTATTTTATTAAACGGAAACAGGACATAGACATCCTTTCCCCGTATATCCTCCCGCTTGAATGGCCCGACGCGGCGGGAATCATAGGAAACGATACGATTATCCCCCATCAGGAAATATTCATTATCCTTCAGTGTCCGCTTTGGAAAGTCCTCTGTAAAATTATTGCCATGCCTGCGAATCTGATTTGCATAAGCATTGTCAAGATAAGGCTCCTCTATCGGCATGCCATTCACATAGACCACATCATCCTTTGCATAAATCGTATCACCCGGCAGACCGATGACACGCTTTACCCAGTTTTCCTTCTTTTCTTCATTGTATACTACGACAACATCAAAGCGTTCAATATCCTGAAACTTTGCACTGAACACATTCATGAGGCCGATTTCTCCATCCTCCAGCGTAGGGTCCATGCTTCTGCCATCCACACGCACCGGCTTAACAACAAAATTGGTTAACAGAAAGATGCATACAAAGCAGATGACGAAGGTTTTCACCAAGTCCAGCAGCTCATATTTTAAACCTTTCTTTTCTTCCTTTTTCTTTTTTGGCTTTATGTTTTCCGTTCCATCGATGACTGCCTGGAACTGTTCTTCCTTATTTTCTTTTTGATCCATGATACTCTCCTTCCTTAACGGCATGGTTTAATTATAGCACTGCTTTTTTAAAACGAAACTCTTTTTTTAAATTGTTAAGAAAACCTTTTGCCTTTCCTTTGCAGGCGGCTTCACAAAGGTGAACATTTCCATTTTTCAAAATACATAAAGAAAACCGATAATCATTTGAACTGCCCCTGTTTATCCGCTATAATGAAGTTAGATAGAAACATGTATACGGATTTATAAAAGCTGGGAAAGGAGGCGGCGCCCATGCCTGATCAGAATCAGTTCTGGGAGAGTCTGGATAAATACCGCTATATTCTCGATTCTCTTCCAAACCCTGTCATCGTCACAGATATGGACACAATCGTACGCTATATCAATGTTGCGGCGAGAGCGATTGTTCCCCCTCCTTATGAGAAGCTGTTGAATCAGCCCTGCAGTAATTTTCATACACCCTACTGTCATACAAAAGATTGCTGTATCCAACGCTTCCTGCGTAATGAAAAGGGTGCCATCCAAAGCGGTCCCGGAGATATTATAAATCGTGTCGATATTTCCTATCTCAGAGATGCGTTGGGCAATCCCATCGGTTATATCAATGTATCCACGGATGTACGGGAGCTGATGGAGGTGCAGCGCCAGCTGAAAATCAGCCAGGAGCGCTATGAGATTGCTTTACAGCAGGCCCGCACCGCATTGTGGGAATACGATATCAGGGAGCATACCATACAGCGTATAGATAATGTCAGGGGACAATTTTCTGAAATATTTCCCAATGAAGGGGTTATTGAAGGCGTGCCGGATGCTCTTATTGCGCAGGGCATTCTATTTGAGGATTCCATCAGGGAGATCGAAGTCATGTACAACAAGCTGAAGGAAGGCTACAAAAAAGTTTCCGGACAGCTGCATATGCGTAACAGAAATGGTGAGGAACGATGGGTGGAAATCCGCTGTACAACCATTTTCAATGAAGCGGGAAGAGCCATTAAGGCAATCGGTATTTCAAAGGATATCAGTGAACAGAAGCGCTTGGAAAGCAGCTACCAAAATGAACGGAAGCTGCAGGAAATCATGAATGCAGGATTCCTGAGTGTCTTCGAAGTAAATGTAACACAAAACCGGATGATTCTGATAGATAAGGAAGCTGCGGCAAAATTGAGCAGTCCGCCGGAGGAAGGTGTATATGATGAAATTCTGCAGGCAGCACTATCGAAAATACATCCGGACTTTCAGAAAAAGGTCTACGAAAAAAGAATTGCAGGGCACTGCATCTGGCGTATATGCGTGGCATACATACATGCAATGTGGAATACCGGCTGAAGCGAAAAGGCTGTTACCACTGGATCAATGCATCCATTCAGCTTTTGAAAAAAGATAGCAGTGCGGATATTTTCGCACGTGTTTTCCTGAAAGATATTCAGGCACAAAAAGAAAAGGAAGAAAAGCTTCAAAAAGAAGTGCACATCGATGCACTGACAGGCGCCTCTATCATGACTATGATAAAGCCTCACTTCAAATGGCAGTTCCTTATATATCCTAGTATAATGATTATGACTTATCCAATGAGTCATTTACATATATCTCTTTCTAGCTGATTTTGTTAAAATGGAAAAGTGAATGTGTACTTTGATTTATCCTTGTAGCCTGACTACCTAAGAAAGT
>OLIH01000173.1_pt1 | contig 65553 bp, 66 predicted proteins | sample 1609721 | NCBI WGS metagenome assembly OLIH01 (sample SAMEA4350157, study PRJEB24818) | metagenome | biome: human; feature: gut; material: faeces | place: Denmark | collected 2013-09
GCCGTCGGTGATGTCGCAGTCGTCGCCTGCATCCTTTTCCACCCCGCACAGGGCCGCCGCATATTCCATGCGGCAGTACCGGGGCAGTACCTCCACCGGCCAGCCCTTGGGGGTGGTCAGGCAGACGGTGCGCGGCGCACAGCCGGCAAGCAGCAGTTCCGCCGCTCCCCGGGCCGCCAGCGCCGCACAGGTACCGGTGGTGTAACCGCAGCGCAGCAGCCGCTGGCCGCTGCGCACATAGTGTTCAAAACTCATGAATTTTGCTCCCGCAATTCCCGCAGATGAGCGGTGTACAGGGTTTGCACCGCCGGCAGGGTTCCCAGTCCCCGCAGGGTGCTGCGGACGGAAACGCCTGCCGCGTTCAGCCGGGACTTCCAGCTGTCCGGGCCGTCCCCGGCCATATCGTTGCAGGCGTGGTCCCCCGCCACCAGCATGAGGGGCATCAGGTGCGCCGCCCGGATCCCCGTCCGCTCCAGCTGGGGAAGAACCTGGTCCAAAGTGGGCCAGCCTTCCACAGTGGCCACGTACACATCGGTGCGGCCCATCACATGAAAGACCGTCTGCAGGGCCGGGTACACCACCCCCGAAAAATGCTCGGTGCCGTGACCCATGAGCAGAAGCGCTTCGCCGGGAACCGGCGGGCAGGCTTCCCCGATGGCCGCAGCCAGGGCGCGCAGGTCTTCCACCCCTGCCAGCAGCGGCTTGCCCAGGACAATGGACGCAAACTGCCCCTGCCGGGATTCCACCTCCAGGCGGATGCAGTCGTACTCCTGCCCATACAGAAAATGGGTTGGCTGTACGAACACATCCCCGCCGGCCAGAGCGTCCAGGGCCTCGGGCAGGCTTTGTACCCTTTCGCCCCGGCTTTGCAGGATGCGGCGGATGGTGGGGCTGGTGAAGGCCCGCACAAAGGTCAGTTCCGGCGCCGATTGCTGCAGGGCGGTTTCCACCGCCGAGATACTTTCCCGGGCGGCGGGCACACTGGTGCCGAAGCTGACACAAAGCAAGGTTTTTGGCATAGTTCGTTGTTCTCCTTGGATGTTCCGCCGGGGTCCGGCAGGATCATCTTGTTATTGTACCACATTCGGGGCGGAAAAGGATATAGGGTACACCATTTTCATCTGGCAGCACCCGGGCGTGAACCCCGTACACCTTCTGAAGAAGGGTGGGGGTCAGGACTTCCGCCGGGGTGCCTTCGGCCACAATGGCACCTTCCTGCAGCACGACCAGACGATCACAGTACAAAGCGGCGATATTCAGGTCATGCACGGCCGCAACGACCGTTTTGCCCAGTCCCCGTACCAGATCCATGAGCTGCAGCTGGTAGCGGATATCCAGGTGGTTGGTGGGTTCGTCCAGCAGCAGGCAGGGCGTCTGCTGGGCCAGGGCCCGGGCCAGTACCACCCGCTGCTGTTCCCCGCCGGACAGGCGGGAAAAGCTGCGGTCCTCAAACCCGGCCAGTCCCACCGCCGCCAGGCTCTCCCCCACCAGGCGGAAATCCTCGGGGGTGTCCCGCTGGAGGGCACGCTTGTGAGGGCTGCGGCCCATGAGCACCACCTCCCGCACCGTGAAATCAAAGTTGTAGGTGTTGTGCTGGGCCACCATGGCCATGCTTTGGGCCGATTGGCGGGGCGTATAGTTCTGCAACGGGCAACCATCCAGCAGCACGGCACCGCCTTCCGGGCGCAGTACCCGGCCGATGCAGCGCAGCAGGGTGGACTTTCCGCTGCCGTTGGGCCCGATGATGCCCAGCATCTGGTTTTCGGGGATGTCCAAAGTCACGTCCCGCAGCACCGGGCGACCGCCCAGGGCCTTTTGCAGATGCTGTACCGTGATTTTCATGTCTCGCCACCCCCGAATCCGTACCGGCGGCGTACCATCAGGTACAAAAATACCGGCGCCCCCAGCATGGCGGTCAGAATGCCCACCGGGATTTCGTTGCCGGGCAGAATGGTGCGGCAGAGCACATCCGCCCAGAGCAGAAACAGCGCCCCGGACAGCGCACAAAGCGGAACCAGGCGACGATGATCGGTGCCGAAAAGCAGGCGCACCCCATGGGGCACCACCAGCCCCACAAAACCGATGGCCCCCGCCGCATACACCGAAAAGCCCACCAACAGGGCGCTGACCGTGAGGTATACCAGGCGATAGCGGTGCAGATCGGTGCCCAGGGTCACGGCGGTTTCGTCCCCCAGCAGCATGAGATTGAGGGTGCGGCTCTGGGTCAGGAAAAACGCCGTGCCTCCTGCGGCCACCGTCAGCATTACCCCGTTGACCGGCCAGTCGGCGGCGGCCAGGCTGCCCATGGTCCAGCGCAGGATTTCGGTAGCGGCACGGTCGGCGCTGTGTATGTATAAAAGGAACTGGGAGCCAGCCCCACACACGGCGGACAAGGCGCTGCCGGCCAGCAACAGCTTGACCGAATTGGCCCGGCCGCCCACGTTGGCCAGCACCACCACCGCAAAGGAGATGGCCAGTGCCCCGGCAAAGGCCATAAGGCCCACATAATTGCCGCCCAGGGCCGTGCCCACCCCCAGCAGCACCGCCAGGGTGACCCCCAGGCCGGCGCCGGAGGAGACGCCCAGGATGTACGGATCAGCCAGCGGATTTTTGACAATGGCCTGCATGGCCACCCCGCACAGGGAAAGGCTGCTGCCCACCGCGGCGGCCAGGACCAGGCGGGGCAAACGGATGAGCCAGACCACATCGTGGACCGCGGTTCCGGGGGCCCAGGCTTCCGGGATGGGTTGCCCCAGCAGCCGGTGGGCCAGTTCATACCGCAGAACGGTGTACACCTGCCCCACCGGCAGCCTGGTGGTGCCGAAAGAGACCGCCACCACCAGAGACACCCCCAGCCCTGCGGCCAGCAGCACCACGGTCGCCGCCACCAGCCCGTCGGCGGGACGGCGTTTTCTTGGTATCATACCTTGTTTCATCGGATTCCGCCTTTTCTCAGGACACGGACAGATCCGGGTACATGCCCGCGGCAATGGTGCGGATCCCGTCCACGGTGCGGGGACCGGCGGCGTACACGTCCCCCAGCATCACCGGCTTGACCCGGTCGGCGGCCACGGCGGTCAGGCTTGCCAGGGCCGGGTCCCCGGTGATGGCCCCCAGCTGCTCGGCCACCACGGTTTCGGGATCATCCCCGGAATAGGCCATGTAAATCACAAAAATCACATCCGGATTCGCCTGCACCAGCTCTTCCTTGCTCATCTCGCCGCCTTCCGGCTTGACCAGGGTACCGCCCAGCTGCACCACCATGTCCCCGGCCAGGGAATCGGCGCCGTAGTTGGTCATGCCACCCCCGATGGGTTCCACCACCGCCACCCGGGGGGAATCCTGTCCTTCCACCGCCGTCAGGGTGGTGGTGATGGCGGTGCGCATCTCCTCCACCAAAGCTTCGGCCCGGCCTTCCACATCAAAGATGCGCCCCAGGTTCAGAATGTCGGTGTACTCGTTTTCCAGGGTACTAGGGCGGCCGCCGCCCCGGGTGTTGGTGTTGATGTAGGTGGCCACGCCCTTGTTGTTCCAGCCCGTCACATCCCCCAGATTTTTCTCGCTGAACAGAGATCCCCAGGAAAGAATCATGTCCGGTTCCAGCAGGGTCACAGTTTCCTTGTCCGGGGCAAAAACGTCTTCCCGGTAGTTCATGGCCGCAAAGCCCTCCTGCCATTCCGGCTTGACCTCATTGTCCAGGCCGTAGCTGGCAATGACGTGATCTTCCAGCCCCAGGGCGATCATGGTTTCGATGGAGCCCTGATAGACCGCCACCACCCGCTGCGGGGCTTCCTCATAGGTATAGCTGACTTCGTCCCCCAGGTAGTTGTAGTTGGTGACGGTGACGGGATAGTGCCCGTCGGCGGCGGTTTCGGCCGTGGCGGGTGCGGGCGACGGTGCAGACGTACCGGTTGCCGGGGCGCATCCGGCGGTCAGGAGGGCCAGCGTCAGAGCCAGGACACCGGTGCGAAGGTGGTGTTGCCGTTTCATAAGATACCTCTCTTTTTGTGGGAGAACCGAACAGGCACCGCAAAAAAACAGCGGGCCTTTTCTGCCAGACAGCAAAAAAGACCCGCACAAAAACAAAGCACGCCAAAACACGGTGTACCATGGTTTTACCGCACAAACGTTTCGTCCGTCCGCTGCGCGGGTCCCGCCTCCCACGGCCGACGGTTCTGCCCGGCCGTACAGGCGGTATTCAAACAGCAAGGCAGGTCTTCCGGCTCTGGCGTCCTCGTTCCGGTTCAGCCTTCCCATGCCAAAAGCACAGTGACATTGTGCAAACCGGAACTCGGCCATTACGGCGGCGGTCCCGCGCAGGTCTTGCACCTGCTTCCCTATTCTCCCGGCCGGCATGCGCCCCGGGCACCTTGTGTCGCTTTGTAGTATAAAGGTAACATAAACTCAGCGCTTTGACAAGCGAGGATCCCGCAGAAACACATAGCGGTCCTTCTCCGAGTGTTCCGGGGCAAACCGGAACTGCCGACCCACAAAGTCTTGCAACTCCTCCGGCCGGGTAACACCATGCTCCGCCATATAGCGGACCATCTCCCCCCGGGCCATCTTGCACATGGTGGCCTTTTCCACCACCTTGCCGTCCTTTTCCTCCCCGAAAACGCAGCTGACAAGCCGCACGGATTCCGGCAGATACCGGGAGATACAGACGCTGTACTCCTTGGAGGCCAGATTGATGATGCAGTCGGTCTCGGCAAACAGCGCCTTGGCCAGGCTGTCTCCCCAGAAGGCATACACATCCTTGCCATACTCGGTGGCAAGACGGGCCTGCATTTCCAGCCGGTAGGGTGTCACCCCGTCAAAAGGACGCAGCAACCCATAAAATCCGGACAGGATGCGCAGGTGCTCCTGGATGTAGGCAAACTCCCAGGTAGTGAAGACCCCCGGCGCCATATACTGGTACTGGATGCCCTCGTAACTGAGGATGGCCGGCGTCAGATGGCGGCGCAGATCCATGGTCTGCAGCCGCTGTACATTGAGTTCCGCCAGCTGGTCGTTGCACTTCCACAGCCTTTTCAGCTCGCCGAAGGACATGCTTTGCAGTCTGGTTTTCAGTTCTTCGGTGCGGTCCAGAAATGCCGGCAGTGCCTTCCAGTCCAGGCTATCGGGGTCATCCTTCATTTTCTTGGCCGGCGATATGATGATCCGCATGGTCTTTTCCTCAGGCCTCCCCTTCCAGCGCGGCCAGAATATCGGCGGCGTTGGTGTCGGGCTTGACCTTAGGCATCACCTTTTCAATGTTGCCCTGGGCGTCGATGAGGAAGGTGGTGCGTACCACGCCCATACTCACTTTGCCGTAGAGTTTCTTTTCCTGCCAGACGCCGTACGCCTGGATGGCCTGCAGCTCCGGGTCAGACAACAGAATGAAGGGCAGCTCATACTTCTGGGCAAACTTCAGGTGGGATGCCACCGAATCCTTGCTGATGCCGATGACCACCACGTCCTTGGCGCGGAAGCCCTCATAGTTCTGTGCAAAGGCGCAGGCCTGACGGGTGCAGCCGGGGGTGTTGTCCCGGGGGTAAAAGTACACGACCACCCGCTTGCCCGCAAAGTCGGACAGACTGACCGGGTTGCCGTTCTGATCGGGTAAAGTAAAATCCGGAGCCTTGGTTCCTGTTTCCAGCATGGTATTCTCATCCTTTCTGCCGGTTGCCCCAAAGGAGGGGGATCACCGGTCCTGTTCAGTATAGAAGAGCCGGTGCGGTGCCGTCAATGGCCACGGCCACACCTTTGTGCCCCAAAGCAGGTGTTGCAAAGGTCAGTTTTCGACATTTTCTGACCGAATGGGTTGAATTTATGCGATAAACGCCAAAAATATGGAAACCATGTCTTGTAGGATGTATCTGCTTACAGAAAGTCTCCCAGGCTCATCTGGCCGTCCTCACACTCCCGCCGCAGATTGGGCGGAACCCGGTCCAGCAGAGCCAGTGCGGCCTGTGTATCGGTCAGCCAGGGTCGTACCTGGTCATGGGTGAGGATCAGCGGCATGCGGTCATGAATGTCCTGCACCGTCTTGTTGGGAGCTGTGGTCAGCACCACAAAGCGGTCCTGTCCTTCCACATTATCATATATGCCGGCCATATAAAGAGGGTTGTCCGGCAGCTGAAAGAAATACTTGTGCCGGGCGGCATCCCACTCATAATAGCCGCTGGCCGGGATGACGCACCGACGCCCCGCCATGCTGCTGCGGAACATCGGCTTTTCGCACACCGTCTCGGCCCTGGCATTGATCACCAGACCCCCGTTTTTTCCGGGAATCCCCCACTGCTGGAACCGTGCCGTCACCTTTTGCCCCCGGGCGATCAGGACCGGCGCCCGGGCTGCCGGGGCGACATCCCCCGCCACAGGGGCGCTGAACTCTTCCTTTTCCCGACTTTCTCCCCGCAGGGCAGCACGAACGATCTGCTGCAGTTCCCGGTATTGATCCGTTGAGAACCGATAACGGCCACACATGGTCCTCTCTCCCCTTCCGATTATACAGTGGCAAAGGACGGAATCCGCTGTGCCAGAAATGCGCCCAGGTCCTGTGCATTGCCCTGCACCAGGTCCTTCTTCTGCAGCAGGATTACCCGCTCTTCATAGACCAGAAGCCACGCATCCGGGCTTTCCACGGCGAAGGTAAACTCGGTCCAGGGTGTTGTTTGGGTGCCGTCCACCGTCATTTCCTGGGCGGAGAAGGAGACTTTGGGCAGTTGGTCCGCCGGCAGGGCCTCGAGGCCCGACAACAGCGTAGCCGCCGATTTGTCAAAGGAATTGCGGGGCTGGCGGAAACTGCGCCACAAGCCCCCAACGCCTGCGGCAACAGCAAATGCGCCCACCACAAGGGGCGCAAACAATGCCTGCGGCTCCATCATGCCGGGCACAAACAAGATTATCCCAAGAACCAGGCAGAGCACGCTCATGACCCTGGTGCGCAGCCGGCTGCGGGACTTTCCCTTGGCCCGGGCGTTCAGCCGGTCGGTCTGCTTCCACAAGCCCGGATACCGCTGGCGGGAAAGCAGTTCGGTGCGCTTTTCCAGCGCCTTGCTGACCTGGGGCAACAGTTTCTGGGTATCGTAAGGGGTGAGATGAAAAATAAAATCGGCGGACGCCATGGACACGTCGCCTCCCTTCCCGATTGTCGGCCAGACGCTCTGTGTATGAGCAGCCGGCACTTCTGTACTGATTATATCCAGAAAGCGATTTTCCCGCAAGATATCTCCGTACTGAACACCACTTTTTACACGGACACGACGGGGCCCTTTCCGGAATCCACCACACCGAAAAATGGTGTACGTTTTCTAAAATGAGATGCCAAACATAGCAAAAGGACCGTGAAACTTACGTTTCACGGTCCTTTTTACGGGCTGACTGACGGCCCTTGTTTGGTCCGAGTGGCGAGAGTCGAACTCACGGCCTCTTGAACCCCATTCAAGCGCGCTACCAAACTGCGCTACACCCGGTCACGACCGAACCGGTCAATCAGCATGTATGATTATACCGGGTTTACTTGGATTTGTCAAGGGTTTTCCGCATATTTTTTACAAAATTTTTGAAATCCGATTTTTTCACGCCTGTTCGTAGCCTTTTTTGCGGATCACATCCACAACCTGGTCCACATACTTCTGGCAGGTCTCTTTGCTGGGAGCTTCCACCATCACACGAACCAGGGGTTCGGTGCCGGATTCCCGCACCAGGATGCGGCCGGTGTCCCCCAGCTCGGCGGCAACAGCCTGCACAGCGGCCTGCACGTCCGGGTCATTCTGTGCGGCAGCCTTATCGGTGACCTTGACGTTTTCCAGCACCTGGGGATAGATGGCCAGAGGCGCGGCCAGTTCGCTCATGGGCTTCTTGCGGGCCATCATCACTTCCATCAGCTTCAGGCTGGTCAGGATGCCGTCGCCGGTAGAAGCGTACTTGCTGAAGATGATATGGCCGCTCTGCTCGCCGCCGATACGGCTGCCGTGCTGCTGCATATACTCATACACATACTTGTCGCCCACAGCGGTCTTGGCGTAGTCGATGTCCAGCTCATCAAAAGCCTTGTACAGACCGAAGTTGGACATGACGGTGGTGACCACCGTGTTGGTGACCAGCTTGCCCCGCTCCTTCATATAGCGGCCGTAGATGTACAGGATATGGTCGCCGGTGACCACATTGCCCTTCTCGTCCACGCACAGGCAGCGGTCGGCGTCGCCGTCATAGGCAAAGCCCACGTCCAGGCCCTTCTCCACCACGAACTTCTGCAAGCCCTCGATATGGGTGGAACCGGCGTTCAGGTTGATGTTCAGGCCGTTGGGTTCGGCATTGATCACATAGGTGGTGGCGCCCAGAGCGTCGAACACCGCCTTGGCAATGTTCCAGCTGGACCCGTTGGCACAGTCCAGGCCGACCTTCACACCGCGGAAGGAGTACATGCCCAGGCTGATCAGGTAACCGATATACCGGTTACGGCCGGAGATGTAGTCCACCGTGCAGCCGATCTGATCCCGATGAGCAAAGGGAAGCTCCTCCCATTTCTGGCCGAAGGCTTCCAGGTTGCCGTCCAGGTACGCTTCCACCAGGGCAATGGTTTCTTCGTCCATCTTCTCGCCCTGGCCGTTGATCAGCTTGATGCCGTTGTCATAGTACGGGTTATGGGAGGCGGAAATCATGATGCCGCAATCGAAATTGTCCACCCGCGCAATATAAGCCACGGACGGGGTGGTGGTCACATGCAGCAGATAGGCGTCCGCACCGGAAGCCACCAGACCGCCCACCAGGCTGTACTCAAACATATAGCTGGAGCGGCGGGTATCCTTGCCGATGACGATGCGGGCCGGGCCCTGCTGGGGCGCCAGGCCTTCGGCCGCGGCACGGCGGCGTTTTTCATTATAGTACCAGCCCAGGAACCGTCCCACCTTGTAGGCGTGATCGGCGGTCAGGGTGATGTTGGCTTCCCCGCGGAAGCCGTCAGTACCAAAATATTTACCCATTGTTTTCCCCTTTCAGGTAATACAACACAAATTAAAACGGCAGACGCACAGGGGCATTCCGCCAGTTCTTCCTTATTGTATCGCATCCACACGCAAATGTCCAGCAAAGCCGGAATTGTACGAATTGACGTTCCCGCCATTTGGGCGTAATATGAACAATAGGAAATACTGCAAGAAAGGACCGGCCTTATGTCCAACGATTCCTTCCGTCTTCTGTATCCCGCCGGGCATCATCCCCCGGAACGCTGTGCTCTGCCGGACACGGAATTCATTCATACTTTGCAGCTGGACCAGATGATCGGCATCCGGCGGGAAAGCTATCGCGGCATTGCGGATCTGCAGCTGGAACAATTCTTCAGCTGCGAGCCCGCCGTGCTGGCGTACCGGGCAGAGCTGATTCTGGAAATAGCGGACAGCGAGGCTCTGCAAGCCCTGATCCAGGACGCACTGCCCCTGATCCGGGATGCCTACGAGATGAGCAAGGTGCTGAACCGGGGCGATGGCAGCCTGGAAAGCGGCCTGGCCAGCACCCGGTACATTGAACAGTATCTGGAACTGGTGGAGCTGTTCCGGTCCCGGCTGGCCCCCCTGGCTGTGACCGGCGCCGGCCTGCGGCGTTTTAAAGAGGAAATCCAGACACGCTGTGAGAGCCCGGATTACCGCGCTCTGCGCGCCCATCTGGAGGAACTGGACATGCAGATCGGCCAGATAAAAAGCGTCTCTCTGGGGCTGAATCTGGACGGCAGCCTGCATGTAACCGAGGCCGGACTGCTGGGGCTGCACACCCGGCCCTTCCGCCAGGGCAGCGTGCTGGACAAGCTGCTGGGCCACAAGCAAGATCCCATGGTGTGTATGTCCGGCTTTGCCAGTGTGAGCAAGGCAGGTCGAAGTGAGGAACGCCAGGCACTGAACGGGGCGGTGTGCCGGGCGCTGGACACAGTGTTTGCCAAAACCATCCGCAGCTGGGAACCGGTAATCAATCAGTTTTTCCATGACGAGACCCGGTTCTTCATCGAGCTGATGGATGATCTGCGGTTTCTGGCCGCGGCGGTGCCCTTTGTGTGCCAGCTGCGCCGGGCCGGGTGCCCGGTGTGCCGGCCGGTGATCCGCCCGGTGCAGGATAAAGCCCTGCGGCTGCACAACCTTTATAATCCCATGCTGGCTTTGAAAAATCTCCACGATCCCATTGTATGCAACGATTTTTGCCTGGATGAAAAGGGGCGGTTCTATCTGGTGACCGGTCCCAACCACGGGGGCAAATCCATCTTCTGTTATGCGGTGGGCATGGCCCAGGCCCTGTTCCAGCTGGGACTGCCTGTGCCCGCCGAAGAGGCGGAAATGAGCCCGGTGACCGGTATCTACACCCACTTTCCCACTTCCGACGAGGACAACTACGGCAAGGGACGGCTGGAGAGTGAATGCGCCCGCATCAGCGCCATTCTGCCCCGCCTGCGCGATACCGGCCTGCTGCTGATGGACGAGAGTTTCAGCTCCACCAGTTTGCTGGAAGGCGGATATATTGCCGCCGAGGTGCTGGCCGCCATCAGCCAGATCGGCTGCGGCGGGTTGTATGTGACCCACATCCACGAACTGAGCCAGCGGGTGGCAGAGCTGAGCATCGGCCCCGGCAAGCTGGACAATCTGGTGGCCCAGATGCAGGACGTGGGCAACGGCACCCGCAGCTACCGGATTCTGCGCACCACCCCCGACGGGCTGAGCTACGCCCGGGACATTGCCCGCAAGTACGGGCTAAGCCGGGAGGAAATTCTGGAACGCCGCCGGGCCCGGGGCGAAGCATAAAAAGCGGCACCTGTCATCCCTTTTGGATGGCGGGTGCCGTTTGGTTTTATTCGGATTCGGGCGGGGCGTCGTCGTAGCCTTCCAGAAAGGTATGGGCCACCCCGTGGGATTTGTAGCCGGGAACGGTGTCCAGGCAGACCGAATGCAGCGCGCTGAAAATATTGTTTTCGATGTTGGGATTGGTTTTTTTCAGTTCCCGCAGCAGGGTTTTGACCTCCTGCCGCTTGGAGGCGCCCGGCTCATCGCTGCGGGCGGTCATGCGGCAGGCACATTGCAGGAAATGCAGGTCATGGTACCGCGCCCAGGCAATGATATCCTGTTCCTTGACGCAGTAGAGCGGGCGGATGAGTTCCATGCCGGGAAAGTTCTTGCTGTGCAGCTTGGGCGGCATGCCCTGCAGCTGCGCCCCGTAAAACATGCTCATGACGGCGGTTTCGATGACATCGTTGAGATGGTGGCCCAGAGCGATCTTGTTGCAGCCCATGAACTGGGCCTGCTTGTACAGATGTCCCCGGCGCATACGGGCGCAGAGATAGCAGGGGTTGCGGTCGGTGTGATAGGCGGTATCGAAGATATCTGTCTCGAACACCGTGATGGGAATATTCAGCAACCTGGCGTTGTCCTCGATCTGACGGCGGTTCTCGGGGGCATACCCCGGGTCCATGACCAGAAACTTCAGCTCGAAGGGCACTTCGGTGTGGCGGTGAAGCTCCTGCATGAGCTTGGCCAGCAGCATGGAATCCTTGCCGCCGGAGATGCACACCGCCACCCGGTCCCCTTCCTGCACCAGTTCATACCGCTTGATGGCGGCCACAAAGGGGTTCCACAGCTGTTTGCGGTATTTCTTGATCAGGCTGCGCTCGATGACTTCATAGGGCTGCAGTTCACGGGGCATGGGCCGCCACCTCCTTATCCGCCAGGTCAGGCCAGCCGGCCAGGTCCTTGATGACCTCCCCGGCCAGAATCAGCCCCGCCACCGGGGGCACAAAGGCGTTGGAACCGGGGGTAAACCGTTTGCCGGAACCGCCCCGGGCACTGTCCAGGCTGCCGCCGCTCTGGGCCGGCACGGCGTGGGGCGTCTCCTTGGAATAGACCACCTTGAGGGACCGGATACCCCGCTTGCGGCACTGGGTGCGCATGGCCCGGGCCAGCGGGCAGACCGAGGTGGCATACAGGTCCGCCACCTCAAAAGCGGTGGGGTCCATCTTGCCGGCTGCCCCCATAGAGCTGATCACCAATACCCCCGCCTGCTGGGCCAGCCAGGCCAGCTCCACCTTGGCGCTGACCGTGTCGATGGCATCCACCACATAGTCGAAGGCGGAAAAGTCAAACTGACCGGCGGTGTCCGGGCCGAAAAAGACCCGATGGATGTTGACCACCGCATCCGGATTGATGGAATGAATCCGCCGGGCAAAAACCTCCACCTTGGGCTGGCCCAGGGTTTCGTGGGTGGCGATGATCTGGCGGTTCAGGTTGGTCAGGCAGACCTCGTCGTCGTCGATCAGGTCCAGGGTGCCCACCCCGCTGCGGGCCAGGGCTTCCACGGCGTAGCCGCCCACACCGCCCACGCCGAACACCGCCACCCGGGCGTGCTGCAGGCGCTGCATGCCTGCTTCCCCCAGCATGGTGCGGGTACGGGAAAACTGGTCGATCATAGGATACTATCCTCCCAATTCCTACAAATTCTGTTGGTCATTGTAGCATGCGGGCCGGGCACTGTCAAGGCAAGCCGCTCGACCGGCATTGCCAAAAAAATACCGGGCACAGCGGATGGCTGTACCCGGCACTTGGAAAAGGGATTCTATATTATTGGTGGGGGTCGGCGTGGGTGCAGCAGCCCGAGCAGCCGGAACATCCGCCGCAGCTGCCACCACAGGAGCAGGAGTGTTTGCCCTCCCGCTTGTCACGGATCATTTTATACACGGCCAGACCCACGGCGCCGAACACCAGCACCGCCACGATGATCGTGGCCAGATTGCTTCCCAGAAATGCCAACATGGCAAACCCTCCTTTATACAATATGAATCGGTTTTATTTGGCAGTAACCACCTTGCGCACATCCAGGCGGAGCTTTTCTTCCTTATACGGATTGGGCCGCACCACCAGGTACACCAGCACCGCCAGCGCAACAAGGGCTGCCACGGTGAAGGGGCCGAAGGAAGCTTCGCCGGTGATCAGACCGCCCAGCTGATAGACGATCATGGCAATGACATAGGCAAAAGCGCACATATAGCCGATGGCGCCCAATGTCCAGCGGGGATTGTTCATCTCCCGTTTGATAGCGCCCATAGCCGCGAAGCAGGGCGCACACAGCAGGTTGAAGATCATAAAGCTGTAGGCACGCACGGCACCGAAATCCGCTGCCACGGCGCCCCAGATGGGGCTGGAGTCCTGCATCAGATCGGTGTCACCGGCGTAATTATACAACACACCGAAGGTATTGACAACCTCCTCCTTGGCAATCAGGCCGGTGACGGTGGCCACGGTAGCCTTCCAGGCCATATCGCCCATCCAGCCCAGAGGGTAGAAGATCCAGGCGACAGCGTTGCCGATGGCCGCCAGCAGAGAATGGTTATTGTCCTCCACCTCCGCAAAGACACCGTCCACAAAACCGTAGCCCTGCAGGAACCAAAGCACCACCGAGGACACCAGAATGATGGTGCCGGCCCGCTTGATGAAGGACCAGCCACGCTCTGCGGTAGCCCGGATCACGTTGCCCCAGGCGGGCACATGGTAGGCGGGCAGTTCCATGACAAAGGGGGCGGGGTCCCCGGCAAAAGCCTTGAACTTTTTGAGCATGACGCCGGAGATCACCACCGCCGCGATACCGATGAAAAAGGCCGAGGTGGCCACCAGGGGATTTTCTCCAAAGACGGCGCCGGCAAACAGCCCGATGATGGGCAGTTTGGCGCTACAAGGGATGAATCCGGTGGTCATGATGGTCATTTTGCGGTCCCGGTCGGACTCGATGGTGCGGGTGGACATGATGCCCGGCACGCCGCAACCGGTGGCCACCAGCAGCGGAATGAAGCTCTTGCCGGACAGACCGAAACGACGGAAAATCCGGTCCATGACAAAGGCCACCCGGGCCATATAGCCCACGTCTTCCAGAATGGCCAGCAGGAAGCAGAGCACCAGAATCTGGGGCACAAAGCCCAGCACCGCCCCCACGCCGGCCACAATGCCGTCCTGAATCAGGCCGTACAGCCAGTGTGCCACCACCGGTTCGCCCTGGGCGTTGAGCAGTAGCTTGTCGAACAGGCCGGGGACAATCTCCCCGAACAGCACGTCGTTGGCCCAGTCGGTGCCCTTGGTGCCGATGGAGATGGGCAGCTGCCCCATGGCGATGGAGTAGATGACCCCCATGATTACCACAAAGATGGGCAGGGCCAGGATGCGGTTGGTGACAATGCGGTCGATGCGGTCGGAGACGGTCATATTGCCGGTGCGGGCCTGCTTGTGTACCGCCTTTTCCACCACCCGGCCGATGTAGGCGTACCGCTGGTTGGTGATGATGCTCTCGGCATCGTCGTCCATCTCGGCTTCGCAGTCCCGGATGTGAGCGTCCAGGTGGTCCAGGGTGGCTTTATCCAGGCCCAGCTCCTGCTGGATGCGCTCGTCCCGCTCAAACAGCTTGACGGCGTACCACCGCAGGAAGCGGGCATCCACCTTGCCCTGGATGCTTTCCTCAATATGAGCCAGGGCGTGCTCCACACTGCCGGTGAAGACGTGGGGCAGTTCCCCCGCCTGACCATCCCGGGCGGCGTCCACCGCCATCTGCGCGGCTTTGGCGCTGCCCTCCCCTTTCAGGGCGCTGATCTCGATGACTTCGCATCCCAGCTCCCGGCTGAGCTTTGCCAGGTCGATGCGGTCGCCGTTCTTGCGCACCAGGTCGATCATGTTCACCGCCATGACCACCGGAATGCCCAGTTCGATGAGCTGGGTGGTCAGATAAAGGTTGCGCTCGATGTTGGTGCCGTCGATAATGTTGAGAATGGCGTCCGGCTTTTCGGTGACCAGATAGCCCCGGGCCACCACCTCTTCCAGTGTATAGGGGGAAAGAGAATAAATGCCCGGCAGATCCTGGATGACCACGTCCTTGTGGCCTTTCAGGCGGCCTTCCTTCTTTTCCACCGTGACACCGGGCCAGTTGCCCACATACTGGTTGGAGCCGGTCAGGTCATTGAACAGCGTGGTCTTGCCACAGTTCGGGTTACCGGCCAGTGCGATCTTGATACCCATGCGTATCCTCCCCTTTTTGTATGGCTTTCGATAGTTAGTCTTAGCTAACATTCGGTGCTGAAAGAAGGCGGTTTGTTCACAACCGCCTGTTTATACCAGTTCCACCATCTGGGCATCCGCCTTGCGGATGCTGAGTTCGTACCCTCTGATGTTCAGCTCCATGGGGTCGCCCAGGGGCGCCACCTTGCGCACCAGAACCTGAACACCTTTGGTCAGGCCCATATCCATGATGCGGCGGCGCACCGGACCTTCCCCGTGCACCCTGGCCACGGTGACGGTTTCCCCCACCCTGGCGTCCTTCAATGTCTTCATTGCATTGCCTCCTCCATACAAATCTATAGCCAACGGGTTGTCCCGTTCAGCTGACCAGTATCCGGTTTGCCATCGTCTTGTCCAGGGCAATCCGGCTGTCCCGGACCTGCAGAATCAGATTGCCGGACAGCTCGCTGACAATGACAATCTCGGTGTCCAGCACAAAGCCCAGTTCGGCCAGGTGCTGGCGCACTTCATCCCGCCCGGTGATCTTGCGGATCAGGTAACGTTCCCCGGGCTTGCCTATGGTAATCGGCATCATTGACGATTCCTTCTTTCTGCCTTGCGATGGCAAAGATGCGATAAACGATAAAGGTTAGCTCTTGCTAACTATCACTTCAGATGCAGTTTATCACCACTAACCGGATTTGTCAATCATTTTTCTTGCATTTCCGGTTAGCATGTGCTAATGTTTAGGTATATTTCAATAAAGAGAGGCTTTTTCCTATGAAGATACACCAGTCCGCAGAGGATTATCTGGAAAAAATTCTCATGATTCAGGAGCGCAAAGGCGAGGTCCATTCCATCGACATCGCCAACGAGCTGGGATTTTCCAAGCCCAGTGTGAGCGTGGCCATGAAAAACCTGCGCATGGCGGGGTATATCTCCATGGACGGGGCCGGGTGCATCACCCTGGAAGCCCCCGGTTACGAGATTGCCACCCGCATTTATCAGCGGCACAAGCTGCTGACCCGCATCCTGACCGCGCTGGGGGTGGATGAGGCCACCGCCGCCGAAGATGCCTGCAAGATCGAACACGACCTGAGCCCCGAAACCTTCGACCGGCTGGCCGAATACGCTGAGAAACATTTTCCCGAAGAATAAACAAACAAAACCGGCGCCCGCACGGAGAGTACACGGGCGCCGGTTTTGCTGATTCGGAATGCCTTTTCCAAAAGACCGCAAATGGCTGTGTACGTTCTTTTCAGGCAGGATAAAAATCAAAGAAGCAGCCGCTTTTACGCCGCTACCGTCAGCCGCGCGGGAGAAAATCCGTTGCGGTAACAGCGCAGGTACACATCGGTGCACTTGCGGTAGCTGGCAAAGCGGGCACGGGCGGCTTCCGGATCGCCGTAGGCTTTCCAGTAGCCCTTGCAGGTATAGTTTTTGCCTTTGTGGCGCACGAACCCGATGACATCCTCCAGAGGATAGCCGAGGAAAATGCCGATTTCGTGGGGGAACTCCGCTTCGGTACACAGCCGGGCCGACAGATGGGCCAGATGCTGTTCCAATGTACCGCCGGGATAGCCGGATTGCTCCAGATAGGTTCGCACTTCCCCACGGCGAAGGATTTTTTCCAGCGGGGCCGCGCGGTAGACATAAATCAGGAACGCCGAGGTCCGGGCACAGGCTTTCAGCACGGTGATGCGCACGCCTCGCGGCCCCAGTTGGGCCCGCCAGGATTCGATGGTGGCATACATAGCCCGGGCGTCCGGCTCCACCCAGCGAAACAGGTTGGCGGGTTTGAGCCCGGCCATGACCGGAGCACACTGGGTGATAAATGCAACACCGAAATCTCTGCGCATGAGAAAGCCCCCCTTCCGGAAGTTAGCTCTTACTAACTTCCATTTCAAAAAATAAGCCGCTGCTCCGCCCTCGGAGGGTGGATTTCCGGCCAACAAGTTAGCTTTATCTAACTACGGGAAAACTATACCACACCTTTCCCGCCTTGTCAAGGCATGGGAGCAAACTTTTTTTGAAAGTCCTGTTTTTGTCCACACAGGGAGAAAAATGCGGGCGGCAACTGGCAATTGCCAAAAGGCTATGGTATACTGAATGCAAATCATCAGCACAGAATGATTCATCTTCAACACGGAGGAGGTGCGGCATGGATCATATTCTGTATGTTGAGATTAACCTGATCTGTATTCTGATCGTGGCCCTGGAAATAATCCAGCTGGTGCGGGACATTGACAAATCCCCCCGTGTGCGGCTGTTTGTGGGGTTGATGTGCTGTGCTCTGCTCAGTTTCGGATTTGACCTGACCTGGGCATTCCTGCACGCGGCCGGCGCACCGGAGCCTTTGAGCTGGGTGGTCAACCAGCTGTATTTTCTGGCGCTGAACCTGACTTCGGTATTCTGGATGCTGTATGCCGAAACCTGCCTGGAATCGCCCTGGCTGAAAAAGCGGAGCCTGTTTGTTGTGTCCCTGGCGCCGGCGGTGCTGCTGCAGCTTGTCACCTTGGCGGGGCTGGTCTTTCACATCAACCCGGAAGGATACCAGCGGGGCCCTTTGCACTGGTTCCAGGTGACCATCGCCTATTTCTACATTGCCTGGCCGGCGATCAAGGCGTTCCTCAAATCCAACCAGCGGCGCTACTACGCCCAACGGTCGGAATATCGCATGCTGGCATCCTTTGTGGTGTTTCCCCTGCTGTTCTCGATTTTACAGCTGTTTTTGGGCGGCGATGCCCCCATGCTCTGCGTTGGCATCACCCTTTCCATCATCCTGCTGTACCAGAACCGACAGGCGCGGTTGATCTCCCGGGATCCGCTGACCGGACTCAATAATCGGTCCCAGTTGATCCAATATCTTTCCGAACATATCAAAAGTCATGACAAGACTTTGTACCTGATGATCATGGACGCCGACCGGTTCAAGAGCATCAACGACACCTACGGCCACAACGCCGGTGACCGCGCGCTGGTGCAGATTGCCACAGCGCTGAAAAAGGCGGTTCCGCCCCGGTTTCTGATTGCACGGTACGGCGGGGACGAGTTCATTGTGGCTGGGGAAGCCGACAGTGAACTGGACATCTGCCTGCTGCGGGATTGCATCGTGCAGACCTTGGCGCAGGAAAACGCCGACAGCGGCGAGCCATGGCATCTGTCCCTGTGCATCGGGTATGCCGCCTACAGCGAAACCATGAACACCATCCCGGATCTGATCGAAGCCGCCGACCGGGAACTGTACAAGGCCAAACGCAATCTGACCAAAGTAAAATAAGCAAAAAAGCCTTCCGCCTGGGATAGGATGGAAGGCTTTTTGCATTGTATTACAGCTGGTGCTGTTCGATCCAGGTTTCCACTTCCCGGGACAGGTCGGTCAGACTGCCGGGGGTGAAGGGCACCTTCATGCCGGCGGCCCCGGCCAGCTCCGCGTAGGAGGCGGTGCCGGCCAGTCGGGTCAGTTTGAGGTAACGCTGCCAGGCATCGTCGTGGTCATGCAGGGCCGCAATGAAGAACTGCAGCGCAATGACGGTGGCCAGACAGTAGTCAATGTAGTAGAAGGGACACTCGTAGATGTGCAGCTGGCGCTGCCAGCCGGCGCCCCGGCCGTAGAAGGGCAGGTCGCCGAACTCGTTCCAGGGACGGTACTTATGCTCCAGCTTGAGCCATTCGGCGTTGCGCTGTTCCGGGGTCAGGTCCGGGTTCTGGTAGACAATGTGCTGGAACTCGTCCACCATGCAGCCATACGGCAGAAAGACAAAGCTGTCCTCGGCGTGATACAGCTCATACTTGTCGGTGTCCGGGCCGAAGAAGAGATGATGCCAGGGCGCGGTGAGAAACTCCATGGACATGGAATGAATCTCGGCGCTTTCCATGCCGGGGCACTGCAGTTCCTGGGGAATGTCGGTACGGGCGGCCAGGTAGGCTTCCAGGGCATGGCCGGCCTCATGGGTCAGCACATCCACATCCCCGGACGTGCCGTTCCAGTTGGCGAAGATGAAGGGGGCCTTGTGGTCGGGGATGATCTCCTCATAACCGCCGGTCATCTTGCCGGGACGGCTCATGACGTCGAACATCTCGTTGTCCTGCATGAAGTCGATGAACTCCCCGGTGATGGGGCTCAGTTCATGGTACATCTTGCGGGCACCTGCCATGAGCTCCTCACAGGTGCCGTGGGGGGCGGGGTTTCCGTCCGCGAAGCAGACGCCGGAGTCCCAGAACATGGGATGGTCGATGCCGGTGCGCTTGGCGCGCAGGTCCAGCATGCGGCGCAGCAGCGGCACCACCTGTTCTTCCACTTCCTTGCGGAAGGCGGCAACCTCTTTCTGGCCGTAACCGATGCGGTTCATGCGCACATAGCTCAGCTCGCTGTAATCCTTGTAGCCCAGGATATGCGCCTGCTGGGTACGGTTCTTCACCAGACGGTCGTACAGGTCGTCGAACTCGGCCCGGTGGGCGTCAAAGTAGGAGGCCTCGGCCTCGTAGGCAGCCCGGCGCATGGCAGGGTCCAGGCTTTGCTTGTAGGGAGTCAGCTGGGGAATGGTCAGCTGCTTGCCGTCCAGTTCCACCAGCGCCCCGCCGTACAGCCGTTGGTAAGCGCTGGTCAGGGCGTTTTCTTCCTTCTGCAGCTCGATGACCCGCTCATCCATGGACAGCACCCGGTTCTTCAGGGTGGGCAGCACGGTGGAGCCGAAGGCCTTTTCCAGGGCTTCGGCGTGGGGATTGGACAGAATGGCCCGGGCAATGTCGGTTTCGGCGTTGGCCACAGCGGGGCCGTTGGTGTCAAACCAGTCCTGCTCAGCGGCCCAGGTCTTGTCCCGGGTGTCCAGGGTGTAGTGGATATTGGCCAGCACCTGGGCGGTGCGGTAGTGAGCCAGGAAGTCGTTTTCCTCCCGGTAAAGGTGAATCAGCTCTTCCCCGCTTTCGGCGGCAGCCAGGCGGACAGCCAGGCTTTTGCAGCCGGTGAGCACCGCCTCCAGGTCGGGGCGCTGATAGGGCATTTCGGAAAATTTCATGGGGTAAGGGTCTCCTTTCATAGGGTTTTTGCGCTTGTCTTTTAGGATAGCACACTTGCCGCAAAAAGGAAAGCCACCGCTTGCGTTTGCCATCGAAAAGAGGTAGTATAGAACCAGGTGAAAACCATACCTGAAAGGGAGATGTTGGCAATGACATATCAGGATATTGCGGAGCAGGCACGGGGACAGATGGGCCCCTGCAAGGCCTGCGCCGTGTGTGACGGACGGGCCTGCCGGGGAACCATTCCCGGCCCCGGCGCCAAGGGCGTGGGCGACTGCGCCATCCGCAACTACGCGGCCTGGCAGGCCATCCATGTGAACATGGACACCCTGTGCGAGCCCGGCACCCCGGACACCAGCTGCACCATGCTGGGACATACCTTCAAGGTGCCGGTGTTTGCGGGGCCTGTGGGCGCCGTGCAGCTGCATTACGGCACCAAGTACGACGACCTGGCGTACAATGACATTCTGGTACCCGCCTGCCGGGATGCGGGTATCCTGGCCTTCACCGGCGACGGCACCAACCCCGCCGTGATGGAAGCGGCCTGCCGGGTCATCGGGGCCAATGCCGGGTTCGGCGTGCCCACCGTCAAGCCCTGGGATGCCGCCACCGTGGCCAAGAAGATGGCCCTGGTCCGGGAATCCGGTGCCTTTGCGGCCGCCATGGACATCGACGCCGCCGGTCTGCCTTTCCTGAAGAATCTGGACCCGCCCGCCGGCAGCAAGACGGTGGAGCAGCTGAGCGAGATCATCCGGGATTCCGGCGTGCCCTTCATCGTCAAGGGCGTCATGACCGTCAAGGGCGCCGAGAAGGCCGTGCAGGCCGGCGCCACCGGCATTGTGGTTTCCAACCACGGCGGCCGTGTGCTGGACGGCACCCCCGCCACCGCCGAGGTTCTGCCGGAGATTGCCAAGGCTGTTAAGGGCCGTGCGCTGATTCTGGTGGACGGCGGCATCCGCACCGGACTGGATATCTTCCGTGCCCTGGCTCTGGGTGCCGACGCGGTGCTGATTGCCCGCCCCTTTGTCACCGCCGTGTACGGCGCCGGTGCCGAGGGCGTGAAGGCCTATGTGGATCAGCTGGCCGCCGAACTGGCCGACACCATGGCCATGTGCGGCGCCAAGACCCTGGCCGACATCACCCCGGATATGGTCCGGCTGTAACGAGTATCGTACATAAAAAGCCCCGGGCTGCTTTGGCAGCCCGGGGCTTTTGCTTTATCTCTTTGTATCAGCGGGTTGCAGACCGCCGCAATACAGTCCGCCGCCGGATTACTTTTCGTCGGATTCTTTCTTTTTCTGGCCGAAGCGATATTCGGTCCCGTTGCGCAGGCGCTGGATGTTGGAGCGATGCATGTAAATGACCATGGCCGCCATGATGACACTGCAGACAAAGATAAACACCAGGTTGGGCACGTCCGCACCGTGCCAGGCCCAGAAGCAGAGCGTCAGGATGGGGTACACCGCCGCAATGATGATGCTGCCCAGCGAGACGATGCGGGTGATGGCAAATTCGATGAGGAAGATGACCACCAGCATCAGGAAGACCAGGGGCTGCAGCGCCAGGATGGCACCGCCGCACACCAGCACCCCTTTGCCGCCCTTGAAGCCGAACCACACCGGCTTCATATGGCCGATGCAGGCAAAGATGGCCGCCAGATAGGCCCCGCAGGCGGGGTCCAGCTTGGGCACCAGGGCGGTGAACAACCATTTGCCGATGAACACCGCCGCGGCGCCCTTGGCCACATCGCCGATGGCGGTGGCCGCGCCGGGCAGTTTGCCGTAGGTGCGCAGCATGTTGGTCATGCCGGCACTGCCGCTGCCGTGGGTCCGCACATCATCACGGCAGAGCAGGCGGGAGATCAGAATACCGAAGACGATGCTGCCCAACAGGTAGCCTTCCAAAGCCACCAGCACGACAGCCGCTATAAGATGAAGAGTCATGATTCCTTCCCCTTTCGCTTATCGGGCCGATCCGTCGCCGTGTTCTCGCACAAGCATGCGCACCGGCGTACCGGTCAGGCCGAAGTTTTCACGGATCTGGTTTTCGATATACCGCTGATACGAGAAGTGGAACAAGGCCCGCTGGTTGACAAAGCAGACGAATGTCGGCGGGCGGGTGGAACTCTGGGTGATATAGAAGATCTTCAGGCGCTTGCCCTTGTCTGAAGGCGGCTGTACCCGCGCCGTGGCCCGGGCCAGCATTTCGTTGAGGGCACCGGTGGGAATGCGGGTGCCGTTCTGCACATCCACATAGTGGATGGTCTCGAACAGCTTGTCGATGCGCTGGCCGGTCTTGGCGCTGATGAAGATGATGGGGGCATAGGACATGAAGCTGAAGGATTCTTCCAGCTCCTTGCGCATACGGTCCATGGTGTAGGTGTCTTTTTCCACCGCATCCCACTTGTTCACCGCAATGATGCAGCCCTTGCCCTGTTCGTGGGCGTAGCCCGCCACCTTGGAGTCCTGTTCGGTGAAGCCCACGGTGGCGTCGATCATGATAACGCAGACCCGGCTGCGCTCCACCGCGGCCAGGCTGCGCAGCACGCTGAACCGCTCCACGCCGCTTTCCACCTTGCCCTTCTTGCGCAGGCCGGCGGTGTCGGTGAAGATGAACTTGCCGTACTGGTTTTCCACCTCGGTGTCGATGGCGTCCCGGGTGGTGCCCGCCTCATTGGCCACAATCAGGCGGTCTTCGCCCAGAATGTGGTTGATCAGGCTGGATTTGCCCACGTTGGGGCGGCCGATGACGGCCACCGGAATGCGGTCCTCGTCCTCCTGCTCCTCCTCCGAGAAGTCCAGGTGGGCGCAGACGGCATCCAGCAGGTCGCCGGTGCCATGGCCGTGCACGCCGGAAACGGGCACCAGTTCTCCCAGGCCCAGGGCGTAGAAATCGTACAGCTCCATGGGCGGGTCGCCGATCTTGTCGCACTTGTTCACGGCCAGCACCACCGGCTTGCCGCTGCGCATGAGCATGGAAGCCACCTCGTGGTCCTGGGGGGTCACGCCGGCCCGCAGGTCGGTGACCATCACGATGCAGTCGGCGGAATCAATGGCCATCTGGGCCTGCTGACGCATGTGGGCCAGAATGCCGTCGTCGATGCTGGGCTCGATACCGCCGGTATCCACCAGCAGGAACTTGTGGCCGTTCCATTCGCAGTCGCAGAAGATACGGTCCCGGGTAACGCCGGGGGTATCCTCCACAATGGCGATGCGCTGGCCGGTGAGTTTGTTGAAGATGGTGGACTTGCCCACGTTGGGGCGGCCCACGATGGCCACGATCGGTTTTGCCATGTGGTCATTCCTCCTTTGGCTTGTGGGGGGCGGATTTGAGCATCCGTACCCCCAGGTAGGCGCGGCAGCTGCCCGCGCCGTCGGTGGGGATCACCACCACCCGGCAGCCCAGGGCTTCGCCCAGCTGTTCGGGGGTGATGTCGTCGAGGAAGCGGTCTTCCTCATCCTGCAGCATGACTTCGGGCACGGCTAGGATGTGCCCGCTGAGTTTGCCGCGGCATTGGTCGATGATATCGGTGGCGGTGACCAGGCCCGCCACGCTCACGTTGCCGCCGAAAAAGCGGTTTTCGATGGCATGGACGGTGATATGCACCCCGGGATACCGGCGGTGGGTCTCCTGGGCCATCTGCTCAATGAGCGGGGCCGCCAGGGTGCCGGTGACCACGTCAAACCGGCGGGGCAGCACCAGACGGCGGGGCTTGGCCAGCTCTTCCAGGAAGGTATCGTGGTACCGCCGCCACATGCCCACGCCGTCCTCCAGCTGGGCGAAATCGTCGTAGAACTCGGTGGGCGGGATCTCCCGTCCGGCGGTCAGATACCATTCGTCGCTGGGATAGACGATGCTGCGGCCGTACTGCTGGCGGCAGCGGCGGCTGTACTCTTCCAGGATGTCCAGGGTTTCCCCGGCCGTCCTGGCGTCGTAGGCAGTCAGCTTGAACAGCTTGTCCCGGTAATCGGTGATGCCCGCAGGCACCGCTGCAATGCTGCCCACATGGGGCCGCAAAGCCAGCAGGTCATCCAGGGTGCGGCGCAGTTCGTCCCCGTCGTTGATGCCCCGGCAGAGCACCAGCTGACAGTTCATCTCGATGCCGCCCTTGGCGAACATATCCAGATACCTAAGGGTATCGGCGGCTTTCTTGTTGGCCATCATCCGCACCCGCAAAGCCGGGTTGGTGGTGTGCACCGAAATGAAGATGGGGCTGATGTGCATCTTGATGATGCGCTCCACTTCCCGTTCGGACAGGTTGGTCATGGTGATATAGTTGCCGTACAGAAAGGACAGGCGCTCGTCGTCGTCCTTGAAATAAAGCGGCGCCCGCATGCCCGGGGGAAGCTGGTCGATGAAACAGAACATGCAGTGGTTGTCACAGCTGTGCTTTTCATCCGCCAGATAGGTCTTGAAGTTGCAGCCAAAGGGCTCGTACTGGTCCTTTTCTACCGGGATATCCCGCTGTTTGCCCCCCTCACAGACGGTGAGGGTGAACCGCTCGGAGGCGGTGTAGAACTGATAGTCCAGGGCATCGCACAGAGGGTTGCCGTCAATGGCCATGAGCAGGCATCCGGCGCCCAGGCCCAGGCGCTGGGCCAACGAGTTTTCGTCCACGCTTTGAACGACCAACGGCATCTTTCATTCCCCTTTCGGTCCTTGGTACTGGTAGTATACCACGAAAATACGCAAAGAAAAAGAGGGGGCACTGTTGCCCCCTCCCCTGCTTTGAAAAAATCCGCTCAGGCTTCCTTGTTGACCTTAACGACTTCACGGCCTTTGTAGTAGCCGCACTTGCCACAAACCTGATGGGGCACCGTCAGCTCGCCGCACTGAGGACATTTCACCAGCGTAGGCGCTTCCAGCTTCCAGACATTGGAACGGCGCTTGTCGCGGCGGGCTTTGGACTGCTTTCTCTTAGGGACTGCCATTTTATCGCACCTCCTTGGTGAATTTCAACTAAGCAGTTGTTTTAATATGCTAAGCCTTGCATCCACAGGGGCGGCTTCGGCCGCCACTTGGCAGGCACAGCCTTCCGCTTTTCTTTTGCCGCAGATGGGGCATAGACCTTGGCAATCGGGGCTGCACAGCAGCACCCGCGGGACCTCGAAGATCAGTTCCTGATAGGCGAGTTCCCGCAAATCCAGTTGACCCTGGTCATCCAGCGGCAACTCGAAGTCGATATCATCGAGATCGCGCATACGCACCAGATATTCCCGGGTGAAGTCGTAAGATTCATGCACAGGCGCCAGACAACGCGCACATTCGGCCTCAATGTTGGCCTTGACGTGCAGTGTCATGACCGCGCCTTCCTGGGTGGGATGGGCGGTAAACGCACATTCCAGCGGGTCGGGCACGCGGAAACCGTCCCAATCAGCCGCCGACAGATCGGCGGAAAACTGCGTTGCATAGGGGGTTTTCGCGCTTTGCAGAAAGTTTCGAATATCGAATTGCATACTTCACCTCAAAAGGTCGCTTATCTAGTATACACAAGGAAGGGGGGCTTGTCAACCAAAATCTGCAAAAAACCGCAAGAAATTGTTTTTTCGCCCTTTCCTACCACAAGAAAAGGGGCGGTGCCCCGAAAGGACCGCCCCATCCGCACTGCGGTTTACAGATACTTTTTGATGCCTTCGGGCAGATCTTCCACGTTGGCGGAAACGGTAACCACCACTTCCACGTTGTTGGCGGTGATCTTGTCGATTTCGGCCAGGACCTTGGTGGCCTGCTCCATGTCGTGGTCCACAACCTTCAGAATGCCGTCGATGAACAGCTCGGTGATGTCGTAGTTGCCGGCCAGAACGCCTGCAACGAAGCCGTAGAACATCTCGGCACCCTTGATGTCGTACTCGTCCACATCCAGAAGACGGGCCTTGTGATTGATCTCGGTGGTGAGCTTCATGGACTTTTCGATAACGACAATGTTGCCGGCCGAAGTGCGGGTGGCCTGGTCGATCATGTCGATGAGGGTCTTGGTCTTGCCGGAGCCTTTGGCGCCTACGATGAGTTTGATCATAAGAGTGTGCCTCCTTAAAAGTAGTCGGGGAAATTATCCTCAGCCGTTGAGCTTGGCTTCCAGCTCAGCTTTCTGAGCTTCGTAGCCGGGCTTGCCCAACAGCGCGAACATATTCTTCTTGTAGCTTTCCACGCCGGGCTGGTCGAAGGGGTTGACCGACAGCAGATAGCCGGACACGGCGCAGGCCTTCCAGAAGAAGTAGATCAGGGCGCCCACGTTGTAGGCATCCAGGCTGTCCACTTCGATGACGCCCAGGGGCACGCCGCCGTCGGTGTGCGCCAGGATGGTGCCTTCCATGGCCTTGCGGTTGACCACCGACATATTCTGGTTGGCCAGGAAGTTCAGGCCGTCGAAGTTGCCTTCCAGTTCGGGAATGTAGAAGTCCTCGCGGGTGTTCTTGATGTCCACGTAGGTCTCAAACATCACCCGGCTGCCGTCCTGCAGGAACTGGCCCATGGAATGCAGGTCGGTGGAGAAGATGCAGGAAGTGGGCATCAGGCCCTTCTGGTCCTTACCTTCGCTCTCGCCGAACAGCTGCTTGTACCATTCGTTCATCATGGTGAAGTCCGGCTCAAAAGCGGCCAGGGTCTCCACCTTCTTGCCCTTGCGGTACAGGATGTTGCGGGTCATGGCGTAACGATAGGCATCGTTGTCCATGCTGCAGACGCCGAACTGCTCCCGGGCGTCGGCGGCGCCCTTCATCAGAGCGTCAATGTCGATGCCGGCGCAGGCGATGGGCAGCAGGCCCACGGCGGTGAGCACCGAATAACGGCCGCCCACGTCGTCGGGGACCACGAAGGTGGGCCAGCCCTGGGCGTCGGCCAGCTGCTTCAGGGTGCCGCGGGCACGGTCGGTGGTGGCGTAGATGCGCTTGTTGGCCTCCTCGGGACCGACGGAATCTTCCAGCAGCTTGCGCAGCACACGGAAAGCCAGGGCGGTCTCGGTGGTGGTGCCGGACTTGGAAATCACGTTGATGGAGAAGCGCTTGCCCTTGGTCATATGAATGATGTCATTCAGGGCCGTGGGAGAGATGGTGTTGCCGCAGAAATAAATTTTCAGACCGTCTTCGGTCTCGTTATGGAACTGGCCCTTGACGGCCTCCACCACGGCGCGGGCGCCCAGGTAGGAACCGCCGATACCGGCGACCAGCAGCACATCGGAATCGGAACGGATCTTCTCCGCCGCCTGCTTGATGCGGGCGAATTCCTCTTTGTCATAATTGACAGGCAGGTCGAGCCAACCCAAGAAATCATTGCCTGCGCCGGATTTCGTCTCCAGCTGGCGATGGGCGAGCTCGACCTGCGGAAAGATAGCGTCATATTCTTCAGGACGGATAAATTTTGCCAGATGTTTGCCATTGTATTTGACACTCATCGTTAGCTCCTCCTTTGATTGTTAGTAATTCCATGATACCGTTTTGCAACAACCTTGTCAAGCTTTGGTGGTGCGGCTTTTCATTGCTTTTGCACAAAATTTTCACCCTGCGGAATGAGCGACTGGGCAAGCCTGCCAAGGCAGAAGCCAAAACTGCGCGCCGCTACGTCACCCGCTGCCACAATGGGACAGGTGGTGAGCAAAACATCATTGTTGAAAATTTCCATCGTGCCGATCTGCTGTCCGGCTGTGACCGGCGCTTCCACGGCGGCGGGCAGGGTGATCTGCGCCCGCAGTTCCCCGATCTCGCCACGGGGCATCAGATAGTTGCCCGGCGCAGTGTATTCCAGGGATACCTGTTCGGCCACACCATGCTGCACCGGCAGGGTTTCCACCGTATCTTCCGGCATGGGCACGGTCAGGCTCTGGTAGTTGGCGAACCCGTAATCCAGCAGCGCGGTGGCGGCGTCAAACCGGTCCTGCCCCGAAGCAGACCCCAGCACCACCGCAATCAGCCGCAGCCCGTCCCGCTGGGCGCTGGCGCTGATGCACACCCCCGCTTTGCCGGTCGTGCCGGTCTTCAGCCCGGTGATGCCGTTATAGCTTTTCAGCAGCTTGTTGGTGTTGATGAGCTGGGTGGCCCCGTCCCGCAGGGTATCCATCCAGATCATGCAGTAATCCTCCACCTCGGTGTGGTGGAGCAGCATCTCCCGGCTCATGGTGGCCACGTCCCGGGCGGTGGACAAGTGTCCGTCGGTGTCCAGACCGCAGGCGTTCTCAAAGTGGGTGCCGGTCATGCCCAGTTCGGCGGCCTTCTCGTTCATCATGGCCACAAAGGCGGGCTCACTGCCGCCCACGTATTCGGCCACCGCCACGGCAGCGTCGTTGGCGCTGGAAATGCAGATGGCTTTGAGCATATCGTTCAGGGTCATCAGCTCCCCGGGTTCCAGCCAGATCTGGCTGCCGCCCATGCTGTAGGCATGTTCGGACACAGGGACATAATCCTCCAGGGAAATCCTGCCCGCTTCCAGGGCCTCAAAGGTCAGCAGCAGGGTCATCACCTTGGTGATGGAGGCAATGGGCCGCTGCTCGTCGGCGTTTTTCTCATACAGGACTGTGCCGGTGTCCTCATCGATCAGGATGGCTGCCTGAGAGGGCACATCAAAGTCGGCCGCGGTGGCGGGCACGATCTCCTGTGCCAGCGCCGCCGGGGCCGATGCCAGGACCAGAACCAGGCACAGCATCAGGCACACAAGCCGTTTTTTCATGGCGGAAGCCTCCCCTTTTGCAAAACTCTTGCCCTATCCTATGCGGTGCGACGGCGGAATATGGCTGCTTGTGCTTTCGGCCGTTTGCCTTTATAATAGTAGAATTAGATTACTTTCGAGCAAAAAGGATGGACCAAACTATGCGCGTCAGCTTTTATACCCTTGGCTGCAAAGTCAACCAGAACGAGACCGGTGCCCTGGCACAGCTGTTTGAGGCCAGCGGATACACCGTGGTCGAAACCGGCGAGGCCGCCGACGTGTATGTGGTCAACAGCTGCACCGTGACCAACTTCGGCGACCAGAAAAGCCGCAAGTGGCTGCGCCGCCAGAAGCGGGAGCATCCCGGCGCCGTGACCGTGCTCACCGGGTGTTATCCCCAGGCATTCCCGGAGGAGGCCGCCGCCATCGCCGAAGCGGACGTGGTGACCGGTTCCGGCAACCGTCACGCCATTTTGCAGGCGGTGCAGCAGGTGCTGGACGGCACCGCCGAACGGGTGGTGGACATCCGTCCCCACCAGAAGGGCGAGAAGTTCGAGGAGCTGCCCATGGACCGGTTTGCGGAACACACCCGGGCTTTTGTGAAGGTGGAGGACGGCTGCAACCGCCGCTGTGCCTACTGCGTCATTCCCCGGGCCCGGGGTCCGGTGCGCAGCCGGGCGGAAAGCAGCATTCTGGACGAGCTGCACCGTCTGGTGCAGGCCGGTTACCGGGAGGTGGTTCTCACCGCCATCAGCCTGCCCAGCTACGGCACCGACACCGGCACCGGGCTGGCCGAACTGGTGGAGCATGCGGCGGCGGTGCCGGGCATCGACCGCATCCGGCTGGGCAGTCTGGATCCGGACATGCTCACCGATGAGGATATCCGCCGTCTGGCCGCCGTGCCCCAGCTGTGCCCCCAGTTCCACCTGAGCCTGCAGAGCGGCTGCGACAAGACCCTGCGGGCCATGCGCCGCCCCTACACCACCGCCCAGTACACCGAAGTGGTGCGCAAATTGCGGGAGGCTTTCGGCGCTGACGAGCTGAGCCTGACCACCGATGTGATCGTGGGATTTCCCGGAGAGACCGAGGAAGACTTTGAGAAGAGCATGGAGTTTGTGACCGGGCAGCGGTTCCTGAAGGTCCATGTCTTCCCCTACTCCCGCCGTTCGGGCACCCCGGCCTATGATTTTCCCGATCAGATTCCCGAGCACGAGAAGGAGGCCCGCAGCCGCCGCATGAGCGAGGCGGTGGAAGCCGTGCGGGCCGAGGAGGCAGCCGCCATGCAGGGCCGCAAAGCCGAGGTTCTGCTGGAGACGCCTTTGTCCACCACCCTGTTTACCGGGTACACCAAGCAGTATCTGCCGGTGGCGGTCACCGCCCCGGGGCACAAGAGCGGTGACATCGTGACCGTGACCCTGGGCGAATGGGACGGTCAGCGCAGCAAGGCCGTGGCCGAAACACCCGACGCCTGATTATTTTCCCCGCCTTATGGGCAGGGCCGTGGTCTGCGGTCCTGCCCTTTTTGGTGCGCGGGGAGGCTGCAGCGAATGTTTCCTGTCATTTTGGTGTTTTCCCTGCCAATTTTGTGTTTTCCCCTTGCCAAACGCGGCGGTTCTTGGTATATTTTTAACAGGAGCCACATGTTCTATAAAATTGCGGGAAAAGGCGTGTTTTTTCCGTGCGCTCCCAAAATGCGTATTAAGGAGAGTAAAGCGCAATGAGAGGCATTTATACCCCGGTTACCGACATTCGGCGCAAGGTTTTTACCGAAGTTGCCCGGATGGCTTACGAAGTTACCGACAGGCAGGACATCGACTACCTGATGCGGGAACTTCCGTATGAGATCATCCCCGGCGAGGAACGCTCGCTGCGCAGCAGCATCTTCCTGGAGAGAGCCATCGTGTCCGAACGCATCCGTCTGGCCATGGGCCTGTCCCTGCGCCCGCTGGATGAGAGCGTGTCGGCCAGCGAAGGTCTGGACAGCATCATCACGGCGGACAAGTACTATGAGCCGCCCCTGATCAACGTGATCAAGTACGCCTGCAACAAGTGCCCCGAAAAACTCATCAAGGTCACTTCCCTGTGCCAGGGCTGCCTGGCTCATCCCTGCCAGGAAGTCTGCCCCAAGAAGGCCATCAGCTTCCGCAACGGCAAGAGCCACATCGACCAGAGCTTGTGCGTCAAGTGCGGCCGCTGCGTGGCCACCTGCCCCTACAACGCCATCGTGCGTGTGGAGCGCCCCTGCGCCAAGGCCTGCGGCATGGACGCCATTCATTCCGACCAGTACGGCCGTGCCGAGATCGACTACAACAAGTGCGTGAGCTGCGGCATGTGCCTGGTCAACTGCCCCTTCGGCGCCATTGTGGACAAGGGCCAGATCTTCCAGCTGATTCAGTCCATCAAGCGCGGCGACCGGGTCATTGCCATCGTCGCCCCCGCCTTTGTCAACCAGTTCCCCGGCGTCACCCCCGCCAAGCTGCGTGAGGCCATGAAGCTGCTGGGCTTTGCCGGCATCTCCGAAGTGGCCATCGGCGCCGACCTGTGCACCATCGACGAGGCCAAGGACTTCATGGAAGAAGTACCCTCCAAGCATCCCTTCATGGGCACCTCCTGCTGCCCGGCCTGGAGCGTGATGGCCAAGAAGCTCTTCCCCGAATATGCCGACTGCATCAGCATGACCATGACTCCCATGGTGCTGACCGCCCGCCTGATCAAGAAGGACGACAAGAACGCCCGCATCTGCTTCATCGGCCCCTGCGCCGCCAAGAAGCTGGAAGCCAGCCGCCGCTCTGTGCGCAGCGAAGTGGACTTCGTGCTGACCTTTGAAGAACTGATGGGCCTGTTTGAAGCCAAGGAAATCGACTTCAGCTCTCTGCCCGACGACCCCAACGACAACTTCGACGAAGCCAGCGGCGACGGCCGCGGGTTCGCGGTTTCCGGCGGCGTGGCCCAGGCTGTGGTCAACGTCATCAAGAAACTTGATCCCGACCGGGAAGTCAAGGTGGCTTCGGCCCAGGGTCTGGCGGAATGCCGCAAGATGATGATGATGGCCAAGGCCGGCAAGTACAACGGCTACCTGCTGGAAGGCATGGGCTGCCCCGGCGGCTGCATTGCCGGCGCCGGCACCCTGGCCGACCCCGCCCGCAGCGCTGCCATGCTGGCCAAGTACAAGACTCAGGCTCCCATGGCCAACCCGCTGGATACCCCCTACCGGGAGAATCTGGACGCGCTGAAGTACTAATCTGCGCCTAATGTAACAGACAAGGACAGCCCCCGCACCGAGAGGTGCGGGGGCTGTTTCGTTTATTTATGGTATTTCATGCCGGCGTTGATGGTGCAGGCGCGGTAGAGCTGTTCGGTGAGCACCAGACGGGCCAGCTGATGGGGCAGGGTGATGCGCCCCAACGAAATCCGGGCCTGGGCCGCCGCCTTGACCTGGGGCGAAAGGCCGTGGGAAGACCCGATGAGAAAGGCCATGTCCCCTGCCCCGCTGTTGGCGCGGTCGGCGATCATGGCGGCCAGCTCCTCGCTGGAAATCTGGCGGCCTTCCACGCACAAGGCCACTATGTAGGCGCCTTTGCGCACCGCCGCCAGCATAGCCTTGCCCTCCTTGTCCAGGGCTTTTTCGATCAGGGCCGGGCTGGGGCTGCGGTCGGACACCGGGGCTTCGGGCAGCTCGATGATACGGAAATGGCAGAAACCGCCCAGGCGTTTCTGGTATTCGGCCACCCCCGCCGCAAAGTAGGCGGCATTGAGCTTGCCCACACAGATCAGATCAATATTTTGCATGGGCGGACCTCAGAATTCTATGTAGGCGGAAACTTCGTTGCGGCTCTGGGCCTGAATCAACACGTCCCGCCCGGGCTGCACCCCTGCACTGAGCAGCACGTTGTACACGGTGGTCAGGGCCAGTTCGGGGGTGTTGTTGGTCTGGCTCAGATGGCACAGGGCGAACTTCTTGCAGCCGTCCTGGATCAGGTCCAGCACCGCTGCGGCGCAGGCGCGGTTGTCCAGGTGACCGCGGTCGCTGGCAATGCGGACCTTGAGGTAATAGGGATAGGGCCCGCCATGAAGGCTGAAAGCGTCGTAGTTGGCTTCCAGGGCCACCAGGTTGCAGCCGGCCAGGTTTTCGGCCACCACCGGGGTCAGTTCTCCCAGGTCGGTGGCCAGGGCCATGACATGGTCATCCGGGGTGCGGATGCGATACCCGCAGCAGGGCACGTCGTGGCTGGTGGGGAAAGACTTGACCGTAAAGCCGCCGATCTCCTCGGTGCGGCCGTCGATGGCCACCGCGTCGATGGCCGGGGGCAGGGTTCCCCGGGATTCCAGCATATCCAGGGTGGCGGCGCTGGAGAAGACCGGCACATTGTAGTGCTTGAGGAAGGTTTCCAGGCCGGCCACATGGTCGGCGTGCTCATGGGTGATGAGGATGCCTTCGCAGTCGGAAACGGCCAGCCCCAGGCTGTTCAAAGCCTTCAGGGTGGTGCGGCAGCTTTTCCCCATGTCGATAAGAAGGTAACGGCCCTGGTGAAGCACCAGGGCGCAGTTACCGGAAGAACCGGAATATAAAGTTGTGAACAAAGCCATGGGCGCGACTCCGATCACATGGCCCGGGTGACCGCATTCACCGGCGTTTCCACCCGGCGGATATCGGCCCCCAGTGCCTGCAGTTTTTCCACGATGTTTTCGTAGCCCCGTTCAATGTGGGCAGTCTCGTCGATCTCGCTCACGCCGTCCGCAGCCAAAGCTGCCATGACCATGGCGGCACCGGCGCGCAGGTCCAGCGCCCGCAGCGGGGCCGGGCTCAGCTTCTTGACCCCCTCGATCACCGCCACCTGGCCGTCCACCTGGATGTTGGCTCCCATGCGGATGAGCTCATCCACATAGCGGAAACGGTTTTCCCAGATGCCCTCGGTGACGATGGAGGTCCCTTCGGCCAGGGTCAGCAGCACCGTCATCAGCGGCTGCATATCGGTGGGGAAACCGGGATGGGGCATGGTCTTGATCTTCAGCGGTTTCAGCGCGCCGGTGCGGCGGATGCGCATGGAGTCGTCGTACTCGGTGACTTCGCAGCCGGCGGCGCGCAGCTTGGCGGTGATGGGTTCCATATGCTTGGGGATCACGTTGTGCAGCAACACGTCCCCTTTGGTGATGGCCGCGGCAACCATATAGCTGCCCGCTTCAATCTGGTCCGGAATGATGGAGTAGTTGCAGCCGTGCAGCTTTTTGACGCCGCGGATCTTGATCACATCGGTGCCGGCACCGTGAATATCAGCGCCCATCATGTTCAGGCAGTTGGCCAGGTCCACGATGTGGGGTTCCCGGGCCACGTTTTCCAGAATGGTCTGGCCGTCGGCCATGGCGGCCGCCAGCATGGCGTTCATGGTGGCCCCCACCGACACGGTATCAAAGAAAATATGGGCGCCGGTCAGGTGTTCGGAACGAACCCGGATCTGACCGTATTCCACCGAGTCTTCCGCCCCCAGAGCGGTGAAAGCCTTCAGGTGCTGGTCAATGGGGCGAGGGCCCAGATTGCACCCGCCCGGCATGGCCACCTGCCCGGCACCGAAACGGCCGAGCAGCGCCCCCAGGAAATAATAGCTTGCGCGCATCTGGCGCGACAGTTCGTTGGAAACCTCGGTGCAGTTGATATGGGTGGTGTCGATCTCGTAGGTATTCTTGCTGATCATACGGATGCCGGCGCCCAGCTCGCTCAGAATCTGCAGGGAGGCCATTACATCGCTGATGCAGGGCAGGTTTTCGATCAGGCATTTGTCCGCCGCCAGAATGGTGGCAGGCAGAATGGCCACAGCCGCGTTTTTGGCACCGCCGATGACCACATCTCCCGAAAGGGCTTTGCCCCCGCGAATCACAAACTTTTCCAAGTGGTACTCTCCTTTGAGTTTCCGCCTGCAGCCCGGAGCGCACAACCATCGCGCGGGCGCTCAATGACAGGACTGCATTGTTATTTTTTATTATACACCTTGCCGCACGGTTTGAAAAGTGTCGGCCTTATTATTTGCAGGGATTTGGTAAAAACACAGGGCGCGCACAAATTTCTTTAGGCAAGGTAACGGCGTTACATATTACCAAAGAAGTTTCTTGCGCTGACCAGTGTACCGTTCTGGTACATCTCGAAGTGGCAGTGGTTGCCGGTGGAGTTGCCGGTGGAGCCCACATACCCGATGACCTGGCCGCGCTGCACCGCCTGCCCCGCGGAACATCCCAAGGAGGACATATGGGCGTACAGGGTGCGCCAGCCGTTGCCATGGTCGATGATGACATAGTTGCCGTAGCTGTAGTGGGAGCCGGCCGTGACCACCACGCCGGAATCGGACGCATAGATGGGCGTACCGTACGGCGCGCAGATGTCGGCACCCTTGTGGTAGGAGCTCATCCAGCGGCTGACATAGGTGTAGCCGGGCACCGGCCACATCCATTCGCCGGAGCCGTAGGAGGCAGTCATGCCGCTCTTCAGGTGGGTGCCCTTGGTGACGTATTCGGTCACGGGTTCCTTGAGGGTTTCCACCTTGACGATGTTGGCTTCGGTCATGACACCGTCCACGTATACCAGATCCTGGGTCAGTTCCTGGATTCCGTTTTCGCCGGGGCTGGTCACCACCGTCTCGCCGAAGTCATATTCGTCGCTTTCATTGGTGACGGTGTCATAGGGAACCTCAACGGTGTAGGTCTGGCGTTCGATGACCTTCACCTTGAGCAGTTCCGGAGAAGACACGCCGTACACCACCTGTTCCCCTTCCGTCAGAGTCTGGTCCACAGAGGTCAGGTCCGGGTTGAGGGCCGCCAGAGAATCCCAGGAGGTGCCTGTGGAATCCACCACCGTCTGCACTGTGTCGTCGGCACCGGCGGTGTAGGTCATGGGACCGCCGCCTTCGTTCATGGCGGCAAGCACATCGCTGTAGGACATGACGGAATCCAGCAGATAGATCCCGTCCACCAGGGTGATATCATGTACAAAGGCCACCCGACGGTTGGGGTCGGAAGTGTCCTCATAGGGCTGCTTGATGCTTTCCAGATAAGAACGCAGGTGGTCGCCTTCGTTGACGACGAACCGCAGTTCCCCGTCCACATATACAGCGGTGCCTTCGCCGATCTCATCGCTGGATGCGCCCAGGATGGCGTTGGCCACCTCGCTTTCGTTCATGGTGGCGTTGTTCACGGCCAGGGTGTAGGTGGGCGAGATGTTCCACTGCTCGTCCCCCACCGTTTCGCCGGTGGACTGCATGACGCTCTTGGCCGTGTCGATACGGCCCTGCACGTCGTCCCGGGCGTTCTCAAACACCTGCTCGTTGGCCACGTACCCCACCGATTCGCCGTCCACGATGACGTTCAGCACGTAATCGTATCCCAGGCCGGTGCGCACCACGTAGAAAAGCCCCACGGCGGCGGCCACCGGCAGCAGGTAGGACAGGGCATTGAGCACCACCGGGAAGTACAGCCTGGCACCCCGCCGGAAATACCGCATCTTCTCCTTGCGGATCTGGCGGGCGCTCTCATCGGGCAGGGCTTCTTCCAGTTCCCCGATATGCTTCAGGCCGGAATGCATCCGGCGGAAAGGTTCGGTGAGGTCTTCCAGCAGGGTGATGAACCCCAGCAGGAAGGGACGCACAATGGTCAGCAGCAGCTGCCCGGCGTGGGATGCCACCACCCGAACCGTCTTTTCCACCCCGCGCACGGCGCAGATGACGGCGTATTCGGCCCAGAACCCGATGAGATACAAAACATCCCCGATAATATGGGCGTGGGGCAGTTTCTGCAGCATATCGGCCGCACGGGCGCGGCGGGCTTTCTTTTTGGTGGTACGGTGCCAGGAACGCACCGTCAGCTTGCAGCGGACACGGTCCAGCCACAAGGCCACCGGACCGGGACCGCGATGCTTTTTGCGGCGGTCCTTTCCGCTGGTCTTGGGCTTTTCCTCAAGTTGCGAAGGCTTCAAAACAGGACTCCTTTCCGCGCCGGTAAGCGCGTACACAGGGAAACACAGGTGATACGTTCACTCCCCGGCCGTTTCGGGTTCGGCCAGCGGTAAATCGGTAAGAACAGCCTGCAAGGCTTGCCCCTGCGGCAGACCGCAGGCCAGGCAGGCCCCGGCAAAATCCGCCGGGGGCAGGCTTTCAAAGCGACGGGGTATGGCGGCGGGCGGTTCCGCAAAAGCCAGCACCGCACAGTGCAGGGCATGACGTTGCAGAAGAGCATCACTGCTGCCGTACATGGTATCCCCCGCCAGCGGGTGGCCGATATGGGCCATATGCACCCGGATCTGATGGGTGCGTCCAGTGCGGGGCAGGCAGGCCACCAGGCTGTGGCCGCCCCCTGCCGCCAGCACCAGATAATCGGTACGGCTGGGCTTGCCGTCGGCACGCACACACCTTCCGATGATGGAATCCCCCCGGCGGCCCAGAGGGGCCTCCACGCAGCCCGGCCCCGGGGGCATCTCCCCTTCCGCCAAAGCCAGATAGCATTTGCGGGCAGAGGCCGCCAGCAGCGGCGCCGCATAGGCATTCTGGGCCAGCAGCACCAGGCCGCTGGTGTTTTTGTCCAGGCGGTTGGTGGGGCGGAACACCCCGGTGCGGCCGCTTGCCTGCAGATGGTACAGCCAGCCGTTGGCCAGCGTGCCGTCGGTATAATTCAGGGTGGGGTGCACGGCCAGGCCGGCGGGCTTGTCCACCACAGCGGCGAAATCACTTTCGTACACCAGGGTGAAGGGCACCGGCTGGGGCGTGACCGAGGTGGGCGGTTCGGGCGGCAGGGTGAACCGGATGGTCTGCCCCGCGTGCACCGGCTGGTCGGTATGCAGGGGGGCGTCATCGGCAAAAAAACCGTCGCCCTGGTGCTTGACCGCCTTAATGCAGGAGGCACTGACCCCTGCCCGGCGCAAAAACACACCCAGGCGCAGTCCGTCCGCCTGCGGCGGCACCGTAAATACCAGTGACTGCAAGGCGCAGACTGCCCCCTTCCCCATACTTATACGGTTGCCATTATAGCATAAAGCGACGGCTGTTGCAAACCGCTTGCCAAAATTTCAGCGATGTGGTATATTTTAACGGAACGAGTGGAACATACGACGGCGGGACGGCGTTGGCAACAGCGACCGTTCTGAGGAAAGTCCGGGCTTCTCAGAGGCATGACAACTGCTAACGGCAGCCGGGGGTGACCCCAGGGAAAGTGCAACAGAAAGAAACCGCCGCCCTCTGGGCGGTAAGGATGGAAAGGCGAGGTAAGAGCTCACCAGCGCACTGGCGACTTTGCGGCTATGTAAACCCTGTCAGAAGCAACATCCGTATGGGACATATGTGGAAGCCTCGCACGTCCCGGAGATGGCATGACGCCTGCGACCACGTGCCACAGGCGCGGAGCCTTGCGGTGACGCAAGGTCAAGATAGATCGTCGTTTGATACAGAACCCGGCTTACGGTCCAGTCGTTGCAAAAACCGCGCCCGCCAGGAAGGGAAACCTTCCGGCGGGCGCGGTCTTTTTTGTTTCAGATCAGCGGCAGAACCAGCAGCAGGATCACCCCGGGCAGGCCCAGCACGGCGGCCACAAACCCGGTGAACGGGTTCAGGGGCAGGGTTACGCCGGTGTAGGGAGCCAGCAGTGCCACCGCTGCCAGCCCTGCCACACCGCACACCGCCCCTGCCAGCACACTGCGCACCGGATGGGCCCCCACTCCGGCCGCCCGGGCCACCGCCACCAGGCAGATGCCCCCCAGCACCAGCATCAGCGGCGGCAAGGATGCTCACCTCCCCGCAGCTCCCGCAACAGGGCCCGGCAGCGGCATTCCAGCGCCGCGTGCTCATAGATCAGCTGTTCGATGGCAAAGCGGTCCTGGGCCTGCTGGAAAGCCGCATCGTTGGCCCGCAGGTCCCGGTAGGTGCGCCGCAGTTCGGCCACGGCGGCCGCCCGGGCCCGGCGAGCCGACCGTTCCCGGCGTTTTCCGGACAGTAGGGTGCCCATACCATCCCTCCTTCCCAGCTCACAACAGAATACAGATCAGCCCGTCGCACCCTTCGTTGATGATGCGTTCCAGGGTGGTCTGCAGGCGGGAGCGGGCCGCCTGGGGCATGTGCAGCAGCTTGGCCTGCAGGCCTTCGTTGACCAGCTCGTTCAGACTCTTGCCAAAGATGTTGGTGCTCCACAGCTTGCCGGGGTCGCTCTCGAAATCCTTGAGCAGGTTGCGGATGAGCTCTTCCCCCTGCTCCTCACTGCCCACGGTGGGCGAAAGCTCGGTGTGAATCACTGCCCGCATGATGTGCAGCGAGGGCGCGCTGGCCGACAGTCGTACCCCGTACTGCCCGCCCTGGCGCACGATTTCCGGCTCTTCCAACTTGAGTTCATCCAGCCCCGGCATGACGATGCCGTAGCCGGTGGCCTCCACCTGGGCCAGGGCACCCTTGAGCTTTTCGTACGCCCGCTTGGCCCGGGCCAGCTCTACGATACAAGGCAGAAGGCTGGCTTCGTCCACAATGTCCAGCCCGGTCTGCTCCCCCAGAATCTTGTAGAAGATATCCTGGGCAATCCCCAGGCGCAGACGCACCGTGCCGGTGGACAGGTCCATGCCGGTGAGCACCGCCTCGGTGACATATTCGCAGGAAAGCTGCAGGTTGCGCCGGCTCATGTCTCCCATCTTGCGGGCGTTGGATGCCATCTCCAGCAGCGCCCCATACACCGCACTCTGCAGCCAGTGGCCGGGTTCCAGCATGGTGACCCAGGGCGGCATGGTAACGGCGATCTCCCTGATGGGAAACTCGTACAGCAGCTTCTGGAGCACTTCGTCCAGCTTTTCGGCGGAGACCTCCAGGCAGTTGATGGGCACCACCGGGCGGCCGTACTGCTCCTGCAGCTCTTCGGCCAGGGCACGGCTGGCTTCGCTGTCCGGGTCGGTGCAGTTGAGAAGAATCAGGTACGGGCGGCCGCTGGCCTCCAGTTCCTCCATGATGCGGCGTTCGGCGTCCACATAGGCCTGCCGGGGCAGGTCGGCGATGGACCCGTCGGTGGTGACGGCCAGGCCGATGGTGGCATGTTCCCGGATAACCCGCCGGGTGCCGGTTTCGGCGGCCAGATCAAAGGGCACGGCGGTGTCGAACCAGGGGCTTTTGACCAGGCGGGGCTCCCCGTTTTCCTCATGGCCCAGGGCACCATCGACCATATATCCCACACAGTCGATGAGCCGGGCCCGGAAGCTGCCGCCCCCGGACAGTTCGATTTCCACCGCCTGTTCAGGAATGAACTTGGGTTCGGTGGTCATGATGGTGCGCCCGGCGGCGGACTGGGGCAGTTCGTCGGTGGCGCGGGCGCGCTGGGCGTCCTGCTGGATGTGGGGCAGCAGCATGAGTTCCGCAAACCGCTTGATAAAACTGCTTTTACCGCTGCGCACCGGCCCCACGACGCCGATGTAGATATCGCCGCCGGTGCGCCGGGCCATGTTCTGGTAGATCTGTTCCTGGGTCACAGGATGGTCCCCCTTTCGTTGTTACAGAGCCGCCGGAATCAATAGACAGGCGGTCTGGGTGGTGGTTTCCTGTCCGGCGGCGTCACCGGAGGCGGTCAGGTTGTTGGCGGCAGTCAGGTCCTTGGCCCGGGCGTGGTAGCGCTTGGCAATATCGAAAATCCGTTCCCCGGGCTGGGCGTAGTACAGGTAGAGGGCAGGGCCGTCCCCCTTGTCGGGGAATTCCTCTCCCAGCTCCACGGTCTGGACCACCTCCCGGCTCTGCACATACAGCAGCTGCCCGTGGATTCCCAGCTCGGCCTCCACCCGCATACGGTCGCCGCTGCGGCTGCTGGACACCCGCAGGACGCTGACCCCCGCATGCACCACAAAATCGGCGGCCTGGCCGGACCAGGCATCCGGCAGCTGCCAGGTGAAGGGTTTGTCGTAGCAGGTCATCTCTCCCCGGGCGTCGGCAAACAGCACATGGGCCACGCCACGTCCGGTGAGCCGCACCGCAGCAGGGTTCTCCTCCCCCTGCACTGTCTGGACCCCGCCCAGGGTGACAAAGCAGCCCCGCACCGTTCCTTCGGGGTCCGGCAGGGCATCCTCCACGCTCACCGGAATGGTGGTGTCCAGATCGGCGGCTTTTTGCAGCAAACGGCAGGGTTCCACGGTGACCTGGGTGTCGCAGAGGGTAGAATAGGCATCCGCCACAGCGGTGTATTCCACCGCCCGCCAGGTCTCGGCGTGGAGTTTCCAGGTCACGGTGAGCATGGGTTCATCGTTGGGGTTGTCGGCGGCGGCCAGGGTGGCCCCCAGCACCTCGCCCCAGCAGCAGCACATGTCCCCTTCCGTCGCGCCGTCCATCTCCACCGTCTGGCGCACCGGCAGTTCCTTCTGCCGCACGGCCAGCTCCTCCGCCCCTTCGGGACGGTAGACCGCTTCCATGCGCAGGATTCCCTGGCAGCTGACCTGACCGGTCTGCACCGTGCAGCTCTGGGAAAGGTAACACCCGCCGATGTCCAGAATGGCCTCCCCCGTGCCGGGCAGCGGGAAGGTGGTTTCGGCGGTGCAGGATTTTTCCACGGCGGCCACCGGCGTGACCCCGCACAGGGTCTGGGCGCGCTGTTCGATACCGCAGTCCGCCAGGGAGGTCAGCAGGTCCCGCTCCTCCAGCTGCAGGGCCGCCACGCACAGGGTATAGGCACCCCGCAGATCGATGCGGTGCTCGCTCACCGCCCGGCAGTTGCAGTATTCCACCTCGCCCCACAACCGGGCCGGACCGGGCGCATACCGGCCGGCGGGCAGTTCCACCGACTTTTCAAAGGAAAACTTCTGTTCGGTGCGCCACAGCCGGGCGCCGTTTTCGTCCGACTGGTAATACACCGTACACCGCAGGTAGCCGTCCCCTTGCCAGCGGGCCCCCGCCAGATCGTTGTGCATGACCACCGGTTCGATCAGGCACTTGACGATCTTGAACACGGCGGGCAGGTAGTCCGGGATGAGGATCTCGGTTTCCACCGGCAGTTCCAGCCGTGTTTCCCATCGGCCGCCATAGGCGGTGATGGTATTGTTGAACACCTTCAGTTCCATCATGTATGTCCTCCCTTGTGTTGCTTTGGGCTTTCTTGTGCATCTATATGCGCCGGGGAAAGGAAATAGGCATACAACACGGACAAGTTTTTTGGGCAACAAAATACAGGCAAAACAAAAAGCCCCGCCCGAAGGCGGAGCCAATTTCATGGATATGGGCCGGACGGCGCGGGTTCAGACCTTGAACAACGCGCGCAGAATCCAGCGGAAAGCGGGCGGACACTTGACGATGACGATTTGCATGGCGCACCTCCAACCTTGTTTTTTGTCTGGGGTGAGCCATACTATGCAGGCGGCGGGCCGGATGTTACCCGTCGGCGCGGGAAAGCACCACCACGCCGTACCCGCTGCGGCAGGAAAGCCGGGCCCTGGGGGCGGTGAACTCGTTGCTGACCCCCAGGGGATAATCGGGGGTGAGGGTGGCGTCTTCCAGCGGATAGAAGACCCCTTCTTCCGCTACCCCCTGCAGGGGGCCGTCCAGCGGAAACAGGGACAGGTACATCCAGTCCCCCTTGTCCAGTTCCAACGGGGTACCGTGGCACAGGATATGCAGTTCGCTGCGCTCGTTGGCCAGGGTAACCCGGACTCCGGCCTTGGCCATGAACAGGGCGGTGTTCAGGTTGGCCAGGGTGTGTTCCAGCCGGGCCCCGCCCAGCGCGCCCAGAAAGACCACCTCTTTGCAGCCGTGTTCCACCAGCCAGCGGGCGGCGTAGTGGGTGTCGGTGTCGTCCTTCACATGGGGCAGGATGATGGTGCCGGGAGGCACCGGGTCCGGCCGGGGGGCGGAATCAAAGTCCCCCAGCAACAGGTCCGGCTGCACGCCCAGGCGTTGCGCATTGCGGTAGCCCGCATCGCAGGCGATGATGAAGGTATCGGGGGTCAGGTAGCGGCCCATGTCCGCCGTGACCGGCACGGCAGAAAGCACCGCCGCGCGGGTGCAGGGCGCGGCGGGCGTGGTTTCCTGATGGGATTGCGGGTCGGTGTGATTCACCGTTCCCACTCCTTTCGTTGGCTGGCTTCCTCATACATAGCCAGATAGCTTTCATACCGGCTGGGGGAAATGTTTCCCTCTTCCAGGGCGGCACGCACGGCACAGCCTTTCTCACTGCGGTGGGAACACCCGGTGAACTGACATTGGCCGAAGTAGGGTTCAAACTCCGGGAAGGCGTGCTGCAATTCTTCCTTGGGGATGCGGCAGAGCTTCTGGGCTTCCAGGCTGGCAAAACCGGGGGTGTCCGCAATGCGGCCGCCGCAGCTCTCGAAGATTTCCACCTCCCGGGTGGTATGCCGGCCGCGGCCCAGTTTCTGGCTGATATCTCCGGTGGCCCGGCGCAGGTTGGGGTCCAGCGCGTTGAGCAAGGTGGACTTGCCCACGCCGGAGTTGCCGCAGAAGGCACAGAGGTTCCCCTTGATGTACCCGCGCAGTTCGTCCAGGCCCTCCCCAGTTTCGTAGTGCAGCTGCACCACCGGGATGGTGCTCTTTTCGTAGGCAGCCACCAGCTTGTCGGCGGCAGCCAGGTCCGCCTTGGTGATGACCAGCACCGGGCGCACATCCTGGTACACCGCCGCGGCGGTGAGCTCGTCCAGAATGCGGGTGCTGGGGACCGGCTGGGTGGTGCTGGCCACAATGAACAGCACATCCAGATTGGCCACCGGCGGGCGGATGAAAACATTTTTGCGGGGCAGGATCTCTTCAATGGCGGCCTTGTCGGCGCTGAGGGTCACATTGTCCCCCGCCACCGGCGTGATGCCCCGTTTGCGGAACACGCCCCGGGCGCGGCATTCCACAATGCCGTCGTCGGTGCGCACATAATAAAAGCCGCCGATTCCTTTTGTGATATAGTCCATTTAACCTTCTTTATACAGGAAGCCGCTGTTGGAACTGTAGACGCTGCCGTCGCCGGTCTTGTAGCGGTGATCCCAGTTGCCGTCGCCCAGATCTTCGTCCCATTCCTGGATGATGGTGTTCGGGTCGCCGTTCACCGCGGGCGCCGGGGTGACAACGGGGGTTTCGGGAACGCCGGTGGACACATACAGGACCACCACGCCGTTGATGCTGGTTTCGGTGCCGGCGCTGGGATTCTGGGACAGGACGGTGCCCTGGGGTTGGTCACTGGCCTGTTCCACCGCCTTGGTGACCAGGTTCAGGGCACGCAGCTCACTGCGGGCCTCTCCTTCGGTGAGGCCTTCCACAGCCGGCACGATGACACTGGTGTCCACCGAGGGTTTTGCCACGTACAAAATGACGGTGGAGCCGCCCTCCACCTGGTTGCCGGCGGCAGGATCGGTGCGGATGACCGTACCTTCGCCCACGCTGTCATTGGTTTCCCGCTTGGTCACCACCGACACACCCAGATCGGTCAAAGTCTGCTTGGCGGTATCCTTGTCGTTGCCGGCCACGTCCGGCAGGGTGATATACTCAGTGCCCAGGCTGACCTTCAGGGTGATCTTCTGCTGTTCCTTCACCGTGCGTCCGGCGGCAGGAGACTGCTGAAAGATGGTTCCGGCGGGATAGGTGGAGTTATATTCCTGCACGATGTCGGGGTCCAGCAGGGTGAAGTATTCGGAGTTGCGAAATTCATCCTCCGTCATGCCCACAAAATCGATGAGCTGGACGTTGGCCCGGTTGGAGAACAGGGGGTTGGTGGAGTTGGTGAAGATCAGGTACACCAGAATGGCCGCGCCGATGACGAAGGCCACCGCCATGCCGAAGAAGATCGGCAGAACGGAGAAGCTCTTTTCTTTGACAGCCGCCCGGGATTTTGTGTTGCGCACGCCTTTTCCTTTTCCCTTTCCGCCCGCAGTGGGAGCGCCGGCGCGCCGTGCCTGCTGGGTGCTGATGCCGGACTTGGTGCCCGAAACCACCTTGTTGATGGTCTTGCTGGGCGAATCCTGCGTATTGTATTCGTATTCAAAGCGAATGCTGGGGTTCTGCTTGAAGGCCTTGATGGCGGCCAGCATTTCGGCCGCACTCTGATAGCGGGCGGCGGGGTCCTTTTCCATGGCCTTCTCGGTGATCTGACGCAGACCTTCGGGCACATTGGGGGCCACCTCGGCCAGAGGCTTCGGCTTTTCGGAGATCTGCATGATGGCGATGGACACGGTGCCGGTGCCGTCAAAGGGCAGCTTGCCGGAGAGCATCTCGTACAGCATGACACCCACCGAATAGATGTCGGTGCGGGCGTCGGTGTGGTCGCCCTTGGCCTGTTCGGGGCTGATATAGTGCACCGAACCGATGGCCTTGTCGCTGATGGTCTGGCTCTGGGCACGGGAGAACCGGGCAATGCCGAAGTCCATCATCTTGATGGAGCCGTCCGCCTGGAGCATGATGTTCTGGGGCTTGACGTCCCGGTGCACAATACCCTTGGAGTGGGCGTGTTCCAGCGCCGACAGAACCTGGGTGGCAAAGTGCACAACTTCTTTCCAGGTCAGGGCCCCGCCGCGCTGCTTGAGATATTCTTTGAGGGTGATGCCGTCGATATACTCCATCACGATATACTGCAGCTGGTCGGTGACCGACACATCGTATACCTTGACGATGTTGGGATGGTCCAGGATGGAGATGGCCTTGCTTTCGTTCTTGAAGCGGCGGACCAGCTCTTCGTTGCCCAGGAATTCTTCCTTCAGAACCTTGACCGCTATTTCGTTGCCGGTGCGGATATCCCGGCCCTTATACACGTTGGCCATACCGCCCACGCCGATCAGGCTTTCGATCAGGTAACGGCCATCCAGCTTTCTACCAATCAGGTTATCCATTTGTATCCTCCCTTGATTGATCCGTACTTTCCACACCCATCAGCAGAACGGTGATGTTGTCCTGCCCGCCGCCGCGCAGCGCACGATCGATGAGCAGCCGGGGCGTATCAAAAAATGCAGATTCCTGCAAGATCAGGGCAATCTCCTCATCCGGCACCATGTTGGTCAGCCCGTCGGTGCACAGAAGCAGAATGTCCCCGGTTGCCACTTCACAGCGGTTGTATTCCGGCACAATGCTGGCCGAAACCCCCAGCGCCCGGGTGATCAGGTTCTTTTGGGGATGCAGCGCCGCCTGTTCCCGGGTGATCTGGCCACTGTCCACCAGCTGCTGCACCATGGAATGGTCCCGGGTGATCTGCCGGATCTGCCCGGCATGCCACAGGTACGCCCGGGAGTCTCCCGCGTGGACCACATGGGCCATGTTGCCGAACACATAGGCGCAGACACCGGTGGTGCCCATGCCCAGCATCTCGGGGTCGGAGGTGGCTTTATCGTACACGGCGCGGTTGGTCAGATCAAATCCATGCAGGATGAACTGCTTTTCTTCGCCATGACGCAGGCAGCGCAGCTGGCGGTCAAAGTATTGCAGCATGCTGGCCGTGGCGATGGACGAAGCCACCCGGCCACCCTTGACACCGCCCATGCCGTCGCACACCACGCCCCAGCCGGAGCCGTCCGTCAGCTGCCGGGCACAGAAACTGTCCTGGTTTTCCTGGCGGCAGCTGCCGATATCGGTGAGCCCTGCGATCTTCATGCAGTCAGGTCCTTCCTTTCACAGTGTAATCAGGCCTGCCCGTTCTGGGCGGCCTGCTTGGCGTCCTCCCGGCGCAGCTGCCCGCAGGCGGCCGAGATATCGGCCCCCAGGCGGCGGCGCACCGTGGCATTGACGCCCAAATCTTCCAGCATCTGGCGGAAACGGCGGACGTTTTCCTCGTCGGTGGCGGAATAGGGACTGCCGTCCACCGGGTTGATGGGAATCAGGTTCACGTGTGCCCCCATCCCCCGGATGAGATCGGCCAGTTTGCGGGCCATGGCCGGGGAATCGTTGACACCCCGTACCATGGAATATTCAAAGCTGATGCGCCGGCCGGTGGTCTTCTGGTACCGGCGGCAGGCCGGGATCAGCTCTTCCAGTGGATAGGCATCGTTCACCGGCATCATGCTGCTGCGCACCGCGTTGTCCGGGGCGTGCAGGGACACCGACAGGGTCAGCTGCAGCTTGCGCCGGGCCAGCTCGTCGATCTTGGGCACCAGGCCGCAGGTGGACAGGCTGATGTTGCGCATGCCAATGTTCAGACCTTCCGGGCAGGAAATGAGCTCCAGGAAGTCCATCACATTGTCAAAGTTGTGCAGCGGCTCGCCGATGCCCATGAGCACGATGTGGGAGACCCGCTCGCCGGTGTCCTTCTGGGCGGTGTAGATCTCCGAGGCGATCTCGCCGGGGGTCAGGTCCCGCACCCGGCCCGCCTGGGTGGAGGCGCAGAACCGGCAGCCCATGGCACAGCCCACCTGGGTGGACACACAGACGGTGTTGCCGTAATGATACCGCATGAGCACCGTCTCGATGCAGTTGCCGTCGGCCAGCTGCAGCAGATATTTGACCGTCCCGTCCTTGGACTGCTGGCGCCGCCGGATGGTGGGGGCGGCCAGGGTGCAGTTCTGTTCCAGAGTCTGGATCAGGGATTTGGGCTGGTCGGTCATGGCGGAAAAATCGGTGACAAGCTTCTGGTGCACCCACTTGAAGATCTGTTTGGCCCGAAACGCAGGCTGCCCCATCCCCTTGACATAGTCGGTCAAGCGGGACAGGGTCAAATCGGTCAGGCACACGGGGCGCTGGTCAGACAATTTCTCCACCTCTTTCTATCATACCATGTTCCGGTCATCTTTGGGTCACGAAAGGATGTAAAATTTACGAAAACTTTCATGTCCGGCGTTCCAGAACGGCCACAAAGAACCCGTCGAACCCGGCGGTTCCGGGCAAAAACAGGGTTCCATAAGGCGTTTGTCTTGCCTGGTCGGGCAGATTTTCGGGCGGGACAACGGCAAAATCCGGGTTATCCCGCAAAAACTGCGCCACCACTTCCTGGTTCTCGTTTTGGTTCACCGTACAGGTAGAATACACCAAACGGCCGGTTTCGGCAAGGTATTTGGAACCATTTTGTAATATCTTTTTTTGCAGGGCGCACAGCTCACCCAGCCCGTCCAGGTCCTTGTAGCGGATGTCCGGCTTCTTGCCGATGACCCCCAATCCCGAACAGGGCACGTCGCACAGCACCCGGTCAAAAGGCGCCCTGGCCAGCGCGGCGTCGGGTCGGGAGGCATCCCCATGAAAGGGGTGCGCACAACTCACCCCGCACCGGACAAAGGCCTTTTGCAGCAGGGGCACGCGGGATTCCACCGCCTCACCGCTGTACAGCTCTCCCTTGTTTTCCATGGCCTGGGCCATGGTCAGGCTTTTGCCCCCCGGGGCGGCGCACAGATCCAGCACCCGCATACCGGGCGCCGCCTGCACGCTGTCCGCCGCGAACTGGCTGGCCAGCCCCTGCACATGGAAAAGCCCCCGGCGGAATGCTTGGGTGGCGGCGGGGCTGCCGGGGAACTGTACCCGCAGGCAGTTGGCCCAGGGGCCGGGTTCCACGGTACAGCCTTCCCTCTTCAAGGCATCGGTGAGGGCGGCGGCATCGGTTTTCAGGGTGTTCACCCGCACCCAGGTGGGCACAGGCAGGTAAAAAGCCGCGGCCATGGCCTCGGCTTCGGCCCCGTACTGGGTTTGCAGCAGTTTGGCCACCGGGGCGGACAGGCTATAATAGGTCTGGAGCCGCTGAGAAAGGTCCGGAAAGTCTTCCGGCCTGGGATGGCAGGCAGCGGCCCGGCGCAGTACCGCATTGACCATGCCTGCCGCGCTGGTCTTGCCGAAGGCCCGGGCCAGCTTGACCGATTCATTGACGGCGGCGGGCAGGGGCACTTCCATGTAGGAAGCCTGGGCCAACCCGGCCCGCAGAATGGCCCGCACGGGGGCATCCAGTTTGCGCACCGGCTTTTTCAGAAAGCGGTCCAGGGTCCAGTCCAGCAGGTTGCGCCGTTCCAGCACCGTATAAAAGATGCGGGCCGCAAAGGCGGCATCCCGGCTTTCCAGGGGCGGGCGGCAGCGGCTGAGCTCGGCGTCCAGAACCAGGTTGGCATAGCCGTCCTGTTCCTGGCGCACCAGGGCCTTGACGGCCAGATACCGGGCGGTCACAGGCTGTCCCCCGCCTTGAGACGGCGGCCCGCTGCCCAGGCGGTGCCGGCCATGGGCCGACCGCCTTCCGGCGTGACGGTGAGCAGCTGCAAGGCGCCTTCCCCACAGGCGATGGTCAGGGGCTTGAGGGCCAGTACCGTGCCCGCCGGGGCGGCGTTCTCGTTGGAAGCCAGGCGGCTTTCCAGCACCTTGACCTTCTTGCCGTCCAGTTCAAAGAAGGCGGCGGGCCAGGGGTTCATGCCGCGCACCCAGTTGTGGATGTGGGCGGCGGACTGGGTAAAGTGGAATTGGGCCATCTCCTTTTTCAGCGGCGGGGCCTGGGTGGCCTGGGAAGCGTCCTGGGGCTGCGGGGTCAGTTCCCCGGCAGCCAGCTTTTCCACCGCCGTGACCAGCGTCCTGGCGCCGATGGCGGAAACCTGATCAAACAGTTCCCCGCTGGTGGTTTCGGGACCGATGGGCACCCGCTCCACCATGAGGATATCGCCGGTATCGCAGCCTTCGTCCAGCTGCATGATGGTGACGCCGGTCTCGGAATCGCCGTTGAGCACCGACCACTGGATGGGAGCAGAACCCCGGTATTTGGGCAGCAGGGACACATGCAGATTGATGCAGCCCAGAGGGGCAATGTGCAGCAGTTCCGGCGGCAGAATGCGGCCGTAGGCCACCACCACCACCAGATCGGGGGCCAGGTCCCGGAAAATCGGTTCCGCCTTGCCGTCCCGCAGGGTGGCGGGCTGCCACACCGGAATGTTGTGCTGCACCGCCAGCTGCTTGACAGGCGGCGCCGTCAGAATCTGTTTGCGGCCCACCGGCTTATCCGCCCGGGTGAACACACCCACGATCTCATGCCCCGCCGCAATCAGGGCGGCCAGGCTTTCGGCGGCAATGTCCGGGGTGCCCATGAACAGGATACGCATTATTCTTCGCCCTCGTCTTCGGGGTAGTCATCCTCATAGAAATGGGTGGCCAGATCCATGATGGTGATGCCGTCCAGGTGGTTGTTCTCGTGCTGGATGCAGCGGGCAAACATATCGTCGGCTTCCAGCTCGAACCACTCGCCGTGGCGGTCCTGGGCCCGCACCTTCACGTGCTTGGCCCGCTTGATGGCGCCGTTATGTCCCGGGAAGGACAGGCAGCCTTCGTACAGTTCCACCTGCTCGTCGCTGAGTTCCAGGATTTCGGGGTTGATGAACTCCATAACGGGCAGATGCTCCCCTTCGGGCAGGTTTTCGGGGGCGTTGCGGTCATCCAGCGAGATGAAAATCCGGCGCATGACCCCCACCTGCGGGCCGGCCAGGCCCCAGCCGTCGGCGTCGTACAGGGTATCCTTCATATCGTCCAGCAAGGTGGCCAGACGGTCGTCAAACTTGGTAACGGGGCGGCAGACTTTCTTCAGGATCGGGTCGCCGTCCTGGACAATGGTGCGAAGTGCCATGGTATATACCTCCAAAAATCAAAGGGTTTGTATGAGTGTGACAGCGCCGTTTTACAGGTCGCCATCCGAATTGAAATCGATCACAACGCTTGCCTTGCCGGGCAGTTTTTCCGCGGCGTAGGCGTCCAGCGCTGCCCGCAGCAAGGCGCGGAATTGCGCATCGTTGCGGCATTTGAGGGTGAGTTTGTAGCGGTAGCGGCCCCCCAGCATGAGGATGTTCATGGGCACGGGGCCCAGCATCCGCAGCGGCAGGTCCGGGTGTCGGGATGCCAGATCGGCCAGTATCCGGCCGAACCGGCTGGCCGCGGTGAACACGGCCCCCTCCTGTGCGCCGGTAAAGCCCACAACGCACAGGGCACAGAAGGGCGGGTACAGGCTCAGACGGCGGAAGGAGATTTCCTCCTGATAGAAGGCGGGGTAATCCTGCCGGGCCGCCAGCTGCAGCACCGGGTGTTCCGGCACCGCCGTCTGGATCAGGGCGCGACCGGGCAGTTCGGCGCGGCCGCCCCGGCCCACCACCTGGGTGATCAGGCTGAACACGCTTTCGTAGGCGCGGAAGCCCTGACCGAAGAGCAGCGAGTCGATGCCCAGCACCCCCACCAGGGTGACCTTCTCGAAATCCAGGCCCTTTGCCACCATCTGGGTGCCCAGCAGGATATCGTATTCCTGCCGGCCGAACTTGGTCAGCATGGTTTCGTGAGCGTTCTTCTGGCCGGTGGAATCCTGATCCATGCGCAGGATGCGGGCGGTGGGCAGCAGCTGGTGAAGCTCCTCCTCCACCCGCTGGGTGCCGAATCCGCTGTACAGAAGCTTACCGCCGCATTCCGGACAGCGGGTGGGAGCCGGGTGCACCATATGCCCGCAGTGGTGGCACATCAGCGCCTGCCGGTTCTTGTGGTAGACCAGCGGCACGCTGCAGTTGGGGCACTTGACCACCTGGCCGCAGTCGGCGCACATGGCCACCGTGTTGTAGCCGCGGCGGTTGAGCAGAAGAATGCTCTGTTCCCCCCGGCGCAGGTTTTCGGCCAGTTCCCCGGCCAGGCGGGCACTGACCTCCCGGGGGTTGCCGGCGGTCATCTCCGCCCGCATATCGGCAAACTCCACCGTGGGCAGCGGGCGGCCGCCGTACCGTTCCCGCAGGGTAACCAGCCGCATCCGCCCGGCCCGGGCGGCATAGGTGGTTTCGATGCGGGGGGTGGCGGAAGCAAAGACCAGCAGGGCGTTCTCCGCCGCCGCCCGCTTTTTGGCCACCTCATGGGCGGAGTAACGGGGCGAGGATTCGCTCTGGTAGGTGTGTTCCTGCTCCTCATCCAGAATGATCAGGCCGATATCCTTCAGCGGGGCAAAGATGGCACTGCGGGTGCCCACCACGATATCGGCGTTGCCCTGCTGAATCATCCGCCATTGTAGCAGGCGCTCGGTGTTGTTCAGTGCGCTGTGCTGCACTGCCAGCCGACTGCCGAAGGTGGCTTTGAGGCGGCGGATCATCTGGGGGGTCAGGCCGATTTCCGGCACCAGCACCAGCGCCCGCCGTCCCTGGGCCAGGGTACGCTCAATGAGTTTGAGGAACACCGCCGTCTTGCCGCTGCCGGTGACGCCGTACAAAAGGGCCGCCCGGGGCTGATGGGCATCCAGGTCCTCGCTGAGCTGGGCAAAGGCCGTCTGCTGTTCGGGGGAAAGCTCGATGGGCTGCGGGTCAAAGGGAATATCGGCAAACAAATCCAGAGACTTGAGCCGTTCCTCCGCCCGCAGAACACCTTTTTTACACAGGGCATCCAGGGTGGTGCGGCCGACCCCCTGGTCCTCCAGCGCACGGCGGGTCATGGGACCGTTTTGCAGCAGTTCCACCGCAGCCTGCTGCCGCGGGCCGGGCTTGGGTTTGGCGGGCAGTTCCCCCACCAGGGTGTACACCGTTTCCAGCGGGCGGGTCAGGCGGCCGCGTACCACCGGTTTGCCGTCTTCCACCCCGGGGCAATACTGGGCCCCGTAGGGAATGATGGCCTTGACGGCCTCGTACCAGGTGCAGAAATACCGGTCTTTTAGGAACCGGACCAGTTCCAGCAGGTCCGGGGTCAGGCGGGCATCCTCCGGCGCGGCGGCCAGCAAGGTTTTCAGCCTGGGGTCCGGGTCGGATTCCTCAGCCAGCTGCAGCACCACCGCCATGCGGGGCTTGTCCGACCGGCCGAAGGGCACCAGCACAATACCACCGGGCCACAGCCGCCCGCACAGTTCCGCCGGAACCAGGTAGGAATACAGCTTGTCAAAATGAATGGTGGCGTCGTTCACCGCCACCTTGGCAATCGTTGGCAAACGCGCCCTCCCCTCTTTTCGGGTAAATCAGTCCTGCTGGGACAACCGGTTGCGGATGATGCCGTAGATGCGGTCGGCACAGTCCTGCACCACATCGTTGATCACATGTTCGTCGTAGTCGGCGGAGCGGGCTATCTCGGTTTCGGCGCGCTTGAGCCGCTTCTGGATGACTTCCTCGCTCTCGGTGCCGCGGAAACGCAGGCGATGTTCCAGCTCCTGCATGTTGGGCGGCAGCACAAAGATGGTGGTGGCACCGGGATACAAGCGCTTGATGTTGCCGGCGCCTTCCACCTCAATGACCAGGATAACCGGTTCTTCGGCTTTCATGTGGCGCTCGATCTCCGAACGCAGGGTGCCGTAATAGTTGTCGCAGTAGCAGGTATACTCCACAATGCCGTCGGAGTCCAGGGCTTCTTTGAAATGTTCCTTGCTCAGGAAATGGTAGCTGACGCCGTCCACTTCCCCTTCCCGCATGGGTCGGGTGGTGGCGGACACCGTCTTTTTCACGTCCGGGTGTTCGCTGAGCAGTTTGGCCACCACGGTGTCTTTGCCGGTGCCGGAAGGCCCGGACACCACAAACAGATATTTTTCACCTTTCATACTTTTAGCATCCCCCATATGTTCACAATCCTATACCCTATTGTATCGAAACGCACCGGGTCAGGGTGCGGTTTCTTCCTGTGCACGGCCCAGGATGGTTTCCGGCGGAAAGGCCGAAAGAACCACGTGGTCGGAATCCATGATCAGCACCGACTGGGTGCGGCGGCCGTAGGTGGCATCGATGACCGCACCCTTGTCCCGGGCGTCCTGTACGATACGCTTGATGGGTGCGGATTCCGGACTGACCGCGGCGATGAGTCGGTCGGCGTTGACCAGGTTGCCGAACCCGATATTGATCAGTTTCATGCGGGCCTCTTATTCAATATTCTGGATCTGTTCGCGGATTTTCTCGATCTCCGACTTGAGAGCCACCACCAGCCGGGTCAGGGCGGCGTCCTGGCACTTGGAACCGATGGTGTTGGCTTCCCGGTTCAGCTCCTGGGTCAGGAAATCCAGTTTGCGGCCGATGGGCTCATCCAGGGTCAGGATCTCCCGGTACTGGGCCACATGGCTGTGCAGGCGCACGGTCTCCTCGTCAATAGCGGTCTTGTCTGCAAAGAGGGCGGCTTCGGTGAGGATGCGGCTTTCGTCGATATTGCGGTCGGCCAGCAGTTCCTGCAGCCGGGCATACAGGCGCTCGGTATACGCCTGCACGCGGCCGGCACTGCCCTGCTCGATCTGGCCCACCAGGTCTTCCACCACCTGCAGGCGGTTTTCCACATCGTCCTTCAGCTTGGCGCCTTCGGTGGCACGCATGGCCAGGAAGGCCTCCACTGCCTGGGCAGCCACCCCGGCCACGTCCGCCCACAAGGCATCCGGGTCGGCGGGGGCTGCGGTCTGGGACAGCACGTCCGGGAACCGGGCCAGGCCCATGACGGTCACATCGTTCTTGATGTCCAGGCGTTCGGCCATGGCGCTCAGGGCCTGGCGATAGCTTTCGGCCAAAGGCCAGTTGACCTGCACCACCGTATCGGCGGCGGCCACGCTCTGGATGGTCAGGTTCAGTTCCACCTTGCCACGGTGTACCCGCTCCCCCACCAGTGCCTTGAGCTTATCGTCCAAAAAAGCGCAGGTGCGCGGCATGCGGGAAGAATACTCAAAAAAACGCGCATTGACGCTGCGGATCTCCACCGTAATATTGCGGCCGTTGAGCGTCTGCTCGGCCCGGCCATAGCCAGTCATGCTGAGAACCATACCTGAACTCCTCACATCTCACACAGCAAATTTTTCCTGATAGGTATTCAATTTATTATACTACCCACACCGCTGTTTGGCAAGACGGCAGGTGCCCTGTCCCCAGACGCCAGAAAGCCCCCGTGCCTTTCGGCACAGGGGCTTTGGGTGAAACAATGTTGCCGGGATCAGACCGGATGCGCCTTGTTGGCGTAATCCGCATGCTGGGCGTCCACGCCGTGCAGGCGGGCGTTGCGCTTTTCGAAGAACTTGGGCGCCACCTGCGGGAACATGGCGTAGGTCAGCACGTCCTCTTCCTGGATGACGTACTTGGCGGCCTCGGCCTTCATCTTTTCCATTTCGGGCTCCAGCAGGTCTGCCGGACGGCAGGTGATGGGTTCTTCGCCCTTGAGGATCATCTTGGTGAATTCCGGCTTGATGGGCGCGGGGGTCTTGCCGTAATCGCCGTGGACCAGGCCCTTGAATTCCTTGGTGACCATCTTGTAGCGTTCGCCCATGATCACGTTGAACACAGCCTGGGTGCCCACGATCTGGCTGGTGGGGGTGACCAGCGGCGGATAGCCGGCGTCCTCACGCACACGCGGGATTTCCTTGAGCACTTCATCCAGCTGGTCTTCCTTGCCAGCGTCCTTCAGCTGCTTGATCATGTTGGACAGCATGCCGCCCGGGACCTGATACAGCAGGGTGTTGGCGTCCACGCCCAGCACCTTCGGGCTGATCTGGCCGTTGGCGATGTACTTCTCGCGCAGCTTGGCAAAGTGCTCACGCACGATGTTCAGCTTGGCAAGATCCAGGCCGGTGTCGTAGTCGGTGCCCTGCAGGGCGGCGACCAGGCTTTCGGTGGGCATATGGGAGGTGCCCAGAGCCAGCGGGCTCATGGCGGTATCAATGATGTCGGCGCCCGCCTCAATGCCCTTCAGGATGGACATGGAAGCCAGGCCGGCGGTGTAGTGGCTGTGAATGTCGATGGGAATGCTGACGGCTTCCTTCAGCGCCTTGACCAGGTCATAGCAGGTGTAGGGCTTGAGCAGGCCGGCCATATCCTTGATGCAGATGGAGTCGGCGCCCATCTCTTCCAGCTGCTTGGCGTACTCCACGAAATATTCGTTGGTGTGCACCGGGCTCAGGGTGTAGCTGATGCAGGCCTGGACGTGGGCCTTTTCCTTGCGGGCTGCCTTGATGGCGGTCTGCAGGTTGCGCGGGTCGTTCAGGGCGTCAAAGATGCGCAGGATGTCGATGCCGTTGGCCACGGACTTCTGCACAAAGTATTCCACAGCGTCGTCGGCATAATGGCGATAGCCCAGCATGTTCTGGCCGCGGAACAGCATCTGCAGCTTGGTCTTTGGCATTTCCCGGCGCAGGGTGCGCAGGCGCTCCCACGGGTCTTCGTCCAGGAAGCGGATGCAGGCATCAAAGGTGGCGCCGCCCCAGCATTCGATGGAGAAATAACCGATCTCGTCCATCGTCTTGAGGATGGGGAGCATCTCGTCGATGGTCATACGGGTAGCCAGCAACGACTGATGAGCGTCGCGCAGGACAACTTCCGTGATCTGAATGGGTTTCTTAGCCAATCTGATTCACCTCTTTTTCAAACTGCCGTGGGGCTCAGTTCATGGTGCACAGCACGTCGCCGGAAGCCACCGTATCGCCCTTGCGCACGTTGACGCTGGCAATGGTGCCGTCCTGCGGGGCGGAGATCTCGTTTTCCATCTTCATGGCTTCCAGGATCATCAGGGTATCGCCGGCCTTGACCGAAGCACCGGGCTGGACGCGCACATCCAGAATGTTGCCGGGCATGGGGGCCGAGACGGTCACAGCACCGGCAGCACCGGCGGGAGCGGGAGCCGCAGCAGGAGCCGGGGCGGCAGGCTTGGCGGCGGGGGCCGGAGCGGGAGCGGCAGGCGCGGCCGGGGCGACGGGTGCGCCGCCGTTTTCTTCAACAGTCACATCATAGGCAACGCCGTTGACGGTAACGGTGAGATGTTTCATGACAGGGTCCTCCTTAACTATGTATATCGTGTGATGTTACAGAGTGATGTTGCCGTGCTTCTTGGCCAGGCGCACAGCGCGCTTGCTGGCCAGCATATCCAGCGCCTGGGTCACGGCGGCGCGCACACCGGTAGGCGCCACGGCGGCATCGGCCGCCCCGTTGGCCACGGCAGCGGCAGCGCTGCACACCTCCGCCTTGTAGGCGTCGGCCTTGGCCTTGGTGGCCTTTTCCAGGTTATCGGCGGCATAGATTTCGTCCTTGTACAGAACGCTGACCGCGGTTTCCGGCGCCAGCGGCGCGATGGTGCAGCCTTCCACGGCAATGCGCCAGTCGGCGGAGGCGGCAAAGACGGTGTAGATGGGACCCACGGCCTCACCGGCCAGCACAGCCACCTTCACGGTGGTGGCTTCGGCATAAACACCGGCCATACGGGCGGCCTGACGGATACCGCCGGCCATATCGTCGCCCTCGCTGCGGACAAAACCGTCGGTGTTGACGATGGTCAGCACGGGAATGCTGTAGGCATCACACAGGCGGATGAACCGGGCTGCCTTGGCGGTGCAGTGGTGGTTGATGGCGCTCTTGGCAGTGGCCACAACGCCCACGGTGGCGCCGCCCACGGTGCCCAGGGCGGTGTACACGGCCTTGCCGTAGCCGGCATACAGTTCCACCAGGCTGCCTTCGTCCGCCAGAGCGGCGGCTGCGGCAGCGGGATCATACTTGTTCAGGTCCAGCGCCTTGGCGGGGGCGGCGAAATCAAACACCGCCGGGCCGGCCAGGTTGTTGGAGGGCAGCAACGCCACGATGGAAGCGGCTTTCTTGGCAGCCTGCAGGTCGTCGTCCGCCAGAACCGCAGCCACACCGGCGCGGGCTGCGAACTCGGCGGTGCCCGCAATGGCCACCTTGTCGTCACTGGTAAAGGGGGCGTTGAGGAACAGCTCACCGTCCTTGCTCATGACGCACAGATCAGCGGCCGCCGCCTGCACGGCGGAAGAGCCGGCGCAGGTGCCGGTGACCACGGCCACCTGGGGCACCACACCGGAGATCCGGGCAATCTGGGCCATCAGGCGGGAGTTGGCGTTCAACAGCCCCAGGCCGCTTTCCAGGCAGGCACCGTTGGAGTTGTAGAATGTCACCACCGGAGCGCCGGTTTCGGCGGCCATGTTCAGCACGCGGATGTTCTTTTCGATATCTTCCACATCGACGGGACGACCGTCCTGAACCACGGCGTACACGCTCTGGCCGCCCGCACAACCGTATGCGGCGCTGACCGGGCCGTCGGCAAACAGCGCGGTATAATTCCCATCGTCAAAAAATGCGGCAAGGAGCTCTGCCTTGCCAGGTTTCTTTGCAGCCATTTAGTGACCTCCTGTATCGCTAGCAGTATGGTTTTCACAATGCCATATGCAATGATTATACTACTTTATTTCAAGCGGGACAAGTGGATTTTGTTCAAATTGCGAGGGTTTTTTCGTATTTTTTTGCAAAAAGACTCTCATTCACTCCGGTTTTTTGGCTGCTCCGGACTTGGTGGCGGCGTTGCGCAGGGCGGTTACTTCCGAGCGCTTGAGTTCCCGCCATTCCCCGGGCGCCAGCATGCCCAGCTTGACCGGGCCTTCGGCGCTGCGCTTCAGGCGGATGACCTCCAGGCCAACGCTCTCGCACATGCGGCGGATCTGACGGTTGCGGCCTTCGTGCAGGGTGATTTCCAGCACGGTGCGGTTGGGCTCATCGGTGACCACATGAATCACCGCCGGGGCGGTCTTGACGCCGTCGTCCAGCACCACGCCGCTGGACATCTTGACGATCTGTTCTTCGGTGGCCCGGGGCCGCACGGTCACCCGGTACAGCTTGCCCACCCCGCCGGACGGGTGGGTCAGCAGGTTGGCGAAAGCACCGTCATCGGTCATGAGCAGCAGGCCTTCGCTGTCCTTGTCCAGCCGGCCGATGGGATACACCCGGCGGCCCACCCCCTTGACCAGGTCCATGACCGTCTTGCGGCCCAGTTCGTCCGAAGATGTGGTGATGAAGCCCCGGGGCTTGTGCAGCATGATATAGATGTATTTGCGCTTGCGGACAATGCGCACTGTCTTGCCGTCGATGGAGACCTTGTCATAGTCGGGGTCCATCTTGTCGCCCAGGGTCACGGGGTGACCGTTGACCTTGACCCGGCCTTCGTCGATCATGCGTTCCGCCGCACGGCGGGAGCAGATGCCCTGGTCGGAGAGGACTTTCTGAATGCGTTGTTCTGCCATAATAAAAAATTCCTTTCAAAAAGGCGCAAAGTGGCCAAAGGCCCCCTTGCGCCCTGTTTTTTGTATTGTTCTATCTGCCGCGGCCCCGGCGCATAGAGGCCGGGCACGGGTCAATTCCGGGTTTCGTCAGCCTGGGCAAACGCCTCTTTGGCGGCCTCGGTGGCGGTTTCCTTGCTGGGTTTGCCTTTGCCCAGCATGGAAGCCAGCTTGTCCACCAGTTCGGGCAGCGCCGCAATGGCGTTGTCGATGGTGGTGGCGTGCTCCATCAGCTGTACGGTGCGCACACCGGCCGAATTGATGACCAGAAAGGCCACCGGCGTGATGGACACCCCGGCACCGGAACCGCCGCCGAACATCTGTTTGCTGGCGTTGGCGCCCACGTCCGAACCGCCGGACGCAAAGCCGAAGGTGACGCGGGAAACCGGGATGATGGTGGTCTCATCATCCACCTTGATGGGGTCGCCGATGATGGTCGAGGAATCGACCATATCGCGCACCTTGTCCATGGTGATGCCCATCATACCCTGCAGCGGGTGTTCTGCCATAGTAAACTACCTCCTATATTCCACGCGCGCCGCTTCAAGACAGCGTGCCGAGCTGGTCCAGTATTGCATTCAAGGGAACTTTGCCCTGTTTGTCCCGACGCATCAGGTAAAACAGGATCAACAATATTATATACGGCCTTGTCCGGATTTGGCAAGAAAAAATCCGCTTACCGGCCATTTCGCCGGTAAAATCCGGCTCCATGCGCAGAGATTCGGCCCGGATGGTCAGGAACTGCCGCGCCAGGGCCAGCAGATTGTTGCTCAGCGCCATCCGCCGGCCGTAGGCCACCGCGGTGTCGGCGGCATCCTCCCCCGTCACGGTCCAGAACACATGCAGCTTTTGCACCGTGATGCCCCGCAGCAGCCGGGCCCGGTAGGGTGCCAGCGTACCGAAGAAGATGCGGGCAGCCCCCAAAAGGGCGTCCTGTTCTCCGGGCGTCAGGTCCTCCGGCACGGGCTCCAAGGGCGGCAGAGGCGGTTCCGGGTCAGCGGAAGCCTCTTCCGACGCGGCGGGGGCAGGCCCCTGTGCCTGGCCCGGGAGCTCCGCTTCGGGTTGCTTTTCCGGGGGCGGGGGTACCGGTTCCGGGGACGGTTCCAGCGCAGGCTGCGCCGGAGAGGCAGAAGACGCTTCCCTTTTTTCTTTTTTGGGGGCCGACTTTTCCTTTTTGGGCTTTTTTCGGTGCTGCCAGGGATACAGAACCCGGTGCAGCGGCCCCGCATAGGCTCCCACCGAAACACCGGCGGCAGGCGTCCAGCGCAGGGTCAGCCCCACCGGGGCCAACAGCAGGACCACCGCCACAGCCAGTACCGCCAGCACCAGAATCAGCAGGATCCGCCCCGCCAACACCAGCGCCCCCAGAAGGACGGTCATACCAGATTCTCCATTTCCATCTGTTGAGGTTCGTTGTCCGGGGGAGCTGCCTGGGGATCATCCTCATGCAGCGGCGGCAGGTCCGCCAGGCTGCCCAGGCCGAACACCCGCAGGAAGGTATCGGTGACCCGGAAGGCCACCGGTTTGCCGGGCAGGTCCAGTCGTCCCGCTTCCTCAATCAGCCCCCGTTCCAGCAGCTTGGCCACGGTGGAAGAGGAATCCACTCCGCGGACCTGCTCGATAAAGCTGCGGGAAACCGGCTGGTTATAGGCGATGACAGCCAGCACCTCCAGCGCCGCCGGGGACAAAGGCGCATTGTGCCGGGTGTCCAGGATGCGCTTGACCACCTCGCCGTAATACGGGCGGGTGGAAAGCTGCCAGCGGTCGCCGTCAAAGTGGAGCAGCACCATACCGCTTTCCCGTGCGTCGTATTCCGACTGCAGGGTCTGCAGTAGTTCCCGTGCCTGGTCAGCCTCAATGCGCATGGCTTCGGCCAGACGGGCGGCTTCCACCGGTTCCCCGTTGGCAAACAGCATGGCTTCCATCATGCCGAGTTTCTGTCGTTCATTCATGGGCGGTTGCCTCCCCTGCTGTCTTGTTTCTCTGCCGCGGACGGCGGGTGCGGTCCATCTGCATTGTGCCGGTGTCATCCACCTTGATGCGCCCGGCGCGGATCAGCTCCAGCAGGGCCAGAAAGGTGGCCACATTGGTGCTGCGGCTTTCTTCCCGGCTGAACAGCTGTCCCATCCGGTGCAGGCTGCCCCGCAGAAGTCCCCGCAGAACATGGGCCACCCGGCTGGCCACCGACACGAAGGGTGCCGTGACCAGGGGTTCGAACCGCTCCTGCTGGGGCTTTTTGCGGCGCAGGCTGCGGCCCATCAGGTTGAACCAGGCCTGCACCAGTTTGTCCGGGTCCTGGGGGCGGGAATATTCCGCCGCCCCTTCCAGCGGCATGGGGCTGCGCACCGCGGTGTACAGGTCCCGCGCCCGGCTGCCCAGGGCGGCCGCCACCTTTTTGCAGACGCTGTACTCAATGAGTCGGCCGGTCAGCTCCGCCTTCATCCGCTCCGCTTCGGGACTGCGGGGCAGCAGCATGGCACTTTTCATCTGAACCAGGTGGGCCGCCATGTCGATGAACTCGCTGGAAAGTTCCATGCGGTCCTGCTGCATAGTGGCAATGGCAGCGGTGTATTGGTCGATGAGCTCCATGATATTGATATCATACAGGTTCATCTTATTCTTGCCCACCAGATGCAGCAGTAAATCCAGCGGACCTTCAAAATCTTCTATATGAAAGGTTAAGGTTTCCATGAAATATGATATTCCCCTTACAGCAGACCGAACGCGGCCTCCACAAATTCGGTCGCGTTGAAAAATGCCCCGTACACGGCATTGACGAAAAAGCCCAGCGGCTTGTTCAGTACCCCGAGGAGTACCAGAACCAACACCGCGGCCATGATATAGCGCTCATAGCGCATGACCCGGAAATACAGCTTTTGCGGCAGGAACAGCAGCGCAATGCGGCTGCCGTCAAAGGGCGGCACCGGAATCAGGTTGAAGACCCCCAGACTGATGTTCATGGCGATCATATACCAAAGGAAGTCCATGATCAGCTGGGGCGCCTGGCCGTAACTGGCGTACCAGACCACTTTATATATAATGGTACAAAGGAAGCCCAGCAGAAAATTGGACACCGGTCCTGCCGCCGCCGACACCGCCATGCCCACCTTGGGGTTGCGGAAGCGCCGGGGATCGATGCCCACCGGCTTGGCCCAACCGACCCCGCCCAGTACCATACACAAGGTACCCAGCGGGTCAAAATGGCGCAGCGGATTGAGGGACAGCCGCCCGGCATTTTTGGCGGTGGGGTCCCCCAGGCGCCAGCTGACAAAGGCGTGGGCCGCCTCATGAAACGGAATGACCAGCAGCACGGCCAGCGCGCGCACCAGGTAATCATACAGAACTTCGATGCCCAGCAGGCCGTGCATGATGAGGTCCCCCTTGCATTGACTTATCTTTGTTATTATACTGTATCTGCCCCCCTAAAACAAGGGCGCACCTGCATTTTGGGGTGCCCTTGCGGGGGAAGTTGCCGGGATGCAGGGATTATTTTTACAATATTTTGAAAAAACCCTTGCATTTTGCCGCAGGATTTGCTATGATAATACAGCTATGTTAAAGGAGGTGCAAGCTATGGCCAAATGTGCATGCTGTGGCAAGGGTGTTGCGTTCGGCATCAAGGTATCCCACTCCCACCGTCGGAGCAATCGTACCTGGAGCCCCAACGTGAAGCGCGTAAAAGCTGTCGTGGATGGGTCCCCGAAGTATATCTACGCCTGCACCCGCTGCCTGCGCTCGGGTAAGGTCACCCGCGCGGTCTGATTTGGATGGAAAAATTGCCGGTCACGGTTTGTGGCCGGCTTTTTCTTTCTATATGCGTATCTGCGCATAAAAAGCTTGAAAGCGAGGTTTTTCCCATGCTGCCCCGTGATCCCATGATCCTGTACAGCTATGTCAATACACAGCTGCGTGACCGGCATATCGATCTGGACGATTTCTGCGCGGAAGAAAACGTGGACCGGACCGAACTGTGCAAGACCCTGCGTGAAGTAGGGTTTGAGTACGATCCCCAGGCCAACCGGTTTGTGTGATTTGCGGCACCGCGGTGCGGCGGTGTGACCCCTGCGAGGAGGAATCTGTAAAATGAATTTCGTGTTTATCTCGCCCCATTTTCCCAAAACCTACTGGAATTTCTGTGACCGGCTCAAGCGCAACGGTGTGAATGTGCTGGGCATCGGGGATGCGCCTTACGACGAAATTCCCGACGAGCTGAAAGCCACCCTGACCGAATATTACCGGGTGGACAGCCTGGCGGACTATGACCAGATGGTGCGCGCCATGGGGTATTTCACCCACGAGTACGGCAAGATCGACTGGGTGGAAAGCAACAACGAGTACTGGCTGGAACTGGATGCCGCTCTGCGCACCGATTTCAACATCAACACCGGCGCCAAGAACGACTTCATCGAGCGCATCAAGTTCAAGAGCAAGATGAAGGACAGCTACCGCGCCGCCGGGGTGCCGGTAGCACGGCATCACATGGTATCCACTCTGGAGGCTGCCAAGGAATTCATCAAGCAGGTGGGGTATCCGGTCATTGTCAAGCCGGACAACGGCTGCGGCGCCGAAGCCACCTACAAGCTGGAAAATGAAAATGATCTGGTGGACTTCTACGCTTCCCGTCCGGAAGTGCCCTATATTATGGAAGAGTTCATCAACGGCACCATCGTCAGCTTTGACGGCGTGGCCGACAGCCATTGCGTGCCCCTGTTCTACACCAGCAACTACTTCCCCACCCCCATCATGGACATCGTGAACACCCAGGGAGATCTGGCTTACTGGACCCAGAAGCGGGTGCCGGAAGATCTGCGCAAGGTGGGCTTTGCCACCATCAAGGCCTTCGGCGCCAAGAGCCGCTTCTTCCACTGCGAGTTCTTCCGCCTGAACGAGGACAAGGAAGGTCTTGGCAAAAAAGGCGATTATGTGGCGCTGGAAGTGAACATGCGCCCCGCCGGCGGCTACACCCCGGATATGATCAACTTTGCCAACAGCGTGGACTGCTACCAGATCTGGGCCGATATGGTCTGCTTTGACGAGGTGCGCAATCTGGACCTGAACGGCCCCCACTACTACTGCGTGTATGCCGGCCGCCGGGACGGTGTGCAGTATCTGCACACCCACGAACAGATCATGACCCGCTACGGGTCCCGCATGAAGATGTGCGACCGTCTGCCGGATGCCCTGGCCCTGGACATGGGCAACCAGATGTATGTGATCAACGCCGTGACCGAAAAGGAACGGGATAACTTTATCCGTTTTGTGCAGCAGCGGGTCTGATTCCCGCTTCAGGCTGTCTGCGGTGGCACTGCCGCAGGCAGCTTTTTCTGTTTGTGACAAAGCAACGGCCACAAAGTTGTAAAACTTTACCAAAGCAGGTCCTTTTTGCCGTAAAATTCGCGTTTTTTCTGTTTACAGCGCTGTATTGGCAGGTGTAAAATGGGAACATCCCGAAAACCCTGTCAACCCGGAGAGGAGAAACGGCATGAAACGCTCTCTTTGCAAAGCGCTGGCTGTCGGCCTGGCCCTCTGCCTGACGGTGGGCTGTGCCAAGCAGGACACCCTGGGCACGGCCAGCCCGGAAACCGCCGAAGCCGCAGCCACCGCCGTTCCGGTTGCCCAGTCGCAGCCGGACCCCACCGCCGCCCCCGCTGTCACCGACACTTCCACCATACTGCCGCAGACGGAGGACGCCGGTCGGTCCTATGTGGATGAGACCCTGTTCATCGGCGATTCCAACACGGCACGGTACATGATGTATGCCGACGAGACCGGCTCCGCTTTCACTTCCCTGAAAAACAACATCGGTGTGGTGAGCATGGGGGTGGGCGCCATCACCACCCTGAAATGTGAACAGTTCAAGGGCGACAGCCAGATGTACACCATCCCCGATGCGGTGGCCAAGCTCAAGCCGCGGCGGATCATCATCTGTTTTGGCACCAACAATCTGGGCGGCACCTCCACCGATGCCACCAATTTCATCAAGACCTACCGCACCGGCCTGCAGGCCATCACCGAGGCCTGGCCCTATGCCGAAATCATCGTCAGCGCCATTCCGCCTTTGGACCAACAGCGGGAAAACATCCGTCTGGACATGGTCCAGGTGGATGCTTACAACGAAGCCCTGGTACAGATGTGCGAGGAGGACGGATACCGGTTTCTGAATTCCGCCGAGGTGCTGCGGGACGACACCACCGGCTGGGCCAAGAAGGATTACACCCTGTCGGACGGGGTGCATCTTTCCAAGGTGGCGGTGACCGCCTACTTTGAATATGTGCGCACCCACGCCAGCCAGACCCCCGATCAGCGGCCACAGCCCTTGGGCACCATCCCCGAACCGGACGGCGTGCCGCTGGGCCTTATCACCAGCGATCCCATCGCGGTGCGGGGCGCCAAAGTGCCGGTGGAATTCGTGAGCAGCGGCGGGGGGACCATCAGCGGACAGACCAGCCAGATGGTCAAGAAAGGCGGCAGCTGCTCCACCGTGACCGCCGTACCCAACGAAGGCTGGAAGTTCTCCTACTGGTCGGCGTCCATCGGTTCCGCCGGGTCGTCCAGCCAGCTGACCTTTACGGTGCCTTCCAACGCCGATGCCGGCGGTGTGGTGGTGACCGCCCACTTTGAGCCGGCCGAACACGAACACACCTACAAGGAAGTGGACGGCAGCCGCAAAGCCCCCACCTGTGAGGAAAAGGGCTTTGTGAAAGAGGTCTGCACCATCTGCGGTGAGGTGCGGGAGCGGGAACTGGATGCCCTGGGCCACAAATGGGACGAAGGCCGGGTGACCAAGGAGCCGCAGCCCGGCATTGCCGGTGAGCGCACCTACACCTGCACCGTCTGCCAGAAGACCAAAGTCGAGCCCATCGCCGCCCTGGCCGCCACCCCCTCTCCTTCGCCTTCTGCGGTACCCACGCCCTCCCCTGCCCCGGTGGCGACCGCTGCCCCGGCGCCCGTGGTCACGCCCCCGCCCACCCAGGCACCCACACCGGTACCTACGCCGGATCCCACACCGGTACCCACACCCGAACCTACCCCCGAACCCTGTCTCTTTTAA
>OLIH01000186.1_pt1 | contig 59500 bp, 44 predicted proteins | sample 1609721 | NCBI WGS metagenome assembly OLIH01 (sample SAMEA4350157, study PRJEB24818) | metagenome | biome: human; feature: gut; material: faeces | place: Denmark | collected 2013-09
ACCCGCGACCGCCCCGGCCCCCGACAGGCCCCGGCATTGCCGCCTTTTGGGATGTTCCGATATAAAAACACAGCACGCTTTTACCGCGCCTTGCAAAGCGCCGCAAAAGCGTGCTGTGTGCTTGCAGCGGCCAAATCTGCCCTGCGGCCGAAAAAAGGCTATTCCTGCACCAGAAGCCCGATGGCGGTACGCGCAAGGATCTGCGCCGCTTCCACCAGCTCCCGCACCGGCACCCGTTCTTCGGGCGAGTGGCCCAGCACGGGGTCGCCCGGGCCAAAGATGGCAATGGGCACCCCCAAGCCCGCAAACACCCGGCCGTCGCTGGCCTGCTTATAGCCGCTTAAAACCGGCGCCGAACGCTGGACCTGGCCGGCCTCGGCCAGCAGGCTGCGGATGAGCGGCGCGTCTGGGCTGGTGTTGGTGGCAAGCCCTTCCTCGGAGTAGGTAACGGCCACCTCCCACCCAAAAAGGCTGCCGCCCAGCGAGAGGGCGCCCAGCAGTTCTTCCATGCGCTGTTTTACAAACTCCTCGGCAATGCCGGGCACCATGCGGCAGTCCAGTTCCAGTTCGCAGAGTTCGGGGATGATGTTGACCTTGTGCCCGCCCCGGATGCGGGTGGCGCACAGGGTGGTGGGCGGCAGGTAGGGGTGCGCCGTTTTGGCCAGTTCGGGCGCGAGCAGGTCGTTGACCAGGCCGATGAACCGGGCCATGTGCACGGTGGCGTTGCTGCCCTGCCAGGGCATGGCGCCATGGCAGGCCCGGCCGTGGATGGTCACCCTGAAGTTTGCGATCGCCCGCTCGGCACAGCAGACCTGGTTGGCGGTCTGCTCACCCACAATGACCATGTCCGGCCGCAGCAGCCCCGCCGCGCAAAGCCATTTTGCCCCCCGGAAGCTGCTGGCCTCCTCATCCGCCACCGGGTTTACCTGCAGGGTGCCGGCCAGGGGCACGCCCACGGCCTTGAGCGCGCAGGCCGCCATCAGCTGGGCCGCCACCGAGCCCTTGTCGTCGCCCGCGCCGCGGCCATATACAAAGCCGTCCTCCAGCTGGCCGCCAAAGGGGTCGTGCCGCCAGTGGGAAAGTTCGCCCGCCGGCACCGTGTCGATGTGGGCGTTCAGGAGCAGGCAGGGCCCCTCGCCGCCCCGCAGGGTGCCGATCACGCTGGGCATGGCGGCATTGTCCACCCCATCGGCATGGAACGAGCGCACCTCGGGAGGCGGGCAGACCGCCCGGGCCTCGATGCCCCAGCGGGAGAGCGCGTCCAAACAGACCCCCGCCGCGGCCCGGGTATCCCCGGGCGGGTAGTCGCGCGGGCCTGGATCAGCGCCTGCAGCAGCTGCACCAGTTCGGTTTGCCGGGCGGCGATCCATTCGGCCGCCTGCTGCTTGTACCGTTCCTTGCTGCTCATGGCCGGTCACCTCCCTGGGGCCGCACCAGCCGGCCAAAGCCCGGCTGCTGTAAAATGCGGCCGTTTGCATAAACCGGCACGCCCCGCAGGCAGGTAAGCGTTACACGGCAGCGCAGGGTGCGGCCCTCGTGGCCAAAGCGCGCCGCCTTGCTTTTGGAAAAGCTGTTTTTGCGGCTGAAGGTCCAGGGGCTGTTGGGGTCGAGCAGGATAAAATCCGCATCCGCGCCAACGGCCAGCGTCCCCTTGCGGGGATACAGGCCAAACCGGCGGGCCGCGTTGGTGCTGGTAAAGGCGGCAAACCGCTGCAGATCCATGCCCCGGTCCAGCACCCCCTCCTCAAACAGCAGCGGGATGGCAAGGTCGATCTCGGGCGCGCCGCAGGCCGCGGCCCGGCCGCCCTCCGGCGGCAGCTTTTCCTCCTCAAGATAGGGCGCGTGGTCGGTGCCGAGATAGTCGATCCCCCCGTCCATCACATACTCCCACAGCTTTTCCATCCGCGCGCGGCTGCGCAAAGGCGGGTTGATCTTGGCAAAGGCGCCCAGCGCCGCGTTATCCTCGTAATTCAGGGTCAGGTAATGGGCACAGGTCTCGGCCGTCACATCCACCCCCTGTTTTTTGGCCTGCGCGATCAGCGCCGCCCCCTCCGGGATCGAGAGATGGCAGATATGCAGCCGGCAGCCGGTAAGCCGGGCGTAGAGCAAAAGGGTATTGATGGCGGTGAGTTCGGCCTGCCAGGGCCGGCTGGCGTCGTGTACCGCCAGGGACCACTCCTCGCCGGCGTGCGCCCCTGAAAAGCCGTTTACCAGGGCGGGGTTTTCGGCGTGCGCGCCAAAAATACCGCCCAGCGCCGCCACCGCCTGCATCTCCCGCAGCTGGCCGTACTCGTCCGACCAGTCAAAATCCGGGCCGGCATCCAGGGTAAACGCCTTGTAGCCCACGCACCCCAGTTCGGCCAGCCGGCCCAGCTCATCCAGGTTGGAGGGCATGGCCGAACCCCAAAGGGCAAAATCGATCAGGGAATTCTGCTGCGCCCGCCCGGCCTTAAGCTGCCAGGTCGCCTCATCCTTTACCGGCGGGGAGGTGTTGGGCATATCCAAAATGGTGGTATAGCCGCCGCTGGCCGCCGCCTGGGTGCCGCAGCGCAGGTCCTCCCGCCATTCAGCCCCGGGGTCAAAAAAGTGGGGGTGCGTGTCGATGGCGCCGGGCAGCAGCACCTGGCCCGTGCCGTCCAGCACGGTTTTGGCCGGGCCGGGCGCCGGGCCCTCGCCCAGCGCGGCGATCCTCCCATCCTGTACTGCAAGCCAGCCCACAAACACCCCTGTCTGGGCAACGATGCGGGCGTTTTGTACGATCAGGTCTGCCTTCATATTGCTGCCTCCTTTTTACAGTTCGCCGCGCTGCATCATGCCCCGCAGCGGCGTTGCAGGGATGGCCGCAAAGGGCTGTACCGCCCGCTGCGCCACCCGGTCGGCGGCAAGCTGGGCCTCGCGCACCACCTGCTTTTCATCAATGCCCTGCACCCGGAAATCCTCCACCAGTACCTTGCCGTCCACCAGCACCATCTCCACCTCGCTGCCCCGGGCCGAATACACCAGGTTGGGCACGATGTTGCGCACCGGGGCCTGGATCACCGGCGAAAGGCCGGGCTGGGTAAGGTCGATCAGCAGCAGGTCGGCCTTTTTGCCCGGCTCCAGCGAGCCGATCTGCTGCCCCAGCCCAATGGCCCGGGCGGCCTCGATGGTGGCCATGCGCAGCACCCGCCAGGCCGGGAATACCGCCGGGCTGCCCGCCTTGCACTTGTTGAGGATGGCGGTAAATTTCATCTCGTTGAACATATTGCTGCAGTTGTTTCCGGGGGCCTGGTCCGAGCCGAGGGCCAGACGGCTGCTGGCCTGCAAAAACGCGGCCGCCGGGGGCACGATGCCGTCGATGATGGCAATGCTGCCGCTGCACAGGACCATGCCCGCCCCCTTGCCGGCAAGATAGCGGGTCTCCTCATCGGTGGCCTCGGTAAGGTGCACCGCCATCAGCCGGGGGGTAAGGTAGCCGATCTCGTCCAAAAAGGGGATGGTGCGCTTGCCGTACCGCAGCTGCATCTGGTTGGTCTCCCGGTCTCCCTGCGCCACATGCATGTGGATGCCTGTGTCCAGCCGGGCGGCGGCCTCGCGCACCTCCTCCAGCAGTTCGCGGCTGCACATGTCCGCGCCCTGGGGGCCCAGCATACAGGTGATGCGCCCATTTGCCGCGCCGTTCCACTCCTCGCACAGGCGCAGGTTGCGCCGCAGCTTGCGGTCGCCCTCGGCAGGGTCAAACTGGTACAGTTCGCCCAGGGCGGTGCGGTTTTCTTTTGGCAGTTCGCTGATGAGTTCGGCCACCCGCGCGCGGGTGCCCAGCCGGATATGGTTTTGCACGATCTCGGTCATGGGGGTGTCAAAGTCGCAAAAGGTAGTGGTGCCCGCCTTGAGCGCCTCCAGGATGTTGAGCATCGAGCCCTTGCGCACCGCGTCAGGGTCCTTGCGAAGTTCCTGCTCAAACGGCCACAGGCCGTGCTGCATCCAGTTGTCCAGGTCCTGCGAAACGCCCCGCAGCAGCCCGTCGCCGGTGTGGATGTGCGCATCGATCAGGCCGGGCATCAGGGCCTTGCCCTCCGCCTCGATCAGCCGGTCGGCGGTATAGGCCGCCAGCACCTCCCGGCTGGGGCCCACCACCTCGATGCGGCTGCCGCAAACGCCCAGCGCGCCGTCCTCCAGAATGCCGGTGCCCTCCCCCTGCATGGTAATGAGGGTGGCGTGCGCAAACAAAAGGTCCAGGTTCTTTTTCACACGGAGCCCCCTCCTTCTCCAAACAGGTCGTCGCAGGCCGCCCGGTACAGGGTGTCGGTGAGCACCTGCGTGCCGGCCGCGAGGTCGTCTTTCATGGTAAACTCTTCCGGGCAGTGGCTTACCCCGCCGTTTGCGCTGCGCAAAAAGATCATCCCCATGGGCATGATGCGGGAGAGGTTCATGGAATCGTGGGCCGGGAAGCTGACCATATGATCGTGCGGGATGCCCCAGCGGCCGGCCGAGTCGTCCATCAGGGCCATCAGTTCGGGTGCGCAGTGGGCGGGGGCAAGATCACAGGTGGTGTGCACCGACCATTCCAGCCCGCGCCGCTCGCACTGGGCCTGGGTAAAGGCCATCAGGTCGGTGTACAGCCGGGCCCAGTTCCCATCGTCGGCCTCCCGGAAATCCACCGGCACCACGCACCGGTCGGCAATAATGTTGTGTTCGCCGGGATGCGCCTCAATATATCCCACCGTACCGCGGGTATCCAGGCTGGTGGCCAGCGCCAGCCGTTCCACCTCCGCAGCAACCGCGGCCGCGGCCGCCATGGCGTCGTGCCGGTCCTTCATGGCCATGCCGCCCGCGTGGGCGGCAACACCGCGCAGGGTGATGTAAAACTGCTTGATGCCGGCAACCGAGCTGACCACCGAGATCGGCAGCCCCTTTTCCAGCAGATAGCGCCCCTGCTCAATATGCAGTTCCACAAAGGCATAATACCGGGCAGGGTCGATCACGCTGCCCTCAAGGTTGTCCGGGTCAAGGCCCATGCCAAACTCCCGCATGGCGTCGCTCAGCAGCTGCCCGGTCTGCCGGTGGCGCAGCTGGTAGGCATAGTCCTTTGGCAGCATGCCGCACATTGCCTTGCTGCCAAAGGTGCCGCCCAAAAACTGGCTTGCCTCCTCGTTGATAAACGCCACCAGTTCCAGCGGCCGCCGGGGCACAAGGCCGGACCGCTTGATGGCCGAAAGCGCCTCCAGCGCCCCCATCACCCCGGCCATGCCGTCAAAATAGCCGCCCTGCGGTACCGTGTCAAAATGCGAACCGCTGAGCACGGCGGGCGCACCGGGTTCCTGCCCCTCCAGCCGCACAAACTGGTTGCCCACCGTGTCCACCCGGTACGCAAGCCCTTCTTCTTCGCTCCAGCGGCGCAAAAGCTCCATGGCCTCCTTGTAGGCCGGCTCCCATGCAAACCGGCTCACCCCTCCCTTGGGGTCTGCGCCGATCCCTCCAATGGTGTTCAGCCTGGTCCACAGCCGCTGCGGATCGATCCGGATCGTCTGGTTCATCTCCATTACCTTTCTTTTCTTGATCGGGTTTTCATCACGTCGTTCGTGATTAATATTATAATTAATACGTTTTAATTGTAGTTTATTCATCTTCTGTTGTCAATTCCCGCGGCGCGGAATTGAAATACTGCACAAGAATATTTGTCATTTTTACTAAAAGGCGGCGGGCGGCGCCCCGCCCCGGCGCAGGGCGCAAAAAGAGGGCCCGATCCGTGCGGTCCGGGCCCCTTTCCTATGGCCGGCAGCGCCCTTGCAGGCGGATGCCCTTACCCTGCGCAGGCCGTCCAGGGGCCCGCTTTTTAAGGCGGCGCGCCGCGCGCCGCCGCGTTTCCAGCCCGGCCGCAAAGGCCGCCTTTCAGGCCTGGCGCGCGGCCGCCTGGTCCTTAACCACCGCAACCGCCTCGATCTCGATCGCCATCCCACCGTTGAACTTGCCAACCTGCATGGTGCTGCGGGCCGGGGGATCCTTGGGGAAGTAGGCCTTGTAGGTTTCATTAAAAAGAGCAAACTGGTCAATATCCGCCACAAACACCAGGGTCTTGATCACATGCTCCAGGTCCGAGCCCGCCTGCTCAAGGATGGCAGAAAGGTTTTTCATGATCTGGTGGGTCTGCGCCACAATATCCCCAGGGCCCACAAGACGCCCCGTCTGCGGGTCGGTGCCGGTAACGCCGGCGGTAAACACCAAATCCCCTGCACGGAACGCCTGGGAATACCACCCGCCGGGCGCCGCCGCGCGGTCGGTTTCGATTTTGATCTTTTTCATCCGGATCGCCTCCTTTTTGAGTTCCAGGGTCCTGCCTGTAAATAAAATATTAATACGTTTTAACAGGCCCGCATACAGTATACCGGTTTCCGCTTTGGATGTCAAGGGGCTTGCTGTACAGGGCAGGGCCCACAAAAGTGAACGGCTTCGCCGCCCTTGACATCCGCCCCCATCGGCGTTATGTTGTTGATAAGGCGGCAGCCGGATATCCCTGCTGCCGCCCCATATAAACAGGCCCTATTCTCACCCAATATGGACTTTACACAAAATTTGGGATTGACCCAGTTTCGAGTCTTTGTGGGAACAAAGACTCGAAACTGCGGTTGATGCACCCCATGGCTAAAAGTCATTAAAACGCAGCGGATCTGTAAATACACCCGCCAAAATCACCTCAAAATGCAGATGATCTCCTGTGGAATCCCCGGTATTGCCAACGTACCCGATTACCTGCCCTGTCGTCACCGTTTCCCCCGCGCTCACGGCAGTCCGGATCATGTGGGTATAGCGGGTGGAAATCCCTGTGCCGCTGTCGAGCAGCACCTGATTGCCATAGCTGTCGTTCCAGCCGGAGATCAGCACGGTGCCGCTGTGAGCGGCAAGGATGGGCGTACCCTCCGGCGCGGGGATGTCAATGCCCTTGTGAGGCTGGCCAGAGATCGCATCCGGCTCCCCGAACCCGCAGGAAATCGTGGTGTATCCCGGCAGCGGCCATTGCAGGGAACCCGCGGCCGCACCGCCGCCCGGCAGCATATCTCCCGGCACACCGCCGCACAGGGCCAGCAGCATCGGGCGCATTTCATCCGAAAGGAGCTGGTGCAGAATATCCCTCTGGTCAGCGGTAAAGTGGCAGCGGCCGGCCATCTCATCGGCGGTTTTGCCGCTGACAGAAATATGCAGAATATACCGATACCGAGGAGCGGGGGCGGGATTTTCGCTGTCCCCGCTTTCGTCTGTCTCGCCGCTTTCCCCGGCTTCATCCTCATCCGTTTCCGGCTCGATCTCAATCGTTTCGACCTCGGCGGTAATTGTGTGCATTGCCCAAAAAGTATCCTTGATTTTCTGTGCGTTTGCCGCGTCGATCACAACCACATTGCCGTCCTCACCGAGGTTGGTCTGCACCGCAAACACCGCCAGCACCTCCGGCCAATAGCTTTGCCATGTGCGGCCAGTTTCGTAGTGATATTGGATGTCCACCTCGTCACATTCCGGGTGCGCCGCCACGATCTCGTTGATCGCCTGCCCGAAAGCGGTATTGGTCTCCTGCACAATGCTTGCAATGGGGATGGCGTTGGGGTCGCCGGTCTCGTCTGCGAAAAGGATGCCCATCGGGGAGCTGATGATCGCGGCTGCCGCGCCCGCCACCATCACAAGCAGCAACGCAATGCCGCCCGCGCCGATCCATGCCGCAAGGGTGCGCACCGCCGCGCGGGCAGTTTTGGCAAGCGCCGCCGCAAGCCGATTCAGTACCCGTCCAACCGCAGACTGCATCCGGGTGCGCATCGTCTGAAAGCTGTGTGGCCGGAGGGCAGGACGCGGCAATACGCGGCCACGGGCCGCTCTGTTTTGTCCAGACTGCCCTCGCCACATCGCAGCCTGTTGGAAGGCCAGGCGTTTTCCCTCCCGCTGCCAGTGGGCAAGGCGCGAGGGCGGGGCGGACATGGCTGTTCCTGCTGTGTTTTGCAGGCTTTTTCTTTCAGCCTGTCTTTCCACCGCCTTTTGCGCGAAAAGCAGGCGACGCACTCTGTCTTTGCGCTGCGCCTCGGTTGAGAGGCGGATGCTTTGCCCGGTCTGGGGCTTATCCCGCAATGCTGCCGGTTTTTCTTTTTCGCGGGTTCCACCGTCCGTAGGCCCAGCGGTCTTTCTCTCCAAAGTCTTTTCCCGCATGGTCTTTGTGCGCAGATAAGCGGCCCGCGCCGCGCCAAGCGAAAGGTCGCCTGTTGTAAGTGCGGTATCCACTGCTCCGCTTTTTACACGCTCGGCAGCCTCCTGTTCTGGCCGGGCATCGGTTGATGTACTTTCCGGCACAGTCGCTGACAGATTGGCAGAGACTTGCGCCATTTCCCGCAGGGCAGCCCTGCTTACTGCCTCCTTTAAGCCGTTGTTTCCTCCCATTCGTCCTCCTTTTCCGTCTGTATAGGCGCGCGGTATTCATCAAAAGATAGCTGCCCCGGCAGAACGCCATCCTCCATCCACCAATGAAAAACATCTTCGCCCGTTGTGTCGCTGCGCCAGCTTCCGCCGAGTTTCCCACGCTGCCGCCGGATTTCCAGCATCTTGTCAAAGGCGCGGATATACAGCTTCTCGTAAGCGGGCCACCGGGCAAAGTCCCGATAACGCCGTTTGCCCGCCATCGGGCAGCCGACACAGCCCACGCGCGAAAAGCCCTCCGCATACAACGGGTTCACCGGGATTTTTTCGGACAGCAAAAAATCCCACACATCGCTGTCAACCCAGTCGATGATGGGATTGCATACCCGCGTTGCCTGGGCGGTACAATGCTCAAACAATCTGCGCTTGTCGTCCTTGTCGCTGCTTAAAATGATCCGTTTGGCGGGATCTGTCGCGCTCTTTTCAAAAATGCCGCGGCTGTCCCTGCGGCGGATGCTTTCTGACCAGCGAACGCCCGTTGCAAGGAATCGCCCCTGTCCGCCGCGCTCCTTCAGGACGGAGCAGCAATACCGCACGACGCGGGTCGGCGGCATCAATTTCTGCGGGATCAGCGCCCACATCGAGGTGCGCTCCCCTTTATAGCGGGGATACTCGACCTTGCAGGGAACCCCCATTGCATCAAGCCGTGCAAATTCGCGCCGGACAAAATAGACGGTTTCCGGGGCGTCGGCGGTCGTGTGGTTATGCAGCACCTCAAAAGGGATTCCCGCCCGCCGCGCAAGCTCCACGCAAACGCTGCTGTCCTTGCCGCCGCTGCTCGTGATCAGCAGCGGCTTCTTATATTGCGACAGGCTCATTTCGGACGCCTCGCGCAGCCGCAGGATCGCCATCTGCTCTTTATCGCTCATGCTCTGCCTCGCTCCTTTGCCGCTCAGGCTGCCCCATAAAGAGGCGATAGACAGATGGGGAACACGGTTTCCCTTTTACCCCGTCTGGCGTTTTGAAAAAGAGCTCCGGCATCCGGTATTTGCTTTTGTAATGCTCCATCTGCGCCTCGGTCAGGCTGCAAAAATCCTCATCGCCCAAGCCGCAGATAAAAAAGGTCCCCGCGATGATGTCGTAGTCCTCAAGGGAACGGTTGAGCGGCAGGCCCATCAGCTTGCCCTCATCATTGCAGATAAGGACAGCGCGATCCTCCCAAGGATACAAGGTTTCGATCAGGCCGCCGACAATGTGCTGCAACGTGTCCAAGCTGCCATCAATATCGGCCTCACGCGGATACTGGCCGGGTTCTACGATCAATACTCTCATGTTGCTTCTCCTTTCTCACCGCTCAGGCGGCAATTCCTTTGTTTTTGTCTGCTCCCGGCAATACTCCGGGTAACGCAGCCGGATGCCCTCCAGCAGATATGGCGCATACCCGCAGGCAAACAGGTCATAAGGCGCAGCTTCCTGCTCACACCCCGGTTCGATGTACCCGTTCCAGAGATTGAACGCCAGCAGACACAGCTTGCGGCTCCCGCTGGTCTGCCAGCCCTCGTTCAGGGCTTCGGGGCGGATGCAATCTTCCTCGAAATCAAACAGTCTGTTGACCCTCTGGCGCGTGTCCGCACTGACCCCCAGCAAATAAAACAGGGCTTTATGGTAGCTGTCATCGCGCACACGTGCCATATTCTTTTCGTAAAAGGCGCGGTGCTGCTCGGATGAAAAAATCAGACGCTTCATGGTGTCCTCTCTTCAAAAATATTTGCCCGGCGCAAAACTGCGCCGGGCATTGTTGTTTTGTGTTCACTGTTCCATCTCACCGGGCTTTGTCGTGAGCAACTGGTAGGTTTTGTTTTTGGGGTACTCGTTCTCAAAGGGAATCAAACTATTGCCCAACTTGAGGATGCCCTGCCCCGGCCTTGCCAGCAGCAGATAGTTTTTCTGAGGCTCCGACAGACCGTACAATTCCGCCACGCTGTCGATGTCCTTGGTCTGCCGCAGCAGCACCACAAACTCACTGTTGGCAAGCATGGCGTAGGCTGTATCATTGGAAAGACAGTCCTGTACGCTTTGGGTGATGCCGGTGGCGTAGGCGTTATACTTGCGAAAGCGTTTCCACGAGACATAGAGAAAATGGGCGCTGAGTTCGTTGCGCAGTAAGAGGTAGATTTCATCGAAATAGACCCATGTCGCCGCGTCCGGGTCGCTGCGGTCGTTCTGCATGACCTGAGTATTGATAAATTCCAACATGGACAACATCGCCACCGACTTAAGCTGGTCGCCAAGGCTCTGGATGTTGAAGCAGATCAGCCGGTTCGACATATCCACGTTGGTGGGCTGGGCGAACATATTGAGGCTGCCGTTTGCGAAAATCTCCAGCGCCAGCGCGATCTCTTTGGCGCGTTCGTTGTCCTGTGCGTTGAGGTCGCGCCAGAGGTCGGTCAAGGTCGGGCAGACCCCTTGATACCGCCGCTTTACAAACGGCTGATAGATGCGTTTTAGGCTGCGGTCGATCAGGCTCTTATCGCCGGGCAACAGATGCTCCTTGCCCATGACCTGTTCACAAAGGGAAAGCACAAACTCAGCCTTTGCCGTGTGCGGCGGGATTTTGGAAACCGGGTCGTAGACGAAATCAAGCGGATTGAAGTAGGTACGGCTGTCCACCGAAATATCCACCACCACGCCGCCGAGCGCACGGGTCTCCGCGCAGTATTCCCGCTCGGGGTCAACAAGATAGAACCTCGCCAGCGGAAAGCGCAGGAACCGCGCCAGTATCTCGGCCTTGGCAAACATGCTCTTGCCGCCGCCGGATGTCGCAATCACCATGCCGTTGCCATTAACCAGCAGCGCGCGGGAGCCGATAATGAGATTACCGGACATTGCATTGACGCCGTAATAGATGCCGCCCGGGTCAAGCACTTCCTGAGTATGGAACGGCACGAGGGCTGCCACGTCCTCGGTGAGCATCGTGCGCATATTCTCAATGCGGCGCAGGCCGTAGGGCATTGTCGTGTTGAAGGCGTTTTCCTGCTGGTATTTCAGGTCGATGAACCGGCAGTTGAGGTTGACCGCCTGCGTCTTGATCGCGTCCACCTCACGGGTCAGTTCCTCCAAACTGTCCGCGAAGCACACCACCGTGAGCAGGGTCAAAAACATCTGCTGGTCGCGGTTGGAAACTCCGTCCTGCCACTCGGCTACGACCGCATCCTGCGCTCTGGTGCGGTAAGGGACGCTGCTCGTAAAATCGAGATTGTCCACACTTTTGCGATTGAACCGTACCTTGTCCGCATCCACCCGCATCCGCGCGTTGTCGATCTCACGGGCCGCGTCCTCCGGCTCGATGGGCAACACATGGATGGAAAGGGCCATCCGCGGGGCCTGCCGCAAGAGGGCCGGGATCAGGCTGTCGTCCAGCCGCTGCGGATACTGCATGAGGGACAGCACCTTGGCATACCGCCTGTCGATCTCAATATGGTCGGTCCTGAACACCATGCTGTCCGGGCAGATGGCATCCTTGAAGTCGTGCCCAAGGCGACGGCTTTTCCCCCAATCAAACCGAAACTGCTGCTCCTCTCCTGCACGGAAAAAGCCGTGCAGTACCCGCAGCCGTTCGTTGTTATCCACCTCGCGCACAGTGCAGCCGAGCGCCGACAGCGCACTGACAAGATGCCCCTGCACATGGCGCAGCCGTTCCCGCGCCTGCTGGATGTTCGGCTTGTTGGTTGATACGATCAGGAACTTTTGCTGCCGGGTGTTTCCGAGATCGCGCACCCGGTTTTCGAGCAGCGCGTTGTATTCGGCGCGGTAAATGTCGCCGTTATCTTCCCGCACTTGCATCAGAACATCGCGCCGAAATGCAGCCTCGTCCATGCGCTGGCTCGTAACGCAAAATTGCGCCCAGCAATCTGCAGGCAGGCCCGCATAGACAGTGCCGTACAGTGTTTGAATTTCTTTCTTTGATTGGTCGGACAGCATTGCATAGTTAACATCCGATACGCTCCACGCCTTGTTGTACACATCACCGGAACGCCACACGCCGTCCTGGTAGATACAGTCAATGGGGATGCTCTGCTGCACCGAGCGCGGCAGGCGGCGGCTGCCCCGAGTGCGCCGGCAGTTGTCGTATTCACTCAATTTCAAGGCCCTTGATTTCCTCCTTCCGATGCTTTCTGAAATGGAAAAGGGCGGCTCGCCAGCCGCCCTTCTTCTCTTTGCGTGTTGTCATTTTTTGTTCGTATTGGTTTTCGCTTTTCCAGACGCGCGGTCCGGCCCGCAGAAATACGGTTTCCCACCATGCGCAGAGGAATTGCTCAAAGGTCATTCCGTCATAGGTAAAAAAGCCCGCAGCCGCGACCGGCGCGGCACAGGCAATGCACACCCAACTGACCGTTTCCTGCCCCAGCGCACCGCGCAGGGCAAAGTAGCTGCCGACTGCTGCGCCTACTGCCACACCGGAACAGATGAGCTGCCGCAGGGACAGGCCCAAAACGAGTTCTTCCCGGTAGGTACGAATTTCCTTGCTGATCTTGTTTTGAATAGTCGTTCCCTCCTTGTCCTTATAGCCCCATCATCTCATGGATCACCCGGTCAGAACCTTTGACAAGCCCCACCAGCACCAGCATATTGAAAGCCACCTCGGCCAGATAGCTCCATACCATGCTGGCGGCTTCGCCGGTGGTGACGCTCGGGGCGGTTACAAAGCCGGAGTAGATTACGCAGGCCAGCACGATCACCGCGCCTTCCATGCAGACGCCCACATAGCTTTTTAGAAAGGACACGCCCACATTTTGGGTGCTTTCTCCTGCGAAAGATGCCAGCGGGATCGGGGCAAGCGCGGTGTAGATATAGATGTAAAAAAAGCGCCCGTATACGGTTAAAATCATGACAAACGAAAGTACCGTAATCAGCAGACTACCCAAAATGGTCACAAGCCAGAGCGGAATGCTCGCCAAAAATCCAACATTGCGGATAGCTGTCTCGATCTCGCTTGGCAAGCTCACCATCGCCTGTGAAATTCCGCCCATCCCTGTCGCGGCTTGCAAGACAATGCCGTTGCAAATCTCGAACAGCTTGAGCATGATCTCCATGCCATAGGTCACCGCGGCCTTGGCCGCCACAAAGCGCACAAGGTAGCCGATGGCCGCTTCGGGGCGCTTCAGCTCATGGAAGTTGGCTGTGTTCTTAAACAGCGACATCGCAAAGAACAGGATGAGCAGCCCATAGCCCACGGCAAGCAGGCCGCCGTGGATGTTTTGCATCACGGCCCAGACCGCGCCGCCTTTGAAAGCGTCCGGCGACATCGTGACCAACGACCAAAGCTCTGCCAGCTTATCATTCCAGGTCGCAAAGGCGTTCAGGATATTTTCTACGATCCAGTTCTGATTCAAATACTTCTCACCTCCCCTGCCGCCGCATGAGGAAACGTCCTCACACGGCGGCTGTATTTGGTTTGTCCTTGGTTCACACGATCATGTCCAGAATGTCCTTGGCAAAGTAGATCACCACGCCGCCGAAAAAGGTCATAAAGCCCTGCGCCCGCTGCGCGGCATCATGCCCCTTGAGCGCAAGGCCGATCTGCACGATGCCAAAGCCCAGCAGGATCGCGCCAATGGCCTTGATCGCGCTGAACACAAAGTCAGACAGGTTGTTGATCGCGGTCAGCGGGTCGCTCGCGGCCAGTGCAGGCGTGGCGAACAACATCGCCAGCGCCAGCGACGCTGCCATCGTCATGTACGCGCGCTTGATTCGCACCGCGCCGCGGTCAAGCGGGATCGGCGGCTCACCCAGGCTGTCCTTCGGTTTCGTCCAGTGTTTCATCCAGTTCATCTTCATCGATTTCCTCCAATTCGATCCATTCATATTGATCCAAAATTTCTGCCGGAACCTTGTCCGGCTCCAACGTTGCCAGTTCTGCTGCGGATAGGGTGGTCGCTTCGCTCATGTAATCGGGCGGCAGCACATACGGCTCACTGCCGCCGTCCGGGGTGTAACGGACATTCGGGTGGCGGAGCAGATCAAACTTCCGATCAATCACCGGGTCCTCGCTGCTCATTAACAACAGCGCGTCCCCGCGCTCGATGCGCCGCACCTCGTCCGGGGTTAAAAGCTCTCGGCCCGCTGTCTGGCGGCTCTCGCTCGACGAGCCACGGCTGCCCTTGCCGATGCTCTGCGAGGTGGTGCGCTCGGTCTCTTTGCCCAAAATCTTTGATAAATACTCAAATGTCCCGTACTCATTCCCACCCAAATACAGCATAGTATCGCAGTTTCCGAGCAGCCCCTCCCAATCGTCCTTGAACAGCTTTTTGATCTGTGCGATGTTTTGCAGGATAATATCGCAGCTGATATTCCGGCTGCGGCAGACCGAGAGGATGTTTTGGAAGTTGCTGGGCAGGGCCACGTTGCTGAACTCGTCCATCATCAGGCGGACATGAACCGGCAGCGCGCCGTGATAATCCGGGTTTGAATCGGCCAGCCGAAACAACTGGTCAAAGAGCTGCGTGTACAGGATGGTGACGAGGAAGTTGTAGGTCTGGTCATGGTCGGGGATCACGCAGAAGATCGCGCGGTGCTCCAGCCCCAGCCGCGGCAGAAAGGTCTCGTCCTGGCTGGTCATCTCGGCAAAGCGGCGCGTGTTGAACATATACAGGTTTGCCGCCGCCGAAATCAGAACCGATTGCAGCGTCCTGGTGCTGCCCAGCTTGAACGAGTGATACTGCAGCACGGCGGGGTGATCGGGTTCCCGACCCTCCAGTCCCTCAAACAGAAGATCGAGCGGGTTTGGCCCGGCCTCCCCCTCGGCTACCGGGCCGTTGAGGATCATGTGCATCAGCATCGCAAAATTCTGCTCGTATGGCGGGGCCTCATACATCAGATAGAGCAGCATGGCCGAGATCAGCATCATCGAGGAATCATCCCAAAACTTATCCCCGCCTGCTGGCGCATCCTTGGGTTTGGTGTTATGCACCAACGCATAGGCCAGCTTGATCGCGTCCTCGTCTGTTTCAAGGTAAGCCATCGGGTTATAATGCCCGGCGAAATGCACAAGGTCAACGACCGTGACGGCGATGCCCATCCGCTCAAACAGGCCGCCCACGCTGCGCAGGATCTCGCCCTTGCTGTCGAGGATGATGTACGAGCAGTTCTCCGCGCATTGCATCAGATTAGGCTTAACGTAGAATCTCGTCTTTCCTGCGCCGCTGCCGCCGATGACGACCACATTGAGATTGTGCTTGTGCCGAAAGCCATCCATGCCCATCTGCACATGAGAAGTAAAAATATAGTTTTCGGATGGGCGTTTGCGGTCACGGTATTTCCGGTTGAGCGAGAACGCACTGCCCCAACGTGCCGTGCCATGCTCTGCGCCGGGATGCTGCCGGGATTTTTCCTCTAAATAGCAAAACACGGCCAGCGGGTAGCAGATCAATGCCAGCAGCAAAAATTTGCCGGTGCTGGCGCTCCAATGCACCGAGAAGGGCGCGGCGATCAGGGCAGAGAGATGGGCGGCGAGCCCTGCAAGCCCGCCGCCCATGTCGATTGCCTGTGCCACCGCCGCTGCCAGCCAGAGTACCGGCAGCATCAGCGCCGCCCAGAGGGCCGCTTCTGTGCGGTCGGGGCGTTTCACGGGTTACCCCGCATTGAAGTGCCGTTCACTCGCGTCCCTCCCTTGCTGCGGTTTCGATTGCCTGTTCCTGGGCCTGTGCCGTCTTTTGGGCGATTGCTTTTAATGCCGCGAGAGTAGCCCGCACAGACGGACGTTGCGCCTGCTCAGAAAGCACCTGGCCCATTTCCCTCGCACCATGCCCGCGCATCCCCAAGCTGCTTTCGGATGGATGGCGGGCTTGCCCTTTTTTTCGCTCTACCACCCTCCTTTTCGGCGCTGGATAGCCCATGCGCTCAAAAATGCGATTGAGCTTGGACACATCCTCCGCGCGGGCCAGCACGTCGATCAACTCACCCTCGCTGCTCTTATCCTTGATGGCCGAAAACAGTACACCGTAGTGCTTGGCCTGCCGCTTAAACTCGGCCAGATCGCCCGCCTGGATGGGAAACACCTTGAGTTCCTTGCCGTCCCGCAAGAGGCGGCTCAGCCGGGTACGGCCCCGCACCTTGGGATTATCCCTTGCCAGCGCCAGCGCGATGGCCGCAAGGTTTTTGGCACCGAGCGCGCTCAATTTGACCGCCGCCTCGGTGATCTGGATGCCTTCGCGCACCATCTGGTCTGCCGCTTCACTGCCACTGTTCATCTTGCATACCCCCTTTGTCTGTTCGATTTTTCCTGCTGCCGTTCCTGCTCCTGCCGCTCGGCGCGTTCAGCCTCGGCCAACTGCGCGCGCAGTCGCTTCTCGTCCTCGCTGATCCAGCCGCACAGCATCACCTCCCTGCGGCGGGCGCGGATCTGCGCGGACAGGGCGGCGATCTCGGCTGACAGCGCCGCGGCTTGGTTTTCATCTCTGTCCTTTTTGGCAACACTTCTTTTTCGGTAAAGATTCCTGCGCTGGGCGGTAAGCGCGTCCTGCTCGGATTTGGCCGTCGCTTTCACCGCGTCCAATTCCTCCTGTGATTGGATGCGGTTTTCCCACACAAATTTGAATTGGGCAACATACCGGTCAAACTTTTGAAAATCCTCGCACAGCAAAAAGTAGCAGCGGCGCGAGGTGCGCCGCTGCCGTGTTTTGCCCAGCAGATAGACATAGCGATAATAGAGAGCCATAAAGCCGGTGTATTTTCTACGAGGCACGACCGGCAATGCGCCGCGCAGTCTCACCCTGCGAACCCGGCGTGCCGGCACCTCTGGAATTGGCTTATCGCGGATGGATCTGGTTCGGGCTGCGTCCTCTGCCGCGCGGGGCAGCTTCACCTCCTCGCCCCGCGCACGGCGCTCCAACAGATTTCGGATAGATGCCTCATCGTACCCCTCGCCCAGCGATTTTAGCCGGATGTTCCGGCTGCCGGTCTTGTGGCGCAGGGTGGCGTATTTGATATTGGGGCCATACCTTACGGAATATCCCATTTTCCGCAACCCTGCCACAAAGGTTTCCCAGCTTACGGCCCTTGCCAGCGCCCTGTTCACATCCGCGCGGATCATAGAGCGGGCGGTTGGTTTGTCCTCCTTTTCTGCCTGTCGTTCGATGTACGCTTTGCCCTTTTGCTTCGGATCAATGATTGATAGTCCACGCTCCCGGCACAACTGATCAGATACCGCCCGGATGCCCTTGAAATATCCTTTGAAATCGTTACGGAACATCTTGCCATCCACAAACGAGACGGAGTTGAACACGATGTGATTGTGGAGCGTCCCGGTGTTCAGATGGGTGCTGACTGTGGCTTCATACCGTTCAGCAAATGCGCGCCGGGCAAACTCGCATCCGATCTCATGCGCCTGCTTCGGCGTGACCTCGCCGGGGGCAAAGGATTGGATGACGTGGTATCCTAATACATGATTCTCTCCACCTTTCCCCCAAATAGTTTCCGTGCGCAGCATTACCTCGCAGGCGTGGGCAGGGTCACAGTTAAAGCCGGTCACAAAGAGCTGTTGTTCTGTCTTATCGCTATTGTGCGCATAGGTAAGCGCGTCTTGTAAGTCTTGCCCCGTTTTTGTTTTTGCGGGATTGGCTGCATAGTCAAGGCACCGTTTCAAATGGTTCTTGACCGCTTTGATTTTTGTGTAGGCCATTGTTGTCACGCACGCTCCTGCACAAGTTTCCATATTCGGGACATGATGTCCATCACCTGTTCAAACTGCGCTTGCGTTACATATCCTGTGCTGTTCACTCTGTGCGCAATTTGATTCAGGTTGTTTCCCACCGCCGCAATCTCCCGCGCGAGTTCCTTGTAGGTGTCGGGTGGACGGGGCCGTATGTTTATCCCCTCAAATGCCGCCCGCGCAAACTGCTCGCGGCGAAGCCCTGCCTGTCGGCATTTTTGATTCAGCCTGTCATATTCTTTATCGTTCAGATGAACGACAACAATATGGTTTCGATTGCGCATCCGTCCTCCTTTTCAATGTATCTGCACCTCTTGGCGCAGGGGGTTTCAGGGGCTCTGCCCCTGACAAGTTGACATTTGGTATATCAAATGTCGTGCTTGCTTGTACTGTGCGCAGCACAGTCTCATTCGGCTGAAAACAGTTGCTCCCGCTATGATTTCACAGCCACAATGACATATCGGGCGTCGGGCCAGGAATACGAGCAGGTGACCATCACAAGCAAATGACTATCTGCGGTGATGGGCACCCCTGTTTTCATGGCCGCCCCATCCAGCAGGCTTTGGGCAAAAGCCAGAAAATCCGCATCGTCCGAAAACAACGTGCGGTTGAAAGGCACCTGGCTGACATCTGTTTCCAGCGCCGCCACAACCGTATACTGCCAAGTACCATCCGGCGTTTGCAGTTGGATTTGGCTGTGCTTGCTGCAATAGCCGCTGCCGAGATACCGGGGCAGGCAGCCGAACATACTGCCGTCGTTCATGTTGTGAGCATACACGATAAGCGTTTTACCTGACAGGCGGCAGTCGCTTTGCAGGAACAAACTGCCCGCGGTGCGCCACTCCCCCTTGTAATTTCTGCGAAGATAATACTCCGGGTTTTCCATGCTGCTCTGTAGCACGGGGTAATCAACGCGGGTGCCGGGGATTGAAAGCCATGCCTGCACATCCGGGTATTGGGCTTGCAGAGAGGCAAGGTCAAGCTGCTTCTCATTTTCAGCATTGAACCAGGGCAGAGAAAGGACCCCGGAGTTGCCTCCGGGGTCGCTCTCTGTAAATGCCTCTTTCAGCTCGGATGCCTCATATTGCGCAAGGCTGGGCCGGAAAAGAAACAGCCAACCAAGCGCCAGCAAACAGATGCAGGCCGTCCCGATCAGGACGCCCCGTGCAAATGAACGGATCATTCGTCCTCCCACTGCTCTGCCGCCACTTTTTCGTCCTCCGAGGTCTCGTGCCAGAGATAGGCCGCGATGCCAATGACCGATGCCAACAGGCCGAGGATCAGCACAGCAGGCAGCCAAGGCAGGTCGCCGGTCTGCGGGATTGGCTGAGGCACGGGGGTGGGCTTGGGCTTCTCCGGCTCGGATGGCTTGCGGGGCTGTTCCGGGGCGGGCGCATCGCGCATGACCACCGTCCCGTCCTCCATTAGTGTCCAGTGGTCGAGGACGAGCCAGTCTTTACCAGTGCAGACATACACATCGTTCTCATGCAGAGGGGAGCCGTCCTCGTCCACGCGCTGCACCAGCTTGAAGCTGATGCTCTCTGCAACGGCGAATCCCTGCGGTGCGGTGATCTCCACCAGCGTGTAGGGTTTATCCAATTCCAGCCCACGGATTTCGGTGGCCTTGTCGCCGCTCACCCATTCCCGGATAACCTTGCCATCCTGATCCACAATGCGCAGGGTTGCGCCGGGCAGCTCATCGCTGCCGGTCAGCTTGCGCTTGGAGATCAGCACCGAAGTGCCATCGTTTTTGCAGGTAACCTCCAGCGTTTGAACCGGCTGGCCGTCATAGAGGAAAGATACCTCCATCGGCTCATCGTTCAGGTAATAGCCTATCGGCGGGGTCAATTCTCGAATCTCATACAGGCCACTGTTGAAACGGGCATCCGTCCCGGTGCCGAACTCATTTTCCGCCACATAGATGCCCTCAGTGCCATACAGTTCACCCCGGATGGGCAGGCCGCAGTCAAAAGCGGCAAGGCCCTGCGCGTCGGACGGCGCAGATACCGCGATCTGCTCCCCCGCACGGACAAGCAGTTTGCCATCCACGCTGTAAACATCATCGCTGGCAAACAGGGCAAAGACGGCACCGGTTAGCGGGGTATCTGTCTTGCTGTCCAGCTTGGTTACCTTGGCCTCGGTCCGCTCCCGCTCATTGCGGAAGCCAAGTACCTGCCGCTCGATCAGAGCGGTGTCGGCAGCCTTGGCATCGACAATCGTGAACTTGGAAGTGCTGTCCGTACCGTCTGCGTTATGGCTGGTGATCTCCTTTGCCAGCACGGTTTCGTTAAGCTGGCTGTTCCATCCAAAGGCCACATCATAGCTTTGGGTCGTACCGACAAACCCGTATGGGGCACCAGTTTCCTCGACACGATAGCTGCCCAGCGGCAGGGTCAATGTCACCTCGCCAATCTCGCTATGGGTTACGGTCAGGAAGTCATAGGTGGCCTGCGTCCGGCCCGGCGCAAAGGCGGCAAGATCGCTGGTGCCATCGCCGGTACGCACGACTGCCACCACATCGCCCTTGGCATACCAGAGGGTGCGATTCCCGCTTGCGTCAGTCTGCTGATCCTGCGTGTAAACGTCCTCAGCTGCCGTGATCGTAAACTCGGCATCTGGGATGGGGCGCTCCTCATACACAAACTGACCGTCCACATAATCCACCAGTACCTCGCCGGTCTTGCGAATGGTCAGGCGGCCCAGGGTCTCGTGGTTGTTGTAGCGTTCATCAATGACCAGAATATCCTGCCCATCCTCGCTGTCGTCCCCGGTCGCGTTGTAGATGCGGTCGGTGCTGACAACAAAGTCCACATACACGCCGCCATCCACAAATGCGCCGGTGGCATCCATCTGAAGGTGTCCGTCCTCGTCAAAGGCGGCGGTGTCGGCCCACTCGTTATAAAAGCCGTTCGGGCCGGTAAGTTCCACCAGCCGGTAACGCCCAATGGGCAGCTTTTCGGGCAGGGTCAGGACGCCGTTTTCATTGGTATAGAAAGTGTCCACCGTCTTGCTCAAAGTGCCGTTGGTGGTGTCGGTCATCGTGACCAGCTTGGCATGGCCGTTTCGGTCAAGAACGTAATTGCCAAGCTCGTCCAGCCAGTAGATTTGAAATGCCGTATTCTCCAGCAGGACGGGCTTGCCGGTCTCGGCGTCGATCTTGGTCACGCGCAGATACGCCTCGACTTCCTCATCCAGAATGGTGAACTTCTGGTAGCTGCCAGAGCCTGCCTGTACCGCACCACGCGGGTGGGCCATCTTGGACTGCGGGTTGCGGCTGTCGGTGGGATCGACCGTCAGAATAAACGGTTCAGCCTGCCAGTGGTCGGTTGGGGTAGTAGTTTCCACCACCAGATATTGCCCATATGGGAGGCCCTCGACCCGAATCGTGCCGGTGTCATTCGAGAAGATCTCGGCAAGCTGGTACTCGTTGGGGCGACCGGTAGGAATCCAACCATCACCGCTGCCGTTGCGGTTGTCCTCGGCTGCGGTCAGGGTCGCATTGTAAGCGGCAATCTCGCTCTCATCCAGCGCATAGGTTTTGGCAATGGCATGACCCTCTGCCGTAAAGTCATATTTGGGATGGCTCTCATCGTACTTGGGGTTGATATAGGCCGCCAAAATGCTGGAAAGGCGATACTGCCCGCTGCGGCTGCTGGTAAACTCGCTGGCTTTGGAAAGGTCAGAAATCAGGTAGATGGTAAAGCCCGCTCCCTCCAAGTCAATGCCATCCGTGGAGCCGGTGCTGGAAATGTGCTTGGAGATTTCCAGATTGCCCTTTGCCACCTGGTCTGCACTTTCTGCAAGGGCATTGTCCCGGTGGAGATGGCTGCTGGCCGGATATGCGGTGGAATCCCGCTGCTCGCCCTCGGCCTGCCGATTATCCTCAAAGGCAATTTTCTCGACATACCAGCCCTCATCCGAATAGGCCGGGCTGATATAGTAGTTATGCTCGTCGCAGAGGTAGCCTTTGGCATAGCTTTCGTAGTAGCCATCGTAGGTGCGGGTGCCGTCCAGCGCTTTGCCCTGTCCAATATTCGACCACTGATTGCGATAGGCATAGTCGGTGTATCGGCCCTGTGCATCCACAGCAAGGGGCAGTTCGCTGCCGGTGGGCTGCTTGGTTTTGGCATCAATGGCGGGGTAGGTGCCGGAGAGGACAAACGCACCATCCTCGACCGAGATCACGACCCCGGTGCCGCGCTCGACGATATAGTAATCGCCAAGATACAGATTCGAGAAAGTCAGCCACCCGCCCTTGATCTGTGCGGACGCAACGAGGTGGTCTTTTGCGAGAACGGGCAGATAATCGCTGACCCACTGGCCGGAATTGTCCCGGATGGTAGTGTGCCAGATGGGGGTGCCATTTTCATCCAAGATACGGCTGTAATCCACAATGCCGGAAACCCCGTCCGGGTGGAGGATGTCGGCAGCGGCATACAGGTCATACACCGCACCATCAAGGCTTGCATCGCCGTGGGCCTGCCCGCTTGCCATGCTGCTGCCGTAGGCATCCCGGCCAGAAACATACCGCATGGCATCAAGGTCAACTTTGCTCAGGCTGATCTCGCCCAGCACACGGTCGTTCTGCAGCACGCCCTCTTTGGGCTGCATGGTATAGCTATCCTCATTGGCTGCGGTGCCGCTGGCATCTGTAACATAGGTTTTGGCGGCGTCGAGCGGCGTGTCGCTAATCGCCACGGTCACAATGCCGTTGCCGGTATCCAGCAGGGTGCCGCCCTCGTTGGTCAGGCCGATGTTGGCGTTGTAGTCGGCATTATCCAGCCAAATGATGCTGCCGTCATTTTCAGCCGTGATCTCGATATAGTATCCACGCTTACCAGCGGGTGTACCCGCGGTGCCGGTGTTGTTCAGGTCTGTCCAGTCGCCAAAGTAACCGGACGGGGCCTCGATCTCGACCAGCACAAACTTGCCCTCATTGCGTTGGGTATAGTACATTGTGGTATGAGCAGGATCGGTGGTCGCATACCTGCTGTTATTCACGACCACGTATGTGCCGTCTGCTTGTCGCTCAACCGTATACTGATTGTACCCGCCATAGGGGATATATCGCTGCAATACCGTATCCCACTCAAACACCGCAAAGGACGCATCCGCTGCGATCTGGTTTCCGGTCTCGCTGTCACGCTTGTCGATACGCACCTGCAAACTCCACTCGTCGTTGCGCATGACATAATCCTGATTGGCGTTGGACGGGACAGAGATGACCTGACTGCTGCCGAGGGGGCCAGTGAAAGCCTCAAAACCATAGGGGATACCGGTTTCTTCAAAACGGAACTGCAGGTTGGCAAGCTGCTGCCGGGCAGAGGCGATGGCCGCATCCACCATCCGCTGGGCCTCACCGCGCAGCTCATTGATCGCATTTGCGCGGGCACTGGCCGCTGCGCTGTCGGCCTCCGACTGGCTGCTGTAAGGCCCAACAGACCCGCTGCGGGTGCCGCTGGTCTTGCTCACAGAATAATGCAGGCTCCATGCGGCTGTGCCGTCACCGCCGTTGGTATGGTAGGCATCGTCCATTGTGTGGCCTGCGGTGGTAATAACCTGTTTGCTGGCCGGAGTGATTGCCCATCTGCCGCCATCAATGCTGCCGGATTTGACCAGCGGCTCAATCTCAATGGTGGCACCGTCGATTTTCTCGCCGGTTTCCAACTGCTGCTTATCCGCATTGACTTTATACGAAAGATCCAGCGACCCGCTCACGGTCTGTGCAGGTGCGTTCCACGATGCGTAGAATTGGGGCTGCACATCCGGTTCCTCGCTGCCGTCCGTGGCGGGCCCCATGACAGCAACCGTCTGCCAGCCACCAATCGGCGGCTGATAGATGTAAGTGTAGTAGTCGGTGTCGGTTGCATAGGTGGCGGCACCACTTGTCAACCGGTCAATGGCATCCTGATATGCCTGCCCGGCCACACTGTTGGGGTAATGCTCCATAATCCACTGCTGGGCCGCATCGTAGCAAGCGGCCGCGTTTTCGCCCTTGTTACGCGCCGCAAAGGTCGCGGCATCCGTGCCAAGCAAGCCAAGCGAAAGCTGACCCAGCCCGCCCCAAATATTGATCTGGTTGGAATAGTGGTCGCCCGGCGTATACTGCGACGCCTCAACGATGGAGGTGTGACTGTAGGAATAAGTCGGACATCCAGCAGGCTTTCCGCTCAGCCCGTGGTCGCAACAATACGCCGGTTCGCCATTAAACCAAATCAGCCAGGTGCCGTTCACCTTCTCTGCCTTGGTGATTTTGCCGCTCGTGACTGTAGGCGTAGGCCGCTCGGCGTAGGTTGTGCTGCCAGCGCCGTACAGCGTGGGGGCTGCGGTTTCCGTGCCATCCACATGGACAGTCATGCTCTTTTTCAGCACAGTTCCATCCGGCGCTTCGTACACAAACTGCGCAGTAAAGCCCTCACGGGCCTGGAGCAAAATGCCGGATGCAGAGGCCGAGGATTCGTCGTAGCTTGCGGCCAAAATTGCTGCGGCCTCATCCGCATCGGCAGCCTCGCCGCTACCGTCCGGACGCAGCACTTTCACGCTATCCGGCAGGACGATGTGGGAGCGGCTGCCGTTAGCAGGGTATTCCACTTGCACCATGATAGGCACAATGGCAAAATTCTCACCATCCTGCAAGGGCACGGTAATACTGATATTGTCGCTGTTCAGAGCATCGGCATCCAGATAATTGCCGTCTGCATCTTCGAGATCCCACTCGCCGATGCCGATCTTTGTCTCACCGATCGCCACCGGCAGGCCATAGCGACCCATGTAGTAGCCGCTGGGGGCATCGGGCAGATCGCCATACAGGACATTGGCAATCTCGTCTTTATTCGGTTCAACAGTCGGCTCATCCCCGCCTTCTGCGCCGGGGTCGGTAGGCTCGTCTGGTTCGGTAGGGGTAGCGGGTGCTGTCGGATAGTCCATCTTTTCGTGCATTGCTACAATGATGGACATCAAAGACAGATATGCCGCCTGCACGGCCTCGCTGGCCTGCTCATCCTCCGGCACCTCGTAGTACAGATCCTCCGCGGCATAAAGCTGCACCGCAGCTTCATCGGACGCTGCGGTCGCCTCGTCCAATGCGGCCTGGAGTTCGGGATTCGCCTGATCCTCGACCCATGCCAAGTGCGCAAGGCCCCATGCATTGGCCGTAATCAATACCGTCTCACGGTCGATGGCCGCAACAGCATCAATGAAGTCCTGTGCTGCTTCGCTGAGTGTCGGCTCTGCATCCGGCTCGGCTGTGGGCTGGGGTGTGGCCGTCGGCTCGGTCGCCTCATCCTTTTCAGCCGATTCCTCGGTCAGTTGTTCCTCTGTCGAGGTCGGGTTCTCCACCTCTGCGGGCGAATTCATCTCAGCTGCAAACACCATCGGGCTGCAAAGGCAGCTCATGCACAGCAACACGGCCAGAAGCGCCGACACCATCCGGCGCAGGTTTTTTCCTTTTTTCAAGTGCTCCTCCTTTGGTTTTCCAAGCAAAAAAGCGCCTGTCCGCATCGGGCAGGCGCTGGGCGACTGGTTCTCTCTTGCTTTGGTTTAGGCGGGGCGCGGGGCCACTTTTTCATCGTATAACCTCCCTCAATAGAAAAGCGCCCATCCCGTCGGGACAGGCGCTGAAAAATAGTGCGTTTTCTGTTTCACTGGAATGTTACTGTCCAGTAGGTGTACTGCCCCTGATCGGTATCGCAGAACCAGCAGCCAACGCCCATACTGGAAATGTCGGTGCGCATGATGTTGGCATAATGGACATCGCTGGCTACCCACGCGGCGCAGGCAGCACTTGCCGAGCCAAGCGGGCCTGCGGCAAGGATCTCGCTTGTGGTTGTCATGCCAGAATGGTCGAACGGGCCACCCGCGACAAAGGATTCACACCGGGTACTGGCGATTGCGGAAAGTCCATCATCCATTGCCAGCGCGGGCAGGCCGCCCGCTGCGCGTACTGCGTTGATCTGCTCCTGCATAGCCCAATAGGCGCTGTCGGTGGCGTCGATCTTCCACCATTTGTCCGTACCGGCTGCCAGCTCAAAAGGAACAGCGCCATAGGCGGGAGCCGGGGCAGGCTCCGGGGTCGGTGCCGGTGTCGGGTCGGGGGCCGAATCAGACTGCGGTACGGTTGCAGGATTCTGCTCAGGCTCCACCGTGGGTTCTGCTTCCCGCTCCACTGCGGGGGTTGGGACGCTCGTAGGTTCCGGCGTGGGTTCAGGTTCTTCCGTCTGCACCTGCGTGGGTTTCGGCTCAGCGGTCGTCGTCTCAATCTTCTCTGCGGCGACCTCCGCAGCCAGCGCCTCGCTTTCAGCAAGGGCCTTTTCAACATCCACCGGATCGGCAAAATGGACCTGTGACTGTGCGCAGGCGGTCAAGAGAGCGGCGATCAGGATCGCAGATACCAATGATTTTTTCATAAAGGGCAGCCTCCTTTTTCTTTTCTGCCCCCATTGTACCTGACCACCCGAAAAAGCACCACACTGTCGATTTGCTCCGCGACACTGTTGACTACCGCTCCATGTCCACCACCCCCCTTTGCGTGATCTGCGGCGGCCCATCCTCATCCCGCTCCCCATCTACGATCTCGTTTTCCCTTTTGTCAAGGCGCAACAGGACGTTAAGTTCTTCCAGCCGAGCCTGCTTTGTTTTCAGTTCTTCCTCCTGCGCAAAAGGCTTTTCCACCTCCTCCTTTGCATTGGCGATCTGTACCTTTACGTTATCCAATTCCTGCTTACAATGCTCCATTTTCTCTCCCATACCGCCGAGCAGATTATCCAGTCGCTGGATATTTCCAAAAATGTCAGTGCCCAGGCTGGTGGTATGGGTGAGCGACCCCTTCAATGTGATTTGGAATTCTTTGCTGAAACTCTCAAAAGACAGCTCCATAGCAAAGCCCCGGTACTGACCCAAGGGGACAGGATCGGGGCCGGTCATAGCTTTGCAGGCTGCGAGGATCGCGCTGCCTGCTTCCTTTTTGTCACTGTACACAGTGCCCTCAACCTCCATCGGAGAGAAGCCGTCCTGATTGGGATGCGTGTTCTCGTTCAGCCTGTTCACATCAGAGGTGTAGCCCTCCATGCGCTGTTCCAGAGACGCCACTGTCTGCGGCAGATACTTGATGATCTGATCCTCCAGCGCATACTTCTGGCTCAGATGGTTGGATTTCAGCAATTTCAGCCGCTGCACTTCCACGTCGAGATCCATCTTTTCCTTGATATGGGGGTCGCCTGCACACAGTGCTTTGACCTCGGCGTAGGAAAGGGCAGTTTCGTCCACATCCTCCGCCGAACGTGCCGGGCTTTTGGATGTCATGATTTGGCCCACAAACTTTTGTTTGTTTTCGACCATCTGATATAGATAGCTGTCAAAAGTGCCTTCGGTGACGTAGGTATAAATGTCCACCTCCTCATTTTCATTTCCCTGCCGAATGATTCTGCCCTCACGCTGTTGGAGATCCGACGGCCGCCAGGGGCAATCGAGATGATGAAGCGCGATCAGCCGCTGTTGGACATTCGTCCCTGCCCCCATCTTCTGTGTAGAGCCAAGCAGCACCCTGATTTGCCCGGAGCGCACCTTGCCGAACAACTCTTTTTTCTGCACCTCGGTATTTGCGGTATGGATGTATGCGATCTCCTCAGCCGGGATGCCCTTGGCGATCAGCTTATCGCGCAGGTCATCATAGATATTAAACTCGCCGTTCCCTTTGGGGGTGCTGAGATCACAGAACACCATTTGCGTTGATCGCTGATCCATTGTGCGCTGCCATATCTCACAAACATTTTCGGCACAGGCGTTAATTTTCCCGGTATCGCTATCCGGCAACAAAGAGTTGAGCAACCGCTGGTCGAGCGCCAGCTTGCGGCCATCGTTGGTGATGGTCAGCATATTGTCATCGCTGGGGTCTACCATCCGGTTTCGTATCTTTTCAGCCCGTTCGCCTAACGCCGCTACCATCTCTTTCTGCTGTTCTGAGGGTTTCAGTATCACATTGTGGTAGTTGGCCTTGGGCACGGGGAGGTTGAGCATATCGGCTGTCTGGATGTCCGCTATTTCCCGAAACATTGCTATTAGTTCCGGGAGATTATAAAAGCGCGAAAACCGGGTCTTGGCGCGGTAGCCTGTGCCCTCCGGGGCCAGTTCCATTGCAGTGATCGTCTCACCATAGGTAGACGCCCAGCCGTCAAAGTGCAGCAGATCCTTTTGCTTCAATGCCTCATATTGCAGATACTTTTGCATGGTGTACATCTCGACCATAGTGTTCGAGATCGGGGTTCCCGTAGCAAAAATTACTCCATGTCCCCCGGTCAGCTCGTCCAGGTAGCGGCATTTCATGTAGAGATCGGAACTTTTCTGTGCCTCAGCCTGCGAGATGCCACCCACATTGCGCATTTTTGAAAAGGCGGCGAGATTTTTGTAATAGTGCGCTTCGTCGATGTAGATACGGTCAACGCCTAATTCCTCAAATGTCACCACATCGTCCTTGCGGCTTTGGTCGTTCAGCTTTTTCAGCTTCGCCTCAATGGCTTTTTTGCTTTTTTCCATCTGCTTAATGGAAAAGCGTTCGCCATGATTGCGTTTCAAATCGGCAATGCCGAGCACCAGTTCTTCTTTCTGCTGCTCCAATATGGAGGTCTGCCGTTCAAGGCTCATTGGGATTTTCTCGAACTGTGAATGGCCAAGGATAACCGCATCATAATCCCCCGTGGCGATACGTCCGCAAAAACGTTTGCGATTCTTTGCTTCAAAATCCTTTCTCGTTGCCACGAGGATGTTAGCCGCAGGGTACAGCTGCAAATACTCCGATGCCCATTGCTCGGTCAGGTGGTTGGGGACAACGAACAAACTCTTGTGGCACAAACCCAGCCGTTTGCTCTCCTGCGCCGCCGCAACCATCTCCCAAGTTTTCCCAGCCCCCACAACGTGTGCCAGCAGGGTATTCCCGCCATACAGGATATGGGCAATGGCGTTGATCTGGTGGGGCCGCAGGGTGATCTCCGGGTTGATCCCGGCAAAATTGATATGGCTGCCGTCATATTCCCGCGGACGGATGCTGTTGAATTTGTCATTATAGAGCCGTGTCAGCCGCTCCCGGCGCTCCGGGTCTTTCCATATCCAATCCTGAAACGCCTGCTTGATGAGCGCCTGTTTCCCCTGTGCGATGGCGGTCTCTTTTTTGTTGAGAATGGCGTTGCGATTCTCGTCATAGTCGAAGATCCTCACATCCCGCAGGTTCAGCGTTTCCTCCACGATCTTGTACCCATTGATGCGAAAGGTGCCATAGGTGCTGTTTGCCTTGATGTTGCCCCTGTCTGCCGATTTGCCCTCGACGTTCCATTCGCCGGTGTATTTGGAGTAGTGTACATGGATGTTCCGCCGGGCATAGTACGGGGGGCCGAACAGGTCAACCACAAACTGCTCTACATCCTCCGGCGGCAGCCAGGTCGCACCAAGCCGCACCGAGATCTCACCGGGGGACAGGTCAACCGGCTGCACCTGTTCCAGTGCCTCTGCGTTGGCCTTGAAAAACGGATCAGTCTCCGCTCTCAATCTGGCCTCCTCCAGCTTTTTGCGCACGTTGCCGGACAGGTATTCATCCGCCGCTTGCCAGCCCTGCGCCCAATGCGTCCCATCGCCTTCAAGGTCAAAGGGGCCTGTGGCCGGGTCCTTGAAGATCACACCATGCAGATCCTGCACGATCCGTGGGATCGCCTCACTGCCTCCCATCAGCGATGCCATATATCCCAGATCCACACGGGCTTTTTCGGCCAGTGAAACGGCCAGCGCCTCGGATGCGGTGTCCACATGGGTGATCTCGGTCTTTTGCCGGATGGTGCGTTTGGTAAACATATCTGCCTTGCGCACAAAGTTCTGTTCATCGTCCAGAACTTCCAAAGAGGACAAAAGGAAGTAGGCGCTGTCCTGCGTAAATACGGATTTGTTTGCGCGGGAGTTGATGCGTCCGTACTTTGCCACAAAAGCGTCATAGAGTGCGTTTAGTTTTTTCTGCTCGGTCTGAATATCCTCAGCAGGCCAATCATCGGCCTGATACTCGATCAGCGCGCGCACACAGTCCCGGATACCGATCAGGCCCTTAATGCGGTTTGCCGCCGTAACAGACACCTCCACCGGAATCATGCGGCTGTTCTCGCGGTAATAGATCTCGCCGTCCACCACGGTGTAGCTGAAATTCCGCACACTGGGGTCGGCGGGGATGCTCCGATCCTCGTCCTCCGCCTCCAGGTCGTCCAGCACATACTCGGTGATAGAGCCTTGGATATTCTGGATGGCGGCGGCAAGCTGCTCACCGAGGTCTTGCCTCTCCAATGGCTTACAGGTGGTCTCGTTGCGGTTGCCGTACATCATGCTGTCGAAAGTCATTTCGCCCAGCACCATCTCCGGGTGGTCAAGGAAATACTGGTTAATGGGTACGCCGGTTTCTGTCTTGCCAAGATGTACCCAATCCGGCTCAATAGCCGTCAGCTTCTCTCGCTTTTGCAGAAAGAGGATGTCGGTTGTAACCTGAGTTCCGGCGTTGGCAAGGAAAGCATTATTCGGCAGACGGATCGCGCCCAGCAGATCGGCCCTCTGCGCAAGATACCGGCGCACGCTGGAGTTTGCTTTATCCAGCGTCCCCTTGCTCGTCACAAAGGCAATGATGCCGCCCGGCCGCACCTTGTCCAGCGTGCGGGCGAAAAAGTAGTCATGGATCAAAAAATGGTTTTTGTCGTACCGCTTGTCACTCAGGCTATAACTTCCGAATGGTACGTTCCCAACAGCGAGGTCGAAAAAGCTGTCCGGCAGTTCCGTTTTCTCAAAGCCCTGCACGGCAATCGAGGCATTCTGATAGAGCTGGCGGGCGATGCGCCCCGTGATGGGGTCGAGTTCCACGCCATACAGTTTGCTTTCTGCCATGCTCTCGGGCACCAGACCGAAAAAGTTACCGATACCGCAGGACGGCTCCAAAATATTTCCGCTACGAAAGCCGAGATTTTCCATAGCCTTGTAGATGGCTCGGATGACAGTCGGAGAGGTATAGTGTGCGTTGAGCGTAGATGCCCGTGCCGCGCTGTATTCCTCCTCCGTCAATGCGGCTCGTAGCTGGACATATTCATTGGCCCAGGAGGCATTTCCCTCATCGAACGCCTGCGGCAGACCACCCCAACCGACGTAGCGGGATAGCACCTCCTGTTCCTCCGGCGTAGCAAGCCGATCTTCGGCCTCGATCTGCTTCAGCGTTTCGATGGCGGCAAGGTTGCCTTTGAACTTTGTCTTTTCGCCGCCCTCACCCAAATGCTCATCCGTGATGCGGTAGTCCCGGCGCTGGCTGCTTGGGATCTCGGGGTGCAGCAAAATCGGCGGCAGATTTTTGCGCGGTTTCGGCGCAGGCGGCGCGGACAGTTGCGGTTCTTCCTCCGGTTCCTGTTCCGGGCGCGGCGAAAGGTCGATCACGATGCTGCGCAGCTTGGCAGGTTCCGCTTTCGGTTCCTGCGCTGCCTCTGTGAGTACACGCTGGACGGTCTCGATGCGCTCTGATCGAAAGATTGGAAAACCGGTATCGCTCTGAAAGGTGCTGTCCCGTAGGGAGACCGTTCCGGCTGCTTCGTCCACACTGTCCACTACAAAGCGCCGGTCGTGCATCGCAAGTTCCATGCCGGGCTGAACCGCATTGCTGCCTGCCTGCGTTACGTTTTCTTTTTCAGCCGGTTCCTGCGCCATCTCCTTGGTTCGTTCTACGGTCAGCCATTCGGCGGCCTCCTTATCCGCCACTTCCTTTTTGACCTGTTTCAAATAGTCCTCGGCCTGCCATTCGCTGGTAAATTCCTCTTGGACACCCTCGCCGTCCACATAGATCTCGTCCCGAATATCGTCCCAAACGGCGTAGCCGCCCTCTGTTTCAATGACAGAAAAGCGTTCCAGAGAGGGAGGTTCGTTTTCAGCGATCTGCTCCACATCGGCCATGACCTGCTGAATAAAGGGGTCAGCGTCCAGCTTGTCCGGGTCAACCACATGACCGTCTACGATGCCGCTCTCTGCGAGGGCAGCACGGATGGCAGCAGGGTCAATATCAGCGAAATCGTCTGTTTCCTGTTCCTGCTGGTCTTTCTTCTTTCGCCGCGTTGCGTACTGCTCCTCTGCAACGGCGATCATCTCATCGCAGCTCAGGTCGGCAAGAAGTTCGGCAAAGCCAACCATGTCATAGCATTGGTATGTTGCTACCGTCTCGCCGTCCACCTGATAATTCAGGCTAAACTCCGGTAGGTCGGCGCTCACATCAATAAAGTGGTCGCCGTCGCCGGTGGTGCTGTGGGCCAAGGAGACATTTTCAGGGTCTGAGAAGTCAGCAGGGCTGTCGTACTCATTTTCGCAAAACTCACTGATAAGCTGCCTGGCTTTCTCCTCTGCCTTGATCTCATTCTGTTGCTGTTCGTATTTTTCCGCAGCGTGGTCGACCATCATGCTAAAATCGAGATCGGCGAGATACCGGTTCATCTCATCCAGATCATCGAATTGGATCGTATCGACCACTTTATCGTATGCCCAATAGGACAGCCGATAATGAATCAGGTCGGCACTGAATTCAACGGGGTATTCATCGACCGTTGCAGTAGTATAGCCAAGCGCAACATCGGTGAGGTCAGCAAAGTCATCTGCTTCCTGCCCAAACTCTCTGCGGCAAAAACCATCAATGATCCGTTTTGCCTCTGCCAGCGCATCGCTGTCCTGCGGCGGTTCAAGGGGGTCCGGTACGGCTGGTTCTGTGGGGTTCACAAGCTGTTTGTCCTGCGCCTGCCGCAATAGATATTGTTCTTTTTCCGCCCGGTTCAGATACCGGTCGGTTGCGATCAGCTCAGCAATGCGCCGTTCCACCTTTCCCCAGCCGATAAGCACCTCTTCTCTTTTTGCCTCATCGGTGTCAGAACTGCGCCATAGCCGGATGCCTTTACTGTCGTGGTCCTCAAAGAATCCGCTGCCGGGGATGATATTGCTGCGGCCTCCGATACCATACTCTTCCTTCAGGCATTTTACATTGGCATTGCTCCCCTCGTGCTTTAGATACTGTTCATGGATACGATACTTGCTTTGAGAATCAACGCTTCTGCACAGCACATAGTCGATTGCCTCCTGGGGTAATGAAAAAGCCGAGGCTTTCTCTGCCTCGACCTGTTCAATGAAAGAGATTTGCTCCACTTCGCTGGGAAGTGACTGTTCCTCTGGGCTCAGCCACTGCTGCAGCAATATCATCCCCTCAATGGTATTGGCAACCTGGGGCCAGCGCAGATACTCCTCCTTTTCTCGGGACGGGTACGACCCGCGCCACAAGGTCAGCACATCATCCCATGCCCGATACCCGGCCCGCTGGCCGTTGGAAAGAATGGCCTCGACATAGGTGTTGTTGAAAAAGCCCTTGACAAAATCGCCGCGCTCCCTGCTGTCCGAATGGTCAGCAAAAAACGCGGCGATCTCTTTCCGGTGTTCTCTCAGCGCATCACTGGTACGCAGCAGCTCGTTTTTCTCGCTATCCTCGTGATAGTAGTCAATTCCAGAGCGAGCGGTAAAATCGTGGAAGCTAACCTCCAGCCCCGTGGGGCCGACCTTTACCTTAAAATCTTCTACCCTGGCCTCGGGCGGGGAGGTTAGCTGTAAATCAGCTCGGTCAGCACCATCTCCTCCGCTGCCGCCCGGATGTTGTTCATCCGGCTCACCCACTCCATCTGGTCGGACGCTTTCAGGCTCTCGGTCACGCCCTGCTGCTGCGCCATCTGCTGTGTCAGCCGCTCCATCATCTCGTTGGCCTGCCGGTCGATCTCCACGAGGTGCTGATCCAGCTTGCTCGAGAGCATCATCCCGGTGTAGGTTCCGCTGCGGTGCTGCCGGAGGTAGCTGCGCCGCAGCATCCCATACTTGCCCAGCGCCGGGGCTTCGGGAGCCACCAGATTGGGAATCCAGTAATCGCCCTCCATCCTGTAAGCCAGTTCCATCTTCAACACTCCTTTCAGGGTTTTCTTTGTTTTCAGCATAGGGTTTTTCCTCGCGGTTGGCAACACTGTCGTTTGCCCGGCTTTCCCGCCGCCGCTGGCTGAGGACGGTCGCCGCGATCTCCCGCAGCGCCATCTCTGCAATGTCGCTGTTAGCAGTTCCCAGGACAGAGATCGTTTCGGGCGTATTGAAATCGCAGACGTGGGCAAAGTCCTCAGCGGTAAGTACCTCTCTGGCCTTGATCCCGCAGCGGGTCAGCAGCATATATGCAATGCTGTTTTCCAGCAGATTCCTAAACCAGACCTCGGTATTGTCTGCGTCCAGTTCTTCCAGCAGGCTACCCTCTCTGTTGCTGCAAAGCTCGGTATAGTAATCGCTGAGATTGTCCTCTGCGATCACCTTTGCCGTCTCCATGAGGCTTTCCTGCAAACTCGATGCGTCCGGCGGTGTGCCATACCGGTTTGCCAATGCCTCGATCACCGCGTTCTCGTCCTGCTCCCGCATCTGCCAGACCGGCACTGTACGCCCGATACGGCTGTTGGTATCGCTCATATCAAAGACATACCGCAGCTTGTACGGCGCGTCGGTGTCCCGCAGCAGCGCAATTCCGGTCGTGCCCTTGTTGACCCAGCGGCCATGTCGGTTCCAGAATTTAATTTCAGCACAGGCGGTCGCTTCCGGCTTTTGGGCGAAGATCAAAAGCTGATCCTGAAAGCTGTACTTGAAATTGTTGGCGGCAGTAGTGAGAAAGGCCATGTAATCCTCACCACTGCGGGTGATCCTCTGCGCTGTCTGTGTTGCCAGTTCGGTAATGACTTCCTGCTTTGTAGGCAATCTTCCTCCCTCCTATCTTTCAGGCTCATCCTTCTGTTTGCGCCGTTTCTTGATTTCGCCATCCGCACACTGCTCCACCGCTGAAAAAATGTCCTTCATGTGAGTAGATTCCATTTTTTCGTACTCATGGTAAGTAGCAGACAGCGGATCAGGCAGCATCAAAAGCGCCACCGCCCGTTTTGCACCGATGTCCTCATCCTCCAGCGAAAGAACAATATCCTCCCGCATGGTGTACTCGTAGGCATGATTCAGAATCTCCTCCGACGGCAGGCTGAGCAGCCATGCGCGGTACTTTTCCTGCGCCGCAAACATCTTTTTGTACAGCGCCGTATTCAGCCGCTCGGCGCGGGTTTGGTCGTTCATCTTTTATCGCGCTCCTTATCGCTCCATACCGCCGTTTCGCCGCAGTCGGCTGCCGTGCAAGTCCTCCGCCCACTCCGGGCGAATATACTGCTTTTGGATCATCGGCGTCCTGTCAGCCCCCTGGCTTTCCGCGTAGGCGACAGCGTTGTTTATGTCGAGAAAGTATTTCCGGGATTCGGCGCAATCACCGCCTGCCTCAAATACCATCCAGCCCGATACCATCTCTTTTCAGCCCTCCTTTTCCGCTTATCGCTCATGCTCATTGCGTTCAGACCTGAGCAGCTTGCCGTCCTGGTCGTAACTCCGGGGATCGGCTGCAGGAATATTCCACCCGAACATCGACCCCGCCTCCATCGCCGCCGCCTGCGCCTTGCTGACGCCGAGTTTTTGGTTGTACTCATCCACGATCTTCATGCCCTCTGCCTTGTTCTTTGCGTGGATACCAGTCTGGTAATATCCGCTTTCCCCGCGCTTGATGATCACGATTTCTTTCGTGCTGCGCAGCAAACTGTAGCAGCCCCTTGGCAGATACCTCCGCGCGGCGGTGACGAGCAGATCCGTCAGGCAAGAGTGGCACTGGTTGATCGCGTAGTCGATGCTGCGGTTGTCCCCGGCCGCGTTCACGTCCATTGGGGTGCCAACACTTTTGGCCCACACTTTGTTCTCCCGAGAGAAGCGGTTGTCCCAATCCTTGCAGCGCAGGGTTGCGGCGAGAACGTGCAGCACACGGTCATAGCCGTACTCCGAAACTGCTGCATCCAAAACGGCATTTGTATCCAGTACATTGTCCTGATAGTTCTCGCGGGCCTCCTTTTCGATCATGTCACGGCAGGCGTAATTTGCCTGGTGTGACGCACGGTACTGTTCCAGTTCCCCATGCTCTCTTGCATACGACGCAGGGTAGTGGTACAGAGGTACTCTCGTCTCGCTCATCTCATTTCCTCCCATCTGCCATCACCGTTCCGGTTCCGAACGGCTGCGGTTTTGTGCTTTCTCTTTTTCGGCCTTCTGCCGGATTGCCTCTGCGCGCTCCTTTGCCCAATCGGGCAGGCAATCCGGTTTGATTTCTCCCAGCACATCGTACCGCCCCCAGCGCACACTCTCGCCGGTGTACAGGTTCACGCAAAAGCAGGTCGTGCCATAGCTGTTTGCTACCGTGCCGGAGCCCCCATCTACCAGCACAAGTTGGTGATCTGCGCTTCGGTATTCGGGCCGCAGCACATCCGGCTTGATAGCAACGATTTTACCAGTCAAATCCTGCCCATAGTCTTGGGAAAAGCACATTTCCTCCGTGATGCGGATACGCGGCACGGCCACCTTAGCCCATTCCTCGCGTACCTTTTGGCACTGCTCCTGTACATACGCGGCAAACTGCTCGGCCACTTCCACAAAGTTATCGCTGGCAAAGCACTTCTCGTACCACTCACGAAACTGGATAATCTCAAAAATCTTCTGGTACAGAGCGCAAAAGTACGGCTTATCGCTGGCAGGGTCGATGCCAAACACGACCTCCCGATCGCCAATGCGCAGCGCCTGCGTGATCTCGTAGTTCCCGGCCATGCGCTTTTCGGCTTCAGCAGACATCTACGCTCACCTCGCATCCGTACCGCTCCAGCATCTGCATGGCGGCATCCATACCGCCGGGATCGTCAAAGACCCGGTGCTGCAACAGCAGCACCGCCCGGATACCCGGCACGGTGATATTCTCGATCTCGGCAAGCTCCAACGGCGAGATCGTGAGGATGCAGGCCGGGGCATACCCCGCCTGACGGAACACCCGCACAAGGCGCTCCATAAACCGTTCCCGTCTGATTTGCATCTTCATTGTTTTGATTCTCCCTTCACATTTACCGTTCTCGTCCGCTGTCCGGCGGGCGGCGAGTTGAATGATCCTTTTGTGTCTCCTTTTTTCTCAGCCATTCCAGCATTGGAACAAGCTGCGGCACCTCTCTGAATCCGACCCTGTCCACATAGAACGCCTGTACACCCTCCCTGCCGCGCACTACAACCACATCGCTGACCGACAGTGACCGCATGGTCTGCGCGGCGGGGTGGTCGTCCCGGTTGTGGCGATCAAAGATGCCGTCCAGCGTTGTGCCCGGCTCCAGCGGCGCGGTATACACCCGCACATAGTCCTTGGCTGAAAGCTGCTCCTTAGCCCACTCATAGGGCAAATAAAGATAGTCCGCGCTGCCCTCGGTCGCAGGAATCTGGTAAATCTCGTAGGTACTGACCCTGTCATGCACGATCGGGGCAGGCTCCTCCCGCAGATGCACGGCGGGGCAGTCGATGTCCTCCATCCAATCGTTTGATCGCAGCAGACGGTTGCCCTTTTCGTCTCGGTATAGCACTACGCAGATCGGCTCTCCGCAGTCGTTGGCTTCCCGCACATCCCGCCGGAATGTCTCGGCATCGAAGTAGTCCGACACATATCCAACGCCGCCCGAGTGCAGATGCTCGATGCTTGCAATGGGTCGTTTCCATCTGATTTCATCCATCAGCTATCCCCCCTTATCGTTCCAGCAGCCAGTTTTTGCGGCCCAGCCGCTCATCAATGGGCTTGATGCGCGGGCTTTGCGGCACGGCCATCAGCGCATCCCCGGCATCGACAAGCTGTTCCGGATACAGATACCGGCGCGAGTACCGCTCGGCCTGCTTGCGGGTCAGTTCCCGCAGGCGTTGACCGTCCCAGCCGCAGATCAATGCACGGCCTTTCAAGGTGAGCTGCTCGTTGATCGAGCGGTTGAGCGGCAGCCCATCTTGCACCTCGCTGCAAATCAGGGCGATGACCGTGTTCCCAAAGGGCAGCAGCATTTGGCATTTGCCCTCGATGGTCTTTCTCACCGCCTCCGCCTCGTCTTTGAAGGACGCGGTGTAAGGGCAGTACCCGGGCTCCAGCACCAGAACTCGCACCTCACCGCCCCCTCTCCTCGTCATGCGATCTCTGCCGGCTGCGCTGGTAGGCTTCCAGCACCCGAATGATGTGCGCGATGATCTGTTCAGCCGAGGTCGTTTTGGGGAAGAAGCGTTCCAGCTTTACGAGGGGGATGCTGATCTGCTGCTCACGCGGGGCGACACTCGGCGCGCGGGCGGTCATAATGCTGGTCAGCTTGTCCTCGTTTAGCGATTTTTCCTTGCTGGCCGCTTTAAGCTGCTGGGCCTGTGAGAGGGACGGCGTACATTCCTCGCTTTGGATGTACTCGTAAAACTGCTCTTGCTCCTGCGGCGCGAGATAGGAGAGTTCCACCGCCGGATTGAATTTCAGCTTGTTTTCCTCGACCATCTCTTGCAGTTCGGGGATGAGTTCATTCAGGCGAATGTAACGCTGGATTTGGCGGCCACTTTCGCCTGTATTCTGGCCGACAATATCTGCACTCTCAAAACTCCCGACAACTTGTCGGGAATTATTTTTTACCGGTCTACCGCCTTTTCTTTTGATTGCTTCCAGCTTCATTTTGTACGCCTTGGCCTTTTCAATGGCGCTCACATTCTCCCGCTGACAGTTTGTATCAACCATGCGGATTATTGCGGTGTCGTCGTCCATCTCGCGCACCAAAACCGGCAGCGTCTCAATTCCCGCCAGCTCACACGCCCGCTTGCGGCGGTGGCCCGCGATGATCTCATACCCGCCCTCCAGTCGGGGCCGCGCAATCAGCGGCGTCAACACGCCGTACTCCTTGACGCTTTCCACCATCTTCTGCATTTCCTCATCGTCCCGCACCTGGAATGGGTGGTCAGGGAAAGGAAAAAGCTGGTCGATTGAAAGCTGCTGTACCTTTTCCAGCTTTGCTTCCTGCCGCTGTGCCTCGGTCGAAAAAAGACTATCGAGCGAGGGCAGATTGATGTTGCTGCCGTATGGCCCGCGTCCGCTCATGGCCCGTCACCTCCTTTGCCAGCGCCAGATACGCCAGGGATGCCTTGCCGTTCGGGTCGTAGGCAAGCGCGCTGCGGCCCACGCCAGTGCTTTCGGCAGCGCGTGTGCAGATCGGGATTTCGCTCTTATAGATATTGAGGCTTTGCCCATATGTCCGGCGCATCGCGGCGCTCACATCCTTGGAGAGATTTGTCCGGCCATCCACCATCGTCAACACAATGCCGTCGATCTCCAGCTTGGGGTTGATTCGCGTTTTGACCATCTGAATGCTTTGCACGAGCGCGATCAAGCCTTTGAGCGGGAAGTGCTGCGCCTGCACCGGGATCAGCACCCTGTCCGCAGCCGTCAGCGCGCCGATCGTCAGCATCCCCAGCGACGGCATACAGTCGATCAGGCAATAGTCGTACTGGTTCTGAAACGGGGCCAGTGTGTCCCGCAAGATGATCTCATGGCACATGGTGTTCACCAGTTTCACATCCATGTTCGCCAGCTCAATGTCCGAGGGGATGTAGTCGATTCCCTCCGGGTTATGCTGTACGCCCGCGAGGTTGGTGTTCTTTCGGCCTGCGATCTCGGCATCCATGAGGTTGGAAAGTTTCACTGGTATGCTATCCAGATTTCCGCAGCCCAGGTATATGCTCAAATCCCCCTGCGGGTCGGCGTCCACCAGCAGCACCCGCTTGCCCTGCCGGGCCAGTGCCACGCCCAAATTGACGGCGGTCGTTGTCTTGCCCACGCCTCCTTTCTGGTTTGCGATTGCGATTGTTTTCATGCGCGTTCCCTCCTTCATCGTTCCGGCTCAAGCTCATGTTTCATCCCAAGCCGGAGTTGCAGATAATCGTTGTAATCTTTGCCCTTGGGCGGCGGTAGGTCTCTTACCGTGTAGCCACGCTCCCCATAGATGCCGGCCAGTTTTTTCGCAAATGCCCGGCCCCGTTGATCGTTGTCGAGGCAAAGCTGGAGCGTTTTCACCTGTGGATGGTCAGCAAGGAATTGGTCAAGCGCCATGTAATTCAGGCCGCCCAGCGCAAGATAATGCACCGTGCGCCAATCACGGCCTGCCAGAATACGCAGCGACGCACCGGAGAGCGCGTCAATCGGGGCCTCGTACACCTCAACCCGGCTTGCATCAGGGCCTCTGGCCGGGATGCGGAACGCAAACTGTTTTTGGCTGCCCGCTACGTCCCCGCGCCATCCGCCGCTGCACCCGCGCACACAGGCGTATTGCGACTTTCCTGCTCCGTCTCGACCAATGAACACACAGTTCTTGTACCCCTTGTGGTCGGTCTGGTACAGCAGCCCTTGCTCAATGCAGTAATTCAGCACCGGGTCGCGGATGCCTCGCCCGCGCAGATACCGCAGCGCCGCGACGTTGTTTCTATCTTGCACTGGTTCTGAAAATGGGATGAGTGTCTGGGAATTGGGCGGGCGTTCCCAGGTTTGCGATGCGGATGCTGCCGGGGCTGGGATGTCCTCACAGAGCTGCTGTACTGCGCTGACAAAACTAAGCCCTTTGACACGGACGAGGTAATTCAGCGCGTTCGTGCCCCCAAAGCCCCGGCTGCACCAGTTCCATTTTCCGTTCTCACTGATCCGCAGGCTGTCGTGGGTGCGGGTCGTATACTCACTCCGGCCCACTTTCACAAGTTCCTGCGGCTCATACGCCCGCATATACGCCAGGATGCCGACCCGCCGTGCCTGTTCGATTTGTTCTTTTGTTATTCCGTTCATGCTCCCTCCTTTTGTCACTTACTCTTTTCAGCTAAGTAATTAACTTGTCTAATTCAAGTAAGTCTTATTTGAGTGTCCTTTTGACGCTTCTTGAACCGTCATTTTGACGCATCAAGAACCGTGCTTTTAACGGTTCAAGAGCCATGCTTTTGCGGTTCATCCTTGGATAATGTCGCAAAATTCTTCAGGTAGATCAGGTTAGGCTTTCCAAGTCCGCGTCGTTTTCGCTCGATCAGACCGGCTTTGTGTTCCAGTTCTTCCATCAGCCTTGTGGCTTTCTTGCCCGCACAGCCGAGCGCCTGCATGACCTCATCCATCGTGAAAATGATGTATACCCGGCCCCGCTCGTCCAGCCAGTTGTTTTTCAGCGACAGGCTCATGCGATCCAGCAGGATGCCGTAGAGCAGCTTTGCATCTGCCGAGACGCCGTCAAATCTCCTGTCAAAGAGAATCGCTTTGGGGACGCGGTAGAAGGTAAACTGCTCGGCCTGCCGACCGTAGAAGTAATCAAGCTCCATCCCGCCCACCGCCTCTGCATTGCCTCGCATTGGCAAGTGCTTGAAGAATATCGCGGGTACACCAACCGATGCAGGGCGCGTCCCGCCCATACGGACAGTCCTCACATCTGCCGGGCGGTGCGTTCGGCGCGGCTTCGATGGCAGATTCAGCATACGGGCAAGGGGCATCCCCAAGTGCGCAGCCGTATCCGCCCAGCCAATAAAGGCAATCGAAACAATCCTCACGCCGCCTTGCCGGTTTTTGTTTCTGCTGCATAGGTTTTCCTCCTTTCTCCCGAATTTGGGCATAAAAAATAGCGCCCTGCAATTTTTACGTCGCGGACGCTATCTTTACCTGAATATTGCGGAAATCCTTATAGGGAAATGATACCTTTCAGATTTGTTAGATTTTCTAACATTCTTCTAACACACCGGGCTATTTTCTAATCATCTGCAATGATTTCGAGCGCACTCGACTGAACTCGAACCAAGAGAAAAATGTTAGAAAATCAAGGCTTTGCCGGTCTTTTCTGTACTCAATTTTACCCAAATGGCAAAAGCACCTCGCAACTCCGACCCGGAAGGCCGCTGGTTCGAATCCAGTCAGGCGCACCAAAATTTGTAAACCCCGAATGATTTGCTGTCATGGTAAATCGTTCGGGGTTCTTTTTAGATTATTATCTCACTTATGTATCAATCTTCTCGTTACGTGTTGACATTATTTCGGCGCACCGATACTATGTATATAGGTGATATCATGAAACACATCCGATCTATAAATAAGTATGAATGCTGCTTACCGGAATATCTGCAACACGACCTTGATGCTTATAAGGAAGGCTTAAAAAACAATTCTTCCCTAATAGATTGTTTATGGGGCGAATTATATGGCAGCATCAACGCAGCATTGATCAACGATGGTGCCATCACTCCCTTACAAGCTGATTATTTGAGGAAAAAATATCTATGGAAAGATGACACGGACGACGATAATGGATATCAATGAAATTCTCAGAAAAAAAGGCATGACAAAATATCGCCTTTCCGTATTAAGTGGCGTTCCTCATGCTACTCTAAATAATATTTGTAGCGGCCGATCGCGTATTGAAAAATGCTCAGCCGAAACGCTGTATAAGCTGGCGCAAATTCTACATGTGACAATAGAGGATTTAATTATTGATTCCATAAAAGGAGTTGAACCTCCGCAAAGCACCATTTCCTTTGAGTTGTTCAAAAGCAACATCTGTCATAGAATAAAAGACAGCGGAGATATCGCATTTATTATCGAAACTTTAAAATCTAATGAAATACGGCAATATTACGACAAAAAGCAATATCCTCAGGCCTTCTATTTATTAGCGATGGTAGACTACCTGAGTCGAGAACACAGACTGCCTTTGTATAATGCCTATAACGATATGCGTAAACAAAAACTCGCTGACCCCATATATCCCCAAAGCATTCTCGCCTTGGCGAAGGTTATGGAGGACGATTCAATCCTATCTGATAGCCTTGAAAAAGCCATCCCTGAATTTAGGCGCTTTAACATTGCAGAAAACGAGATGTGGAATATCGTTTAATAAAATTGAATTTCACCGCCCCCTCCTCTGTGTTCCATCTATGCTTCCATGGCCGCATATCACCCAGCAAAAGAAAACGGTACCGCTAGGTTATGTTTTCCTAGTGGTACCGTTTTTGCCTTATCAGTGAAGCAAGTTGAGTTCTTCGGTGTACTTTTCCAAATCAAAAGCCTTCCCATCACGCATGTAAGCGTCAAAAGGGTCAAACAAAAGCAAAATCCCGGCTCAATCTTGAGCCGGGACCGTACGGTTACTTTGCCTTACAAATATCAGGGGCCTGCCAGGGCAGCAGCTTTTGGATTACTGCCGGATCGGCCATATCCAGGCCGCAGGCTGTTTGCAGCAGCCAGGTGAGATACCGGTAGGGATCCAGCTGGTTTTCCAAAGCTGTCTGGATCATGGAAAAAATAACTGCACTTCCGGTAGCTCCCTTGGGAGTATTGGCAAACAAAAAGTTCTTGCGGTCAATCACAAAGGGCTTTATACTTCTTTCGGCACGGTTGTTGGAGATTTCCAGCCGGCCATCCCGCAAGTAATTCACCAGGTACGGCCACTGCTCCTTCAGGTACGTAAGGGCTTTCCCCAGGGCAGACTTCGGCGCCGCTGTACGGGTATTTGCCCACGCCAAAAAAGCGTCCAGAACAGGCTTTTCCTGTTCCAGTCGCTGCAGATATCGTTCTTGAGGCGACAGATCGCTCAGGGACTGTTCCAATTCAAACAGCTTGCTGCAATACGCCAAGCCCTGGGCAGCTGAACCGCTCTTTGCCTTGCCTTTGGGCAGGGATTTCACCGCTTCGTCAAACTTGCGTCTGGCATGTGCCCAGCAGCCAACTACAGTGATTTCCTCCGGAAGACTGTGGTATCCGGCATAGCCGTCCGTATGGAGGTATCCCCGGAAGCCGGCAAGAAACGCTTTCGGATGTTTGGCGCCCCGTCCCGGCTGGTACTCGTACAGCACAATGGGCCTGTCTGTGTCTGCGCCTGTTCGGTACAGCCACATATAGCTTTCGCTCTGGGGGGCTCTGCCCGGCTCGCGAAGCACCTGCAGCGTCGTCTCGTCTGCATGGAGAACCTCTCTTCCGAGCAGTTCTCTGTGCAGTTGTTCATATACGGGGGCCAGATATTCTTCTGCCGCTCGCAGGATCCAGTTGGACATGGTCTGCCGTGACAATTGGATCCCCTGGCGATGCAGCTCCTGCTCCTGTCGGTACAGCGGACTGCCCATAACAAACTTCTGGGTCATAATATGGGCAATGGCCTGCGGTGTGGCAAAGCTGCCGGCAATTACACTCTTCTCCCGGGCAGCTGCAGCAACAGGAGTTTCAATGTTGAAAAGCCGCGGGATTTCCTGCGGCTTTTTGCTTTATCCATAAGAGTTTTAATGGTCTATATGCCTATATGATTCCTTTTTAAGGAAGTTATACCTAATGAATAAAAGCAAAATCATCAAAACCGGTCTTCGCAAGCGTTTCCAGTTGGGCAATTCAAAGCTGGCAAAGAGAAAATGCTTCGGGGAACAAGGTATTAGTCCATGATTTCCGAGATCAATTTTCCTGCCCGATGCTCAGTACGACATTTTTGGACAACATCCATGGGTCATGCATTTTTCCACATTGAATTTACGCCTCCTATCATTTTGTTGGAATCAACGCCATTATATCAGTGATGAAGTAATGAGAAAAAGGAATACATTGATTCTGGTGTCGCATATTTTTTTATGTGAAGAGCAATAATGAATTGTATGCTTTTCGTTCACAAAGAAAAAACCGCAAATTGCAAGAACAAGTTGGACACTGCCGGAAGATAGAGAGGAGCGGGCGCCCGGGCACGGCGGAGGCCGTAGGCCGGAGCCGTGCCCGGAAAATTTTCAAAAGTCACGCAGCGAATACAGCATCGAGAAAGGCATCGAATAGCTCTTCAGGAGTGCGATATCCGAGTTTCTTGCGAGGGCGTCCATTCAGTTCGTCAGCGGCGGAAAGAATATCTTCGTCGGAGAAAGCCTCAATGGAGGCTCCCTTCGGAACAAAAGCGCGGAACAGGCCGTTGTGCCGTTCGTTTTGCGGGCGCTCCCAAGATGTGTAGGGATGAGCAAAGAAAGCTTTGGTTCCCCATTGTTCCACTTGAGCGAAGTCGGCAAACTCGCTGCCATTGTCGACTGTAATGGTCTTAAAGATACGGGAGAAGTTTTCGCAGTATTCATCGTGCAGCGCGGTCATGAGACCCATCACAGCTTCGCTGGTCTTGCCGGGAATACGGAACGCCAGGTAGGTTTCTGTCTTCTTTTCCAGTAGGGAAAACACCACTGATTCTTGTCCGGCGCGCTTACCGACCACGGTATCGCCCTCCCAGTGTCCTTCTTCAAGACGAAGACAAGCAATTTCCGGACGGGTCGAAATACTCGCGCCGTAGTGCCGTTTGTTCGCCATTTCACGATGCTTTGTTGCCTTTCGTTTCAATGCTTCAGGCAATTCTGTGGGTTTAATGGACACGTCTCCACGCCACACCATATTGTAGAGAGTTCGCGTACAGACCATTTCTGTCGCTTCAAACAGGTCATGCAGTTTCGCGTCCCCGCAACAAGCATCCAGTGACCATTTGTGTTCCCGGATTTGTGTGCCCACCCATTCGATAAAGTTGCTGCATTTCTCTGTTTGGGTCGGCCTGTGACAGTTCGCTCGGTTCGCTGCATAAACTGCTTCCCCCTGCCTGGGCGAATAGCTTGGGGTCCGCCCTCGTGTACTCTTTCGGGCGGGCGTGCCTCGCCGCAGTTCGTTCGTCACGGTGGTCGGGGCACATCCTATCGCTCTTGCGATGGCTCGTACTCCCAGCCCCTGCTTTTCCAGCGCTTTGATGGCTCCGCGCTCTTCCATTCGCAAGTGCTGTCCCTTCTTGCGTTCCGCCATTTCTGTGCTATACTTAGGGCAGGCCATAGTGATTGCTCTCCTTTGGTGAATGTTGTCTTTTCAACTCCATTCTACCACCGGGCAAATCACTATGGATTTCTTTTATCTGTCCAACTTGATTTTACAATCAACCACAAAGAAAAAACATTTTTCCATTCAAAAAGTGAAGGTAGTTTTCCTGAAACGAAACTTATCTGTAAATTCAATTCAAAAAATGGTTGTTTTTTTGAATTGTTTATGATATACTCTATTATTAATTAAAATAAAAAGGAGGGATTGGATTTATGGCATATAAATCTCTTGCGAAACTGTATTACAGCGACCCTCAAAACTATACTCAAATCTATAAGAACCGTTTTGTTAGCACAGAGTCGGTTCATATAAATTTCTCTGTTGCCAAAAATCCTATGTTCTTTTTGCAGAATGCAGATGTAATGTCCTTGGCTTACCACATCTCTACGTTGGATAAAAAGGTGACGCTGCTCAGCATGAAGTTGCCCGGCGTTGCTTTGAGGCAATATTCTCGGAAATGCTTGATCGACGAAATTGTATTGACAAATAAAATCGAGGGCGTGCACAGCAGTCGAAAGGAAATCGACGATGCGCTGGAGATTTTGAGCAAACAATCTCAGGAGAAGGGCAAACAGCAGCGGTTTGTCGGTCTGGTCAACAAATATCTCAAACTCATAACAAAAGATTCGATCGCATTGGCAAGCTGCAAAGACATTCGGGCTCTTTACGATGAAATGTTTCTGGATGAAGTGATTGCGGAAGATGCTCACCATGCACCCGACGGAAAGATTTTCAGAAAAGGATCAACATCCGTTTATAGCGGAGCCAATAAAATTATACACACGGGGGTGACTCCTGAGAGAAAAATCATAGACGCAATGGACGAAGCACTGTCCTTTCTTCATGATGACAGTGTAGATATGTTGTTTCGCATCTGTATTTTCCATTATCTGTTTGAGTATATTCATCCTTTCTATGACGGGAATGGGCGGATGGGACGCTTCATTCTCAGCTATTATTTGTCTGAAATTCTGGAACCCCTACTCTCCTATCGGATTTCTGAGACGATCAAAGAGGATATAAATGCGTATTACAAAGCATTCCAAACTTGCAATGATTCTCATAATCTGGGGGATCTAACGCCTTTTTTGCTCATAATGCTTCAGATGATTGAAAAATCGTTGAAGGATTTGCAGATCTCTTTGGAACAGAAACGAATCAGCTGGGAAAAATACGAAAAGCTGATCCTTAGTTTTCCTGAAGTTCAAAGTAATAATAGCATCTTTTCACTCTATAGCTATCTGATTCAAGCGGCGCTGTTCAGTGAAAAAGGAATCTCAACAGGCGAACTGATTGAGCAATACGGTACTAGCTATTACAAAGTGAGCAAAATGATTCTTCAGCTTCGGCCGGAATTGGTCCTCTGTCAGAAAAAGGGGAAAGCCAAATACTATCAAATCAACCTTTCGGCACTGGATGACATTCTGCTTCAAAAAGACCTTTCTGGCTGGACTCCTTCAACCTGATATGCAAAATTTAGAAGTACGCACAAACAAGGTGGCCGAATTCGGTCACCTTGTTTGTTGTGATAGAAATCGCTGGTTCAAGTTACCTTATCATTGTTGGATTTAGTTTATCAACGTTCTGCGGTCACGACCAACGACCTCCCACAGAAAATGAATAAGTAATAGACATGCTTCTTGAGGAATATGCACTAGTTTCGCTCAGTTGGTAGAGAATTTTTCTAAAATATCTTTTTTGTTAAGACATGCCACCAGCCGAGAAGTTTGATGCTTTTCGGCTTTTTTGTTGTTTGGGCTCGTGAAGTTTTTTGCTGTCTGCGTGCAACCGTTTGTTTTTTCGGCGTCCAACACATCGACTGCTTTGTCTTTCTGACCTTCCAGCGTGCGGGAATAGCGCATGGTGGACACCAAAGATGGATGTCCCAGAATCTTCTGTAAAGTTCTGCTCAGCTAGCCGCGTCGCAAACGTGTAACGAAGCGTATGCACGCCCGCCTCCCTGTTCGCCGCACCGCTTCAGCACAAATTCAGTGGTTGGTAAAAATGGTATCTTCAGCAGAAAGAGGTTAACAATTAACATCTAGAAATGTGGCTTGACCTCTGTTAGCAGATCTACCGGGTGTTCGTAAACGTCGTCCGTGATACCCCGTACAGAGATGTGACAAAATCAGATTCCAATACAAGCAAAAATCCGGACTGAAACCATCAATGTTCAGTCCGGATTTTTTGCTGTGGAAATGCGCAAATTGATGCTAAAACGTTTGCGGCAATCGGAACTCAGATTACCGCAAACTAAAGTAAAATAGTCGTTGGTAACTCTGAAAATGAGCTGAGGTCGGCACTTATTTATTTGTTAAGTTGGTCCAAAACTGGCTGCACAACGGCCATCTTTTCTTCAACCCAGGTGTTCCAGTTGTCTTCAAGCTCCCCGTCCTTGAGGATAAGTTTTGCATACTCATCGCCCAAATCCATTGTTGCCTGCGATTTTTCGCGTGAACTCAAAAACTCATATTCGTATTCTCTAGGCAGAAGCGTTGTTTTGTCACTTAATTCTTCGCGAAGTTTGTAGAAATCACGTACGGTATTCTGAATTTCATAACTATAGTTAGGGCTTACCAGACTAAAGTCATCTGTTAAAATCAACCCGCCAAAAGAGGATTCCTTAGAAGGGTACTTACCGCCAAGCACACTTGTCGCACTTCCCTGGATGGAAGGATCAAGCAGAGAAACGTAATTTCCACTTTCATCGAGCTCCCAATCGATTCCTTCAAAGCCCATATTCATGAAGTTCTGTCCTTCCTCTGTGCAGGTGTAGTCCAGAATATCCATTGCGCGTTCGAACTTTTCCTGGCTGATTGTCGGACTGAACATAACTTGTCCCCAATAGTTGGAGTCTTCACGATAATGATACATACCATCATCGCCCACGAGCTGTGCGAGGTGGAGTACTTCGTCCGGATCCAGCCCCTGCTCAGCAAGACCATTTCGGATATAGGTAATCATGATTGCGTGACCGTCTTCCAGGGTCAGACCGGATGTTCCCTGAACGTAAAATTTCTGAGCACCCTGATAACGTGTATAGCTATAGAACTCAGGATCGAGAATACCTTCCTGGTAAAGTTCCTGATACTTTTTCAATGCATCCAATGTGCGAGTGTCAGCAGGTGCCCACTGGAACTGGCCGTTTTCATCCTTGTAGTAACCATCTCCGATATTGCATGCTTCGGAGAATGTGGTTGTGGGATACAGCTTTACCATATCATAGGGCCGAATACTCATACCTACCAGATTATCGCCTACATTGCCAGGATCTTCTTCCAGGAATGTTTTGGCAATTTCTTTTAGTTCGTCCGGAGTATAGGTATCTTTCAGTTCCAGACCGCAAGCTTCCATCCAATCTTTGCGCAAATAGATCAGGGCGTGATAGCTAAGACGTTCACTAGGACGATTAAGAGAGAAAACCGGGCGATACAGAAAGTAAGTACCGCCGAGTTGTTCCTCGGCCATAGCGGCAGCAGGGACGTTTTCCTGCGTCTTAGCAACATTAGGCCACCGCTCTTTCCAGTCATCAGGCAGACGGTAAATGGCCTCTTGATTAGCATAGTTTGCTAACTCACCAAATTCAAACTGAGCATTAGCAACATCGGGCATATCGCCGGAGTTAATCCAGATGCGCAAACGCTCATCCCAATCGGAAGTATCCATTGTAACAGCGATAATATCTAAATCCACATTGAACTTATCCAACCAGAAACGGCCCCAATCGTCTGCAGAATAGTCTGCACCGGATTTGATTCCCGCCTGGAGCCAACTCAGAGTAAGATGTTCGTCATAGGTGCCATCCGATGCGGATGAAGTAGTTAAATTTGTGGTTTCAGAACCACTTTTCCCGCAGGCTGCAAAACTCAAAATGAGAGTAGCGCAGAGAAAAAGTGTACCCAACCGTTTGAACTTTTTCATATTGATCTCTCCTTTTCAATTGGTTTCATTTTTACGCCTTGATCGCTCCGACCATGACGCCTTTTGCAAAATGTTTCTGCAAGAAGGGAAATACGCACATGATGGGCAAAGAGGTCAACATGACCGCTCCCATCTTGATTCCCATATCGAAGTTTCGCACAGCTGCTTGTGCGGAGCTGGTGTTGCTTGAAATATTGGATTCCATCACAATGGAACGCAGAGCTACCTGAAGCGGAACAATACTATTGTCATGAATGAAAATCAGCGCATTGTACCACTCGTTCCACCGGTCAACCATATAGAACAATGTAATTGTTGCAAGAATCGGTTTGGAAATTGGAAGAATAATGGAGAAAAGAATTCTCCATTCACCTGCTCCGTCCAGTTGCGCGGATTCAATCAGTGCTTCCGGCAACGAACAGAAATAATTACGTGCAAGCACAAAATAAAATACATTGATGCCGCTCGCCAATATGACAGACCAAATTGTATTAGTTAGATGAAGTTCGCGCATTTGCAGGTACAAGGGAAGAATGCCGCCATTAAACAGCATTGTGAACAGAATAGCTCCCAAAATAAGCCGCTTGCCTGGGTAACTTTTTCGGCTTGTGCCGTACGCAAGTGAGACTGTCAGAAACAAGTTGATCGGGAGTCCCAGAAGCAGAATTTTGAGAGATGTCAGATAGCCGATGGAAATGCGCTCATCTCCAAGAAGATTGATATAATTGTTCAGTGTAGGTTCACGCGGTATCAAAAGAAGCGGCGTATTGAGATATTCCCTCTGCGTAGAAAACGAGATCGCAATCGTATTAATGAACGGCACAACTACCGCCAAAATAAGGAGAAACAGAAATCCGGCAATCAAAAAATCTGCCGTGGTAGCTTTTCGATTTCTCATAGTATCATCCCTCCTTTTTTAGCCGAACAGGCCACTTCCGCCCAATTTCTTTGCACTGCGATCGGCAGCAATCAGGAAAATGCAGTTGACCACAGAACGGAACAAGCTAATTGCCATGGAAAAGCCAAAATCGGGAACGGAACCAAAAGTAATGCGATAAATGTACATATCCAGAATCTCGCAGATGTCTTCTACGGCCGGATTTGATAGATTGAAAATCTGGTCGAATCCTCCCGTCATCAGATTTCCAATGGAAAGAACCAGCATAACAAGAATTGTCGGTTTCAAATTAGGGAGAGTCACTCGAATAAGAGTTTGCCATCGGTTGGCTCCGTCCAATTCGGCGGCTTCATATTGATCCACGTCAATTCCAGACAGTGCAGCGAGATAAATGATTGCACTCCAACCAGCAGACTTCCAACTCTCTGTCAGATAAAGCAACGGTATAAACAGTGTGCTGTTTCCCAGAAAATTAGTCTTATCGAGGTTTAGCATGGCCAGAAGACTATTTACCATTCCATCGAGAGACAGAACATTTGTTACAATGCTTGCTACAATGACCCAGGACAGAAAATATGGAAATGTAAAAATTGTTTGAGCAATTTTATTGAACCGTTTCCACTTGCACTCATTGATCAGAAGTGCAAGGATAATGGGGACCGGAAACTGAAAAAGAAGGCGGCCGATATTAATTGTCAAGGTTGTCCAGACTGAACGGAAAAAAGCCGCATCTTTAAATACATAAGCAAAGTTTTCAAACCCGCACCAAGGGCTGCCCCAAATTCCACCGCGTGCGCTATATGTTTTGAATGCAAGCAACAAACCGGACATCGGCCCATATGCGAAGAGAATGAACCAGATGATGCCGGGAAGCATCAGACTATAGCAGGCGCGATTTTTCCAGATGCTCCGCCCGAGATGACGGGCAGATGCTACGAATTTCCCTTTCATCTCAAACCTCTCAATACTCAGGTTGTTTCAGAGTTGTTTTTCCTTCGAATTCCAGCTCATGAGCCAGTTCAACTACCATTCGCATTTCGTTGGCGCTGTGCATCAGAGCACCATGAACAACAACATTTTCAAAGCGAATATGGCGCGGACGATGCATTTCGTTATGCATTTCAAAGCCTCGGATGATCGAAACCGGGAAAATACTGCCCCCCACGGTGATGTTGCGGAAAGTTACATCCTGTACGTCGCCGCGAACACGGTCAAGCGAATATTTGGAATCAAGAATTTTAATATCCACCAATTTTTCCTGGGCATCTTCGATTCGAATATTTTCATACAGAATATTGTGAACATTAGCGCGATCCGCATTGTGTATCGTCAAAACACCTCCGGATTGATTCCCCTCATATTCGCAATGAATGATGTCACAGTCGAAAAAAACAATATCAGAGACTTCGTTGCAACGTAATTCGTAGCCGATCTCCAACGCGTTACCAGGTTCGGCGTTCCAAAGCGTACAGCCGTGTACATGTACATTCTTCACATTGCAGCAAGCCGCCGGACTGGGAAGCGGACAGGCCTTAATGCAAATGCAGTCGTCACATGCTCGGATAAAACAATTCTCGATCGTTACGTTTTCACACCCAACGATATCAATTCCGTCACCTGTAACCAAGCGGGACAAAATGTTGACGTCGCAAATGGAAACATTCCTGCATGCACCGGGGACAAGGTTCCAAACGCCGCTGTCTACAATAGTGATGCCTTGGATGCGGATATCATCGCCCAGGGTAAAGGCTGCCATCAGGCGTCCCCCATTTTCGTCTGGTTTATGCCATACAGAGCCGTATAGTATACCGTTCCCGAGCACAGAAACGCAATCCGCTTTGTAGGAGAAAATCCGTCCGCACACAATACTTCCTTCTTCCAGATAGGCGCATTCTCCGCTTTTCAGCTCTAATGATCCAATGTTATACACATGGCCTTTTCGAAAGAAGTAAGCGGGTGCCGGATCCGGAGGCGCTACATAGTTCGTAGTCAAAATGAAAAGCGGCGTCTTCAGATTGCCGTCCAATTCCACACTTATTTTGACAGGACCGGGTAAGGTAAAGCGGATAACATCTTCTTCACGCTCGAAAGAAACGCCAACAGATAACGGGCGAATAACCACATCTTTAAATGCAGTGGAGACATGGATCTCAACCGGAAAATGTTCAGAATTCTTCCGAACTACAACGGCATAGTCAAAAGAATCTGTGTGATATACGGTCTGTCGGCGGCCATCACACCAAAGTTCATAACGATCTGAATGAGGAATCTCGGCTTCACTGTGAATCTCATATAGAGGATTTTCAGGAAAAAGAGGATGTGGATTGAATTTAGGCATACGTTATTACCTCCCGTGGATTAAAAATCTTGTGTTAGGGCCGAACGGCAGTTCCGTCCGGAAGACGTGCCAGCATCCAGTTCCATGATATGCCGGTGTTTTTACACGGATAGCGGGCCGCCAGTTCTTCGTTGATATCCACACCAATTCCGGGTTTATCGCTCAAGTACAGATATCCGTCACGCCGTTCGGGCATTCCTGGGAAGATTTCCTGCATAAGCCTTCCGTTGAGAGTTGGATAAAGCCCAGACAGGCCATCAGTCCACTCTTGAACGCCAAGATTTGGACAAGAGATGTCAAGATGTGCATTAACTGCGTGCCCGATCGGTGTCATGTCGACCGGGCCGTGCCAGGCGGTTCTAACGCCATAAGCATCACAAAATGCGATTACTTTTCGAGCGGGCGTGATACCTCCTATTTGACTGACATGGATCCGAATATAATCAATCAGATGCTCTTGGACAAGGTGTTTCCATTCCTGAGGATTGTTGAATAATTCCCCCATTGCCAGTGGTGTTGCACACTGCTGGCGTAAAATGCGGAACCAGTCCGACTGTTCCGGAGGTAAAGCGTCTTCTAGGAAAAGAAGATGGTATGGTTCAAGCTCTTTGGCAAAGTTCAATGCATCGATAGGCGAGAGCCGCTCATGTGTGTCATGACAGAACTCCAGCTCTCCGGCGTATTTTACATGCAATATTTCCATCAGATTAAGTACGTTTCGAATATAGGATTTGGGGTCAAAGTAAGCTCCCGGGGGAGAGTTCTCGGGGCGATGCAGAGAGGGATTTTTTCCGCCATATCCCCCGACCTGAACGCGGATTTTCCGATATCCGAGTTCCTTCAGGGCTGCAACGCGTTCCAGTACGACATCGACGGAATCGCCTTCGGCGTGTGTATAGCACGGAATAGCAGCGCGGCACTTCCCACCAAACAGCTGGTATAACGGCATTCCCGCCATCTTCCCTTTGATATCCCACAATGCCATATCAACGCCGGACAATGCGTTGTTCAAGACCGGCCCGTTGCGCCAGTAACTCATGCCCATCACAGATTGCCAGATATCTTCAATATTCGACGGATCTTTTCCGATTAGAAACGGTCTTAGATAATCATTGATGACCGTCACTACGGCTGAATATCGATGTGCAAATGTCGCACATCCGACTCCATAAAGTTCAGGCTCATTTGTCTCGATCTTAACGGCAACAAGATTGATTCCTTCCGGGGCCGTGCAGATTGCCCGGACATCACGAATTTCAATGCTCATGTTTCACTGATTCTCCTTTTTTGTTGCTCCCCAGGAATGACCGCTCTGTTCCGGCATACCGGGAAGAATCAGGCCGCCATCCACACGCAGGATTTCTCCTGTAATGTAAGAGGCTTGGTCGGACGCCAGAAATGCGATAGCATTTGCAATATCTTCAGGAGTTCCTGAACGTCCTAGAGGAATACGCGTGCCAAGTTCGTCCCAAAAGTCCACAGGGATAATACTCAGCTTCTGAAGATATTCTTTACTGCGCACTGCAATGGCTCCAGGCGCTACGCAGTTAACGCGGATGCCATAAGGGGCAAGATCCAGTGCCGCTGACTGAGAAGCTCGATTCAACGCAGCCTTAACTCCGCCGTATACTGCGTCACAAGGATATGCACGTTCCGCACGAGTAGATGTAATATTAATAATGCTACCGGAGATTTTCGCACGAACCATCTGAGTGGCAGCAGCCTGCATACAGAACAAATAATTTTTCAAGTCGAGATTGATCAGTTCATCTACAGTTTCCGGAGTTATATCCAGAATACTTTCCATACGAGTGCGCCCGGCATTGTTCACAAGAACGCAAGGAACTCCCATTTCTTCGGAAACCTGATTGACAAATTTGGCTCCAGCACCATCTTTGCGCATATCCACACAATACATTGCACAGCGCTGCGCTGTGGTACTTTGAATTTCAGCACAGAGTTCCTCAGCGCTCTGAGTCGCAGAGAAAAAGGAAAAAGCAATATCGTATCCTTCCTTTGCCAATTTTAGCGCGATTCCGCGCCCGATTCCTTGGCTGGCTCCTGTTACAATTGCAATTTTGTTCACGAATTGTCACAACTCCTTTGCTTAATTTATTTGCGGTTAGATTACTCACATGAGTATAATTGCTGCTGCTCCAGGTGCTTCCAACTTAACTCTGGCGGGAAATTGTACGGTGCCATCCCTTCCCACAGTGAAGATACTCACACCTCCGCCGAGCTGATTGGCGATAAACAGCTGTGAAGAAGATTCATCAAGAAGAAAATACCGCGGAAATCGGCCGCCGCTCGAACAGCGTCCGCAGAACGTAAGCTCCGAACCGTCGGCACCAAGTGAATACCATGCGATTTCATCGGTTCCGCGGACACATGTGTACAACATGTTGTACTGTTCGGATACCTGAAGATGTGCAGTAAGGATCGTGGAACCCTTGCACTCAGTAGTGCTTGTACAAGAAACAACTGAAGCAACGCCGTTTTCATTAAAACAAAGCGTGAAAATTTGATTACTCAGTTCGGCGCTGATGTACATGAATCTGGAATTTGGATGAAAATCCATGTGACGGGGCCCACTGCCGCCAGGTAATTGGATATATGGCTGTTCGATATGCTTGTTCAGACGCCCGTCCTTTTGAATGTCAAACCGATATAGACGGTCGCCTCCAAGATCTGCGGCAAATAGTTCCCGTCCGTTGGGCGATAATCGGCAAGAGTGAATGTGAGAAGCGCTTTGCCGGGATTTTACCGGTCCACCCCCATGAAAATACAATGTTTGAATAACTTCCAAATGACCGTTGTTATCTGATACAACGGTGAGTGTACCAGAGTCATAATTTGAAATGTAGATTTTATGTTCTGGCGAAACACAAAGATGGCAGCTGCCTTGCGCTTCAAATGCTACTTGTTCAGCAAAATAAAAACTTTTGCCGTCTGGAATAAAATGTGTTAATAGCCCCTGAGGACCCTCGTCCAAAGCATAAAATCCACCATATCCGTCTGCGCAAAGAAAAGACGGATTATGTACGGAAAGAACAGTGTTCGCAAATGGCTCAGCGCCTTCAGTACTGTTGAACAGTGCAATACCGGATCCGGGATCAGCAGGCAACCAAGCCGGGAATTCAGTGTATTCTCCAATCAGCAACACAATCAGCACCTCGGATATCGTCACTTAAACATCACTTAAACATCACAATTATATTTTAACATTATTTTATGCGTAATCAATTGGAAAATGTAATCAAAAAGCGAGAAAATACTTGTGCAAAGTGACACTATGCATTCTTTGCATCGGATGCATTGACCTTTTCAACAGAACATGATATGATAATAAAAAATAATGTTTGATTGTGCTCGAGGTGATGTTTGATGCTCGCGTATCAGAGAGTCTACAAACAAATTCTTCAGGCCTTAAAGGATAATACATATCCAATCGGGTCTCTTCTTCCCGCAGAGCCGGAATTGGAGAAGATATACGGCGTTAGCCGTACAACAGTGCGACGTGCGATCGCGCAGTTGGCTGAAGAAGGATATGTTAAAGTAAAACAGGGGCATGGGACCATCGTTTTGAAGAGCATCTATCCGACAGATGCATTCGAGTATTCCAGATTGCATCATTTCGAAGACGTTCTTTCAATTCGTCACGTAAATATTCCCAATCCAGAACAAATGACCGCTCGGGGAATGTATATTGATTCGGTTGCGTCAGATGAGACCATTTCTCAAGTTCTTGAAATCCCGGTGGGAACAATGGTATACCGGATCCAACGCATTTTTTACAGTGGAGATAATCCACTGATGTTTTTGAACAACTATCTGAGAATGGACTTTTTCCCGAATCTCGACCGTTGGACAGAGCAATTTTGGGATTTATACCCGTTTTTGGTTCAGCATTATAATATTCAGTATCAGGGATGTTCCGAATATATTTCTGCCGTATCCGCGGATTTGGTGGATGCGCAGATTCTCCATATCAATCCGGGTGTACCCTTGCTAAACAGTAGAAGAATCGCAAGATGCAATCTTGGACCGCTTGAATATGCTGTTCTTAGAATTCGTACGGATGTTATGGAACTGTGTATTACTATGGGGCCTAATTTGGAATCGAACTCTTTGAACTAATAAAGAAATCCAAGCAGAAGCTTTGTGTAAACGTGAATGAAAATCCAACAATCAGAACGAAAAAGGAAGTCCGTGCTAAGCTTTTCAGCTAAGAACGGATGCTTTTTACATTTATACAAATGCGCATTTTGCCCGAAATTTCTATTATGCGTTTCTTTTTCGAGGTGTCTATAATCGAATTCTTTGACGAGCATACAAAAGGAATTTCCTAGAAACTGCACAAATCCCTTTCTTATGCAGCTTGGAAAAGTTGTATTTGTGTTTTCTAACGACAAAGCTGTCTTCGCTCCAGACTTTCCGTTTTCTTATTTTATGGAAGATTGCCTATTCAATTTTATATTTTTCGATATTGTTTAGCGTAACCGCGGAATCTCCATAAAATGGGGAGGCGCGAAATCGGATGATAAACTACAGTTACATTCCGATTCCACCCAAAAGAATTGATCCCTTCCGTTCTCTCCCCTAACTTTCTGTAAATTACTGCCACACAAAAGAATCAATTCAAAGATCCGGGAACTAAAGCGTGTAAAAATTATGTATATCACAGAAAAAGCACAATAAAAAGTAAGCGTCAAAAGGGTCAAACAAAAGCAAAATCCCGGCTCAATCTTGAGCCGGGACCGTACGGTTACTTTGCCTTACAAATATCAGGGGCCTGCCAGGGCAGCAGCTTTTGGATTACTGCCGGATCGGCCATATCCAGGCCGCAGGCTGTTTGCAGCAGCCAGGTGAGATACCGGTAGGGATCCAGCTGGTTTTCCAAAGCTGTCTGGATCATGGAAAAAATAACTGCACTTCCGGTAGCTCCCTTGGGAGTATTGGCAAACAAAAAGTTCTTGCGGTCAATCACAAAGGGCTTTATACTTCTTTCGGCACGGTTGTTGGAGATTTCCAGCCGGCCATCCCGCAAGTAATTCACCAGGTACGGCCACTGCTCCTTCAGGTACGTAAGGGCTTTCCCCAGGGCAGACTTCGGCGCCGCTGTACGGGTATTTGCCCACGCCAAAAAAGCGTCCAGAACAGGCTTTTCCTGTTCCAGTCGCTGCAGATATCGTTCTTGAGGCGACAGATCGCTCAGGGACTGTTCCAATTCAAACAGCTTGCTGCAATACGCCAAGCCCTGGGCAGCTGAACCGCTCTTTGCCTTGCCTTTGGGCAGGGATTTCACCGCTTCGTCAAACTTGCGTCTGGCATGTGCCCAGCAGCCAACTACAGTGATTTCCTCCGGAAGACTGTGGTATCCGGCATAGCCGTCCGTATGGAGGTATCCCCGGAAGCCGGCAAGAAACGCTTTCGGATGTTTGGCGCCCCGTCCCGGCTGGTACTCGTACAGCACAATGGGCCTGTCTGTGTCTGCGCCTGTTCGGTACAGCCACATATAGCTTTCGCTCTGGGGGGCTCTGCCCGGCTCGCGAAGCACCTGCAGCGTCGTCTCGTCTGCATGGAGAACCTCTCTTCCGAGCAGTTCTCTGTGCAGTTGTTCATATACGGGGGCCAGATATTCTTCTGCCGCTCGCAGGATCCAGTTGGACATGGTCTGCCGTGACAATTGGATCCCCTGGCGATGCAGCTCCTGCTCCTGTCGGTACAGCGGACTGCCCATAACAAACTTCTGGGTCATAATATGGGCAATGGCCTGCGGTGTGGCAAAGCTGCCGGCAATTACACTCTTCTCCCGGGCAGCTGCAGCAACAGGAGTTTCAATGTTTTCTTTGCTGCAGGTCTGGCAGGCATAGGTGTGGTAGCGGTGCTCTTCCACAACGAAGCGAATGGGCTCGATGCGAAGCTTTTTTACCACTTCCACCCCAATTTCAGAAAGAGTATCCCCGCAGGCCGGACATACCAGAGCTTCTCCTTCCAGACGGTGTTTCACCACCTCGGTGGGAACTCCCTCTGGAATGCTGTCCAGCGTGTATTCGTGCTTTTTGCGGCGCTTGTGCGCGGCCACAACAGTAGCTTTTTCTTGCGGATCCTGTGCGAATACCTCTGCTTCATTGAACAGAAAACTCAGCTGCTCGGCAACCGCTTCATCGCTCTTTTCCGAGGATGTCCCAAACTGCTTGTGCCGCGCAAGCCGCAATGCTTCCATAAGCATATCCACACGCTGTTCAAGCGCAGAGACACGTCGGCTCTGCGCTTGAAGTTCTTCGTATTCCGCACGGGAAATGGTGACCGTTTCCGTGCCCCCATACCCGATTTGCCGGACAGAAAAACAATCTGTATAATGGAAAGGGGTAATGAAAAATGTCAACCAAAGAACGAAAGCACCCAGCGCCGCCGCGTTACGATGAGGCCTTCAAGGCGGGG
>OLIH01000187.1_pt1 | contig 59337 bp, 57 predicted proteins | sample 1609721 | NCBI WGS metagenome assembly OLIH01 (sample SAMEA4350157, study PRJEB24818) | metagenome | biome: human; feature: gut; material: faeces | place: Denmark | collected 2013-09
GATTATATGTCGCCAAATGACTTTGAAAAACTATATGAGCAGACACAGACAAACGGACAGCTCTTAGTAAGTTAAGATGAGGATAAATTTCTCATTTTAACTTGCGCTAAATCTTGACATAGGACCACCTTCCCTCTTCTTGCTCAGTTCTCTCAGCCTATCCAGCGTTTTTTCCGCTTTCTCTTCTTCCTGCATATTTATCAGGTTTACTAGTCCCTTGGCATACAATACCGCTATCTCTTCATTCCCTTCCCTCTTCTCGCTCAGTTCCCTCAGCCTATCCAGTGTTTTTTCCGCGTCCACATTTTCCTGATAAGCTATCAAAACCACAAGAAGCATATTAAATAAATCATATGCCACTCCGGTATTCTCTTTCGGTTCCATCCTCTCCATTCCGTTTTCAAAAAATACACGGAATCGATTCTCTGTACAATAGTTCTGTATACAACGCTCCCAAAATATGGCAAATGGAAGAGTATAGGACTCACTCCAAAAAACCTCCTTTATTTTTTCAAAATACTCCTTCTGAAACCTTCTCTGATTCCAGTATTCCAGCACATAGAACTCACCGATCAGATCCGGTTCGAGCGGCTGAAGGACGCCGTTATACTCATCGTCTTCGTTTACCGCACAGATAAAGGTTTTCAGTTCATCCGCGGTCATCTCGAGGATCTTTTCAGCAGAAGCCCGGAAGACTTCCGGAAGTTCATCTGAATCTTCCAGCTTCCATCCGCCGACTGCTGTGGCGAACATGAGCATTTCCTCCAACGCGCAGAACAGGTCTTCCCGGCCCTGGCAGACGGTCTCTCTCCAGTGTCCGCCCTGTCTGATTGCCTTATTCCCTTCATATCTCCTCAATATATTTTCGATCAGCGCAGGGATATCCCACTTATTGTATTCTCCGTCCCGCATTACGGCATCCGCAGTAAAAAGCACGATCAACGGTCTGACGCCCTCCCGCTTTTTATCAATCTCAGCCGCTTTTCCCAGGATCCATTTTCTCGTCTCTCGGTCCAGTTCTCTGCCGTTCCGCGATGCATAGTCCCGGATCATCTTATCCAGGCTCACGGCATCCATACGCTCCAGCTTCAGAAAAGGAGCGCCCGCAAAGCATATGGCTTCCCGCCGCTGTACAGCCCTCTCCTGTTCTCCAAAGCCCTTCAGCTTCTGATACCACATCGGCTCGATCTCCGCTCCATGCTCTCTGCCGATCCCTTCTCGCTCAAGCAGAACGAATCTGATCTTTACGGGACGTCGTCTGTTCCGGTCCAGCATCTCGATCCACCGCCCGATCTGGTCTGCCACAGCTCCTGCATAATCCACAACGAACAGAAGATTGCACGGATAGGCCCAGCCGCTAAATCTTAGTACGCTCCCGCAGTTGTCCCTGTGCAGCCACACGGTCTTCCACTCCGTATCCGCCTCCATCTCATCTGTAAACTGATACAGCAGCTTACTCTTCCCGGAGCCTCCGTCTCCTGTCACTGCCATCCATGCAATCGCCGCCTCATCTCTCAGAAATGCTCTCAATATCTGAAGCTCCTGCTCCCGTCCCTGAAACTTGAGAAGTTTGTTGCGGTAGTGCAGGATCTTTTGATTGTCAGAGGCCTGCTGGATCCCGTCTATGTATTCTGCAAACGAGCCCTGGTAAGCTATGGCTTCCATGATCCTGCCATGACTGCTGCTGATATACTCCTTTAGCAGCCTTTCTACCTCTTCTATTGTCTTTCCTGCAAGGAACCGGTCTCTCTCATCTACCTTTTCCAGATAATACGCCTCAATAATATCCAGGAAAATCTTAACATATTGATTCACTGCACTTTTCCGGGTACTGTTTCCTTCCTTCACTCCAGCAGCCGTCTGGACAGAATCCATCAGACTTCTCCTTGCCTGTTCCTGCTGCCATTTCAAGTCCAGGTTAAAGCATGCAGAAACACTGTCAAACAGATGCTCCTTTATATACTGATTGGCGTTTTCAAGGTCGAAATCTTCCGCCGATCCGATATGTTGGAAAACATCCTCCTTATATTTTTTCATCTGCTCGCCGACTCTCCGGCGCAGCTTTTCCTGATCGATACGTTCTGCCGCCTTCTGCTTTCCCTTTTCCAGCGGCAGCTCTGTCAGCAGCGAGACCAGATTGTCTTTTACGAATCCCAGCATTTCCTCGTCCTCCCGGCATTTTCTCTAATAGTACGGAAAAAGCATCCAAAGAACACAGCAACAAACTGCTGCGCCCTCGGATGCTTATAAAAACAAAATTATACCTTAAACCGATACCCCACTCCCCAGATCGTCTCAATATACTGCGGATGGGACGTATCATACTCGATCTTCTCCCTGATCTTCTTGATATGCACTGTCACCGTAGCGATATCGCCGATGGACTCCATATCCCAGATCTCACGGAAGAGCTGCTCCTTCGTGTACACGTGGTTCGGATGCCCCGCAAGGAAGGTCAGCAGATCGAACTCCTTCGTCGTAAAGGATTTCTCCTCGCCATTGACCCACACGCGCCTTGCGGTTGTGTCGATCTTCAGCCCGCGGATCTCGATCACCTTGTTCTCCTCCACATTGCTTCCGATCAGCCGCTCGTATCTCGCCAGATGCGCCTTCACTCGGGCCACGAGCTCGCTCGGGCTGAACGGCTTTGTCATGTAGTCGTCCGCGCCCAGTCCCAGGCCCCGGATCTTATCGATATCGTCCTTCTTCGCGGAGACCATGATGATCGGCGTATTCTTCTGCCCACGGATCTGACGGCAGATTTCAAACCCGTCCACTCCCGGAAGCATCAGATCGAGGATGATCAGATCAAAGTCGCCCTCCATCCCTTTCTTCAGACCGGTCTCCCCGTCGTTTGCAACCTCCACCTCGAAATTGCTCAGCTCCAGATAATCTTTCTCAAGATCAGCGATGCTCTCTTCGTCTTCCACGATCAAAATACGTTTACTCATCAATCGGTACCTCCTGATATTTTCTTATAACAAAATACATCGTCGTTCCAGCGCCCTCTTCGCTGGTCGCCCAGATGTTCCCCCCGTGCTCTTCCACGATCTTCTTCACGATCGACAGCCCGATGCCGCTCCCTCCTTTAGAAGAATTTCTCGAGGCGTCTGTCCTGTAGAACCGGTCAAAAACATACGGCAGCTCTTTCGCCGCGATGCCCTTTCCATTGTCTCCCAGCTCGACCTGGATAAAATCTCCCACATCCTTTAAATCCATCGTGATCCTGCCCTGCGGCTTGTCCATATATTTCAGTGAATTGGATATGATGTTGTTGATGACCCTTCGCATCTGCTCCGGATCCACGATCACCTTGCAGTCCTCATCCATAAGATTCCGGTAAACGAACTCCACGCCCTTGGAGTCCAGCTCCATCTTCAGATCCTCCGCGCAGTCCCCGAAATAATCTTTTGCAGAGATCGTCGCAAAATTGTAAGGGATCCTGTTCGTGTCGATCTTGGAGTACAGCGTCAGCTCATTGATGAGAAGATCCATCTCATTTGTCTTATTATAAATGGTCCTGATATATCTGTCCATCTTTTCCGGCGTATCGGCCACACCGTCCATGATCCCTTCCACATATCCCTTGATCGTGGTGATCGGCGTCTTAAGGTCATGCGAAATATTGCTGATCAGCTCCTTATTCTCCCGGTCAAATGCAACCTTCTCCTCCGCATTCGCCTTAAGCCTCAGGCGCATTTCCTCGAAATCCCGGCAGAGTTGTCCGATCTCGTCATTCGTCTCGCTCTTGATCTCAAAGTCCAGATTGCCCTCCTTGATATTGCGGGCTGCCTTCTGAAGCTTCGCCAGCGGCACCGAGATCGTCCGGTAGATCCAATAGATGAGCAGCCCCGTAGTGATAATGACCACGAGCAGATAAAGCTGCTGGATCTCGCTCGCTTTCTCAAACGCAAACGTATGCATTGCCACAGTTGTAAAAAAGGCAGTGAGCAGCATCACCGCCAGAAATACGATCACCAGTTTCGTCCTAAGTTTCATCCGCAGCTCCTTTCAGCAAATATAACCATCTACGAGTCAAAACGGCAGCATAATTTCTATCTATGCTGTTATTCTACCGGGATTTTTTTCACGCGTCAACCGCCTCCTGGTTCATTCTGATCTTCTTAGAAGACTGTATGTTGTTACTGCCGACAATATGAGGATATCTGGTCCTGTGAAAAAAACTTCCGCAGAAGAAGGCAAAGCTGCCGTCATCCTGCGGAAACACTGCTGCCGGAGAATTTCTCCCGCAGCCTATATATATTTACATGCCAAGGCCGTCTGTCTTCGCCTCGATCAGCGAGCGGACAGATTTCATTTCGTCAACAAGGCTCCGCAGCCTCTCTGCATTTGCCCGATCAGCCTCGTTAGCCTCATCAAACACTCGCTCGGCACTTACCCTGCATTGCCTGTTAATCTCCGAGACTCTCTCAAAGTATGCGTTGATCCCCCCGACGGCATTCGGGATCAGCAAAGTGTCATACCACTCTTCTCCCGCATACCTTGACCACCCGGATACCGAACCGTACGTATCAGCCTCAACTGATGCGATCGCACTCATCAGGATTCCATATGTCCGTTCTGAGAAATCTCTTACTTTTGACTCTTTTCCGGCAGCGTCTGCGCGTGCCTTTTCCGGATCAAAGTCCGGGATACTCTGATACTCTTTCTCTAAGCTGCGCCAGAAGTCGACCATATCTTCTCCCACTTCTTCTGACTCCCAGCCGCCGATCCATTTCAGCAGCCATTCTATAACCGAGTCTTCTTTCCCGTCCCTGATCTGATCGATGATCAGATTCAAAAGTCCTCCTGCATCTGAGATAACTCCTCCCAGTGTTTTATTCCCCACAGCCATTCCGCCTTCGAGCGCTGCAAGCACTTCGTCAAGTCCAAGCACTTCTGCCAGGCTTCTGATCTCATCATCTGTAAGATTATAGGTTTCGACATACTTAATAAAGTACGCCAGAAGTTTTGTGAGCATTTCCTTGTCAGACAGCAGATATTCTTTGATATTGCTTTTATTGTATGTCTTATCTTCAAGCTTCAAATCTTTTCCATCCATAAGGATTGCCAGAATATTTCCGATATAGTCCCCTGCTTTTTTCTTATCTTCTTCGGGCATCACGTTGAGGAGAAAGACAGTAAGTTCATGCAGATAAGTCATAACCTCTTCCCTCGTGCCAATGACCAGCGCCGGATCTCCGCCTTCATTTTCCAATATGTGCCAGTGTCCGTCTTCATCCTGATAATACCGGTAAAAAGAGGAAGGAACATGGTTTTTCTCCAGGACGATGCTGTCATCTCCTTCAATACAGATCTGATCAGACCCCGGAACCGGAAAAAGAAGGATACTCACAAAATCACCGTCAAGGAAATAATTCTTGATGCAGCCTCCCTTCTTTTCAATCTCCGCATAGTACTGATCCAGGAATTCCTGTGAAAATCCCTGACCATCCATAGAAATACAGCGGTCCACCTTATCGGAAAGAATTGTCACATACTGCGCCTTATTTCCGCCTTTTGAATGCCCTGTCACCGTGATACTGTCATAGGGGAGATTCTCTATATATTCCAGCGCTTCCTTCTGCTTCTCTGTATCAGACAGTCCGAGCCCGCTGCCGTTATCCTGCCACTCCTCCTGTCCTGTTGAGCCTTTGAAGGCTACCAGAGCGCTGTCCGGGTCATTCGGGTCTGTGAAGCAGATCGCCTGAACCGAATCATCCTTATCCGCAATATCCAGGCTGTACAGCTCCGGATCATTCTGGATCTGCCGGATAATGGCTGCCCACTGTTTTCCGCTGATCCGTCCTTCGAACTGTTCATTCGAGTCTTCCAGCTCTGCCAGGGCATCCTCGTCAAACTGCCTGAGCAGACTCTCCACACTGTCATATGGTCCCAGTACAACATCTGCCGCCTCTGCCACTCTATTTTCCAAATATGTCAGCTGCTCGAGCAGCATGATCTGTTCATCCGTAAGCTGCATAGTAATTCCCCCGCTAGTATATCGTTACCTTGCCCGAGCCGGAGATCGAGCAGTCGTTTTCCGCTGTGAAAATATCTTCCCTGATACTGTCCTCATAGTCTGCCTCGCTGATCTTAGCCCATGCTTCAGACTGAGTCATCCGCAGATAAATCCCTGCCGGCACGCCCTGGCAGTGTTCCTTCAGCCACTGGCCGCATGCATCGACAAAACGTTCATAAGCCTCGGCGCTGCAGACTGAATCATCCGTGAACACATACGTAACCGCCGATACATTCTCAAGTATGTTCTCTTCCGTTACGCTTCCGTCTATGCTCTTAATATCCGTATACACTTTGATCCCCTCTGCCGGGAAATACTCCTCTGCAAAGTCTCTCACCGTCTCCTCATATCGGGGTCTTATAAGAATGTTTTCATAATCATCCTCATAAGAATATTCTCCATTCTCATAGGTGCGGTATACAGTCACCTTATCATAGGGCTGTCCATCCGCCGGATATGCCTCCAGATGCTCTTTATCCAGCGTGCCCGACGGCGCATAAGATAAATAGCAGAATCGTTTTCCATACTTTTCTTCCAGATAAGCAAGCATATCATCAGCAGACGTGACCGCGCTCTTCTGCGTATCGGTAAGCTCGTCATAATCCCCGGAAAGCCCCATTTCCTCAAGCAGCTCCTCCTGCCTCTGTGTCCACTCTTTCTCCACCTGCTCTTCCTCCCTGCTTTTATTCTCAGATACTCCTTGTCGGGTAGACTGCCCGCACGACACCAATGACAGAATACATGCCGCTGACAGAACAGCTGTAAAAATTTTTCTGCCGGTCTTCATTTTCACTCTCCTCCTTCGAACAGGCTGGCGGAGTTCTCTGTATCAGCAGTATGAAACTGCTGTGCCGCACTATCCAGCTGTTCTGCCGTCACGTACGCCAGACGGCTTAAAGCAGTCCCCATATTCTTAAGCTCTGAGACAAACATCTCCATCTCTTCCACAAAAGCGCCTTCTCCCCGCTCCATCTCTGTCTCATACGTTCTCGCTTCGATCCTCGCTGCCAGATCCCGCATTCTGCCTGCCTGCTCTTTCAGCAGCTGTTCCCTTGCAATGATCTCTCCACTCTGCAAAACCAGTTACCTCCATCCTCACACTGCCGCATAGTATGTCCCCTGTTCTCTGCGCCTGCTTTCTCAGAAAAATCCTGCAAGCGTGCTCATAATATCGCCAAAAGAAATATCCGGATAAGTAAATCGGTCCGCATCTTCCACATCCCGGATCTCTCTTCTCACACAGTCCGCCATCACAGAATACAGTCCCTGCAGTTCATCGCACAAAGACAATACCTCCGAAGAAAGGCGCTGCAGCTCTCTTCGGACCAGGACGTCCTCGATTCCCTTATCCGCCGCCTCATTAAGGATCGCACTGTACTCTTCAATACTCTTCCGGAGAAACTGTATGTACCGTTCTGTCTTATTCCTCGCTATGGACAGTTCTCCGTCTGCACAGATCAGCCTTCTTTCCATATCAGCATACTCCCCCTTCCGCATCTGCTGCCCGCTCAGCATCAACGATCATACTGTTCAGCATACTGATCGATCTCTGCAGCTCTGCGATCCTGTTTTCGCAGTCCCGGACCTTTCGCTTATATTCTTCCAGCTTCAGAAAAACCATAAGATCAAGACCGGTAAACGCAGCACCCACGATCTTTGCACCGATCCCATCCATCGTTCTCTGTGATCCTTCCATGTAAAGCTGTGCCGTCCGGCATGTCGAGCTGACCGCATACAGCTCGGACGCCCTGCTCAGTTTTACTGAATTGATCCTCTGAAAGCTGTCCTGAGCCCTGCATTCCTCTCCGCGGAACTGCCTCAGAGACTCATACGCCTTTTCATATCGTCTGATCTTCTGATTCTGGTCTGTAATTCCCTGTTCACAGGCAGAACGCCGCCTGATCAGATCTGCTATGATACCGTCCATCTTCCTTCCTCCGTTTTGCCCCACTCTCATTTTCCGACAGACTGAGGCATGTCTGCCAACAAACAGTGTAAGCCATACGCTTTATGCTTCAGCAGCTGCCGCTTCCCGCAGGCATGCCTCCTGAAGGCTCACCCTAAGGTTCGCGATCCGGGTCTCAAGCGCAGATATCTGCCGCTTAAGCTCTTCCACCTCATCCTCTATCTCTCTCTGTTTTCCGCGAATGGCAGACACATCATCTGTCAGGGCATTATCTGCCCGGACAAATTCTCTGCTGTTCAGCAGACCGCTCATCCCTTCATAATACCTGGCTGCACTCTTTACCTCTGTCAGCGCCAGCACTGCTGAAAGCTTCCTCTTCCGCTGATCCTGCCGCGCTTCAAATTCAGACTGCAGATTTCTGATCTTCATCGCCAGCCGCTCCAGCTCATACTGGTCTTCCTCAAGATCTCTTATTCTCCCTCTGGCGTTCGCGATCTTTTTTTCACAGCCTATGATCTCACTGCGTATCTGATCTGATGTCATAATGATCCCTCCAATCAGTCTAACAGCATATCTCTTACCGCTGCATAGGAATCCGGAAGGAGCTGCGAAAGGATACCATCCGCGGAAACACGGAATACTGTGCCGTCATCATATTCTACCGCCAGGACCATATACTGCCCGTCAACAACAGGCTCTTCTGACGAGTGACTGCTCCATGAGAAAACGCCCTGCTCATCAAGCGCATCGATCAGCTGCTGCCCCTCTGTATATGTCTCTGCCTCTGTCTGCGACAGATCAGAGAAAATATAGGCATGAGATGCCCTGTAGCGTTTCGCTTCTTCCAGATCATAGTATACACATTCATTGTCTGTGTTGATATTTTCTAGAAATGCGACTGCGGACACTCCTTCTGTAAAGTCTGATGTGCGCTCCGTGATCTCGCCCCTGATAAGATCACTGACATCTTCCGGTTCAGCATCCGAATATTCCTCCAAAAGGAGACTGATATTCAAAGACCCGACATTTTCTTCCGTAATCTCAAAATCTTCTATGAACTGCTCCAGATCTACATCCCTGTACTGATCTTCTGATAAACCGGCTAAGCGGATCAGTTCATCTGCGGTCAGAAGTTTTTCCGTATCCATATTTTCTTCCTCCTTATGATCTGCATTCTCATTCTTTGTACTGCCGCTGCAGCCTGATACAGACACAAGCACTGCCAGCGCCAGAAAAGCTATCCTTTTTTTCTTCATCTTTTTATCCCCGCTTCGACGCCATAGACTCTGCCATTTCGTCTAAAAATTTTGCTGCATTCGGGAAATGCTCCCGCAGGTTTTCCAGCGCCTCTTCGTTGTCTGTCATACAGTAACTATAGTATTCCGCCCAGAGTTCCGTTGCCTGTGAACCGGTTGGATTGCCCTTTCTGTCGTACCAATAGCTGTCAGACCAATGCCCGTATTCCCCACTGATGATATTATTTGTCACTCCGCCATACACATCGCTGCATGACTCATTTTGAGCACCATGCATGTCCTTCTTATAATACGCTTGAATATACTGCAGTAATTGTTTTTCCTTTTTACTGAGTGTATTCACGTCTATACTTCCTGCTCCCATGATATAATTCAGAAGATCTTCCTGTGTATTTTTATCTTTCGTGTACCTGGCAATCGTTTTTCGGATATCATTCCGTACATCTTCATATATCACGTCCATAAGCGACTGCCCCTCAGAATTCCGGTAGGTAAGCGAATAAAAGTTCCCATCATTATAAAAATTATAATCCAGGGCATGACCGCTTTCATGAAAAAAGGTAGTATATGGTCCCCTGGGATTCGTCGGCTCTTTAATCATGTCTACATTGATCGTATTATCGAACGGCCGGAACACTCCGGTATCTGACCCCGACACATTTCCGATGGTATAACTCTCCAGCTCATTCAGATAAATGCTCCGATAGGGCTCATCTGCCGTATATAAGATGTACTTCACCTCCCGGATCTGCTCTTCTGTCAGCTTCGACAGCAGATTGTCCAGCTTCTTTTTTTTCTCTGGATTATATATTTCATATATTCTTATAAATTCATCCTTGTCATCATTGCTGACTACGTCCATCGATTTATAGTGCTCCAGCAGTTTTTTGACTCTCAGTTCGCCATATTTACTGAGATATTCTTGATATTCTGTAAATCTTTCCGGAAGCAGCGCGTTCATTTCCTCCGGTGAAAAGCTTCCATTTTCAGGAGAGATAATCTCAATTAATGTCTGAAGAATTTTGTTAAGAGAATTGCATGCAGAAATGATACTGCAAAAACCGCTATGATACTCTGCTTCCACAGCATATACCTTGCTGAAAATCGCTTCCAGTTCGTTCAGAGTTGTATTATTTTTATCAATTACCTTTTTGTGATACTCATTAACGTTTGACAGATCTTCCTTAAGATTAAGAAGACCGATCCATTCTTCAAAAGAATACCAGCAGTCTCCAACCCAGTCCGTAAAGTCGCATAGCTTCTCATTCTCCACCTGTGCAACCATATTCATCAGATCTTGCTTTGCACGGTCTGAAAAATCCCGTATCATCGCAACGTCCACCTCCCTGATGTAATCATTGCCGAAAGTTCATCCGCTGATGTTATTCCTTCTGAATAATACTCCAGGCAATCGACAGTACTTTGAATAAGGATGCTGAGCGAATCCCGTATTACAGCTCCAGCATCCAAAATTGCGGTCAGGTCATCTGCTACATCTCCGCTTCCTTTTCCTTCCGCGCGTTTTATTTCCAGGTTTTCGTTTTCTTCTTTCAACTGCAGAAGCTGCTGCTTTATTCTTTCTTCCTCCTGTTTTTTAAACGTTATCTTCATCTGTCCGCCCTCCTATCAAAACAAATACTGATCTGCCTCATCGACATCAGCCAGATAATTTTCAAGGAGTTTTCCGATACTGTTCCCAATTTCATCCAAGTTTCCTTGAAGCTTTCTGGCAAACACGGTATATACCATCAATGCTTCTGACATCTCTCCATCTTGTATCGCAGTCATCGGCACAGTATTCAGAATCTGAATATATCTGTCCACTATGGAATCCATCCTCAAAAAACTTGTCATAATATTCTCAGCTTCCGCCTTGATATACTCCTCATCCACGATCATATTATTCGCCATCGCGCCCTCACTCCCTTCCATCTTACCGGATCATGATCTGTTTTTATTTTACATAGATCGAGTCCAGTATCGTCCTACTCATAACTTGTCTCCCACTCCTCCTGTCCAAAAGTAATCGAATCATCCGGCAGCACTCCCTGCGCAACTGCATTGCCTGTATGGCAGTTTTCTATAGTCACTTCTACACTCCAATCGCTGTTTCCGCTCTCAATGATCCCATTTAAAACATACATGGATGTCACTCCCATCAGCATCTTAGCCTGAACACCGCTTTCTATCGATTCATCATATCGGTACACTACACCGCTGAAATCGTCTTTTAATTCATACGAATACTGCGAATTTTCTTCTTGAAAGTCTTCCAGGGCATCATCAATAAAGTCCTGATTCATTTCCAGGATTTCCTGCATCTGCTGTTCATTAACTTCAAGCACAACGTTCCCGTCCTGCACAGCTGCATCTGTACAATACGCTTTATAATCTTCCGCTGTCTCTTCGGCATCATTCCCCGTAAAGTCAAGATATGACGCCGGGATCGTGATCTCTGTAACTTTATCTTCTTCCGTATCATTATCTGACGGCACATGCTGTCCCTTAGGTGCACATGCTGTAAGCATCATAACTGCCGTAAGTAATATTGCCGCTATTTTTTTCATTCTCTGCCATCCTGCTCTTTATACTATGCTTTATTCGTAGCTTGCCTTCCACTCCGCTTCCCCGAAAGTAAGGGATGCGCCCGGGAATGTCCCCTGCACTACTGTTTTTCCTGTATCCCTTTGCAGATGATAGTAACATTCCCATCTCCGATGTCCCCTGCACTACTGTTTTTCCTGTATGGCAGTTGACAATACTGGCATCTACGCTCCAGTCACTGTTATTTGTCTCGATAATTCCATTCATAACGTAAATCGAGGTCAGCGAGACTAAGATTTTTGCCTGCAGGATCCCATCAATATTTTCATCGTATTTATAGACGACTTTGCTGTAATCGCTGCTCAGTTCACAGGAGTACTCTGAATTTTCTTCTTCAACCTGATCCAGAATATCATCTATATTCTTCTGGTTCATCTCGATCAGAGCTTCTCTTTATTCCTCTGTAACCTCCAGCACAAGACTGTCTCCGACCTCTCTGACATCAGTGCAGTACTTCTCAAATGCTTCTTTGTTGTCCTGAAGGTCTGTATTGGCAAACTCAAAAAGCGAGCCCGGCAGGGTGATTTCTATCGTCTCCTGCTGTTCTGTGTCCCCGTTCACATTTTTCAGATTATCTGAAGGATTTCCCACACACGCAGTACACGCAAAAAGCTATTGCTGCTAACAGAATTGCCGGTAATAAATGCTTTACTTTTTTATTTTTCAAATTCGCATCCATCACGCATTCGCCTCCTCTGCTTCTGCTGCCAGTGTTTCCCGCAGCCGCGCTTCCCAGTATGCCTTGTTCGAACGCGCAGATGCGATCTTACTTTCACAGTTATCTATCTTTTCAAGAACTTCCCGCATCTTTCCCGAAACTTTCTGACCGGCCTCCGACAGCCCTTCATAACTGCGGCTGAACATCTGTCCGGTCAGAAGTTCCTGCATTCCCGCACAATATACCGGATAAATCCGGTTGCGCTGCGGCATTGCCGCAAGCGCAGTCAGATTCTTCTGCCGAAGCGCCTGCCGGTCTCCGAAGCTTGTCTGAAGCCCCGTCACCTTTGTTTTCAGCCGGTCCAGTTCGTCCAGATCCTTCTCCAGCTGTAATTTTTCTCTGTTATACTCATCAATGAGTCCTTCATAGTAACGTATCTTCGCTCTGATCTCTCCTGATGTCATATCACCACTTCCTCTCAGCGCATCGACACAGCCCGTCCGGTATGCTCATAATACACAAGAACCGCAGTTGTATTTCCCGCCAATCTCGTCCTCGTATAGTCATCTGCTGATATTTCCACACGGATCCTTTCCCCCTGAGGATCCGTCCCCAGCAGATAATAGTGATGTGAGAAAATGCCGGTATGTGCCTGGCTTTCACTTACTTCTATATCCGTCAGCATGACCGTCTTCGTGCCGGACACCAGATCGGCAGCAAGATCCTTCGTAAACCACAGGCAGACCGCCGCACAGACAGCTGCGATGATCACGCCTGCTGTTTTGGTACTTTTCTCCCCTGTCTTCCAGTTATGTATGACTCGCACGACCACATAGATGCACACGATCCATATGACTGATATACTGCACAGTTCATCCAGCAGGACAAGCTCTCCTGTCTTGGGCAGCAGCAGACCGGCTGCTACGGCTGCCAGTACAAGAATACAGAGAATAATCTCATATTTTTTTATTTTTCTTTCCGATTTGCGCATGATGATATCGTCCTTTCTTTCCTGCTACCCTCCGGCATTTCAAAAATTAATTCAGTTCAGACATTCGTCTGTACCGGCTGGTTTATAAACCATTACCCGATACTGACCGTAAATTCTTCATCTCCCATACGTACTCTGTCACCGTCTGAGAGCGGAGTATCCACGCCCGCTTCCAGTACATGTCCGTTAAGGAATGCGTGGTTGGTAGAATGATTATCCTGTATGAAGCACTCATTATTCCGGATCGTGATCAGTGCATGTCTCCTGCTGATCGCTGCATTGCCTGCGATACAGTAGTCTACATTTCCCGCATCTTTACCAAACCAGAAGGAAGCCTTGTTGATATAGATAGTCTCCCCTGTCTTCTGCCTGATCAGGCGGACACTCTGGAGCACTCCGTTGTTGATCATCTGACCGCCCAGCACCATAGTCTCATTGCGGTACGGAAGCTCTGACGTCTCCCCATAACCGGAGCCTGACGGATTCTGAGCCTGCTGCGGCGCCTGGTATGGCTGCTGTGCCTGATACGGCTGCTGTGCCTGATACGGCTGCTGGCCCTGATATGGCTGCTGTGCGCCCCTCTGCTGCTGTGCGCGCTGCTCTGCCATCTGCATCTCCTGATAGAACTGCTGGGGATTATGTATCAGCAGCTCCATCTTACTGCGGTACTGCCTGATCAGGATCGCAAAACAGATATCTGCTGTCGCCAGTCCTGCATTAGCAAAGAAATTCAGCACTTCCACGTCAGCTAATGACATAAGAGCTGCGATCGCCGCTACTCCCCCGCTGATATAGCAGAGGATCTCCACATACAGTGAAATATCGTCATCCGGCTGTCCTGTAAGCAATGTGTCTTTTATTTTTACGATCATTTTGTTTAATTTCAAATAATAAATAATCTGCACTGCAGCAACTCCGGCAAAGATGATCATGATAAATACCAGGAGCGCATTTACTGATCCTGTAGAACCATAATATCCCGATACGGAATTTACAGCTGACAGAGCAACAATGCAGAGGATCTCCAGCAGTACAGCCCCAATGCAGGCAAACACAAGCTGGATGATCGCGATCACCCGCGCCATCGTCAAACCGGCTGATGCGGTTCCCGGCAGCATGTTTCTCTTAGCCGCTGCAAATATCAGCCAGATCCCTGCCACGATCACCATCGCCGGCAGCATGCTGACCAGCATAGAGAATACTGATATTCCGTTGAACATGCCTGAGACAGCCCGAACAGCGCTGTAATCAAGACTGCTGTATCCCCCGCTCATCGCCATGATCTGATCCATAAGATCCGTGACCTCGGATCCCCCTGCAAGACTTCCAACCAGCCCGAACAAAACATATACAGAATATCCGATCGCTCCTACAAGGAACAGTACAGATACCGACATCTTTCGTATGATACTGATTGCTCCATTTTGCCCATTTGTTGTGTACATAGTTTCTTTCCTCCCTTTTCGCTTTTGTTTTTCTGCCCCTGCTCCGCTGCAGGGGCAGTAATCTGTACGCTGACAGAATCAGCGGTTCATCCGAGACCATATATCGTCCCATATGTATCAACGTTTATTGAAATATACAGGTTCCTGCCATAAGAACACCTCCGTTTCCTGACATTTTTGTTCTAAGCATTCCAAACTATTTTATAAACTTCTGCGCACTTCATCGAACCATTCCATAAAAATTTCGCTGGAATCTCCCCCTGTTTTTGCAGAACATATTGATTCATATTGATATTTCGTATCAAATTTTCCGCTGTCACAGTCGTAAACCAATTTAACCTCCGTCGGAACCGGTTTTTCATAACGTTTGCAGACTTCCTGCATTTTTTCTAAATCTGATTCGCCAAGATCTAAAAACTCCCAGACTGCATCTGTATCGGACACAATTTTATTGGTAGTTTTTAATTCCCCTTGTATTTCAAAAAAAGCATTAAATGAAATACTGTTCTCTTCAATAGAACCATATACATAAATTTTATCAGCCTCATTCCCCACAAATTCCAAACATAATGCAATCATTTGAACCTGAATGTCCATAAATTCATCTTCAAATACTTTTCCCATTCTTCTCTTCACTCCTATATAATCCATGCAACCTTACGAGCGCTTTTCTTTCTGCAGGATCTTTTAGATAAAATCTTATCACCCTACATTAATTCAGATAAATTTGTCATCTGTTTCCTGCAGATACCTTTCTGTATCAAAATGTGATTCAAGAATGTTTTCCAAGAATTCAATTTCTACAACTCTGTCATCCTCATACAGTACAATTTCTGCTCCTTTTTTCTGTAACTCATCAATCAGTTCGTTCATATGCTGCAATCCGTCTATGTTTTCCAAACTGCATATATCAACATAGTCATTATTACTTAAGCATTCTTTTATTTCAGAAAGTGATCGGTCTATCCTTTTCTTGATCAAGGGAATATATGTCTTCTCATTTCCATCTTGAGAGACCTTAAATTTTATTTCACTCATAAGGTATTCTCCCTGTGAATTATATTTGCTTTTGCAAAATTTCTTCAATTGTCGTCTCTCTATCATCCTTTAAATCATAAAAGCCTGTATGCACGCCCGCCTCATAGAGCCAGCATAAATCTGTTCCATATGGCGCATCAAAAATTTCCAGCATTACAGGGGCAAATTTATAAACAGATTCTGCGTTCAAAATTTTAAAATTACGGCTATCTGAAACAAATTCATCGCCGTCTTCGGATGAATACAGCGTCCAGCCATTTAGTTCCTTTATTTCACTTTTTTCTCTGAAAGAGTATCTGACGGGATAACCTTTTATAATATTTTCCGACACCACAAATCCGCCAAAAGCTGTATTATTTATTTTCATCTGCTTCTCCTCCCAGCAGGCTTATTAGTCCATTTCTCCATGAATATTCTTTCACATAGTCAACACATGTTTTATCAAAACTGTCCTTTTCATAAATATTTGAACCGCGATCTATTAAATATTTATATACCGGCATCATCTCCTCTGTTGTCAGCTTTACAACGGTAATCGCGTATTTAAGAGGGATAGCGCCATATTTATCTTTTTCGTTTATGTCAATGCCCGCCTCAACCAGCAGTTGAGTTGCTTTTAACATGTACTGCGGCTCAGGTCTCAACACTGAAAAATAAAATATATGAAGCGCATTTCTTTGATCTTTTGGACTTTTAAAATTAACCTCCGCTCCCTCAGATAATAAAAATTGAATAATTTCTATTTTTTCTTCCGCATTATGATCATTAACAAATGCTAATTGAAGCAGACTCAATCCTACATATTTATTGAACAAATTAGGATCTCCCGTATAGTATTTGAAAAAATCTGCATAAGTGCCATCTCTTACTGCATCAAAAATATCCGTGATTCTCATAAAACTCCAGCCTCCAGATAATTATTTCACTTCTCTACACTATCTTTTTTGATTCTTGCAATAAAATGGCTTCTGATCTTTAATCACAGCTTGAGCAAAAGAAGAATTAACCGTTGTCATATCCAATATTTTACCTCTTAAATACGGAATGCAAATTCGTTCTATTACCGGGAACCAACGCTGTTCTTTTCCTCCTGCATCTAGTATCAGTAAATAACTTCCCGTTTTCTCCCGCACCATCCATAACAAATAGGCGGATCTTATATCTGGAAATGTCCTCAGCTTCCTCTTTAATTCCTCCACCATATCTGTTGGATATTCTTTTGGTATACCGACCATAACTTTATTTCCTGCACTTATTTTAACTTCTTTTGCATAAATATTTTGTAAGACTTCTCTTGTTAAAACAATATTTTCACTATATGGATTGATAACCATCCCTGCATAAGGAGTACTATCATTACAGATCATTTTCCTATAATCTTCATACGGCATGATAACAGCCTGCAGTTCTTCATTCTCTTTCCATTTTTTCACTTCATTCCAATCGGTAAATGCTGCAAGAAAATGTCTGCTCTTTTTATCTTCAATACTTATTAAGCAAATTCTGCTATCCTGACCTATTCTTATATCTCTATTTAAATCGGACAGACCTTCTTGTAAAATACTTTTAGCTGGGCAAAGAAATTTTGTTTCAACTAACTCTTTAAAAAAAAGTTCTTCTTTACTACTGTCTTTCTGCATTTCGTGAATTGCATCCAGCAGCGCTTTGTTTGTAACCGGCTTGTTTACGTCCATTATTAGTCCTCTCTGATTATTATTGTTGTTCCACCAACTTTTCAATTTTTTCTAACTCCAAAATGATAGGGCTTGTATAATCCATTGTATCGTCAACAAAGCATCTCACTATACTGTTCCAATGAATATCAGGGAGTTCATTGACATTATCGCAAGACATAATCTGTAGCATAACATCATATATTTTTTTTATTATTCCTGAATAGTGTAACTGCGTTTTATAATCAGAATGGAGCATCTGTATAATTTTTTCACAGTGCTGCTTTATCTCTTCCATGCCTAATTTCTCCTTATTAAATTTTTATGAAGGGACGACTCTAATCTTTGTAATCCATTCTAGCGGCCAATCTTTTGGGAGCAGTATTTGGACTGCTCCTCCGGGCAGCAACGTTCCGCTTCCTTTAATCGTCTGTGGTGCCACAATTCCAATATTTACCCGCTGACCAGCCGGAATCTGTATTTCTGCTTCATATGCTCTTGAATTTCCCCATTCAGGCAGCAGTGCCAAATCCAGTTTTGCCTGAATCCGGGATTCAGCAGGACGTGTCGTAGCAAAAGCTCCTCCTGCATCCGCCTTTCCGCCAAAGGACCGATATAGCGTGATATCTTCGCCTGTTACAATCGTTTGATATTCTCCTTCTGCAAAAGTAGATGAAAGACTTTCTGGCAGTTTATCTTGGTCAACAACAATAAATCGCCGCTCCTTCGCCCTCAGTGCAATCACTTCATCCCAGTTCACCCTATTAACCGCAAGCTGCTCTTCGACCTTCGCGTCCGCCAGCTTCCACGCATCAAGATCTGCCTGGCTCATGCCCGGATGGTTGTTATGGATTCCCAGCTCCGCCTCGCTCATAAACTGATTATACCGCTTAGCGTCTTCATAACTCATCCTGTCTGTGAACTTAGGACCTTCCGTGATTCCGATCTTCTGGCCTGCCCAGTCTGCTCCTTTGTCGAGTCCGAGATTCAGCCCGATGTTCAGGGCTGCAGACTGCACCTGATTCAGATTCAGATGTTCTGTGGCAAAGGTCGTGATCTCTCCACTGACATAATCAATCGCCCTATCTTTTACCGTCTCTGTCACGATTGTACGGCCTGCGGCCTTGATCACAGCGCCCTTTCCCAATCCAGCTGCGCCATTCACGGCATGTCCCACAGGGATGCACATTCCGGCCGCCATCATGTTGAGTGAGCCCCACAGGTCATAGAGTTCCTGGTTGCCTGCGAAAATCGTATCCCTGATCGGGTTTACCGCCGCAGTCTCAAGATCACCGATGCTTCCCAGATACCAATCCTGTGCCCCCTCGAACGCCGTGCTTACACCGTAAGCGACAGAACATCCGCCGGTAACCCACGCTGCAGCAACAACCGGAGTCGCTGCGCCGCCGGTAAAAACAATGGCTGCTATGCCCACTCCCGCCGCAAGAGCGCCCTGGAGCATTTTCACCTGGCCTTCCTGCTCTCTCGCCTCACATGCAGCCTCATAGTCTGCCTGCATCTGGGCAAAGGCTTTCTCCTGCTCTGCCGCTGCCAGCTCGATCTCTTCCTGATGATCCTCCACATACTGTCCGGCAGCCACTGCCCTCTGATACAGATCCAGCATATTCGTATTGCCCGCCACAGCTCCGGGCTGATAGGAGGGTATGCTGGTACCGTTGTTGAGATAGTCCAGCACCGTCGCCTGAAGACTGTCGATCATCCCCTGTACATCTGACTGCACTGCCTGGAGCTCACTGCTCTCATAATCCCCTATCTCCGCCTCGAAATCTCCAAGCTCGCTTTTCAGACCGTCCATTGTGTTCTTCAGATTATCGATCGAAGGATTTTTCAGATAGATCAGGTCTGAAACACTGTTCACGCTTCTTCCGATACTGTCTGAGACCTCCTGCAGAGTCTCTGACTCTCTCCCCAGCTTCTCCTGTACCTCCTTCAGGATCTCCTGCGGGATACTGGAATAGAGACTGGCGTCAATATCATAATAACCGATTTTATATAAGAGCAGTCTTGCCTGATAGTACTGCAGTGTGGTCTGCAGAAAACTGACAAGCAGTCCATGCACCTCCTGGAGATACGCCTTGGCTGATTCTGCGCTGGCTCCGCTGAAGCTTTCCATCGATACCAGCCTCTCATATTCTCCGGACCAGTCTTCCAATTCATTATACCATCCACTGATTCTGTTGCATATCATAACATACAGCTGATCCATCGCCGCATATTTGATCACGTATTCTTTCCCACTCATACTGCTGCCACCCTCGCTTCACATCTGTCTTATTTCCAGAGCTGCGCCAGAAGCTTATCCACAGCGTCCAGACTGTTTCCCATCTTCCGGATCGCCTCGATATCCTTCAAAAGCAGGCTTCGGTAGTTCTGCATGATCGCCTGCAGCTGTCCGTACTGTGCCACATACTGCTCAAAGGCATCCGCCTTTTCTCCCATCGAAGACCAGCTCTCTGCTGTAATATTGATATTTTCCGCAGCCTTCTTCATAGAAGCGATCCGTGCTACGAAAAAGACCTGATCCAGTCCGATCGTCCCTGCCATAAGAACACCTCCGTTTCCTAATTACAAAGCTTCTCAATTGTATTGATCAGTGAATTGATCAGAGATCCCAGGTGCAGGATATCCCCGTTGAGCTGCATATTCTCATTCTCCAGCCGGGTGATCTCGTCGCAGACTGCGTCCAGGATCTCATCGATCCGGTCCACATAGGTATCGTAGCCGGGTACGATCGTGCTGTTGAATTCGTTCGCCGTATTTGTACTTTTATTCCCGGTCCACTCTGTAAACTGCGAGCCGCTCTCCGCATAATCCTTCAAGGACTGATATCTGCCCTTTGCGACTGCCTTCTGCGTCTCCAGGTTTGATTTCACTGTCTTCAGACGGGAAATCTTCTCCCTGTTCTGCCTGCATGTGCTCTCCTTGTCTGCTCTTTCCCTCTCATAGCCTGACTTCTGACTTCTGGCATTCTGGAGTTCCCGCTGCCGTCTCTGCTCGTCACTTGACGTCCCCACTTTCGCCCCTCCTCCTTTTATTCCACTCTGTCACATCTACGCGGTCGAAATCAGAATTGCGGTACCACTCATTGATATTATCCACCATCATCTTATCGTCTTCGTCCGTATAGCCCTCGAAGACTACCTTTGCGATATCACTGTGGTTAAAATACATGATCTGGTCCCCGACGATCCCCTGGGGATAGAGGCATCCGCCATAGTCGAAGAAACCTGCCGGCGTAGTCACCGCAGTGACAAGCCCTCTCGCGATGATCACGACCTTCTGTACTCCGCCTTTTAATATCACGATGCTCCCGAGCGGGAGATAATCGACCTTCTCTTTTTCTTCCATTGTGCATTTCCTTTCCCATCTCATCTGGACTGTATTCTTATCTGAACTGCGTCAGTTATATTCTTTTCTCATCTGAGGTATTCCCCGGGGCGCCTGACGCGCCCCGGAGTCCTTCTGGCAAAACTGCCGTTCTTTGCCGATTAAGCTCTGAACTGGCTTGCGATGCTCGCATCTGTCTCTTCCACGATCTTTGCCGTAGAATCAAGAGCCTGTGCGATCTCACGGATAAGCTCTTCCGCTTTCTGGAAGCCCGGTTTCAGTTCCTGATAGCGTGCTGCGTAGGACTCGCTTGCAGCGCCTTCCCACTCACTCTGCAGCGTCTGGAGCAGAGAATCCATCTTTGTGATGACTCCGTTCACAGTATCAGCCTCATTGCGGTACTGGTTTGCTCTCTCCCTCATCTGATCCGGGGTGATTCTGATTTGATTTGCCATAGGTTTCTTCCTCCTTGGAAATATATTTATATATCCGGTTTCCCGGGTATATACCTGTTATTCCCGGACGCAGAGCGCGGTCTTGAGCTTCACGCACTCATTGTCCCGTATGTAGTAGCCGTCTCCTGTCTCGATCGGCTTCTTGAATTTTCTCGCCACTGCAAGCGGCATATCATAAATCTTCATATTAGAAATATCATCAAAATACATCATCTGATGCTGATCCCTGATGTTCTTAAAGATCTCAGGGGCACTGTACGGTATCGACGCGTTCTCCAGCGCCGAAACGATGATACAGACATTCAGGTTCTTGTAGCGTCCGGTCACATTCTTATAAGCCTCCATCGCCTCACGGTCGCTGCAGACTGCGGCAGCCGCATCGTAGTTATCGATGATGAGCAGGAGCAGCGGAGCCTTGGCAAGCACCGCGTCATCGCCTGCAGCCAGGGCGTCATACCGCTCTTTCAGCTGCTCTTCGATCTCCTTGATAAAACGGACTGCATCGTCTGTGAGAATGCCGTATCCGCAGGTATTGCCGTATTCCTTCAGCGGCGCCAGCCGCTTCCCTATGCTGTCTGAGATATAGACCCTGCTCTGTCCCGGGTACATATCCTCCAGCATACTGACCGTATACCGGATCCAGTTGTGCCGGCCGGCCCCCTCTCTTCCGGAGACCGCCAGGACGCCGACCGAGGCAAGATCCAGGGCATACGGCATGACTGTGTCGTAATCCAGACCTGCAACGACTGAAAATCTCTTCTTCATCATTCCCCGGAATTCGTCCTTCATATACTGTTCGTTCAGTACTGCCGGGATGAGCGGGATCCTGCGCGCCGCCATATCCTGGCTCGCCGCATTGATCCGGGCAATGTATTCTCTGATCTGCTCCGCCCTCTCATATTCTTTCTCTCCGGAGAACGCCAGGTAGCACTGACACTCCAGATGCTCCTTCTCAATCTCCACCAGGCATCTCCCCGGTATATTGTCAAGACGCTGGCTGCAGTGTTCGAACAGAGAGCTGTACTCATTCGAATCATTGCAGAATGTGGCGATCCTCGCGGAGAAATTGGAAAGATACTTATATCCGATCCCTGCGGTCTGGGCATTCGCTATTACAATGCTAATGCCAACTGAAATGCCTTCCCTGCAGAGATTCAGCAGCTCATCGTCATCCTGGAAGTACAGCTCTTTCAGCGCTGTCAGGTTGTCAATGATCAGCACAATCTGGGGGAGATCCTTCCTCCCCGCTTCTCTGTATGCTGCAAACGAGCTGACGCCGACTGAGATCAGCCGCTCCTTGCGCTCCTCCATCTCTGTCCGCAGAAGCTTGAACAGATTCTTCAGCTTCTCATCCTCGGAAGCACAGACAACTCCTCCCACATGGCTCAAACCGTCGAAGATCTTCAGGACCCTGGAAGCAAAATCCAGGATATAAATATTCACTTCAGCCGGCGTGTATCTCGAAGACAGGCTCCGGATGATATTCTGAAGGATATTGGTCTTTCCGGTCTGTGCAGAACCGATGATCATGAGATTTCTTGTGCCGAGATCCACGGAGTAGACGCCCTGATACTGATTATCCGGATCATCATAGATACCCAGATCCGCATAGAATCCATCCGCGGCACCTGCGCTCTGCTCCTGAAGGAGAAAGTCGATCTTCTCCGCGAGTGCCGGGAGACAGATATCCGGCAGCTTTTCCAGCTGCTTCTTTTGGCAGTACTCAGCCACATACTCCACGATCGCATCCAGCTGTGTGACGGTCTCGTTTTCGCTCTTTTCCTTTTTCTGCACGAAGACCGGCGTCTTCCTTCCTGCATCGGGCACGCTGTATATCGCAAATTCTCTGACGCTGCCATCCTCCGCCGCTGCCGGCGAGCCGCTGTACGCGGACTGGAACAGCTCGAAGATCTCATTATTTCCGACCTGCAGATAGGCGCGGCCCGGCTCCTTGATCTCCGCTGCCAGAGGAGATTTGAGCACCTCGTTGCTGTCCTCTTTGCTCTGCACCTTCAGACAGAGCTTGAACCTGGAATTACTCCAGATCTGCTCATTGACCTGCCCGGCAGGCTTCTGCGTCGCGAGGATCAGATGTACTCCAAGGCTTCGTCCGATTCGTGCCGCCGAGATCAGCTCTTTCATAAATTCGGGCTGCTCAGCCTTCAGCTCGGCGAACTCATCCACGATGATGATCAGATGAGGAAGAGGCACTTCCACCTCACCCGCTTTATATTTCTTAATGTACTTGTCGATATGGTTCACATCGGCATCCGCAAACAGCCGCTGGCGCTTCTGGAGTTCCGCCTTGATCGACTTCAGAGAACGATTGATGGCCTTGCCATCTATATTCGTGATCGCTCCCAGAAGATGGGGCAGCGTCTCAAACTGATTCACCATACCCCCGCCCTTGAAGTCAATGATCACAAATCCGACCTCATATGGGTGGAACAGCGTCGCCATGGACAGGATATAGGTCTGCAGGATCTCAGATTTTCCGGATCCTGTCGTTCCTGCCACCAGACCATGCGGTCCGTGCGCTTTGTCGTGGAGATCCAGTTCCACGATTCCCGTTTTCGAGACGCCGATCGGAGCCGCCATAGAACGGAACACCTGCGAGCGCTTCCACCGCTGAGCCAGGTCCAGGTCGTCTACCGAAAGAATGTGCAGCATCTCGAACATGCTGATATTCCGTGTCAAAGATCCTTCCAGTGAGATCTCTTCCGTATAAACCGGAGCAAGGATATCCACGACCCGCTTTGCCTCCCTGTCGCTGATATGAGGGTACGTGAATCCATGCGTCTGAGAACGGTCCTCCGAATTGATCAGAACACCCTGGCGTGAATCCAGAATGTTCACCAGAGCCGCACATCCCACCGGGATTTCCGATCGGTCGTTCCCGAAAAATACGAATGTGACTCCAAGGTCCTTCGCCTTCTCGACAAAACGCGACACCGGATGTTTCTTGAAGCCATACTCATCATAGAAGAATACGATGATATGATCCTCATACGCCTTATCCTGCTCCCTTGCGGACAGCTCCTTATACAGATATTCAAAGATCAGGTTCTTGCTCTCATCGTCGCTTACGATTGCCCTCGTGTCTGTCTGCGCGCAGTATGCGCCTGGCAGAAATCGCAGCCAGTGGATCCTGTCCTTATGCTTCTCCTCCACGACAAAAAACAGCCTGACATCGGTAAAATACTGACGTGTCACAAGGTCCACGATCATGTTCTTGAAGATTTCAAACCGGTACTGCTCCGGTCCCGTGATCCCGACAGCGTTCACTGCCTTCAGATCGCACACGACAGGTACGCCCTGAACATACCGGTACGCCTCACAGATCTGTTCCGGCATCAGCTGCAGCTCATCTTCGATCTCCAGTCTCTCCTGTTTCTTATATTTCACCGGCCGCCTGGATTCCACGGCTCCGCTCCCAAGGCGGATGCATAGGAAATCCTCATCCTCCGGGACGCGGTCGAACAGATCCGGCGAAAAGCTCTCCAGCCTTTTCTTTTCCGCCTCCTGGGAGATATAGATCTCTTCCAGAGTTCTCTGTTCTTCCAGACGGCACTGCTCGATCTCTGCCTTTTTCTTCTCAATATATGCGTTATATTTAACGATCCGGTTCTCGCACCCCTCTTTATAATCCTTCTTTCCTTCCATCACTCCCATAACCGCCGTTATGATAGCGATCACACCGGAGATAAGAGAAAAGATGATCATCGTTCCTCCAAGGAACGCCATCGCCCCCGCTGCCACCAGGATCCCCATAGAAGGGAACAATCTCATAAACAGATTGTTCTTCGGCTTCTGCGGCTTTTCCGGCGGATCAAGGATCTCGATCTCATCCTCACAGACGACCGTCTTCAGCCTTGTATTGCGGCTGAAACCGGGATAGCTCTTATGTCCCGGCAGGTCCCGCGACACAAGTCCCGTGACAGTCATATCCCCTCGGATCTCCGTCCGCAGCTTTCCGTTTTTATAATAGAAGGAAAAATCTGAGACAGAAAAGAAATCACCATTTTTGATCTCCTCTCGCATCTCCGCCTTCTTCCCGTTATGATACACACCGTACCTGGTCCTCTCGATCTGCAGGAGCAGTGAGCCGCCCTGCCGGGTGAGCACCATGGATTCGCTTCCCGTATACTGGCTGTTCAGGCTGATCTGACATCCCCCGCCGCTTCCGATACGGAGCGACTGCGTCTGTCCCAGCTCGATAACGCGCTCATATTTCTTCTCCCCGCTGTCGAAATCGATCAGAAATTCCAGCCGAAATGCCAGGTTGTCCGATTCCTGGTATTTCACTTCCAGGATATCCCCGTGCTCCAGCTCCGCCGTCATCAGCTTGCGCACGTCACCGAAGGAGAGATAAAGGTTGTCCGAACAGATGACGGACCAGTTCCCGTTCATTTTTATAAATGTAAGCTCGATCTGTCCGAAGAAGAGATCTCTGTGCAGACGCGCCCCGCAGTCAATCCCAGTCCCGACCTTCAGCTCGCCGGCGTCATCTGCCAGCTCGATCTCTTTATAGAGGTTTTTATTGGAGATGATGATTTTATATCTGTTTTCCATTCCTCGCCTCTCCTATTCTGTAAAATTGACGATACTGCCGTTTCTGATCCCGAATTCCTTCAGCGTCTTGTTCCCCCGGAGCAGCGCGATCGGATTCTCTGATTTCAGATAACAGTTCTTGATATCTGTAGTGTCGATTCCCAGGTCATATGCCGTATTCAGCGCCAGCACAAGTTCATTTGCCGTAATTTCCAGAGGTACTTCCAGATCCGCCGAAAACTCTCTCTGAATGATATTAAATATGATCACTGCTGTTTCTTTTTCCATCCTCTCACCTCACTGCTACATGACCAGAAAAGCCGTTTTCTGTATTCCCATATTATGTGCAAGCTCTTCCAGGGTAAAATTTCCTCCCCGGGAAAAATGATCGATATATTCGTTTACATGGAACCGCACCGGCGTCTCCGGCGATGTAAGGAAGTTTTCTTCGTCTTTCCGGAAATCATTGCAGATAAAGAAATACTTTTCACTGCTCACGCCGTTGATGTTGGACACAAGCGTCTCGGTCGCAAAGACAGAGTCCTTCGTCTGTCTCGTCACGACCACTACTTTATCCGCTTCCCCGAGAAGCCGCGCCTTCTCCTCGTCAAACACAGAGTCTGTGTCAATGATAATAAAATCATATTCTTCCGTTTTCTTTGCCGACTCTGCGATTCTCCCATAGACTGAATACTGCAGCCCCAGAGACATGAGCGGCGCTTTAAAGGGCGGCAGATAACTGAACTTCTCCCTGCGGATCACATGCCTGATCTCCTGATAGACCGAATCCTTCGGATCAGCAAGCTTCATATATACATCCGGAGCCGAGACAGGCCCCCTGTTATTTAAATGATGCTGAAATACCTGCATCCGCTCTGCATCTATGTAGAGCACCTTTTTATAATTTCCAGTCAGACATCCGGCAAGTCCCAGCGCCACTGTCGTCTTTCCGACGCCGCCTGCCGCAGAGCAGACCAGGATGATCTGACACATTTTTTTCCTGTGAGTGCTGACGTTCAATATCTCTGAGCTTTTTCCGACGATCTCGGTAAAAATCTCCCGGATGCTGGTATATTTGAAGAGACGGTTGATCGACAGCTCGTCCGTCATTCCTTCTTCGTATTTCTCCATCATGACAAAGAGCCGTCCTATATCGTGACGCCGGAGCTTTCCGCTGTAAAGCTGGTCCGACACGATCAGGATATCTGCCTTCTGCGGGGTGGAGAAAAGCTTTGCAAAATAATCTGCATCCGTTATGATCTCAAGATCTGTCTCATTCGGATATTCCTCTGCAAATTTCGCCTGAAGGGGAATGATATAATTAATGTCTGTATCTGCTATGATAATTCTCGGTTTCGCCACTGCTGTATTCTCCTTATCTGATGATCACCTGAAAATCTGTCGATGCGATCCGGATCACGTCGCCATTTTTCACAGGACAGGGGCTTTGCGGAGCAAGGCGCTGCTGATTAACATACGTCCCATTCGAACTGTTCAGATCCGTGACAGTATACCCGCTGCCGCCTCGGCTGATCTTGCAGTGAACCCGGCTGATCATCCTGCTGAATGTCAGCGCGGCATCAACTGCGGACGGATTCTTTCCGATTACAAATTCATCCTTTGTCACCTTGACCTCTGCCCTCACGGGAGCGTTCATCGCCACCAGGTACAGCGTCCCGGCGCCTGTGTGCTGCGGCGGCTCCGGCTCTTTCCTCGGACTGACCGTCTCCCCTCTCATCACACGCCCGAGGTTCTCCAGCGAGAGGGTCCCATCCGAAAGATTTTCAGCCAGTCTTTCCAGCTCCGGGAGTGTTCTGTCCTCTCTCTGATTCACTTCCCTGAGAAGCTCAGCCCGCAGCTCTGTCTCAAACGCATCCTCATCCTGAAATACCGGGACACTGACCGGCAGGTAGATGAGCCTGACTTTACTGGTATTCATGTCAACATAGATCCGATCGCAGGACAGTTCAACATTTTTGCACGAGAGGAATCCGTTGTTCTTCACTTCCTCAACCGCAGACAGAAGGCTTGACGCCACCGCCAGAAATCTGTCTGCGGACAGAATAGGAAGCAGGGCGGAAAGCGGCCTGCATGAGTCTGTCATATAGTACAGCTGTATTTTCCCGTTATATGTCATCTTCATGCTGCGCAGGAAGCATCCCCCCGTCTGACTCTGAAGCACCTTGTACTCTGTTGTCAGGAATATGCTGTTATCGTTCAGTATGTATGAAATGTTATCTCCGCATTTCAGTTCTGTATATGCTCTGTTCTCATCATGTCTTTCCATTGTTATGCCCTGTATCCTTCTTTATTTTTATCTCGTAGAGTTTTCATTCCCAGCCCGGTTAAGTATACGAAGCTCTCCATGATCCAGTTCAAATACTTCCCATATATTTACGATTCCTGCATTCGGCGCAACCGTGATCACTTCCGGCTGAGCCTGCCCTGGCAGATACACCTTAACAGTAGCTCCGTACTGCTGCAGAGTCCTGGTCCTTCGGAAATCTTTTACCGTATATCGATATACGCCATTTAGATCGTACAGTGTAATCGTCTCCGGTCCGTATCCTGTCGTATCATCGACATCCAGCTCGGCGATTGTTTCGCTTCCTGAGGAACAGGTCTTGTCAGAAAATGAAACGGACACATCCGTCCCGCTGTCTGTCTCTCCTGTCAAATAGGAATCCAGATCCCTCGGTTCTGCGCCCCATTCAAGGACGATACGCGCCGTCCCTTCTGCCAGCGCCGGAGAGATGACAAACTGTTCGCCGCTGTAGTTCTTGTTCTCTTCTACTTCAAACTCGAACTCTTCTTCAACATATCCATCGGCAGTAATTGATACATCGTATTGATCCGCATCCAGCTCCAGGCTGAACGCGCCGTCGCTTCCGGTCGATACGCTGTCAGAATGAGAAGCATCCTGCTTGGCAGCGAACTCAATCTTCGCCCCGGGGACTCCCTCTCCGCTCACGGCGTCGATCACGACCCCTGTTACCAGCCCTTTCTCTTCTCTGTACTTATTCGCATCTGTAAGAATGATCTCATTCCACGCATCGTCTGATACGATATTGCCCGCCTCATCTGTCTCAATATAAATGTCCAGACTGCCCGTTGTCAGTTCGACATATGTGCGCTCTTTCGTCTTGACCGGCTCCACCTTTGTACTGGAAAGCTTCTGCAGCTTGTCCAGAGTCACAGATCCGGAAAAATTATTGAAAAGCAGGGACAGAGAATCCAGAGTAACCTTTTCCGGCATTCCTGATGCGTCCGGCCGATCTTTGTTCACATCCACAATATCGTCATGTTCAGCCGTATTGGAATAGTAACAAGTCGCGGCAAGATCCGGGTGAACGACCTCCAGTTCTCCCTTCGACACCTCGACGATATCCGGAGAGCTTCCGTACTCTGTCTGGAAATCCTGGTAGCTGAAATTCTGAAGCTGCTGAAGGAAAGAGACATTCCAGCCGAACTCTCCCTTGTATTCCATCGTCTCTTTTTCCGGCTTGGGATCTCCGATCAGCCTGACCTGATATGTACCGTCCTCAATCCCGTCAAGCATGTAGCGGATCTTCGGAGAATCCGTGATAAGATATCCCTTCTTCAGGATGACTTTGGCAGAAGACGTCTCATCCTGCTGCAGATAGACGTCTGCAAGCCCCATATATCCGTCTTCCTCCTCCGGCATTTCTTCTATAGCATTTTGGTAAGATACTATCGCCTGCTCAAAGTTTCCTTCCTGCACATACTTTTCCGCCGTTTTGATCGACTCGCTGTAGGACTGCCTGCTCATCATATGGCTCACTGCCAGGATTCCCGCCGCTGCGGCGATCACAAGGAGCAGCGCCCCGACGCCGATAACGATCCACATTTTTCTCTTCGACTGTTTCTCTCCCATTCTCTTTTCCTCCTCATCCGCCGATCTTCGCGATCTCATCTTTTATCTCCTGCTTCTTCCGGCTCAGCATGCGGTAAGCCGCGGCAAATCCGCCTGCTGCCAGCAGGATCAGCAGAACACCCGCTGCGATCAATACGATTCCCATTCTGCACTCACTCCAATCCTTCTACGATACCGATCAGTCTCTCCATATCCTCATCTTCTGCTCCCTGCCTGTCATAGATGTGCCTGCAGGAGTCGTAGACGAACCCGAGATCACTCTCCACGTCGCTGTAATCTCCTTCCGAAGCAGCCTCATCCAGAATGTCATAACAGATCCACATCAGCACTCTGTAATCCTCCGGATACTCGCTCCGCATCTCCTGAAGACGTCTCTGACTCTCTCCATATCTCCCAAGAGCGCGGAGCGCCAGCGCCCGGTTCAGGCAGTCCTCATAGGACGGATCATCCCTTGCGCAGAGCCTCTCATAGTATGAGAGAGACTTCTCATACCAGGACCTTTTTACCGTATCCGCAGACGCCTCATTGCCCGCGTCAAAGGCCATGCTCCCCGCCTTTCTCAGCAGCTCGGCGCTGTCATCTGTCTGCGCCGCCTGCACGGCAGCTTCTGCCGCCCTCTCATAGTCCTCTTCTCCGGCCGCCGCATCCGCCATAAGCCCATACAGATCTGCTTCCAGTTCTCTGTCGGAAGCCGTCCCGAGCGCTTCCTGCGCGCCGGAAAAGGCTCCTGCGTAATCACCTCTTGCATAATCGCTCTCCGCTTCGATCAGCCGGAGTTCGGCATCTCCAAGCCGCGCTGACGGATACTGCGCCGCTGCTGCCTGCGCATCCACATAGCTTCCGCCCCGCGCCGATGCCACAAGGTAATCCCGCAGATAACTGCTTTCATCCTCATCCGAATCCAGCGCTTCCTTATAATACTGCGCTGCCGACGCATACTGCTCCTGCCGGTAATAGCTGTCCCCGACCGCGTGGAGCACTTCCGCCTTCTCTTCCGGATGGCTCTTCATATAGCCTTTCAGGAGAAAATCATTGAGCATCGCCGTACCTTCCGTCACGATCCTGGTCTCATCTCCCGCCTCCGTCGCCTCGTAGAGCGACCGGTAGGATTCCTTCCAGGAATCCTGCTGACAGATCCCCACTCCCATATAGATCAGAAGGACGCCTGTTACCGCCAGGATTCCTCCGGCGAACCCGCTCAGGATCTGCATCCAGGAAAACTTCCTGTATTCCGGGTCCATCTTCTCTGTATTCCGGAGAGCCTCTCCCATACGCCGGGCGGACAAAAATCTTCTGTTCGGAAGAACTTCTATTGCTTTTGCGACAACAGCTTTCAGACCGGCGCTGTACGGGATATCCATCTGCGTGATCGGATACGGCGCCCCCTTCTCCGGATCTGAATAATATCCTGTCATCAGCCGGTAGAAGACTGCTCCAAGACTGTAAATATCCATTCTGCCGTCCAGTTCAACACTGCTGCTTCCCTTGTACAGCTTGTCCATCGCGTACCGGTACTGCTCCGGGGCAGCATAATTCACGCTGATCCCTTGCAGCTCCTTGGACGTCTCTCCGTCCAGCGAGACATTGAAATCAATCAGGCAGACATGCCCCTCCGGAGTGATCATGATATTTGCCGGCTTAATATCGCTGTGCAGGATCCTCGGATTCTGCGAGTGAAGATAATCCAGGACGTCGCACAGCTCCGCCATCCACAGCCGAATGGTACTTTCAGGGAATTGATATCCGTTGTCCAGATAATACTGCAGATCATGTCCCGGAATGTAATCCATCACCGTATAAATTCCGGAACCCACAATCAGAAAATCAAAAACCTGCGGCAGATACGTGTGGTGCAGACGTTTCAGAATATCAGCTTCCGCCCGCACATTCATCCTTCCGGCAGCATTGTCCTTGATCCGCTTGATGATCACCTGCTTCTGAAGACGCAAATGATAACCGAGATAAATAACTCCCGTCCCGCCTTTTCCGATTTCCCGGACAATCTGATAGATACCGTCAATAACATCTCCGTTCTGCAGCATACTTCTCTTCTCCCAGTTGCATGTTTCTATTCACAGTAACAATTGCAAAGCAAGCTGCCCAAATATTCCTATTCAGACAGCTTGACTTCCTTTCTTCTAACTTGATTTTTTATTTTGCCTGCTCATTCTTTTTCTTTTTAAAGATCAGGAAATACCAGCAGGCGCCTCCTGCGATCAGCAGGACTACAATGATCGATCCCACAAGAAGCGGTGTATTATTCACATACTGGATCAGCAGGTTGGAGGTTACAAGAACGCTGATTCCTTCTGTCTCCGCCTCATTTCCGGCAGCGTCTCTCGCAACTGCACGGACATCCTGGAACTCATCGGCATTGCCGATCGTATAGGTCAGCGCGCCGCCGGTCCGCTCGATCTCAGATGCCTTATAGCTCTTGTCCGGAGTAATGCCGTCCCCGAGGTAGATATCCACCGTCCCCATCGCCATATTATCTGCTACATTGACCGTCATATCGCGGCTGTCCGCACGGTACTGTTCGCCGTTCTCCACACCTGTAATAACTACTGATGGAGCCGTCTTGTCGATAACGAACTCGATATCGCTGTCTTTCACCTTATTATTCTGTACGTTTGTCGCGCGGTCTTCTGAATCGATGGTTACTGTATAGTGTCCTTCTTCTTCAAAGTTCTTCTTGTCGATCGTATACTGATATTCCTTCCAGGATACGTCCGATCCGCTTTCTCTTACCGTATAATCGCTGCCTTTCTCCAGGTTTACCAGCTCTCCGTCGCGCCCGTAGGAAATTCCATTGTTGACCAGCGTATCTACGTTGATCTCTGTCACGACAAGATCCTGTTCCTCTTTTGCATAGTAGTCGTCCAGCAGCTTCTCAGTGTCATCTGAGAATACATAGACCGAACCGAATCGGTTGACTGAGAATGTTACGGACTGTTCCGTCACATTGCCCGCCTTGTCGGTAATAGCCGCCGTCAGTGTGTACAGGTCGTCATTCTCCTTTGTACGTGCGAAATCGTCCATCTTGATGCTCTCGCCGTTGGCAATTCCCGTGCGCGTTCCGGTCAGCTCTTTCTCGTCATGCTTTGCACCCTTGAGCATAAGCTTAACTCCGTTTTCGGAATAGTTGATATCGCTGTATGTCACGCCCGGCGCTACCAGATCTTTATTCGCAGACTTATCTACGATATCAAAGAACTCAACCTCCGGCACTGTCTGGTCGATCGTAAATGTATCTCCCTGATAATCCGCCGCTGCATTGCCTGCCAGGTCAGTATAATCGACGTCAAACGTATAATCTGCATCTGCTGAGAATCTCACACTCGCTGTATGAACATCACCTCTCGTACTCCATGAGCCAAGTCCCGGCGCCGACACTCCGGTTCCCTGAAGCCTTGCCGTGATTGCTGCATTGACCTCAGCCGCATTGAAGTTATGCTCTGTCACCGTGATCGTCGCTGTTCTCTCGGCATTAAAGTATCCATTCTCTGCATCGCTGTTGTTGTCGTAGGATACCTGGATCGTCGGATCTGTCTGGTCGATCGTGAAGTCGTCCACCTGCGTATAATGTGAATCATTTCCTGCAAGGTCTGTCGTGTTCAGCGTCAGTGTGTAATCACCGTCCGCCGCAAATGTAACATAGCATGTATGTGTCGCATTGTCTGAAACACCTGAGTCCGCGCTGTGAGACCATCCGCTGATGGAAGGCATTGTGCCGTCCGTGTTCGTGATATTAAACCTTACTGCCGACTCGTCAAAGTTACGCTCTGTCACTGTGACAGTTGCTGTTCTCGTCGCGTTGTAGTAACGCTCGTTGAGCGGGCTGTTCAGGTCGTAGGTTACCTGGATGGTCGGGTCGGTGTTGTCGATGCTGAGCTGTACGGTCTCGCTGTCATACCGATTTCCAGAAAAATCAACTGCATGTACTATCACCCTGACATCGTTACTGTTATACTTGTCCGCTGGAATCACAATATTTCCGGACCAGTTCTGATGGCTCTGTACCCGGTTGTCAGAATTATCCATTAACCAAGTGGTTTCACTCTCATTTACATTTCCTGTTGCTGTAACTTCATACCAAAGAGACTCAATACCTGAATATGTATCACCGTTAGTCGGATCAGTTACCTCCACATGGAGCGTAACATCATCTTTATAAATTCCATTGCGCGGTGTGCTCAGATTTGTGATCGTAATTACCGGCTTAGTATTGTCGGCAACTGCTCCCCGTGAAGGATAAAGGTACGTCACATGTCCGGCGTAATCAGTTAATTTGGCATATACTACAAACTGTTCATCTGGACTCACTGTAAACGATCCAGTCTTCTCCGCCTGAGTTCCCTGAACTCCCAGCAGATTCCAAGTATTCATTGAGGTTACCTGATTTTCATCAGCCAGAGGCATTCTCGATTTATAATACTCAATACTCTTGATTCCTGATGTCTCATCCTCTGAATCAAATTTCACTTCATAATCATGATTTCTGAAAATATTGAAAGAAATCACATCGAGAAAACTTTCAAGCCATACCGGGATATCAGGTGCACCTTCTCCATCTCCGTCAAGGTTAATTGTTCCTGTCGGATTTGTCTGGTCTACAGTAAAATAATTTGGATCATATACTGCCTCATTACCTGCCAAATCAGTGTAAGTAAATGTAAACGTATAATTGGCATCTGTTAAAAACAGAAATTCGCTGTTGGTTCTTATCTCATTTGCGCTTCCCCAATTTGAAGAAATATTTTCTGAAGCAGTTGTAAGATAGTCCTGGCTTTTAACAGCATCCACATTTTCATTCTTTGCGTTTACGCCGTTCGTTCCATCAAAATTCCACTGATTATTAAATTCCTTTTCTCCGTTTTCATTTTCAAGCCAGAAATTCTTCTCGTCTATTGTTACTGTTGCGCGTACTGCTTTTGTTCTATAGACTCCTTCTCCTTCCGCCGGCTGGTAAGTCAGCGGTGTGAACTCAGCACCATCCGTGTAGCTTACGCTGATCTTTGGTGCCGTTTTATCAATGACAAATTCGTTCTTTATAATTTTCGCTGTTTCTTCATCTACAGTCTCATCGATAATATACTTCACTTCTTCCGGATCCGCTTCATTTCTGGCTTTATCTGCACAATGAGGTACAATGTAATACTCATTATCCTTTTCAAAAGTCAGAGTAAGCGTATTAACTCTGTCATTATCATAAGTTTCCCAGGTTCTGTCACTCTGATTATCTTCAATTTCTTCTCCTACTTTGATTCCATAATCGGAGAGTGCATCAAGAGTCACATCTTCTTCCAGCGCCACGCTGTCTAAATCTGCTGCTGCCTTAAGGTCAAACGTAATACCATTAACATCAAAGTTCCTCTCGTTATACTCAAGGGTCATAACTCTGTCTGAATTAAAGTACTTATTGTTCTTAACATCAGTATCGTTATTGTAAGAAACTGTAATTATCGGTGCCGTTGAATCAATCTTAATATTCTGTTCTTCTGTCAGACAATTCTCTTTCGGACGTTCTTTATCCCATGCCTGATCATACGCCGTAACTACCAGACGCAAATTATTGCTGTCATATTTCTTACTGATCGTACCTTCAATTGTATAACTCGATAATTCATCTGCTATTTCAGTAAGCGTATATCCCTCACTAGAACTGCTGTCAACATAATTCTCATCAATCTGAACTTCGCGGTATTCCTCTTTAATCTCATCCTCACCGTCAAAAAGTCTGATTTCAACCCTTTCCAATCCGGAGGTGACATTTCCGTCAGTCACTGTTACTTTATAAGAAACATCATCCTTATAATAAGTGTCCGGATCAAACGGCGTCCCATCTTCCTGTGTGATTGAAACCGTCGGCTCTGTCACATCAAGAATCAGTCCGTTAGAAGAATATACCGCCGTATTATTCACATTATCGGTAATTTTAACAAGCACAACATAGTTGCCCTGTACAGAATCCAGCTGACCATTCTTGCCGGTGACAACCGGAATAGAATCTGTATCTTCTGTCGTGTCAATCCAGTCAGCGCTCTCTATAACCGTATGAATATTTTCTTCATTCAGCTGTTCATCAGAATCTACTTTATAGACATAGTATTTCCAGTCTTTTACGCCGCTCTGCTTTACTGTCTCAGTTCCCGTTACCTGATCAGCCTTATCTTCATCATTCCATTCTACATTATCAATAGAATATTCTGTATTCTGATAGTTATTGAACGTAATCGCTGAAAACCAGGTGTCTGAAACCTTAGTCTTTCCTGCCCAGTCACCGAATACAAAATCAGGATCTGTCTGGTCAACTGTAAAGCTCCATGATCTCTCCTTAGTGCTGTTCGGCGGCCACCCGTTTGTCTGCAAAGATAATTTACCGTCAATCTTTACAGTATTATCGCCTGCTGTAAATCCCTCTTCACAGAGATTGTAGTCTCTTCTGCCTACTGTCAGGATAATCTTGTCATAATACGATGATATTACATCTGCCTCATCTGTTGATGACTCTGAGGTTTTGAATGATGCCTTCAGAGTTCCGTCACTGATCCATGTATTCCCCTTCTCATCTGTATACAACGAGCCGCCTTCAACATAAAGATTTATGCTGTCCAGAATCTGCTTAAGTGTCAATTCTTTGCTTATTACTGTAAGGCTTCCAAGATACTGATCCCCCAGAGCCTCATTATCCTGAGAGGCCACAAAATGATAATTTGTGGTATCCTGCACGCTGTTCATATTTGGTTTTATGATAGACTCATGAACATCAACATTATAAATTGGCCAAGAAACTGTTGCCCGAAAAGCGGACATATCAACGATGTCGCCTGGCACAATTCCCGTATTCTCTCCTGTCAGTTCACCACCAATGGCATATACCATACCTTCCTGATTTCTAAGGGCTTTCCTTACATTATCTCCATAAAAAATTGTGAAGTCCTCTGTTCCAAGATAAACTGTCCTCTTTACAACGTTTATGCTCGCGCCTAGTTCTGTTCCTTCATAATTTGTGCACTCTACTCGGCTGCTTAAAGAAATCTCTTCGCCTGCAAGTGTTGTTCCTGAAATTTTATCAATTGATTTGACAGTTACCTTATCATATGGCGTATCTTTTACGTCTTTTCCTTCAATGTCACCTGTCAGTTCCAGCGACAATCCCTTTGTAGTATCCAGATCTCCAGTATAAATTCCTAAGTTTTCCAAATCTGTCTGTGAGATTGACCCCGTCACCTTCACTTCAGTGCTTCCATTATAAGTTCTTTCCGTTATCGGAGTTGTACTAATTGCAGTCTCTGAAATATCAAGCGCTTTCTGAGAATAGATATAATAATTCTTTTCAGACGGAAGATAATAACCGTTCTGAGCAGCCTTTACTGTAATATATGCAGCGCCATTGCCTACAATCGTTGCTTTTCCGGTCTCTTCATCTACTCTTACAATATCTTCATTTGAGGAAAAGTAGGAAAGCTTCCTGCCCTTTTCTGAATCCGCTTCAACCTCGATATTAAAGGATACTCCTTCCTCAGAAGCTTCCATATCATTTGTGAACAGCCTTGGAGTTGTTTCACTGTTGGTTTTATCAGTAAATATAAGTTCATATGTTCTATAAAGACCTTTGAGAGTTGCCGGCACACTGCTGCCCTCATATTTCCAGTCTCCTGTATACTCTGCCACAAATGTAACGTCTCCGATTAAAGCATCCTGATCATAATATGTCCACTCTGCTGTACCCGAGACAACATCCACATACTGGATTTCCTGTCCCACTGTAAATTTAATTGTTCCCGTAGCATCTGTCGGCAGCCCTACTACTGTACAAGTTACAGACTCAATATCATTGTTTCCATCTGGGACAGCATTAAGCTCCAGACCGATTGCCGTGCTGATTCTTGCCGAAGCCACCTGAATACTGTTTGATACTTTTCCATTATAAGAAGCCGTTATCCTTGCCACTCCACTGCCCACAGCAGTAACCTGACCATTCTCATTTACAACTACGGCTTCCGTATTGTCGGACTGCCATGCATACACCGCACCGGCAACCGGATTTTTTACCGTCATCTGGCATGAGTCGCCTATATACTGAATTACACCAGTCTGTTCAATCTGGATATCAGACATTGCCATATTGATTTTGACGGGATCCATCTTTTCGGATTCGACAGTAAATTTTCCTGCCGCCTTCTCATAACCAGTCTTAATCGCTTCAAAAGAATACTCTTCTCCTTCTGTCAGAGAAACTGTATTTATGTTTTCCTCATTTGGAAATACAATTCTTCCGACCTCTTGTTCCTCAGAGTCCTTTACAATAACAGTCAAATCTGTTAATTCGCTTCCGGTTGCGGAATCTATTGCTTTAAATTCCACATCCACAGGATCTCCCCATGCCGCTTCCGCCGTCGCCGTGCTCCCCGGCAGCATTCCGGTCAGCACCATCGCAAGCGCCAGCAGCAGTGCGCATATCCTTTCTTTCCAGCTTCGTCCTTGTGTTTTCATATTCCCATTCCTTTCTTTTCTTTCAGCTGTTCATTTTTATACGTTGGTTTACAGTTCCATATATAGGAATACAATTTCCCATTAAACAGGAAATGTGCATATATGCCCGCAAGCATCAGCAGCAGAAAAATCACTGCCACTGTCTGACTGACTGTGACATTGACTGCACAGATGACAGTTCCTATCACCCCGACGATCATAATCCCGTCTGCTGCCTTTGCCGGCAGATTACTGAAAAAGTAAAGTGCCGACGGACGGTTTCTTTTTCCTGCGCCGATTTCTATCCTCTCTTTTTCCTTCCTGTACAGCAGCGCATACCCCGCGCATCCTGCGATAAGCCCTGCCCAGAACATCACGCCTGCCGCATACCCCGCTCCGTTGAGATTCCCGTCGCCGTCCAGCGCGAACGGGATTAAAAGCGGCGTCACGGCCGACACCATGAAGGCGGCAAGCACCCCGATAAATCCTTTCCTTATCAATTTCATTGAAAGCATCTCCCCTTTAATAATTTATCTGATCTGATCCGGATTTCCCTAGATCAGTTCATTCGTATGGATCCATATATTCTCCTTCGTGATGATGAACTTTCTCGAAGGATTCTGTTTCTCTTTTGCCTCTTCTGACGAGACAAGCGTCTGTTCCAGCTCGGGAGTCAGAAGAACTGTCTCCCCAAAGCTTCCTTCTCCGCTGTTCAGGAGAGTCGTCTCCTCATCTCCTTCATTTTCCGCGAGCAGGGTTGTCTCTTCGCTTCCCGCATCCGCTGTCTGGTACATCTTTTCTGTTTTTTCCGTACCTGTATTCGCAGGCTCCGTCACCGGATAGATGACCGGCGGTATACTGCCGCTTGGCGTCCGGTACAGTTCAGCGCTGCTGCCCGGGTCATGATACTCTTCCCTGAGTTTTCCTGTCTTTGCGTTTTCCTCCTGCATCTTGCGGATCGTACGTTTCTCCGCCCTTCCGGTCATGAAATCAAATACACCGCGTATATCAAGTACGAAGAAAAGTACAATACTCAGAATTGCCGACAGGACAGCCAGACAAAGGCAGACGATGAATCCCGTATGATACAGACTGATAAGCTGTTCCGCTTCCTGCATTTCAATTCCCTCCTCTTTGACTGGTCTCTGCTTCCTGAGAGGAGAACGCAATATCGACCTGTTCTTCTGCCCAGGTAATATTATTGAGAATGTTCCGTCTGCTCTCATTATTGACTGCCGTCATATTTTCATTTGCCGATGCGAACTGTGTCGTCTCAAGGCGGTTCTTTGTCGAGGCAAGCTCGCTTTTCAGCTCATCCTCAGTCACGCCTGCCCTCCTGAAGTTCAAGGAGTTCTCCCCGATCTGATAGACAAGCTCGTTGTACATTACAAGAGCCGTCTCAGGATTCACGATCGTAATCAGATCCACATCCGTAAGGCTTACCAGGTCGTCCCAGTAATCCCTGTAGGAGGCTGAGCTGTAACCGGAACGGTCAACCTTGTTCAGCCCTGCATAATATCCGGCGATTCTTGCAAACCGCTTCGACATCTCCACCTTATCCGGATCAAGCGTATCGCTTTCCGCAGCTTTTTCAAACCAGAGCTGCGACATCTGCTTGTTTCCATTTCCCTCATAGGAATAAAAATAAGCGACGCCCATCTGGAACGCGAAGTCGTCATAAGCTTCTCTATTCGATTCCAGATAACTCTCATTCGTCCGGTTTCCGCTTCCTTTATATCCGAGGATCGCCGTCATGGCTGTCGCCTCGTCCTGGGAAAAATTATTTTCATCCCCATTTGTACCGTTTACGTAAAGCTGCAGCAGATTCAGGTAGGCTGTGCCTTCCTTCGGATTGATCTTGATCGCATCCTCATAGAGCTGCGCCCGCTCTTCCTGCGTCGATGCAGTAGCCGCTGTACTAATGTACGAATCATAGCTGCTCCTGGTCGCGGAGCTCTCTGCGAACCGGAATCCCAGGCAGCCCACAAGAGACACAACAGTGAGAGAACATGCCGCCACAAAGGATTTCCACTTTAACCCCTCTTTTCTCCTGTACTCGGTATCCAGCTCCGTATAATGCTCCAGAGCATACATCAGCTCTGCGCAGGACTGATAACGGTCAGCCGGATTTCTCTGCGTACATTTGAGCACGATCTTTTCCAGACCGGAAGAAAGCGCCGGGTTCCACTGTCGGATCGGATACATTTCATATGGCGGAAGACTCGGATTGTGTCCTGTCAGCAGATGATACATTGTCGTTCCCAATGTATAGATATCTGTCCTCGCGTCTGTCTGCCCATGTCCGCCGTACTGCTCCGGCGCCGCATATCCCTGTGTTCCCAGACACGACGTATCTTCAATACTCGTCTCTTTGAACTCTCTCGCCGTTCCGAAGTCAATGATCATGATCTTCCCGTCCGGCTTCAGCATGACATTGGCAGGTTTCAAATCTCTGTATATGATCGGCGGCTTTCTGGAATGAAGATATCCCAGCACATCGCAGATCTGTTTCGCCCATTCCACTACCTTCTCCTGCGGCTGGGCGCCTTCCTTCTTCAGCCAGTAGTCAAGCGCTTTTCCTTCGATGTAATCCATAACAATGAGGAAGGTATCCTCACAGTCAATGACGTCTATGATACTCGGCAGGTTCGGATGGCTCAGTTTTTTCAGGATATCCGTCTCAGCGATCAGCCCCTGCTTGACCACCTCATAGTCTTTCACGCCGTCCTTGCGGACTTCCTTGATCGCCCACTGTTTATTGGCACGTTCATTCATTGCCAGGTAGACGACGCTCATGCCGCCTTGCCCGATCTTATTCAATATTTTATATTTACCGTCAACAATTGATCCTATTTCCAGCATATATTTATCCTCTAACACGTCTTTACGAGAATAACTGAGATATTGTCCTTCTCCTGACGTGACTTATTCAATTCCGTACAATAGAGAGCTGCGTCGCGCATCTCCTTTTCTGTGTTCAGCTTCCCGGGGTTCATCAGCTTGAAGAACTCTTCCTCCGAGATCAGATGGCGGAAGCCGTCTGAACAGATCATGAACACTTCATCCTTCTCATATTCACCGTCTGTAAATTCCGGTATTATCACCTCGCTTGCTCCCACGCACTGGAGCAGCACATTTCTCTGCGGATGTTTTCTTGCTTCTTCAGGAGTCATCCTTCCCTGGTCGATCTCTTTCTGCACAAAGGTCTGATCCTTTGTAAGCTGGGAGACTTTCTCAGAGTCGATCGTATATACTCTGGAATCTCCTACATTCATCGTATAGTATCTGCCCTCTGCAAGAAGCAGAAGAGCTGCCGTTGTTCCCATTGCCACATGAAACTGTCTGCCGTGCTCTGCAATTTTGTGATTGACGTCAATTACAAGTGCGTTCAGCTCATTTTCCAGTTCCATCCGGTCTATCGCGCCGTCTTTTCTCTTTTCATAAAGGATTTCAGGAAATTTTTCTTCAAACCAACTTGAAAAAGCCCTAATCAAAGCGGCGCTGGCGACCTCACCTTTGGCAAGGCCGCCCATTCCATCACAGACTACGGTGAGCAGTACCTCGCCGTAGTCCGTCATTGCCTCTTTGATTAAGACAGAGTCCTGATTCGTATTCTTTTTAATTCCTACATCACTGTGTGCAATACTCAAAAATCCCATCTCTGCCCCCACATTGTCTGCTGATTATGATAAATGAAATTCAAACTCTTCATCCGAAAGCTTTAATATGGACTTGTCAGTCAGCAGAGTCTCCTGATACGGGCTGAGCTGCACGCCATTCACAAATGTGAAGTTGCTTGATTTCTGATCCGCCACATAATAATCGGATCCTTTCTTTGTGATCACTGCATGGTATCTGCTGACAGATGTATTGTCTGAGATGCAGTAGTTCACCCTCCTTCTCTCTTTGCCGATTGCAAAGTTCTGTGAGGTAATGGCAATCTTCTCGCCGTTTTTCTTTCTGATGAGATATGCTCCGCCTGCCGCGCCGCTCAGCAGCGTCGTCTCGCCTGCTCCGGCGTCGAGAAGAGTCGTCTCGCCTGCTCCGTCATCTGCTCCCATACCCTGGTATCCTGCCGATGAAGGCACAGTGTTCTGCTGTCCTGACGGCGGAACCGGCGCTGCTCCTGTCGGGATGGAGGATACTCCTGCGCTTCCTGCCTTCGCTGCTTTCTTCTTTTTGCTGCTGTTTACAGCAACAATAATAATGATAATTACAATAATTACGATAACTGCCGCCACAATACCGACGATCACGAGCGGATTCAGTCCTGACTTTTCTTCCAGGCCTGTAACTGCTGCCTGAAGATCGCTGATGGATGCCTCAAGCTGCTCATCCGTTGCATCCGGATTGCTCACAACAGACTCTGCTGATCCGATCGTATCGTTAAGCACCTGCACGCTCTCGTCAGTGTAGCCGGAAACATCCATTGCTTTCGCTTTGTCAATCTCACTCTGAAGGCTGGAGATAAGCGCCTGGTCCGGTCCTTCCGGTTCAACCGCATCATTCTCTCCGTCATCCGGAGTGATGTCTGTGCCGCCGTCTACTACTTCGGGGTAAGAGATTCCATATGTATCAAGGATCTCTTTTACTGCATTGATCTGAATTGAATAATTCTTCTGATCAATGATAAACTCATTAATTCCGATAACCTCATTGTTGGCATTCAGCAGAGGACCGCCAGAATTTCCATTATTCAGCGGAGCTGTATGCTCGATAATATCTACGCTTCCCGTAACAGTAACCTTGGAGATAATACCGTCAGAAATAGAAACGTCTTCCTTTGTGTTAAATTTCTTGTTCTGTACAGAATCCTCCGGAAATCCCATAGCGAAGACAGTATCCTGCGGATTGATTGAATCGCTGTCTCCGAGTACAAGAGGCTGTCTTCCGTAAATCTTCTCGGAAAGCTTAAGCGCAGCAAAATCAAGTACATCTGACTGTGCATTTTCATGTACGGTCGCCTCTACATTCGTATCACGGTTTGCAAATACATACAGTTTGATATGTGAATCATTATCCTGTGGAAGTGCTTCCAGTGAATAATCATTCTTCATCGTCTCCCTGACTGTCAGACCGTTTGAAAGTACTGTATCAAGGTCGAATACATGCTTATTTGTCACAACATATTCTTCGTTGATCATAAAGCAGGTTCCGCCTGTATAATACGTCCTGTTTCCCCCGTCATCGACATACGCCAGCATGACCTGAAGAATACCGTTCGCCGGATCCTCCGTTGTTCCAGTCACTGTCGCTGTCTCTCCATCTTCCTCTGCCAGTACCGGCACAGCCATTGTGATCATCATGCACATAGCCGCGATCAGTACAAGCAGTCGTCTCATAAACTTCTTGCCCATAATCTTGGTCCTCCTGTTTAGAAAGTAAAATTTTGTCATTATTTGTATTTTAATGATTTAGTCCATCAAACCTCAATATGTGTCAAACTTTGTGGTCAAACTTTTTTCACAGTTTTTATAGAATTTTTATATTTCATCTTTTATAATTATCTCGTTCGGATGCTATGCCCGTCGCTCTATACCCCCACCAGGTATACGCAGGGCGATGACCAGTTTTCTTGGAACAAATACATATAAAAGGGGATCAATGTTTATGTCAGAATTTTCCGAACTGCTGTCACAGCATATACACAATAAAAATATTAAGACCTATCCGCTTGCACAGTACTGCGGTCTGGACCGTTCTAATATGTATAAAGTCATAAATGGCAAAAGAAAACCGACTTCTTTTGAAATGGTAACAAATATGTGTAAATTCATGCAGCTATCTCCTAACGAGACAAAAGAAATGCAGGAAGCATATGTGATCACACTGATTGGATCTGATAACTATTATCGGCGAAAAAATGTAAAACTCTTTTTTGAAGAATTCCGCCTTCCTTCACTTTCCTTTCCGGCTCCCACCTACAAAGCCGAGACCATTCCGGAAACAGATGATGTTATCCTTCTGAACACACAGACGGAGATCAATAATGCCCTGCTCCGCATTCTCTCACTTGAATTTTCAAGAGAAGCGGGACATATCCGTATGCTCATACAGCCTGACTATAGCTTTCTTTTAGATCTGCTTGTATCAGAAGGGATCGGTAAATCTAATGTATTGATAGACCACATTATCTGCCTTGATAATAATACGGACTTTTCGAAGGGAAAGAATGACTATAACCTGAATTGTCTGAAGAGCATACTTCCTCTTTATGGAAGTATCCGTAAATATGAAACTTTCTATTACTATGACAATATTTCATCAAAAAACGACTCCTTCACCCTATTTCCTTATATAATTATCACGTCAGAATACGCATGTCTTCTGACCGCGGATATCAGGAAAGGATATATTACCAGGAGTCCGGAATCTCTTGAAATGCTCTGCGGTATCTTTGATGATTATCTGAAAAAATCATCCTGCCTGCTGAAACGGATCGACAACCTGCTTGAGCAGCTGGATTATGTGCAGAATCTGGTACACGTGAATATGCCGGCATATTCATTCCAGATGACGCCGTGCCTGACATTCTTTATGGACGCCCATTTTGCCGATAAGTATGTCATACAGGAACTTCCCAATCGTTCCGCCTTTATCGAAAGATTTGTGGATTATGTCAACAATATGAGCGAAAGCCGCAACACATCCTCCATGTATTCTGTTTTTTCACTGGAGGGACTTCTTCGCTTTATGGAGACCGGCGAGATCGGAGAGTATCCGTCCAGCGCATACAACAGGCCGGACATGGAGGACAGGGTTTGCTTAGCGCGGCAGCTTCTTCAGGCCTGCCGCACCTACAATTACCGTATGCTGAAGAATAATATAGGCAGCCTGGACAATGAGCTTTATCTGTTCATCAGCCAGACCCGTGGTTACCTGATGCTGAATTCTCCTGTTACAAATAACTTGATTTATCTTGACATTGAGGAACCCGGTCTGCTTTTTACTTTTTTTGATTTCTGTGATAATATGGACGAACGACTTTTCTTTACAAAAGAAGAGATGATAGAGCAGCTTAAAGCTATAATTGAAAAGTATCAGAAATTATTGTAAATATCCTATTGAGCTTGAGTCACTGCCGCCTGCTGGTTGATATCCCATGCAGGCGGCAGTTTAATTCAATAGATAAAGCCTCATGTCACATTGTAACATGAGGCTTTTCAAGCTCCCCCTGTTGGACTTGAACCAACGACACTGCGGTTAACAGCCGCATGCTCTACCGACTGAGCTAAGGAGGAATATTTAATTGTGACACAGCAGCTTTCACTGCTGAAGTGGAGAATACGAGAGTCGAACTCGTGACCTCCTGCTTGCAAGGCAGGCGCTCTCCCAACTGAGCTAATCCCCCAAAACATGTTTTATAGAACTTTTATACAATACCATATTCCCGCACGATTTGTCAAGATATTTTCATCAATATTCTTCTGAAAAAGTAACCGTTCGGCCCGCGCCATTCTCAAAGCCGGACTCTGGCAGCTTCCCTCCTACAGGAACACAGTATCCGCCGCACGGGCTGCCTGCTGACAGCCTGTGCGGCGGATACTTATTTTCACTGTATATAGAAACTTGTGTCAAAATCCAAGCAGCCTTGTCAGCAGCGGATTTGTATCATAGAGGAACGTGAGAATGCTGCTCTTCTCCACCATTGCGAAGCATGCGCTTCCTGCCTCTGTCGTATACAGCAGCGTCATGATCAGGAATCCGATCCATACAATGAGCAGGCCGAGCACAAGGCCGAGCAGACCGCCTCCGATATGATTGATCAGCCCGAGCACCGGCAGCTCGCCGATGATATTTACCGCGACCATCAGTGCCTTCACCAGGATGATCGCGATCACGAACGTCACGAGGAAGGACAGGATATTCAGCGCCATCCTGGAGATATAGGACGCCACATACTGTGGGAAGGAGCTCACGCCAAGGGAACTGTAGACAGACTCATTATTATTGTCCATGAGCATATCTTTTATAAACTCCGGCATAGGGGCATTCTCGATCTGACTGATCTGAATGTCCCTCGGGATCTCGCCTACCACGCCCAGCACATCCTGGACCGTGATCCCCAGCCTGTCCCAGTCCAGCTCATTCAGATTCGCCAGCTGCTCCTGACTGAGGTTTTCCAGCGGAGTCCCGCTCAGATCAAGGTTTGCCAGCTGCTCCTCGGAGAGCTCCGGCATGAATGCCGCCACAAATTTTTGTTCTATAAAATCATCTACCGGCGTATATTTTGCCAGGGCGTCCGCCACATACGGGGACAGGAACGCCACGATCACAAGAGTCAGCACCGTCGAAATAAGAGAAAGTCCAAATTTTAAAAACCCTCTTATATATCCCACCGCAATACATATCAAAAATACAGTCGCAACTATAATCAACAGCCAATTATCCATATCGTCTCCTAATTCGTCAGATAAATCACTTTCAATTCATCTGTGCTCATCACATAGTATCTGTTTAATCCCGGCGCCTTGAACATCTCCAGAGCCTCCGCATTCATGTTCCCCTGGAACTTCATGATGCCCGTATCCGTCATGATACAGCATCTGCTTCCGTCATACATGATGATCTCATCGCCGTCTATCTTCGCATGGTTATACTCACCCGGGATCTCCCGCCGCATCACCTGTCCGCCCGTGCGGTCATACAGGGAAACCTCGTATCCTGATTTTTCTTCATTGAGAAGGATAAAACCGATGTAGCGGTCAGAGTGGAATACACTGCTGATCTCACGGTTTAACGTGACCTCATTCTCCTTCTCCGGAGCCTCCAGCCCTTTGTAAATGGTAAAGGAATTATCTCCCACTACCACCGAACGGTCGCTGCCGATGAAAAAAATGTCTGCAGCGATCGTTCCGCTGTACTCTTCCGACATAACGGTATTATCCGCCTTGGACTGTCCAGCCTCACCGAAATTGTAATAGATCACCCGGGATCCCATATTTGTCCCCTCTGTATACAGATAAGAGACCGCCAGAGTATTACCGTCATCCGAAAGATCAAGTGCCACCGGATATCCCATACTGCTCATGGTCACCTGCTGCTCAACGAGAATGTTTCCCGCAGCATCATAGGTCAAGATCCGCGGCGAATTTTCATTGCGGAGGATCGCGCTTACGATCCCCTGCTCCGAGACCGCGATCCGTTCGATCGGCAGTGTCGTCTCGATCTCGCCTTTCAGCCCGTCCTCAGTAAACACGAGAATGCTGTTCCCGCCTCTGTCTGCAACAGCAAACGCTTCATCCTTCACTTCAACGATCGGATTCTGTATCTGTGTGGACTGGATCCACTGTTCCTCGTTCCTCCTGTTCAGGAACACGACTCCGTCTCTGTTATACCGGACGATTCCTCCCGCGAACTGCACATAGCTGTTTGTATCCGATATATCATTCGTATAGCTTGATGCGCTGCGCGCCCGGTCGTATGTCTGATTCTTGAGCAGAAGATAGGTCCCGCATACCGCCAGGGCTGCAAGTATGACGATCGCGAGAATATCTTTCACCTTCTCCTTATGGAGTCTTCTTACCTTTTTCTTAACTTCCTTCGGATCTTCGGGAGGCTCAACGACCCGCAGGTAAGGAATTTTCTTTTGCGCCATGTTACTCCCCTTATCGCCTGTCTTTTCTGTCAGTTCTTCTTATTTTCCTGTTGATTATAACACGACTTTATGGCAATAGCAATTTCTGGCCCACATAAATCAGATTCCCATCCGTGATGCCGTTCATGCGGCAGATCGCGTCTACATGGGTGAGATCTCCGTACATTTTCCTGCTTATGATGGCAAGTGTATCGCCTTTTTCCACCACGTAGATCCCGTTGCTCCCGTTTTCTCCGGAGCTGTCTGCCGCGCCGGATTTCGAGCTCTGCGTATCCGCACTTTCTGTGCTGTCTGATGAACTGCTGTCCGCGTCTCCACTGTCCGCCGTACTGCTGTCTGCCGTACCGCTGCCTGTCTCGTCACTTCCTGCTGCCGCGTCCTGTGTATCACTGTCCTGCCCCTCATCCGCAGACTGGCCGCTGTCCTGTGTCTGGGCATCAGCCTGTCCGCTGTCCTCGCCCTGAGCTTCCGTGCCGTCTCCTGCCGCGTCCTCCTCGGATGTGACCGCTGTCACTGTACCGCTGGTCTCCTGTGTCTCCACAGTATCGGTCTGTCCGGTCAGGTTGTCCAATGTGGACTGCACTGCCTTCATTTTATCGAAATTATTTACCATGGAGACTCCCATTACGATCAGCACAAGGACGAGACACGCGCTGACCGCATACATCATTCCTCCCGATTTCCTCTGCCGTACTCCCTCTCCCTTTGTTCTGACCATATTACGAAAGTCCTTCGCAGCTCTGTCTTCCACAGTCTCCGAGGGAAACACGCCGTTCTTTTTTCTCGTAGAGATCATATAATTCTGCATACAGGGATTTTTTTCATAATATGTATAATGCCCTCCGATCTCCATCAGATCGCTCATCTTGTGCACATAATAGATTTCTTCCTTCTCCGCCGGATCCTTCATGATGAACACCGTATTGTCCTTCGGGAAGGCTTTCCTGTGCAGCCTCACCGTACTCTGGTCCGGCACCAGGGGCACGCCCTGCTGGGCCACGAACCATCCCAGCATCTCGCCGTCCTCGAAATACTGCTTGCAGTCTTCATAGGCCTGCTTCCAGGTATTCTCATCGATCACATACTCATTTCCGGACATCGCGAGATCATGCATCTGTATCGCGCCGTAGATATATACATACTGCTCTTCCCCGCCTTCCTGCATATCTCCCACAAGGAAAGCGCCGATCGGGCCGCCTCCCGCCCTCTCGCATTTCTCGCAAAGCTGTGCAAAGAAGGTGTCCACATAATCCTCCACATAGATCTTCGGGCTGTCGCTCACATTTCCTATCTGACGAACATTTTTTGGTATCTGTCTTTCCATTTATACTCACCTCTGATTTAATTTTTTCTAAGCATAGCATACGAAATTAGCTGAATTTATCAGTTGCTGTCAGGTAAGTTCGACAAAAAAACGGAAGGCTTTACACCTTCCGCTTCCGGTCCATCAGCTTGCAGAACACGATCGCCGCTCCCGTGCTGACTGCAGTCGCCGCAATGCCGGCCCCCACGATCCCCGCAGGATTCGCACTGCCGTATTGGCTCCGGTATGCGATCACATTCACCGGGATCAGCTGCAGCGACGAGATATTGATGATCAGGAACGTGCACATCTCATTGCTGGCGATCCCCTTTTTCCTCGCCGGACCTGCTGCCCTCCCGGCCCGCCGGTCATCCTCCAGCTTCCCCAGCTCTTCCATTGCCTTCAGTCCGGCGGGCGTCGCCGCCCAGCCCAGTCCGAGGAAATTTGCGATAAAATTTGTCGTGATATGTTCGTTCGCCCTGTGCTCCTTAGGGATCCGCGGGAACAAAAACCGGATCAGAGGCCGCATCTTCCTCGCCGCCATGCCGATGATCCCGGCGCGGGACGCGATCTCCATGATCCCCGTCCAGAAGGACATCACACCGATCATTGTGATGCACAGCGTCACGGCCTCCTTCGCCGAGTCCAGCGCCGCATTCGTGATATCCGGCATCTTTCCGTTGAACGCCCCGTATACGATCCCCACGAGGATCATCCCCGCCCACAGATAGTTCAGCATGCCCTCCGCCTCCTCTTCTTACTCATCCGCACCGCTGTCCGCCGTGATCTCCCACATATATTCCTCAACGATGTCAAACGGAGCGGGCCCTACAGTAAGCACTGCCTCGTGGAATTTTTTCTGCGAAAACTCTTCCTTCTCCTCTCGGACCCACTCCTTCTTCAGCTCCAGGAACTGTACATATCCGATATAATACTTCAGATAATTTCCCGGAGACCCGATGATCAGCTCATAGATCCGCTCCACCGTGTCAGCGTCCGTTATGCCGTAATTGCTGAAAAAGGCTACTGCATCCATCCTGCTCCACCCTTCATAATGAATCCCCATATCCGCCAGCGCATACAGCGCCAGGATGATCGAGGCATTCTTCTGCAGGAGCGTCGCCTGTTCTTTTGAAAGAGGGGTCAGATAATAGCTGCACATCTCCGCATAGGTCGCCCATCCCTCTACATAGCCTCCAAAACTGAAGAGGTTCCGCACCGGGTCCGGATCCGTTCCCTCATAAAAGACCGTCTGGTAGAGGTGTCCCGGGAATCCCTCGTGCGCCAGCGTAGTAAACAGTATCAGATCATCTCCCATCTGCGCCTGATTGATATAGATCACATTCTCCTGTGTGTTATCGATAGCAGGGATCATGTAAAATGCAGGACTCAGGTGCTCTTCCATCGCCTCAGGCACATATTTCACCTCCAGAGCCGTGTCCGGATACTCCGGAAACGCCGCACTGATCCCCTCCCGAAGTTCGCTCAGGATGAGCTCTGCATCGCTCTTCCCCATGGACGCCGCCGTCTCCTGGGCTTCTCCCCGGGTGATCCCTACGATACTCTCCATGGCCTCCAGATCCTCCACGATCTGCCGCCTCGCCAGGTCTTCCAGCTCCCGCACGGTCTGCTCCGTCCCCGTAGACTGGCGCACGACCATCTCATAATACGCCTTTCCCTCCGGCAGATAGCACAGCCCTTTCTCGTTCTGTCCTGTCCCTTTCAGCTCTTCCACCGCGGCGAGCAGTGTCTGGTACGCAGGATAGACATAGTCCTCCATCATCAGCGCGTTGTCTTCTATATAATCGCTCTTTTCCTCTTCCGTCAGCTCATCCAGCCCGGCTATGCGGTCGGAGAATGTAGAATACAGATAATTGCCGTCCCCCATCTCGAGGAACGCGCTGCACTGTTCGATCACCGTATCTGCCGCATAATCCGCCATGAACAGTCCCGCCTCTGATTTCTGCCGTTCAAACTGGATCAGGCTGTCGATATAATCCGGCGTACTCTGCATCAGTTTCAGATAGTCCTCCACATCTCCCCGGTCATAAAACTGATATTCCGACAGGATGACCGGAAGCTGCGTCTGCACGCCGCTCACCAGTCCCAGCGGCTCGTCATACAGAATATAGTCCGCGCTCTCCTCCGCAGCTTCCAGATAATATTCCAGGATATCATAAGTAATCCTGTTCTGGATATTCAGGTCATCATAGGAAAATGCCGTCAGCGCCGTCTCCATATTCTCGCACGCAGCCTTGATCTGCGCCGAATCCACAGTAAACTCACCAAATACCGCAGGCGCGCCGCTGATGCCATATTTTTCCGGCTCCTTCAGTGTATAGTGAAGGCTGACCAGGTCAGATGATATCTCCTGACAGAATACTTCTCTCGTATACTGCCGGAAGCGCTCATCCTCTCCCTGTGCCCTGCCGGTGCCGCATCCGCCCAGGACGAGAGCCGGGATCAGGCATGCCGCAGCGCCCGCACCCAGGAGCCGTTTTCTGCGCATCCCGGCATGGAAAGCGTCTTTCTTCAGGAAATTATCTTTCTTTGAAAAGGATATTATGTAATGGATAAAAGAAAATGGCATAGAAACTCCGGAAATGTCTTTACGATATTCTATGAGCCTCCGCCTGATCATATACCCCGGCTCTGTTCTGGAAAATCCGAATTTCCCCAGCAGCCTCCGCATATAAATCTATCAAATGCATATCTTGATCAGGAGCCGGCCTTGCACATTTTAGTCTATATTTCTGACTTTATCGTTCCCTTTATCATACTGTCTATTGTGATCTACGGCCTGCTTGCCGGCGTCAACGTCTATGACACCTTCATCAAAGGCGCCCGGAGCGGATTTCTCACCGTGATCCGGCTCATGCCTACTCTGATCGGCCTGATGGCTGCCGTCGGCATCCTGCGCGCATCCGGCTTCCTCGATTTTCTCGCGTCTCTGATCGGGCAGTTTTCTTCACACATCGGATTTCCGGGCGAGCTCATTCCGCTCTCCATCGTCAAGATGTTCTCGTCCTCAGCCGCCACAGGTCTCCTCCTGGACATCTACAAGAATTTCGGGACCGATTCACGGCTCGGGCAGATCGCATCGATCTCCATGTGCTGCACGGAAACTATCTTTTACACAATGAGTGTCTACTTCATGACCGCCGGCATCAAAAAATCCCGCTATACTCTCGCAGGAGCGCTCATCGCCACATTTGCCGGGCTCGCTGCAAGCGTCCTTCTTGCAGCCCCAGGTTAAGCACCCCAGGTTAAGGATTGTACGAAATTAACCTTTATGCTAAAATATGGGGTAGAATTACAGATGGAGGTGTACTTATGGCCAGCGTGACATTTGAACACTTAACAAAAACATATCCTAACGGCTTTGTCTCTGTGGATGATGTAAACCTTCATATAGAAGACGGCGAATTTGTCGTATTCCACGGTCCCAGCGGCTGCGGGAAATCAACGCTCCTCCGTATGACCGGAGGCCTGGAGGATATCACTTCCGGCGAGATCTACCTGGGCACAGATCTTCTCAACGACATTCTTCCCCGAGACCGCCGACTTGCGATGGCTTTTCAGAACTATACACTGTACAGGCATATGAACGTGTATGACAATATGGCGCTCGGTCTCCGTCTGCGCGACCTTCCGCGCACTGTGATCGATTCACGTGTAAAGACCGCGGCAGACTTTTTCGGCATATCCGCCATACTAACGAAAAAGATCCGCACGATCTCGGATGCGGAGCGCCAGCGCGTAGCCCTCGGACGTGCTGTCGTATGTCAGCCCAAGGTCCTTCTCGTCGACGAGGATTTTGCCCGCCAGGACGACGGCCGGCGCCGTGAGATGCTGGAGGACATCGTCCGGATCAACCGCGAGCTGAAGATCACTGTCTTATACGTCACAAACAAGTATGAAGAGGCGGTCTCCTTAGATGCCCGCGTCATCTTCATGAAGGATGGCAGGATCACCGACGACCGTCATTTTCACCAGACAGATGAAACCTGACAAAAAACCCGGTACAGGATGCTCCAAGCTCCTGCGCCGGGTTTTCTTTTCAATCTTTTTCTTTCTTTTTCTCCAGATAATTATAGATCTCTCTCTTCTGGACGCCTCTGTCCTTCGCCGTCCGCTTCATGGCCTCTTTCCTGTCAAGCCCCTGTGAGATATAGTGCTCGAAATGGTCCTCTATGCTCATCTCTTCCCATTTTTCCTGCTTCTCGCGCTCGATCTCCTGCCTGCTCAGTCCCTCGATGACCAGCACGCATTCTCCTTTCGGCTCATTGACCTCATAGTACGCCGCGGTCTCCGGAAGAGTGGCCTGAAAGACAGTCTCATGTTTTTTCGTAAGCTCCCTGCACACAGCAGCGCGCCGCTCTCCCAGCCTCTCAGCCAGAAGCCTGAGCGTCTTCTGCAGCCTGTGCGGAGCTTCATACAGTATGATCGTCCTTGTCTCCCGTGCCAGTTCTTCCAGCACAGCCTCCCGCTCCTTCTTATCAGACGGAAGGAATGCTTCGAACGCAAATCTTCTCGTCGGCAGGCCGGAGATCGTCAGCGCCGTGATACATGCCGCCGCTCCCGGGAGAGCGGTCACCCGTATCCCAGCCTCGCAGCACATGCGTACCAGCTCTTCCCCCGGATCAGAGATCCCGGGCGTCCCCGCATCCGTGATCAGGGCAATATCTTTACCTTCCAGCAGCTTCTCCACCAGCCTGCGGCCTTTTTCATATTTATTGTATTCATGATAACTCGTCATCGGCGTGCGGATCTCAAAGTGATTCAGCAGCTTGATGCTGTTCCTCGTGTCTTCTGCCGCGATCAGATCCACTTCTCCCAGCACGCGGACCGCTCGAAAAGTCATATCCTCCAGATTTCCTATCGGTGTTGCGCAAAGATATAAAGTCCCTGCCATATGCTCCCTCCTGTCACTCTTCTGCTGTCCCGTTCCTGTCATAGATGATGAGCGGAGGCTCCACGGTGACACGCGGCCTTGCCCCTCTCACTCCTTCGATCAGCACCATCGCAGGCTCTTTGTCGATATACGGATGAACGAACCGGATCCTTTTCGGTTCGATCTTATACTGATGCATCTTGATCATGATCTCTGTCAGCCTGAACGGTCTGTGTATCATATAGAAACGGCTCTTGTCCTGCATCAGCCGCATGCTCTCTCTCAGGATATCATCCAGAGAGCAGAGCACCTCATGCCTGGCGATCGCCTTTGCATCATCCAGATTCCTCATCCCATGATCCGCCAGCATATAAGGGGGATTTGTCGTTATTACATCAAAAAAGGCCGGCTTGAACAGCTCCGCCGCCTCTTTGATATCCCCTGTCACAATATCGATCCTGTCCTCCAGATGGTTGTGCGCTACACTCCGCCGCGCCATCTCCGCCGTATCCGCCTGGATCTCAAGCCCTGTAATGTGGCGTGCCTCCGTCTTCGCCGAAAGAAGGACTGGTATGATGCCGTTCCCGGTTCCCAGATCCAGTACATTCTCTCCCGGCCTGACCCTGACAAAATCAGAGAGAAAAACTGCATCCACCCCAAAGCAGAACTTCTTCGGATCCTGGATCAGCTCAAGCCCTCCGATCTGCAGATCATCCAGGCGCTCACCTGGTCTTAACTCACTTGTCATTTAACTTCGATGCTCCGTCTTTCTTCTCCAGCGCCGCAAGCTTTTTCATCTCTTCCTTGGACACCTTCTGTTTCTTCTTCCTCGGTTTGAACTTCAGATCGTCCGCCTTATATTCCCGGATCTCCTTCTCGTCATTCTCGAGATTGACCACAACCTTCACCTGCTTGCGCAGGACACTCAGAGACTGTACCACGCCGGTCAGCCCGTCCTTTGTAGTGACCGTATCTCCCACAGACGGAAGCTGGCTGTTCAGTACCTCATAAGTCTCCTCCTCATTCGTCAGACAGCACATCAGCCTTCCGCAGACTCCCGAGATCTTTGTCGGGTTCAGCGACAGATTCTGCTCCTTCGCCATCTTGATAGAGACAGCCGCAAACTCTGTCAGATATGTGCTGCAGCACAGAGGCCGCCCGCAAATGCCGATCCCGCCCCGTATCTTTGTCTCGTCTCTCACTCCGATCTGCCGCAGCTCGATCCTTGTCCGGAACACCGCAGCCAGATCCTTCACCAGCTCGCGGAAATCAATCCTTCCATCTGCTGTAAAATAAAACAGGATCTTGTTATTGTCAAAAGTATACTCCACATCGATCAGCTTCATCTCAAGCCCGTGCCTGCGTATCTTTTCGAGGCAGATCTTAAATGCCTCTTTCTCTTTCTGGTGGTTCTTCTCCACCGTCTTTTTATCCTGTTCTGTCGCGAGCCGGATCACAGATTTCAGAGGCTGGACGACATCATCGTCATTTACCTCTTTCGGACCACTGACAACGCGGCCGTACTCTATGCCCCTCGCCGTCTCAACGATCACGTGATCGCCCCGTTTTATCTCAAATTTTCCCGGCGCAAAGAAATAGATCTTTCCCGCTGTCCGGAATCTCACTCCGATTACCTTTGTCATTCCGTCAATTCTCCTTTATCGTCAATAAGAGCAGCTCCATCACCAGTTCAAAATTGACGTTCGCTTTTAGCCTTGCCTTTGCCTTCTCAATTCCGTCCAGGATATTCTCGATCCCTTCATAGGAGCTCTTGCTGGCGCGCGCCTTGATGTATCTGAGCTGGTCTGAGAATACGACCCGGTCCACGCTCTTCGTCGCCTTATAGATCAGCACATCCCTGTACCAGATCGCAATGATATCCAGATAATCATTGATCTCCATCTTGTACGTCATACACTTCTTTACAGCTTCCATCAGCTCCGGCACATCCATCTCATCGATGTTCTTCAACAGATGGATCGCCTCTTCTTTGATCTCATTGAAGTATTCTGAGGTAGCGAGCATGATCGCCTTTCCCACATTTCCCTGTGCGAACGCGACGCACACATCTGCTTTGTAATCCGGTATCTCCATCTGCTCCATAAGATATTTCTTTACGAGCTGATCCTTGATATTGCGGAGCTTCATCATGACGCACCTGGACCGGATCGTTGGAAGAAGTGTCTCCGCATTCTCCGTCAGGAGCATGATCACCGCATACTCCGGCGGCTCCTCGATCGTCTTCAGAAGCGCATTCTGAGCCTGAACAGTCATCAGATCCGCCTCCGGGATAATATAAATCTTATAACGGCTGCTGTACGGCTTGATCACAATGTCATTGTTCACCTGTTCTCTGATATCATCCACACTGATCGTGTTGGGCTTCTCATGCGTCACCCTTATGATATCCGGCTGATTGCCGCTGACCGCCTGCCTGCATGACTGGCACTTACCGCACGCGTCGCCGTTTTCATCCCTGTTCTGACACTGCAGGCTCATTGAAAACAGGTTTGCAAGCATCTTTTTCCCTGAGCCTCTCTCGCCGTTTAAAATATATGCATGGGAAACAGCGTCCGCACTCACCGCGCTTTCAATATATTTGATTATATTTTTGTGTCCTACTACATCTTTGAAACCACTCATCATTTATCTCCTGCCGTGCATTATTCCCTTCATAAAGTGCTACTTTTTAAGTATAACACAATCTTTCCTCAAGTTATACCCTAAAATCCCGTATATATGCCCCAATCTCTTCCAGACAGCTCTCCAGATCTGTGTTTTCAAACCGCCTGCTGATCCCTGCCTGTCTAAGATGCTCCTCCGAAAAATCTTCCGAATCTGCCAGAAATCTGCGGCACATCTCCGCATACCTCGGATCCTTCTCCCTGCGCTCCCTCTCCAGCGCCCGTGAGAGCCTGACTCCGTCATCCACTTCAATATAGATCGGAATGATCTTCCCGTCTCCGAAGTACTCCTTCAGAGCGCGGTAAGATTCCAGCGTTCCTATCACAAGATAGTCGTGCGCCGCCAGGTCGATCTGTCCGTCGTCCGCGGTAAAATATGTCCATATGCCGCATTTTGTATTGTAGGAGCGGGATTCGATGACCCTTCCCGCCTCCTGCATCTCCCTCAGCCTGTCTTCACCAACAAAATAATACTCGACGCCGTCCTGCTCCCCTTCCCGGATCGGGCGGGTCGTGTACGGGATCACCGTACAGAGCTCCGGCATTGTTTCAGACAATCTTTTATAAATGGTGTCCTTCCCCGAAGAACTCTTACCCATAATATAAAAAATCTTACTCATTTATCCATACCTCGATCTTTCCTTTTGCCTCTGTTCCTTCTATAGAAAAGCCCATCCGCTCATAAGCTGTCATCTGCTCCGCGGCCGCCTTTCCAATCCGCTCTCCCGGCACCACGAGCGGAATGCCCGGCGGATAAAGATATGCATATTCAAGAGCGATCCTGCCCTCCGCCCTTTCCCAAGGCACCGCCTCTGCTCTTCCGCCGCCCGCGCCTTCCTTCACTGTGCATTCCTTCACTGCGGCTTCCTTCAGCAGCTCTGCCTCCCACGCCGTGTATACCTGCTCCTGCCGCGCCAGCCTGCCTTTTCCTGTCTCTGCCGTCCCCGCATGCTCCGGACAGCTCTCAAGCTTCTCGTCCATGTCCTGCTCTGCCTCTCCCTCAGAATAGAACACCATCTCGTTGTCAATCTCCGTCAGCGCATTTACGAGTCTTCGCATCCCCGCTTCGGTATCCCCGGGCGCCGTCATAGCGACGATATAAGACCCTGCAGCCATTTCCATCTGAAGGTGATAGCGCTCCAGCAGGATCCGGTAAAGCTCCTTTCCTGTAAAAGGCACTGCCCCGTCCTCTATGCTTTTTCTCCACAGTCCCTTCACAGAGATAAGCAGTTTTGACCGGTCATACCGCTCTGTCTCCAGAAGCTTCAGGTGCTTTAATCCTTTCAGGCTCCCCCTCGTTCTATCCAGGCATTCTGTATAGTCATTCCAAATTGAACTGTCCCTGTCGCTCACTGCACGGATACATTCGTCCATTCCTGCCATCAATATATATGACGGGCTGCTCGACTGCAGCAGATGCAGATATTTCCTGACTCTCCGTCTGTCTGCAAGCGCACCGTTCATATGAAGAAGGGCTGTCTGTGTGAGAGACGGAAGAGTCTTATGGAGACTGTGAATCACCACATCTGCGCCCTTTGTGTTTGAATTGTTCAGAAAATACGGATGAAACCCGAAATGCGCTCCGTGTGCCTCATCCACGATCAGCGGGATTCCTTTTGCGTGCGCGATCTCAGCGATCTTCTCCACATCTGATACAACACCGTCATAGGTTGGGGAAGTGATCACGACCGCCTGTATATCCTCAACCTCATTTAGTAAATGCTCTGCCTTCGCAGGAGAAATCTCTCCGTTGAGTTCTGTCTCCTCGTCAAATTCCGGATAAAGGTAAACCGGATGCAGCTCATTTAAAAATACTGCATTATACACAGATTTGTGGCAGTTGCGGGCCATCAGGATCTTCCCGCCTCTCTCTGTACATCCGAGCACTGCACTCAGCAGCCCTGCTGTACTCCCGTTGATCAGATAATGTGTCTCATCCGCATCATAGGCTTCGGCGGCTCTCTCTTCCGCTTCCTTCAAAACAGAGGACGCATGATGAAGATCATCAAAGCCCTCAATCTCCGTGATATCAATCTCATATGGGAGATCAGCTCCTGTAATCCCCGGATTCCGCTTATGTCCCGGCATATGGAACGGATAATAATCCGATGCTGCATAATCTGTCAGTTTTTTATATAATCTCTGCATATTCCCTTCCTCTCCCGATATTTGATCCGAATGCCGCGCTCTTTCTTACGAATTAAAACATTACGCATATTCTACCACAGAGAACAGCTTTTTTCCACTTGTACACTGTTCCCGTACAGAAGTTCTCCGAGCGCCTGATCGCGTACAAACTGTAACAAATATCCAGCCTCTATCCCCTGATTTTCACTTCAGAGCCCGTGTGCACGTCGGATTATATAATAAAATGTCGAATTAAATCTAATTTTACTTGTTGTGCTAATTTATTTACTAAAACTTCCCACACCAATACGGTGTGTTGAACCTTGAAAATTCAATATTTCAGCCAATAAAAAAGGCATAAACCTGTCCCGTTTGGTATAATGGAATTGACGAAAAACCATCTATACAAAGGAG